>Ga0247809_1001600_pt1 | contig 10174 bp, 9 predicted proteins | sample UWRJL104311B1_FD_180951 | JGI IMG/M metagenome (GOLD analysis project Ga0247809, IMG submission 180951) | Plant litter microbial communities from Arlington Agricultural Research Station in Wisconsin, United States - UWRJ-L104-311B-1 | ecosystem: Environmental > Terrestrial > Plant litter >...
ATCGGCGAGCCGGTGGTGGCTTCCGCGGCGTTTTTCGGCACTCAAATCAGCCGCACCTATTGGCCGTTGAAAATTCCACCGGTGGAGTGGAGCGGGCGCTTCATTCTCAAACGCTTTGCCCAGTTGTCAGGATCACGGCTCAAGCGCGGCCCGGAGGACGAGCCCATTGGCCTGGCCCTGGAAAGCATGCGCTGGTATGGCCTGTTCGGGCGCTTTGGCGATGCTGACAAGGATTGGTGGGCCGGATTGGCCGATGTTCAGTTACCGGTATTGGCCGTGAGTGCCGCCGGTGACCATCAGGACCCGACCTGGGCTTGTCGCAAGCTGTTCGATCAGGTGGGTTCCGAGCACAAGCAATTCATCAACCTGGGGCGCGAGCAGGGCTTTGGCGATAATTTCGGTCATGTGGAGATGCTCGTCAGCAAAGCCGCCCAGACTGAAGTCTGGCCGCTGGTAGCGCGTTGGTTGGCAGATCAGCAAACGCCATTACTGGGTGGAAAACCGGATCTGGCTGCGGCGGTATGAGCCTGATGCTCTAACAAGGGCATTTCGCTCCGTTCGGCTTGCGGCTAAGATATGACGCATTGAGCTTTTCTGGTCACTTTGCGACATCCTCGATTGTCTTCCTCTCTACAGGAGTTTCTCGATGAACCATTACATCACGCCTGACCTTTGCGACGCCTATCCGGAGCTGGTGCAGGTGCTGGAACCGATGTTCAGCAATTTCGGCGGCCGTGATTCTTTCGGCGGCGAAATCGTGACCATCAAGTGCTTCGAAGACAACTCGCTGGTCAAGGACCAAGCCGAGCTCAAGGGCAATGGCAAGGTGTTGGTGGTCGATGGTGGCGGTTCTCTGCGTCGTGCGCTGCTGGGCGACATGATCGCCGAGAAAGCCGCGAAAAACGGTTGGGAAGGGCTGGTGATCTACGGTTGCATCCGTGACGTCGATGTCATTGCGCAAACGGATCTGGGCGTTCAGGCCCTGGCTAGCCATCCGATGAAAACCGACAAGCGCGGTATCGGCGATCTCAACGTGCCGGTGACTTTTGCGGGTGTGACGTTCCATCCAGGCCATTACATTTACGCGGACAACAACGGCGTGATCATTTCGCCAAGCCCGCTGAAAATGCCTGAATAAGTCAAAACCAACAAAGGGATGCGGATGTTCGAGGAAGAAAACGCGCAGTGGGGCCTGGTGCATGCCCTGGTGCTGGACGGTAAAGGCGGCGCGCGTTCGATAGCCCGGACTGAACTCGATGACTTGCAGCTACAGGCTCATGAAAGCTTGTGGCTGCACTGGGATCGCAGTCATCCACAAACCCAGACCTGGCTGCGTAAATCCAGTGGTCTGAGTGAATTCAGCTGTGACCTTTTACTCGAAGAAAACACCCGACCGCGCCTGTTGCCCCTGCCGGACGCAGAACTGTTGCTGTTTCTGCGTGGGGTCAACCTGAACCCGGGCGCGGAACCGGAAGACATGGTCTCGGTGCGGATTTTCGCCTCGGCCCAGCGCGTTATCTCCTTGCGTTTGCGACCTTTGCGCGCCACCGATGAGTTGCTGGTGCAACTTACCGATGGCAAAGGACCGAAAACCGCCTCCGAACTCGTCCTGTATATGGCGCAGTACCTCACCAACAAAGTGCAGGATCTGGTCAGTTGCCTCTCGGAAGTGGTCGATGAGGAGGAAGAAAAACTGGATGCCGACGAACGGTATACTCCTGAGCACGGCACCATTTTGCAGATCCGCCGCAGGGCCGCCGCGCTGAAACGTTTCCTTGCCCCACAGCGTGAAATTTTCGGACAATTGACGCGGATCAAACTGCCCTGGTTTGTCGACGACGATGGCGATTACTGGAACGAATTGAACAACAGCCTGACCCGCTACCTGGAAGAGCTGGAATTGACCCGGGAGCGTGTGGGGCTGGTCCTTGAGGCTGAAGACAGACGCTTGAGCGTGCGCATGAATCGCACGATGTACCGCTTCGGGATCATCACCGGGATCTTTTTGCCGATGAGTTTTCTGGCTGGTCTTTTGGGGATCAACGTGGGGGGTATTCCGTTCTCTGACAGCCCCTATGGCTTCCTGATTGCGTGCCTGATGATGGTCTCGGTGGCGCTTGGGCAGTGGTGGTTATTTCGACGTTTGCGTTGGGTCTGAGCTTGAGTCATGTGACCCGAGTAAATTTGACCGCGTCTTTCACAGACATCACGAGAGGTGCGTATGCACGATCCGTTTGAACAGTCTTTGCGTGACATGCTCAATGCATCACCCACCACCCGGGACGACGATGCGTGCCTTGGGCGTGTACTGAAAACCGCCAACCGCCAGGTCGGCGCCGGTGATCTGTTCAGTCTCTTGGGCCGCTGGTTGCCCGCGCTGATGATTGCCCTCAATAACGGCTCGGCCCACGTCTCGCCGGTATCCCGTCACCGTAAACCTACCGTTCGCACTGCTGATAAGGCTGATTAATATGGAACTTGATCTCTGGACTCAGAGCCTCGTCACTGCAATGACTGCGTTGTGGACCAAGGTTGCGAACTTCATTCCGAACCTGTTCGGCGCACTGGTTGTGCTGCTGTTGGGTTTCGTCGTGGCAAAACTTTTGGACACTTTGTTGTCCAAGCTGCTGGCCAAGCTGGGGCTCGATCGCCTGATGGGCGGTACCGGGCTGACTAAATTGCTTTCCCGCGCCGGGCTTCAAGTTCCGATCTCGACCCTGATTGGCAAAATTGTTTACTGGTTCGTTCTGCTAATTTTTCTGGTTTCTGCCGCAGAATCCCTTGGACTTGAGCGAGTTTCAGCTACGCTAGACATGCTAGCTCTGTATTTGCCGAAAGTATTCGGCGCGGCGCTGGTGCTGCTGGTAGGTGTTTTGCTGGCACAACTGGCCAATGGATTGGTGCGCGGGGCGGCAGAAGGTGTAGGACTGGACTACGCTTCAGGATTGGGACGAATTGCTCAGGGGCTGGTGATTATCATCAGCATTTCGGTTGCGATCAGCCAATTGGAGGTCAAGACTGACCTTCTGAACCATGTAATTGTTATCGTTTTGATTACCGTTGGTCTGGCAGTTGCACTGGCCATGGGTTTGGGAAGCCGGGAAATTGCCGGTCAGATTCTTGCGGGAATCTATGTGCGTGAGCTATATCAGGTTGGGCAACAAGTGCGTGTTGGCGAGGTTGAGGGGCAGATAGAAGAGATAGGCACGGTTAAAACTACATTGCTGACCGATGAGGGTGAGCTAGTCTCTCTCTCTAATCGGATTCTCCTGGAGCAGCATGTGAGTAGCCGCTAACCCGGCAAACCCTGCTAACGTATGCCGCCGCAAAATGTCCTGAAAAGGCGCGGCGGACATTGACCTGACTGTCGGCCCGACTTGTTTTGAATAAAGCTCAATCGCTCTCCACGCGCTACGACCCCCGCGAGCTCTCTGATGAGGAGTTGGTCGCGCGCTCGCATACCGAGCTGTTTCACGTAACGCGCGCCTATGAAGAATTGATGCGGCGTTACCAGCGAACATTATTTAACGTCTGTGCCCGATATCTTGGGAACGATCGCGACGCAGACGATGTCTGTCAGGAAGTGATGCTGAAGGTGTTGTATGGCTTGAAGAACTTTGAAGGGAAATCGAAGTTCAAGACATGGCTATACAGCATCACGTACAACGAATGCATCACACAGTATCGAAAGGAACGGCGAAAGCGTCGCTTGATGGACGCCTTGAGTCTGGACCCCCTCGAGGAAGCATCTGAAGAAAAGATGCCGAAACCTGAGGATAAGGGTGGACTCGACCGCTGGCTTGTGTATGTAAATCCGATTGACCGTGAAATTTTGGTGCTACGATTTGTCGCAGAGCTGGAATTTCAGGAGATCGCGGATATTATGCATATGGGATTGAGTGCAACAAAAATGCGGTACAAACGCGCTCTTGATAAATTGCGTGAGAAATTTGCAGGCAGTGCTGAAACTTAGTTCAGCGCAAATATCTCTTACGTGTAGGCTAGTTCTGATAGACTAGCCGCCGAGTTGTCCCCCGGTTTGAGGGACTGCTTTACAATCACCAGATGGGGATTTAACGGATGAAACTGAAAAACACCTTGGGCTTGGCCATTGGTACTCTTATTGCCGCTACTTCTTTCGGCGTTCTGGCACAAGGCCAAGGCGCTTTTGAAGGCGAGCTTAACTACGGGAAAAAGTACAACGACAGCGTTGACAACGTTCAAGATGGTTACACTCCTGGCGCCTCCATCGGTTACTTCTTGACCGACGATACATCGTTGAACTTCACCTACAACGCTGAAGACTACACTCGTTCGGAAAACAACACTGGCAATCAGAAAATCGAAGGCGACAGCTTCGGTCTGAACGCTCAATACCACTTCAACAACGCTGGCGACGCTCTGCGTCCTTACGTGCTGGGTGGTGTTAAACACGGCAGCATGACCAACGTAAAAGCTGATGGCCACAGCGGTCGTGACCAGTCGACTTTCCTGACTGCAGGCGCTGGCGTTAAGTGGTACTTCGTGGAAAACGTCTACGCTCGTGCTGGCGTAGAAGCTGACTACAAACTGGACAACGGCCGTTTTGACTACATTCCGTCCATCGGTCTGGGTGTGAACTTCGGCGGTGGTAACAAGCCTGCTCCGGTTGTTGCTCCAGAAGTTTGCTCCGACAGCGACAACGATGGCGTGTGCGACAACGTTGACAAGTGCCCAGACACCCCAGCCAACGTAACTGTTGACGCTGATGGCTGCCCGGCAGTTGCTGAAGTTGTTCGTGTAGAACTGGACGTGAAATTCGACTTCGACAAGTCGGTAGTCAAGCCAGACAGCTACGCTGACATCAAGAACCTGGCTGATTTCATGAAGCAGTACCCAGCCACCAACACTACTGTTGAAGGTCACACTGACTCCGTCGGTCCTGACGCTTACAACCAGAAACTGTCTGAGCGTCGTGCAAACGCCGTTAAGCAAGTTCTGACCAACCAGTACGGTGTTGAAGGCTCGCGCGTTCAGTCCGTTGGCTACGGCGAAACTCGCCCAGTAGCTTCCAACGATACCGCTGAAGGCCGTGCTGTAAACCGTCGCGTAGAAGCGCAGGTTGAAGCTAACGCTAAGTAATTAGCGCGCCGCTCTGAGAAAAGCCCGGCTTAGGCCGGGCTTTTCTTTGTCTGCGATATGGTGAAATGGAGTGATGCCGGCAGCTTTACGCTGAATGATCCGCCGTCATCGCAGGCACGCCGTGCTCCCACAGGGATCGAGTTGCACAGGCTGCGACCGCGCCAATCACCAGGATGGCCGGGCTTTTCAACTCGAAGGCACAGGCATCTTCTTCCATCGCCATCAGGTTGCTACGACACTCCCGTTGATGCGGCAACGATGCATTTTCAATCATCGCCACCGGCGTATCGGCTGCCATTGCGCCAGCCAGCAGTTGCTCACGGATCTCGCTGAGCTTGGCCACACCCATGTAAATCACCAGTGTCGTGCCACTTTGTGCCAGCGCTTGCCAGTTAAGGCTGCTGCCATCCTGGGTGTGGGCGGTCACCAGCGTTACCCCTCGTGCCACGCCGCGCAGGGTCAAGGGAATATCGCATTGCGTCGCACCCGCCAGCCCGGCAGTGATGCCGTTGACCAGCTCAACTTCGACACCACGTTCGCGCAGCCACTGTGCTTCTTCACCACCACGCCCGAAGATGCAGGGGTCCCCACCCTTGAGTCGAACCACGCATTTGCCGTGACGGGCATAACGCAGCATCAGGCGATGAATGAATTCTTGCGGAGTAGAGCGACAGCCGCCGCGTTTACCCACGGGAATAATCCGCGCGCCGCAGCAGTGCTCCAGCACCGCGTCGTTGACCAGATCGTCGATCAGCACCACATCCGCTTCTCTCAAAGCCCGAACAGCTTTGAGCGTCAGCAACTCAGGGTCACCGGGACCCGCACCCACCAGCCAGACTTTTGCGCTCATTGTGTTTTCCTCACGAGATGGCGGCTTGCGGCTGCGCGGTGGCGGCCAGCAAACGCTTGATTTCCGGGACGCAGGAGCCGCATTGCGTGCCGCAACCCAATTCTTGTTTCAACCCCTGCAAGTCCAGGCCACGACGAATGCCGGCGCAGACCGCGTTTTGGCTGACGTTTGTGCAGTTGCACAGGATTTTGTTGGCGACCGCTTCGGCGTCCACCTGGCCCGGTGGGGCACTCAGTGGCGCGAGCAACCAGCGCCGTAGCTGTTCATCGGCGCGACCTTCGAGCCAGAGGTTTTGCAGCCAGTGTCGGGCGAGGGTTTCACCGGCCAAACGGATCGCAGTGATCCGACCGTTTTCGATCCGCACCCGCTTACCGATTGAGCGCCGTGGGTCGTCGTAGGCCAGGACCGGTCCGTCATTGAGTCCCAGGCATTGATCGATTTCCCGCAGCAGTTGCGGATCAGGCGCGGTGGCGTTGGCCGCGCGTATGAGCAGCGCAGGGCGCTCACGGCCGGCAAGGCTGAGGCTGACGTAGGAAAACGTCTCGCAGAGCGGTCGTAGCGTCTCAAAGTGCTGTTGGACATCGCCCTCTATCAGCGCGAAAAGGTGCCAAGGCAGTTGGACCGGTTCGAGGCGCACGCCGCTGTGTTTCAGCTCCGGTTGTTTCGACAACGGGTCGAAGGCGGGGAGCGTGAGAGTGTTTATGCCGCCCTTAAGAAAACGGTCGCCAAAATGCATCGGCAGAAAGGCCTGGCCCGGACGCACACTGTCATCGCTGGTGACCGGCACGATCACCGCGCCGCGCCGGCTTTTCAGGCTGATCAGATCACCCGTTTGCAGGCGATGCCGGCGCAATTCATCGGGGTGCAGGCTCAACACGGCTTCACTGACATGACCGAACAACTGTGAGGCGGTGCCGGTGCGGCTCATGCCGTGCCATTGATCACGCAGGCGACCGGTAATCAGCGTCAGTGGGAAGCGTGCATCCCGTTGTTCCTTGGCGGCGCGATACGGATCGGCCACGAACTGCGCCCGGCCACTGGCAGTCGGGAAAATACCGTCCAGATACAACCGGGCGGTGCCTGCGCTTGAACCCGTAGGAAAAGGCCATTGTTGCGGACCGATTTTGTCGATCAGCGCATGGCTGATTCCAGACAAATCCAGATCGCGGCCACGCGTCAGCTGTTTGTATTCATCGAAGACCTGCGCCGGTGTTTCAAAGGCAAACAGGCTCGTCGCTTCCGGACGCAGACGTTTCTCCAGACGCTGTGCGAAATCCACCGTGATCGCCCAGTCCGGGCGCGCTTCACCTGGTGCGACAATTGCCCGGCGGACGTGGGAAATACGCCGTTCGGAGTTGGTGACCGTACCGTCCTTTTCGCCCCAACTGGCAGCCGGCAACAGCAAATCGGCGAACGCAACGGTTTCAGTGTTGCGGAAAGCCTCCTGCAACACCACGAACGGGCAAGTCTCCAAAGCGGCGCGCACGGCGGTTTGATCGGGAAGGGACTGCGCGGGGTTGGTGCAGGCGATCCACAAGGCTTTGATCTTTCCGCTGGCCACCTGCTCAAACAACTCGATGGCGCTCAGCCCCGGGTTTTCAGGCAGCTGATCAACACCCCAGTGAGCCGCCACCTCGGCACGGTGCTGCGCATTGGCGGCGTCGCGATGACCCGGCAGCAGGTTGGACAGGCTGCCGGTTTCGCGCCCGCCCATGGCATTTGGCTGGCCGGTCAGAGAGAAAGGTCCTGCACCGGGACGGCCAATTTGCCCGGTCGCCAGGTGCAAATTGATCAGTGCGCTGTTTTTTGCGCTGCCGGCGGTGGACTGGTTCAGTCCCATGCACCACAACGACAGGAAGCTCGGCGAAGTACCGACCCACTCGGCGCATTGCTGCAGTTGTTCGATGCTGATGCCGCACAGCTGCGACACCATCTGCGGTGTGTAATCGCGCACCAGGCTCTTCAACTCGGCCAGGCCTTCGGTATGGGCCTTGATGTAGTCGCGGTCGACCCAGTCTTCCCACAGCAGCAGGTGCAAAATCCCATGGAACAAGGCGACATCGGTCCCCGGAAGAATCGCCAGGTGCAGGTCAGCCAAATCGCAGGTGTCAGTGCGACGCGGGTCGATGACGATGACTTTCATCTGTGGCCGGCGGGATTTGGCTTCTTCCAGGCGGCGAAACAGCACCGGGTGGGCGTAGGCCATGTTGCTGCCGACGATCATCACGCAGTCGCTCAACTCCAGGTCTTCATAGCTACACGGCGGCGCATCAGCGCCCAGGCTGCGTTTGTAGCCGACCACCGCCGACGACATGCACAGCCGCGAATTACTGTCGATGTTATTGGTGCCCACCAGCGCTCGCGCCAGTTTGTTGAAGGCGTAGTAGTCCTCGGTCAGCAATTGCCCGGAAATGTAAAACGCCACGCTATCGGGGCCATGCTCGGCAATGGTTTGGGCGAAAACGCTGGCGGCGTGATCGAGGGCGGTGTCCCAGTCGGTGCGGCCACGCGCCAGGCCTTTGCCGAGGCGCAGTTCCGGGTACAACGCCCGCGCGGTCAAGTCGCCGGTCAAATGCAGGGTTGATCCTTTACTGCAAAGTTTGCCGAAGTTGGCTGGGTGTGCCGGATCGCCGCTGACGCCGAGGATGCGCTCGCCGTCATGCTCGATCAGCACCCCGCAGCCAACCCCGCAATAGCAGCAGGTGGACGCGGTGATCTGGCGGTCCATCAGCCTGCGTCCCGCAGAGCCAGCATCACTCGACCATTCTCGACCCGCGCCGGGTGGTGATGGGCGCAGCCGATGTCTGGGGCCAACGCTTCGCCGCTTTCCAGATCGATCTGCCAGTTGTGCAGCGGGCAGGCCACACGCTTGCCGTAGATCAGGCCTTGGGACAGCGGCCCGCCCTTGTGCGGGCAGCGGTCGTCGAGAGCAAACACCTCATCGTCGCTGGTACGAAAAATCGCGATGTCACCTTTAGGGCCGGCAATGATCCGCGAGCCCAGGGCGTTGATTTCTTCCAGTGCGCAGATATCGAGCCAGTTCATGCCAGCACCTCCAGGTTTTTCACGGGGATGACGTCGAATTCTTTTTTCAGCAGTGGCTGTTCCAGGCGTTCCTTCCACGGATCCTGTTCGAACGACAGGGAGAATTGCAGGCGATCATTCAGCGCCTTGCGTCGTTCCGGGTCTTCCAGCACGGCTTTCTTTATGTGGTCCATGCCGACCCGTTGCAGGTAATGCACGGTGCGTTCGAGGTAGAAGGCTTCTTCACGATAGAGCTGCAGGAACGCGCCGTTGTATTCGCGCACTTCTTCAGCGGTTTTCAATTTGACGAAGAACTCGGCGACTTCGGTTTTGATCCCGCCGTTGCCGCCGATGTACATCTCCCAGCCGGAATCAACACCGATGATGCCTACGTCCTTGATGCCCGCTTCCGAACAGTTGCGTGGGCAACCGGAGACCGCCAGTTTCACTTTGTGCGGCGACCACATGTTGAACAGGTCATGCTCCAGCTCGATGCCCAACTGCGTGGAGTTTTGCGTGCCGAAGCGGCAGAACTCGCTGCCGACGCAGGTCTTCACGGTACGGATGGATTTGCCGTAAGCGTGGCCGGACGGCATGTCGAGGTCTTTCCAGACGCCCGGCAGATCCTGCTTCTTGATTCCCAGCAAGTCGATCCGCTGACCACCGGTGACCTTGACCATCGGCACGTTGTACTTGTCGGCGACGTCGGCGATGCGCCGCAACTCCGAAGGGTTGGTCACGCCACCCCACATCCGTGGGACCACCGAGTAGGTGCCGTCTTTTTGAATGTTGGCGTGGGCACGTTCGTTGATCAGGCGCGATTGCGGGTCATCCTTGGCTTCCCCCGGCCAGGTGGAAATCAGGTAGTAGTTGAGCGCCGGGCGGCAGGTGGCGCAGCCGTTCGGGGTGCGCCAGTTCAAGTAGCTGATGGTTCCGGCGATTGTCAGCAAATGCTGATCGCGGATGGCCTGGCGGATTTGCCCGTGGTTGAGGTCGCTGCAACCGCAGATGGCTTTTTCGCTTTTCGGTTTGACGTCTGCCGCGCCGCCCACGGTGTTGATCAGAATCTGCTCGACGAGCCCGGCGCAGGAGCCGCAAGAGCTGGCAGCCTTGGTGTGTTTCTTGACCTCGTCGACACTGAACAGCCCGTGTTCCTGAATCGCCTTGACGATGGTGCCT
>Ga0247809_1001602_pt1 | contig 10166 bp, 4 predicted proteins | sample UWRJL104311B1_FD_180951 | JGI IMG/M metagenome (GOLD analysis project Ga0247809, IMG submission 180951) | Plant litter microbial communities from Arlington Agricultural Research Station in Wisconsin, United States - UWRJ-L104-311B-1 | ecosystem: Environmental > Terrestrial > Plant litter >...
GTCACGGGTATCGCCTTTCGGGAGGGTGCGGCCGGGCGGCCGGGATGGTCACGACGGGTCGTCGAGGAAGCGCAGCAGTTCGGCGTTCACCTCGGAGGAATGGGTGAGCGGGTTGATGTGCGGCCCGCCCTCGATCTCGACGTACCGCGCGTCGGGGAGGGCCTCGTGGGCGCGTCGGCCCTGCCCGTCGATCGACAGGATGCGGTCGGCCGTGCCGTGCACGATCAGCGCGGGCACGTCGACCTTGGCGAGGTCGGCGTGGAAGTCCTCGAGCCACATGCGCGGGCAGGCCCAGGTGGCATACGGCGAGGCCTCGGCGCCCTGCGACCACAGCGCACGCACCGTGTCCTCGCTCACGAGGCTGCCCTGGTAGTCGTCGAGGTTGAGGAAGTTGTCCATCATGCCCGTGAGCCAGGCGAACCGGTCGCCGAGGATCGCCTGCTGCACTCCGTCCACGCCCGCGGCATCCACCCCTTTCGGATTGTCGTCGCTCTTCGCGAACGTCGGGGTCAGGCTCTCGATGAACACGGCGCTGCGCACGCGCTGCGTGCCGAACCGGCCGATGTAGCGTGCGAGCTCGCCCGTGCCCAACGAGAACGCGACGAGGGTGGCGTCGTCGAGGTCGAGCGTGCGGATGACGGTGTCGAGGTCGCCGCTCAGGGTGTCGAAGTCGTAGCCGACGGTCGGGGCGGTCGAGCGCCCGAAGCCGCGCCGGTCGTAGTTCACCACCCGGTAGCCGGCCTCGAGCAGCGGGTGCAGCTGCGGTTCCCACGAGCGGCTGTCGAACGGCCACCCGTGTAGCAGCACGACGGGGCGGCCCGCGCCCTGGTCTTCGTAGTAGAGGTCGATCGGTGCCGTGTTCTCTTGCCCGACGGTGATGGTGCCCATCCGCGCAGCTCCTTCGTTCATGTGCCCGATGCGCTCGGGGCGTGTGTGGTGCTCGAGAGTGTGTGCGCTCCGAGCGTGCTCCCTCGGTGCACCATGCGCGGTCGGGTTTGCCGGAGAAGGTTTCCGGCGAACCCCACCGCGAGGCCCGCGCCCGGGGCGCACGATGGGCGGATGGTCCTTTCCGTGTTGGTCGTGGACGACGACGACCGGTTCCGGGCGCTCGCGCGCAGGGTCCTCGACGAGTGCGGGTATCGCCCGCAGAGCGAAGCGAGTAGCGTGGCGGATGCGCTGCGACAGGCGACGCGCCACAGACCCGATCTGGCTCTCGTCGACATCGGGTTGCCCGATGGGAACGGCTTGGAATTGAGCGAGCGACTCGTGCGATCACCCTGGGCGATGCGCGTCGTCCTCGTGTCTGCCGACGCCGACGCCACCACCCAGGCCGCGGCCGCGCGGGCCGGCGCGCTGGGCTTCGTGGCGAAGGGCGACCTCTCGTGCGCAACCCTCCACACCCTCTTCCGCGACGGATGACGCGGCATGGGCGGCGCGCCGGTGGTCCCACCCGTCCGGGTGTGCGTCGGGGATGACGACGTCCTCCTCCGGCGCGGCGTGGTGCGGGTGCTGCGCGACGCCGGCCTCGACGTCGTGGCCGAGGCCGGAGACGCGCCCGCGCTGATCGCGCAGACCCTGGCGTTCAGGCCCGACGTCGCGGTCGTCGACATCCGCATGCCTCCGCACCACGACGACGACGGGCTGCGCGCGGCCATCGAGCTGCGCCGTCGGCTGCCCGGGCTCGGCGTCGTCGTGCTCACGCAGCACGGCGATCCGGAGTACGCGGTCGAGCTGATCGGCGAACGCGCCGAGGGCGTCGGCTACCTGCTCAAAGAGCGGGTGGGCGACGTCGACGACTTCGTGGCGGCCGTCGTGCGGGTGGCCAGGGGAGGCAGCGCGCTCGACCCGTCGATGGTGGCGGACATGATGCGCCCCCGCCGCGTTCCGCACGGGCTCGCACTGCTCACCGAGCGCGAACTCGCGGTGCTCGGAGCGATGGCGGAGGGGCACTCGAACGCGGGCATCGCCGGGGCGCTGCTCGTCAGCGTCGCCGCGGTCGAGAAACACGTCACCGCGATCTTCCGCAAGCTCGACCTGGTGTCCGAGCCTGCCGGGCACCGCCGGGTGCAGGCCGTGCTGCGCTTCCTCACCTCCCGCGACGGCACCCCCTCCCGGCGGCCCTGACCGATGCCGGTGCCGGATGACGCGGACCGCACGCTCCCCGTCGAGGAGGTGCGGCGGCTCGTGCGGGAGGAGCACTCGTTGCGGCGCGTGGCCACCCTCGTGGCCTCGGCCGGCCCGTCCGACGACGTCCTCACCGCGATCTGCCGGGAGGCGAGCGATCAGCTCGGCGGCCACGACGTGACGGTACTGCGCTTCGACGGCCCCCACACCGTCGTCGCGGTAGCGACGCACGGCGGGCCGATCCCACCCGGCGTGAGCGCCGAGCACGCGCCGGGATCGCTGCCCCACCGGGTCGCGACGAGCGAGGCGCCGGTGCGCGTGGACGATTTCGAGGGTCGGGCCGACGCGGACCTCGTGCGGCGGTACGGAATCCGGGCGGCGGTCGGGGTGCCGATCTTCATCGAGGCGCGGGTCTGGGGCATGTTCTCCGCGTCGTCGGCGACCGGCCCGCTGCCCGGCTACGTGGAGCAGCGCCTCGCGGGCTTCGCGCAGCTCACCTCGGCGACGATCGCGAACGTGGAGGCCCGCCGCGGCCTCGCCCGGTCACGCGCGCGCGTGATCGCGGCGGCGGACGAGGCGCGACGGAGGGTGCAGCGCGACGTGCACGACGGTGCGCAGCAGCGGCTCGTGCACACGATCATCGCGCTCAAGCTCGCGCGCGACCGCTCCGCGCGCGGCGGCGACGTCGCCGACCTGCTCGCTGAGGCGCTCGCCAACGCCGAGGAGGCCAACCGGCAGCTGCGCGACGTGGTGCGCGGCATCCTGCCGGCCGCGCTCACCCGTTCCGGCCTGGCCGCCGGGATCGAGGCGCTCGTCGCCGACTGCCCGACGACGGTCGACCTGCGGCTCGACGTGCCCCGGTTGCCGGCCGCCGTCGAGACCACCGGCTACTTCACCGTGGCCGAGGCGGTGACCAACGCCGTGAAGCACGCGAGCGCGACGGTCGTCTCGGTGACGGCGAGCGTCGCCGGGTCGGGGGCGGACGCCGCACTCGTGCTCGTGGTCGACGACGACGGGGTGGGCGGCGCGGACGCCGCGCGTGGCACGGGGCTCACCGGACTCGCCGACCGCATCGCCGCGAGCGACGGTGCTCTCACGGTCGAGAGCCCGCCGGGCGGCGGCACCCGCATCCGCGTGCGCATCCCCGTCGCCCTCGCTGACGGCTGAGCCGGTCGTCGGCGTCGGCTACGGCCGCGCAGAACGGCGGCGGCGGCCGGCCAGCAGCAGGGCGGCGCCGAGCAGCAGGAGCAGCAGCGCGCCGAGCACGACCGGCTGCGCGTAGACGCCGGTGTGGGCGAGTTGCCTCGCCCGGGTCGGGGGTACGGCGATCGGGGCGGCCGCGGCCGGCGGGTCGACGACCGTCGGCGGCGTGACGGGCGGGTCGGGGATGACGGCGGGCAGCTCGACCAGGTTCACGTAGACGTTGCGCACGTCGGCGCCGTCGAACGCCAGGTCGTCGCTCGTGACCGAGTGGCTCGTGGTGACCACGCGCGAGTTCGCCGGGAGGTCGTCGAGCGATGCGACCGCGCCGGCCCACCGGAGCAGCACCTCGTGCTCCGCGACATCCCCGGCCCCGATGGCGAGCACGACGCGGGCGAGCCAGGTGCGTCCGCCGTCGACCGAGAACAGCACGAACGGGGTGCCCGCCCCGAAGGCCGCGCTGATCACGATGTAGACCGCGCTCGTCGAGGCCGTCGCGAGGCGGATCGTGTACGAGTCGGTGGTCTGGGTGACGGGGTCGACGTGCGTGGAGCCGTCGGTCTCGCGCACGACGATCGCGGCGTCGGCGTCGCGCTGGGCGAAGACGTACGGCGGCAGGGCGGCGAGGCGGCGGAAGCGCGTGCCCGATTCGGTGGGCAGCCCGATCGGGTCGGCGAGGGCGACGCCCGCGACGACGTCGGGCTTCGCGACGAAGCCGTACATCTCGAGCTGCAGGCCCGAGCCGGTGAGCGTGCGTCGGCTCTGGTCGTAGACGAGCTGGCCCGCGTCGCCGACGACGGTGAGGGTGCCCGACGCACCGGCGTCGACCGAGACGAAGCCGTTCCCGTGGGGCGCGACGGTGACGACCGGCGGGGTGCCGGGGGTGGATGTCGCGACCGTGCTCGTGACGAAGACGAAGGCGTTCGCCCCCGCGCCGCCCTCGAGCCTCAGTTCCGAGCGGTTGGAGCTCACGACGAAGGTGTCGTCGCCCGCTCCCCCGTAGAGCACGGCGGGGCGGCTGACGCCCGGGCTCAGTTCGCCGCGGTCGGTCGTGACCGTCGCGAAGGCGTCGAGCGCCGCGACGTAGGGTGCCACGCGCTGGGTGGGGAAGAACTGGCCGACGATGAAGGTGTCGTCGCCCGCCCCGCCGTCGATGGTGAGGGCGGCGCTCGTGTCGTCGATCGCGAAGGTGTCGTCGCCGCCGAGACCGTTGATCGTGAGGCGGCCGTTGACGCTGCGGTCGTAGGTGATGCGCTCGAGCGTGGAGGCACCGGTGCCGACCGCGACGATCGCGGGACGGCGGGCGCCCGGCGCGTTCGGCACGAAGGCGACCGACCGCAGCAGCACCACGTCGTCGCCGGCCGAGGCCGTGACGGTCAGGCTGTTGATCGCGAGCGGGTCGGTACCCGAGCCGACGACCTCGACGCGGGTGTCGTGGGCCGACGTGTCATCCGCTCCCCAGACGGTGATCTCGACCTGGTTGTCGCCGTTCTGGCCGTCGATGTGCAGGGCGTTGCGGATCGGGAGGCCGAGGTAGGCGTCGGCCGCCGTGCCCGGGTGCGTTCCGGGGAGGATCGTGATGCGGGTGACGGACACGAGGTCGGAGCCGTCGGCGCCCGTGGCCGTCGCGGTTGGGCCGCCGTAGACGAAGGTGTCGCCGTCGAGAACGGTCTCGAACAGGGTGACGGTGTCGGCGCCGTTGCCGCCGAAGACACGGATGGTGGCGCCGACGAGCGTGCCGCCGAGGGAGGCCGCGGTGCCGACCGGGGCGGTTCCCTGGCCGAAGGCGGTGCGCAGGGTGACCGTCGAGCCGGAGACGAGGGTGCCGAGCGGCGCGCGCAGGTCGTTGCCGGTGCGCAGCTCGACCGAACCGCGGGCCGTCGCCCCGCCCGTGGCGATCGTGCGTCCGTCGAGCGAGGTGCCGCTGGCGACGAGGGTGAGGTCTTCGTCGACGCCGCCCGCGACGAACGGCACGGTGATGCGCACGTCGCCCGCGCTCGATGCGGCGAGCAGGAGGGTGAGCGACCCGCTCGCCTCGGTGACGAAGACGCCGCCGTCGCCCCGCGCGACCAGACGCCCGCTGGCGGCCGTGTCGACGACGATGTCTGCCGTGCCCGCCGACGTGCCGATGCGTCCGCCGACCGCGACGAGGTCGATGTCGGTCGCGACGACGCGCACGGCGCCGGTGTCCGAGTCGTTGACGATCGATCCGGCGGTCGTGGCGAGCGAGACGGAGCCGGCGGATGCCGCGACCGAACCGAGCACGAGGTCGCCGCCGACCTGCGTGAGGTAGACGCCCGCGGGGGCGGCGGCCACGACGCGGCCACGGGCGGCGTTCGAGGAGTGGATGGTGAGCGGCGTCGAGGCGGTGCCGACGGTGCCGCGCGCGGTGAGCGTGACGACGGTGCCGACGATCCGGGCGCTGCCGTCCGCGAGGCCGCTGCCGTCGAGGATCGAGGCGGCGGTGTCGGCCGCGGTCAGGGTGACGTCGCGCGTGGTCGACCGGATGGTGCCGACGAGCAGGTCGCCGCGCGTCTCGGCGACGACGATGGGGCCGTTGCTGGTCATGTCGATGCGGCCGAGCCCGTCGCTCGTCGACCAGCGCACGGTGGTGTCGTACGGGTCGACGATCGTGGCGTCGACGTCGGTCGAGGCGGTGACGTCGATCGCGGTGGCGGTCGAGGCGTGGCGCACCGCGATGACCGAACCGGCGGCGAGCGAGGTGAACACGTAGCTGCTGTCGACGGCCACCGCATCGGCACCGAAGGCCACGAGCACGGGGTCGCCGAACGCGAAGGCCGCCTCCGGTGCGTTCTTGTCCGGGTAGAAGTACACCGAGTAGAGACCCGTCGGCGGCGTCATGAGGCCCACGTAGCCGTCGCCCGGCCCGGTGTAGACGTTGTTCTGGATCGCGTGGCCCTGGAACCCCGCCGCCTGCCGGCCGACGAGGGTGTCGCCGATGACGAGGTCGATCGAGCGGCCCGCCGTGATGGCGCCGATCGTCCACAGCGGCGCCGCGGTCGCGCCGCTGCGGCGTACGACGGAGAGGTCGACGACGAAGTCGTTTCGAGCGTCGCCCTGGATGTCGATGGGGCGGATCGCCGCTGGGCTGCCGAACGCGCTCTCGACGAGCCGCACCGAGATCGGGGCGCGGACTGCGGCGAGGCTGCCGACGCTGCCGTTGCGGGCGGAGAGGAACACGGTGTTGCTCACGATCGCGGTGCCGACGCCCGTGGAGAGGATGTCGCCGTTGCGGTTGTCGACGACGGTGTGGCCGATCGGGTTGACGATCGGGCCACGCAGCGTGAGGTCGTTGGCGGAGCCGTCGACGCGGTAGTCGACGATCTCGACGAGGCTCGGCGTGAAGACCGGCGCGAGGATCGTGTAGCGGAAGACCTCGGCCCGGTTGTAGGCCTTGATGTCGACGGTCGCGGCGAGGGAGTCGAGGTTGACGACGGAGATGCCGGCGAGCTCGATCGACCGGTTCGACAGGTTGCGGATGCGCACGAAGTCGAAGGTGTTCTGCAGCCGGAACGAGCCGAGGGTGCCGGTGAGCCGGCCGTCGCCGCCGGGGCCGCCCGCGCTCACCGTGAAGCTCGCGGTCGCGCCGCCGACGTTCGCGATCGCGGCGACGACCACGATCTGGCCGGCCGGGATCACGTCGCCGACATTGCGCGTGACGCCGCCCGCGGTGACGGCGACGTTGTACGCCTTGAGGATCGTGCCGTCCCGGTCGATGAGCAGTTGCGGGTCGCCGGCGTGCAGCACGACGTCGGCGTTCCAGACGATCGGCCGGTTGCCGCTGTTGTTCTCGTAACCTCCGCGGCTGCCGCTGTCGAAGGTGCCTCCCCGCTTGTCGCGGTTGCGGACGATGCCCGGGTTGGACTGGGTGGTCGCGACGGCGAGGTGGGCGGTCTGCAGCAGGGCGCCGCGGGCGGCCGTCACGGTCGCGTTGCCCTGGTAGTCGACGGTCGCGTTCGAATCGGTGTCGCCGCCGAAGCAGCCGCAGCTCGACTCGGAGTGGGCGTTCATCGCGAGCGCGGTGTTCTCGGCCGTGAGCCGCAGGTTCTCCCAAGCCACGATGTCCACACCGTCGTGGAGGGTCACCGCGGTCGTGTTGGTGACGGCCACCGTCACGTTCGTGTCGGCGTCGGCGCCGAGCGCCTTCGCCCGGCCGTAGGCGTAGGCGGTGAGCGAGCCGCGGCCCATCGACGCCACGATGCTGACCTCGTCGCCCCGCAGTACCGTGCTCGCGGCGGCGCCCGAACCCGTGCCCGTGACATCCACACCCGCATCGGCTTTCACGGTGAGGGTGGCGTTGCCGGTGGAGTCGGCACCGAGGCCCTGCGCGTTGGCCGAACTCGAGACGTCGCCGTTGGGGGTGCTCAGTGCTTTCACGTCGAGCAGGTGGTCGGCGATGAGCGAGCCGGCGACGTTCACCTGGGTGCCGAGGGTGAGGCTGCCGGTCGCGGTCGCCGTGACGCCGGCGCCGAGGCCCTTGGCGCTGCCGGTCGCGTAGGCGTTCACGGAGCCGTTGGTCGTCGAGTCGACGGTAAGGTTCCACCCGGAGGTGACGGTGGACCCGGCCGCGAAGGCGACCGTGGTCATGGCCTTCGCACTGCTCGACGACTCGGCCGCCCCGACCGCGACGAAGCCGGCGCCGCCGTTGGTCGAGTCGGCGCGGGCGAGCACGTTGGCGCGGGTGGTGAGGCTGAACGATCCGCCGCTCGTGATCGTGGCGGCGGCGCCGACCGAGACATCCTGCGTCATCTCGACCGTCGTCGAGGTGTGGGCGACCTGGGTGCTGACGAATCCGCCGCCCGACGAGCGCACGGTCGCGGTGGAGACCTGTCCGCCCGCGGGTGCCGAGCCGCTGATCGACGTGGGCACGAGCGACTGTGTGCCCGAGCCGGCCGACTGCAGGTCGACGATGAGCCGCCCGTTGCCCGCGCTCGTGCTTCCGCCGAGCAGGTCGACCGCGCCCGAGGCGAAGCTGTGGTCGCCGGTGATGCCGGTTCCGTCGATCGCGATGGCCGTGCCGCCGGGCGTCAGGGAGAGCTGGAAGGAGGCGGATGTCGCGTTCACGACGTAGTACGTGCCGCCGTCGACGAGGCCCGCGATGGGCTTGTTTGCCGGGAGGTACAGCTTGTGCAGTACCTCGCTGCCGGCCTCGCTGTGGTCGGCGGCGAGGAGGAGCGGCGCGACCGCGATGTAGACCGGGGCGTCGTCGGTGGAGAGGGTGGTGTCGAGGCAGTCGAGGCCGCTCGTCTTGCCGATCGCCTGGCAGTAGGTGGCGGCGAGCTGGAACCGGTCCGCGTCGAGGGCGATCACGTAGTAGGTCTGGCCGTTGGTGAGCCCGCCGATCGCGGCCCCGTTCGAGCCGTAGACGAGCGCCGTGCCCGTGGCGAATCCGTGCCCCGCGAGATAGATCTCGTTGTTGTCCGCTTCGACGAACGGCTTCTCGCCGGGCTTCGCGCCGACGACGGGCTTCGGCACGCCGTTCTCGACGACGATGTCGACGGTGCCGCTGCTGAACTCTCCCGCGGCGGCCGGCGGCCCGTAGACGACCGTCTGGCCGTTGACGAACGCGTTGCCGACGACGATCGCCCCGCCGACGATGCCCGTGCCGCCGACCTTCACGGAGCCGGTGGGCGTGTTCAACTCGAACAGCTGCACGGTCGACGCGTTGACCACTCCGACCCGGTAGCTGCGGCCGTCGACGAGGCCCGGCACGGTGGCACCGTTCGCGCGGTAGAGCACGACCGACCCGTCGCGCAGGTTGTGGTTCGCCGCGACGAGGTTGGACGTCGTCTTCCCGTCCTCGTCGACGACGTCGACGAGGGTTCCGAACCGGATGGTGTTGAGCACGGGGTCGACCTGTGCGGCGATGAATTCGCTGCCGAGCAGCAGCCGCGTGGCGTCGAGCGCGATCACGCCGTACGTCGCGCCTCCGGTGAGGCCGCCCGCCGCGGTTCCCCCGGAGACCGTGTAGCTGGCGGTCATGCCGGTGGTGAGGCCGTGGCTCGAGGCGAAGGTGATGGTGTCGCTCGACGGGTCGATGCCGCCGATCACGAGGCCGCCGGTGGCGGGCGGGGTCGCGGTCGAGTTGAACTGCGAGGAGATCGAGATGGTGCCGCCGGCGGTGACCGCGGAGTTCGCGGCGATGCTGAGCGACAGCCGGGGCGTGACGGACACGGTGGCGGAGTTGCTGCCGACGTTCACGGCCCCTCCGCCGCTGGTCTTGAGGCTCGACAGGCCGAGCGGGTTCGACTCGGCGGCGAGCGTGATCGAGCCGACCGCGACGACGCGCACGGGCATCGAGGCGTTTCCGACCTGGGTCTCGACCAGCGACGTCACCGTGCCGGTGGCCGCGGCGGTGTCGACCTTCACGGCGCCGCCCCCCGACGACGACAGGGCGGCGTCGGCCGTGTCGTCGGCGTGCGCGCGCACCGATACGGATGCGGCGCCCGCGTCGCGGACGGTGGCCCCGTAGATGCTGCCCCAGAGGTAGGCTCCCGTGGTCGACGCGACGGTGGCCTGCGGCTTGCTCGTGCCGACGGCGACGGCACCGCCGGTGGTCGCGCCGGCGCTGGAGCGCGCGACGTTGGCGGCGACGGCGGAGACGCTGACGGCGGCGCTCGGCGCGGCGACGCGGGCGCCCCCCGCGATGGTGGCGGTGGTCTTCGCGTTCGCACCGACGATCGCCTCGGGCGACGCGTCGCCGACGCCGACGAGCCCGGCAGCGATGACTCCGGCGGTGATGGTGGCCGTGTTGGTCGCGGCCGAGGTGACGGCGAGCGCGGTGCCGCCCGACTGCGTTCCGGCGAAGATCGCTGCCGTCG
>Ga0247809_1001603_pt1 | contig 10165 bp, 8 predicted proteins | sample UWRJL104311B1_FD_180951 | JGI IMG/M metagenome (GOLD analysis project Ga0247809, IMG submission 180951) | Plant litter microbial communities from Arlington Agricultural Research Station in Wisconsin, United States - UWRJ-L104-311B-1 | ecosystem: Environmental > Terrestrial > Plant litter >...
AGCAGCATGATCCATCTGTAGTACACTGGCAGGAGGGAAATACAGTAAGCGTACGTGTATTTCCTTGTACTTCGAAAGATAATCGCCGGTTCAAAATTGGTATCACCAGTCCGCTGACAAAACAAAATGATCAGCTGATCTATGAAAACGCATTTTTCGAAGGGCCTGACGCCAGCAAAGCATCAGAAACCATGCAGATTGCAACTACTGGTAATACAGCTGATCTGCAACTTTCCTCTAATTTTAAACAAAGTGCTGTAGGTGTATATCAGGCCAACAGAACTTATATGCCCGATTGGAAAATTGCAACTAAAGCACCCGCTCTTGCTACTGGCACATTTGCCTTCGCCGATACAGCTTACCAGGTTAAACACTATCAGGAAAAATTAGAAGCTTTCACGCCGGAACAAATCTATCTTGATTTAAATAGCTCATGGTCAGAACAAGAGCTGGAGCAAGTCTGGGAAAACAATAAAAGTACACCAGTATTTGTCTACAAAGATCAGTTGATTCGTCTAAGTGATGCCAATATAAAGGAGATATATGAACTGATGAGCAGGCAGCAGTTTAGTTTATTCCCAATTAATGAAATTAAGCATCCGACCACTGCACTCCTAATTTCTAAAAGTACTGTAAGTGCACCTAATTTGAATGATCTGGAAGGCAGTAAATTTGGAAAAGAGCTCACTGCTTATCTGCAAAGTCCAAAACAGATCCGGTTTTATAATTTAGGTAATCAGCTTAGCCCTTATCTAAAGGCGTTGAAAGAAATGCGGGTGTTTAATTATGCCAATGGTGATGAGAAAGACTTGCAGAAATTATTGAGCCAGCACCAATTTGTCAAAAACCAGGAAAATGATGAAACTGTAGTTTTGGACAATGCAAAAATGATCATTCAGAAGACTTCAGCTGCAAGTATTGAGAAAGCGCCCGATCATGTGCTGCGCCTGTTCGCTTATAATGATTTGATGAAAAGGGTTAGCGGCAATTATTTTAAACATGATTATGTGAATCCTGCAAATATCGCTGAGGCAGAAAGGGCTTATATCGTATCTCCGGTATCCAGTCTGATTGTGCTTGAAACACAGGCCGATTATGACCGCTTTGGCATAGATGAAAATAAAGATAGCCTTAAGAATGCGGCTATGAAATCATCGGGTGCTGTTCCTGAACCACAAGAATGGCTATTGATTGTACTATGCCTCAGCATAACAGGATATGTGCTATTCGTAAAAAAGATGACACTTCAAAATCTAATGAAACATGCTGGCAATAAACGTTAAAAAAACGATCGATATACCCTATTTGGCTATACTATATGGCTTAACTTACCTTTTCATTGCATGGAGGTTATTACCTGATTATTTGAGCTGGGATGCCAATTTATTTGTAGGGCTGCTTCTTGCGCCCTACATCTGCGGTGTCGACAAAGGCCGGTATTCTATACGTTATCTCGTTCCTGCCCTGGTTACTTTAATCCTGGTATTCTTAGTTCCCGTAAGAACCATGTTTTTTATCGCTATGCTATTTGCCGTATTACTGCTGATCGAAAATAGCATAGGCAAGCTTAGTGAGTCGTTCCTGCTGTTGTTATTCCTGATTTCACCAGTATTTAAATATATGATCGGTACTGTTGATTTCCCGATAAGGTTATGGCTAACCGCAAAGGTGGCCAATTTATTGGATTCGATAGGAATTAATGCCATAGCTGCCGGCAACCAGATTCAATTGGATAAGGTAGATTTCTCCGTTGATCCCGCTTGTGCCGGACTCAATATGCTGATTATGTCTTTGATCATCTGCTTATTTATCACCATGTATTCCCAGCGACAAACCGGAAAGCGGTTGCGGTTCATTTATCTGGTAAGCCTGTTTGTGTTAACGATAGGACTAAATATATTGAGTAATTTCTTCAGAATTCTGCTGCTGGTGGTTTTTAAAATCATGCCAGGCACACTTTTCCACGATGTTCTAGGCATTGGTTGTCTTTTGGTTTACGTGATCTTGCCATTGCTTAAAGGTATGGGACCGCTCATCAATTATATGGGTTATACTCCAGCGCAAGTTCCCACATCAAAAAGCAGCTATAACATTTATCTGATCCGATATCCGGTGTTGCAGACTGCTTTTGCTACTATGTTATTATTTATTGCATTTAATTTGGTGAATGCCGACAAATTGAATCCTGTATCGAAGGTGGTAAAGCTGGATGGATTTACTAAGAGCAGGCTGGATAATGGAATTCTAAAATTCGAGAATAAAGAGGCGCTGATTTACATGAAACCTAGTGCTTTTTATGTTCCCGGGCATGACCCCAAGATTTGCTGGACGGGCAGTGGATATGTGTTTAGTAATATAAAAAAAGAGAAATGGAATGGAGTAGAATTATACACCGGTACGCTGAAAAAAGGCAGGGATAAAATCTATGCTGCCTGGTGGTTTGACAATGGCCATATGCAGACCATTGATCAATGGAAATGGCGTTGGGAAGGTGCAAAAAGTAAGTCGCCATTTTATCTGATTAATATAAATGCTGCTACCAGGCAAATGTTGCAGAATCAGGTGAGTCTCTTCACTTCCAATAAAGGATATCTCAAATGAACCTTAAATAGGAATTTTGATATTCCTTACTCATTTGTGCCATTATCATACTTTAATCCTAGATAAACTTTGTAATGAACATCGATTTTACATGTATACTAGCTGGAACCAGATCTTCGTTGAAAAGTTGTATGCCGAAAAATGCAGTTTTAATTATAAATTTGTATATCAAATCTATTTAAAATATAGATTCAAAATAAATATTTCAAAATGCAATTGTACGCTCGTCCCTTACTTGTGGCTATCATCGGATGCCTTATTTATCTATCAGCCTGTAAAAAAACCGAAACACCAGAAGCCCCTACTCCTTCTGTTCGCATGAACCTGGATAGCACTATTCTGGCCAATGATGATTTTTTTGGGACAGGTCTTTCGGTTATTCTTGAGAATTTCCCGGAGGGCACTTCGGAAGAGGTAGAATGGCGGGTAGAAAATCCGCGTATTGCTGAAGTAACTACAGAAGGCATTGTATGGCCAAAAGGAGCCGGAATCACCTATGTGTTTGCAAAACTTCAGAATGGAAAAGGGGAAGCAAAATGCAAGATTATAGTTACCGATGGGAATGATTATAAATTCAGGCTGGTATTAACCGACAAGGGTAAGTCTGACTTTTCAATTGGAAATCCGGAGGCATTTCTTTCGCGGAAAGCTATTGAAAGGCGCCGTAAGCGAAATATTCCGATTGACGAAAGTGACCTTCCTATATCCAAAGCATATCTTAAGGCGATAACGGATATTGGAGGTACCATTGTAACCCAAAGCAAGTGGCTGAATACGGTAAGTGTGAGTCTGCAGGATCAATTTCTTATTGATAAATATAAAGCTTTGCCTTTTGTAAAAGAGGTTATACTTGTATATGTAGGCAAAAGAAAACAGCCTTCAGCTGATCCAAAATATACGGATAGTCCACAGGATGGAAATTCCGGTAACATAGGCAGCTCAATAAATTATGGATCAGCTGCACTGAATATTACCACCGTAAAAGGAGAAGCACTCCATCAGCAGGGCTTCAGAGGAGCAGGAATGGACATTGCCGTCATTGATGCTGGATTCTTACAATTAAAAAATAATCCAGCCTTTAACAATATACATATTAAAGGCGCAAAATCTTTTGTGTATGAAAATGACGATCCTTATAGTATTGACACACATGGAGTTTGGGTAACTTCATGTATGGCAGTAAACAAACCTGGAAGCTTCGTAGGTACAGCGCCCGAAGCAAATTACTGGTTACTCCGGACGGAAGATAGTACTTCTGAATTTCCCATTGAAGAAGATTACTGGACAAGTGCGATTGAATTTGCAGACAGTGCCGGAGTAGATTTAGTTAATTCTTCGTTATCCTATAGCGACGGCTATTCATATCTCACGCAAAAATACACTGCTAAAGATATGGATGGAAAGACAGCTTTCGCAAGCAGGGCCGCAAATATGGCCTTTAGGAAGGGTATCTTTATTGTCAATTGTGCGGGGAATGAACAGAAATGGGTTGGTACTCCAGCCGATTCACCTAACGTGCTCACTTTAGGTTCTGTTAACAGCAATCGTAACCAAAGTGGTTTTACATCCTGGGGTGTTACACCTGATGGCAGGATCAAACCTGATGTAATGGCCATGGGAGGTGGTGCAAGTGTAATCAACACATCGGGTACGGCCGAAAACAGAAGTGGTACATCATATGCCAGTCCGATCATGTGCGGATTAGTTGCCTGTTTATGGCAAGCATATCCCACGCTCACAAATAGTGATTTAATGGAAATAATACGTAAATCTGCAGATCGGGCAGACCAGCCTGAACTGCCATTTGGTTATGGTATTGCTGACATGAAAAAGGCAATGGAAATGGCGAAGGTAAAAGCCGCTGGTGGGTGATCGATTAAAGTGTATTGTATCATAGAACTCTTGATTCTAAGTACACTGTTTCCCTTCTACATCACCTCATGAAAGATGAATTTTTAGGAACAGATGATACGGTTTTTGACGCTGAAAAAGCGCTTAAGAAGCGCAAAGCTAATATGTTGTTGAAGTTATTCGTTAATGTAATTCTGTAAGGAACTAAGGAGACTTTTGGAGGCATATTTTCCCACCTGATGCAACAAACTTAGGTTATCTGGCCACATCTCTAACACTTTATTATAAAGTGCCTCCTCATCATAAGCTACGGTGATATAGCCTAATGTATCAAGCTTTTTTGCAGTTGCCAGCTGATGTTCATTGCGGTGTTCCTTATACTTTAGCAGGCGAGGCATGACAATGATAGGCTTGAGGTTAACCAGAGCAGAAATGATAGTTCCCATACCTGCATGGCTAATAATAAGATCGGCCTTTTTCATGTTCTCTTCAAATTCGAGAGGTGTCATGAAATTTACAACGTTAACATGAACAGATTTATATGCTGAAGTGAAGGCCTGCACTGTAAAACGAACTTCAGGAAGCTGCGCAGCGAGATCATCTGCCACTTTTACCAGCCTGTCGAAAGGTTCTTGCGTTCCGGTTGTGATAAAGATCATCCTTCCAGAATATTACCCGCGTAAACGATTTTAGGAGTGGCGAGGTGTTCCCATTGGGTATATACACGGTCGGCAAACTTAGCTGCTATTTTACCACTAAGTGAAAGTTTTTCAACGTTTGCAATGCTATCAATCCATATGGTCTTTACACCAAGAATCTTTCCTATAAAAATCCCGAAAAGGCCTGGTGCTGCACCAGTGGTCACAATTACTTTAGGTCTTGAAATTACTATTCTGGCACCAATGGAAAGGCAGCATTTAATAAGGTTTACTTTATTGTTTCTGTTGGCATCAGGCACCTGGTAATACTGATGACCTTCTACAGTTTCTTTAAGACTAGATTTGGTGGAAATAAAAGAGACGTTATTTTCCCGGAACAAAGGCATTAAGCGGAGTAATTGGATCCAGTGACCACCAATAGAAGCAATAGCGAAAACGTTCACTGCCTCTTCTTTTTCTATGAATTTGAGGAGTACGCTTTCAAAAGCTTTATACGTATAACGTGCCAGGCTAAAGCTGCATACAATGATGATTACCAAACCACCTAAAAATAGGGCTGAATGCTGTTCGCTGGTGAACAAAAAGGCGTAAATCTGAAAGGCGGCAATATATAGAACGAGACTTCGCAGGGTAGCGCGGCGCACGGATTTAAATTTCACAATGGTATATTCATCGTATAGATTGAATAGCCATGTGCTCAGACCCCAAAGTACAGTAGAAACACCTAAGTCGGTTATTAGCTCTACGGAAAAGAAATTTTTAGCACTTCCTGATAAATACACACAGACGCAAAGGCAAATGTTTAAAAGGATCAGATCGCTAATAGCGAAAAGGATTTTTGAAAGTGTCAGGTATTTGTTGTTCATAGAGCGCAGGTTTGCACACATAGTTTCAATTGTTATACCATTTAATTCCAAACAAAGAGTAATGCGTTGTTGTATTAATAGAAATAACTTTAAAATTTATTCTACGTAATTAAAAAAAAAAGCGTATACTAGTACATGGATCAAAAACGTGACGATCTTCATAGCCAAAATTCTCAGACCAAATCACAAACAGGAAAGGGTAAATTATCTGTATACCAGATAATTGCGCTTTTTGTGTTAAGTAATATCTGTGTAATATGTATCCTGGTTTTAATCTACTTATTGTTCTAGTATCAGTCCCGGGGTAATAATACTGTTACAAATTGTTTCATAATTCTTTATCTATTCCCTGTATAAAACATCTGGTATGAATTTTCTCAAAGTGTGTATTTTTGAGAAAATTGATGATCAATAGGGGAAATATAGTTTTTCTTTTGACTAGAAAGGTTGATTGGTCGATTTGTATATATCCCTACTAATCATATTATTATGTACTTATTTAACGGAAAATATCTATTTGGAAGGACTTCTTACAGCTTTTTGATATTGGGGTTGGATAGATTTTTTACCACATATCGTGGCGCAAAATTCCCGATTTCCGGGGTGAGAAATTTTGAAGAAATGTGGCGGGAAAGTTGCTCTTATAATTTGATATAAATTTAATATTTCTGACAAATTCCGTTTTATTCTGAATTTTACAAACTGCCCCTATGTTAAATGAGGGCATATTATTGGGCTCTTTTTTGCTTTGTAACAAAAACAATATACATATGTTTAATATGTTTTTTTTGGGCTAATTAACAGGGTTTATTCTTCATCAATTTTATCCTTGTACGGTTCTTGCCTTTATGCGGATAACTTGACCATTCAGCTCATCTCGCAGTTCTGGATACGAAAGTTAATTTCGGTTTTAACGTTCATCCGCTCAATGTCCCTTACTATGGTAAACAGATACTTCTACTTATTACGTTTCATGCTCGCAGTAACCGACTTTGTATTAATTAACCTCTGTTTCTTTCTTGGTTATTATCTGGCGGACAAGTATTATGAACCGATAGCTGAAACCATTTATCGGGACAGCGTGATTATCAGTAACCTGATCTGGCTTGTATGTGTTTCTTTGGTTAGCCTTTATTCATCTGAAAAGATTATCAGCGTAAAATACATCTACCTCACTACAGTAGGCTGTTTACTTTTACATTTTTCGTTTTTTGCTTTTTATATGTTACTGGTAGGCAACTTCGGCTTCCCAATACATTTCATTGTAACATTTTACTTGTTAACAGTTTTTGGTTTTGTATTGAGCCGCTTTACGGGTACCACTTTACAGAACCGCCTGATGAGCATTCCAGAAATGAAAAAGGCAGTGGGTATTATTGAAATGAATAAGGGGGGAATTAGACTTGCAGAATATTTAACGGCACAGTCAAGCTTAAATTTCAAAGGTTTCATGAGTGGTGAAGTTGCACTTAGTGGTGGTTCGGGGCTGGTAAGTGAACATTCGCTGACACAGAGTTTAAAAAATGCGGTAAAGGCTGGTATACATGAATTATATGTTTGCATGGATCCACGAAGAACAAGGGAGATTCATAACTTGATTACAGAAGGAGAGAAGTATTGTGTGAGGGTAAAAGTGGTGCCCGATTTTATTGCGATGGAGACCAATTTCAGGTTTGAGGAAACGGGTGACTTTATGGTGCTGTCAGCCCGAAATGAACCGCTGGAAAGTATCGATAACCGATTTAGAAAACGTCTTTTTGATATTTTTGTGAGTGCTGTGGTGATCGTATTTATTCTTAGTTGGTTATATCCCATTCTGGCATTGATAATCAAAATTCAGAGCCCCGGACCGGTTATATTTAAACAGCTACGTTCTGGAAGGGACAATGAGGCCTTCTGGTGTTATAAATTCAGAAGTATGACGCTTAACACGATAAGTGGGGAAAAACAGGCGAGTAAGGGTGATGCGCGTATTACCAGGATTGGTGCGTTTCTGCGTAAAACTAGTCTGGATGAATTTCCGCAGTTTTTCAATGTGCTTATGGGCTCGATGAGTATTATTGGTCCAAGACCACACATGCTTTCCCACACTGAACATTATAGCGCATTGATTGATACGTATATGACCAGGCATTTCCTGAAACCGGGCATTAGTGGTTGGGCACAGGTAAACGGCTACCGTGGCGAAACAAAAGAAACGCATTTGATGGAAGCCCGTGTAGAACATGATATCTGGTACCTGACCAATTGGACGATGATGTTGGATATAAAGATCTTAATCATGACCGTCACCAATATTTTCCAGGGAGAAGAGAATGCTTTTTAGCAAATATAAAAACAAAGACAGACAACAATTTATGATTAAAAAACTTACTCCGTGTTATATCCTTTTAATGCTGCTGCTTACCTCTTGTGGGTCATATAAAGATATACCGTATTTTCAGGATCTTGCGCATGATAAGGTTACTGAAGAGGATGTGGCCAATTATACGCCATTAACAATTAAAACTGCTGATATTCTTGCTGTAAATGTAAGCAGTAAAAACCCGGAGTCGACCGCCATTTTCAACTATAACCTGAACCGCGTTAACGGTACAAACTTCGATACATCGAGAGAAAACCCGGTAACTGGTTACCTGGTAAATGAGAAGGGTTTTATCACTTTACCGCTACTGGGTGCTGTTAAAGCAGCTGGAATAACGACCGACTCATTAGCGTCTACAATAAACCGCTTGCTGATTAAGTTTTATAAGGACCCGATGGTGAATATCCGTATCATCAATTTAAAGGTATCTATTTTTGGTGATGTAGCAAAACCGAATGCTTATACGTTGCAAAATGAGCGTACTACGATTACACAGGCCCTGAGTCTGGCGGGCGACCTGAACATTACGGGGATGCGTAAGAATGTAATACTTATACGGGAAAAGGATGGGAAGCGTAAATATATCCCAATAGATCTGACATCTAAAAATATTTTTAAATCTGAATATTATTATTTGCAGAATAACGATGAAATCTATGTACAGCCGGATCGTACCAAGTATGCTACAGTAGACAGAGGATACCGGACGGCAACACTATTATTATCTGGTTTATCGATTATCGCTATTGTTCTTTCCAACCTTTACAGATAAGCGTTATGAATGAAAAAAAACAGGTCACAGACCTCCGCGGAATTATTATTAATTTTCTATATCACTGGCCTTTATTCCTGATTGGGTTGCTGATAGCTTTTGCGGGACTTTTTTGTTACCTCAAGCTCAGTAAACCGGTATATCCCGTGATGGCGAGTGTAAAAATTACGGATGAAAAGAAAAGTGCAGACAGGCATTCTGCCCTTAAAGAAATAGACTTATCAAGTGCTGCAACGATCATTGAAAATGAAATGGCTGTGCTGCAGTCTAATAGGTTGATGATGCAGGTAGTCGAAGATCTTCAGTTATGGATCAGCGTGCAGCAGAAAAACGGTTTCCAGTATGAAGACATGTATACTGATGCGCCTTTTGTGATTGATGTAATCAAAACTTCGCCATTAGCAGCTGAAGGAACCATGCAGCTGCAGGTAAAAGATGCCAGTACTTTTCTATTGACCGGAGAAGATGGGGTATCCCGTAAATATACTTTTGGGAAGCCTTTCACCATCGTTCAGGGAACCTTTGCGCTGAAATTACGCAATGGAAAAGCCCCGGTTAAGGATCAACAGTTGCGTATACAATTTGAAGATGTCAGTAAAAGGGCATTATATTACCAGCAGGCAATTGAAGTAACCATGCCTAACAAGCTGGCTAATGTAATTGCCTTATCGTTGAAAGACCCACTGCCTCAGAGGGGAAAGGATATCCTAAACAAGTTAATTTATAATTATCAGCTTTCAGTCAGGATGGCCAAGAGAGAGGAGGCTAAACGCACATTGGACTTTGTTAATCAACGCTTGGAGCTACTATCAAGCGGGGTAAGTGATGCAGAAAAGGATGTAGAAAATTTCAGGATCAGCAGTGGAGTAACTGATATTGCATCAGAATCGAAAATTGGCTTGGAAAACAAACAGGCAAATGAAACACGATTGAATGAAGTAAGGGTACAATTAGGTGTAGTGGAGGGAATTGAAAGCTTCCTCAAATCATCGCGTAATAGTGATAAAATACCTGCAACGATGGGTGTGATTGATCCGGCATTGAACAGTCT
>Ga0247809_1001604_pt1 | contig 10165 bp, 8 predicted proteins | sample UWRJL104311B1_FD_180951 | JGI IMG/M metagenome (GOLD analysis project Ga0247809, IMG submission 180951) | Plant litter microbial communities from Arlington Agricultural Research Station in Wisconsin, United States - UWRJ-L104-311B-1 | ecosystem: Environmental > Terrestrial > Plant litter >...
CTGCTGGAAAGCCGCCACCGCCCGCGTTACCACCTGGTGCCGAGCCACCATTTGTAGGTTTTGAACCACCAGACGTAATTGTTGCTGAAGGCGTGTCCTGATTGTCACCCCCTCCACCACCGCCAGAACCTTTCGACGTCTCCGCAGGAATGTTGGAATCAGCCGTCGTCGCTGGACCATCAGAGTCCGCTGTAGTTGCTGGCGCTCCAGGACCGCCCGTCTCCACAACTGAGGACTTTGCAGACTTCGTCTTGGTGGCTTTGCCTTTTGACGATTGGGATCCCGTTGGCTTTGGCTTCACGTTGCCTGTCTGAGCTGGTGTACCACTTTTGTTCGATGTCGCTGCTGCTTCGAGTTCCCCAGCGCATGATGATTCTTGGCGTGGCATGATAGGACCTGCTGTGACGCTGAGAGCGAACACCAAAGTGGCGATCTGTGCCATGATTGTGGTCTTCATAGTGCGGACGAATGAAAGTAGCCAAGGTGCAGAAAGAAGACTAGCTGTTCTGTAGGGAATGGAAGAATCAATTAATCAGTATTGCTTAGCAATGTTGCAAAGAATGGACGCTGAGCCTGGCCTAGTGAATGAAAGTTGTGCGTAGAGGGATGTTTTGAAAAGAGTCAAAGATGTAGGTGATGATCGTGTGGATGAAGGGAGCAAAGTATCGCAAAGACAGCACCGCTTTATATACTCCATGTATTCCTACTTGCGCAGTAATTAACTTGAAGAGCCATTGTAGGGAAAAGTCCGCCTCTCTCCACGCGGTAAATTCTCGAAACTCGATCAACGGTCTGGTAGAAATGAATGTAATATGTAAGAAACGAACATCTGAAGATGTAGCGCACTTACGCCGGCCGAGATCTGAAACCGCACTCACGTAATTCAGATGGCATGGCTTGACACCATGTGAAAGTATGCTTTCATCACAAGCCCGGCTTGATTCATGCCCTAGCTATACTCTGAATGTCTAGATGAAACTTCAAGTGCTGTTGTGCATACAAATACTCATGATGTGCCAACCCAAGTGCAATCATCTTGGAACGAGTGCTCCTTTTCATCAATGCGGTCTGAAACGTGCACAAGTAAAGCTTGTAAAGCTTCGCTCTCGCCTTGAATCCAGCAGATCGCACTCGTTAACGTTTTTTTTTTTTTTTGGAAGCAAAAGTGTGGCTGGACAATGGTCAACTCTTCATTTGCATGGATGCATTCTGAAGGGCCACTGCACCGCGACATGACCATGCCTAGAGACATAGCAACTGATATTCAGCAAGCCAGAATTAAATGTACTGCGATGTATCCTTTGTGGCCATGGTGAATCATGCGGAATCCTGAGCGTTCGTGTTGATATTTTTCGGTACTGGCTGCCATGTAACAACAATGTCCTTGTCCACAAGACCCCAGTCCACACCGTAGATAGCACCTTAGTTTCGTCGTGCCCGCCTTCATGACCATTTTGAGGCTCTGAGACAGTCCTTCTCTATCATTATATCGACTGCAACAATATTCTGCGTATCTATCTGCTCTAGCTCTCCTATATGTATGATTCCGTGAATGATAGTGCCTAAAATGTCTAGGTAGATGAAGGCTGCAGTACTACGTTAGCACCTTGTTCGTCTGATTTGGGTGACGCTCGCGATAGTTCTGCGCCGGTTGATGTAGTCACGACTGGGAAATGAAAGAAGTTGACGAAATGATCAAGAGCAACCACGCGACATGGTGATGGTGATGTGGCCAGTGCTCATTCTCTCTCTCCACTGACGTGAACAGCCGAATTTTGGTTTGTTGCTGCATGGTGGGGTTATTTTGGGTATTTTGACCCAAAGAACAACTTTTGATCAACAACAACATATACCACCACCAAACATCTTCTCGACCTCAAAGACATCACGAGCGCGATCGTTCCTCTGCACGCGGGATCCAATTGTCGGCATCGAGGAAAGCTTCACGAGTCGCTGCCATTCAGACCTTCTCCAGTCACCGCTTTGCACCTACCGAAAATATGACCCCATAAGTAGCTTGACCAACGACTATGACCTGAAGGCTTCACGAACAGATCTTACGACGATTATACCTAAAACTCTGGCTACTAAGCGTAGACTCAAGCAGTTTGAGCACACTGCGACAATCCGAAAGATATGGATATCGAGGTACGTGGGTTCCTGATATTCAAGCTCGTGAATGGCGGGGCACAACACCAAGGACTCTAGGCATCGTGCGCACATTCGTTGAAGACCTCTACTGACTCTTCTGCGAATGTAGATTGAAAAGGCAATCGAGATTGCTTGGGGAGCCACGAACGACCAGAACCTGAAAACGCAAGCATTCGAGTTCCTTAACCAGCTTCGCTCCAATCCTGCTGGACCGCCAGCATGCCTCACGCTTTTCACACGGACTCCTAGAGCAGCCGACCACGCAAGATTAGTTGCTCTCGACGTGGTCATACATGCCGTACAGTCACAGACTCCAGATCTCCAAACATTAGCTGGATTTAAGGAAACATTGCTTGATTATGTACGAAGAACATATAGTCCTGGTGCTCAAGAACCAATCGATACACCAGCTCTACAGAACAAACTTGCACAAGCTATCACGTTTCTCTTCATAGCACTGTACAAGCAAGGCTGGGAGAGCTTCGTGGACGACTTCCTTAGCTTGACCAGCAGTCAGGGAAACGGAGCGAAAGACCATACACCTAGCGTTGTCCTATACCTAAGAATCTTGACCTCAGTCCACGATGAGATCGCAGACCAGCTGATTGCACGACAAGGGGATGACTCAAGAAGAAATACCGAGCTTAAAGACTTGCTTCGAACGAGAGACGTGCCTAAGGTAGTCGCATCATGGCAGGATATATTGGCACAGTATAAAGATCGAGATGACGGTATTGTGGAGATGACGCTCAAGGCCATCGCAAGATGGGTCAGCTGGATTGATATTGGATTGATTGTGCAACAAGAGATTTTGGGTCCATTGATCCAACTTGTCGCGCGGACGAGTACTGGAAACAAAGAAGACAGGGTTCGTAATGCAGCTGTTGATACATTCACTGAGATTGTAGCGAAGAAGATGAAGCCTTCCGAGAAGGTTGGCATGATTGTCTTTTTGAATCTGACGAACATCATCACCCAGTTGGTGAACGGCAGAGCTTTGAGTGAACTCAGGAGTACTTCGAGTTATGACACAGACTATGCAGAAGTCGTGGCAAAATTAGTCAATGTAGTTGTTGGTGATGTGGTCAAGACTCTCGAGGACAACTCAGCGGAGGCGGATACAAGAGCACAAGCAGAGCAGCTTGTTCAAGGGTTCCTACCTTTACTTTTAAGATTCTTTTCAGACGAGTATGACGAAGTATGCTCGACTGTGATCCCTTCTCTCACAGATCTTCTGACCTGTTTTCGGAAAGCACCACAGCCATTACCACCGGTGTATCAAGCTATGCTTCCGCCAATATTGAATGCAATCATCCAGAAGATGAAATATGATGAGACAGCTTCTTGGGGTGCCGAAGATGAGCAGACAGATGAGGCAGAGTTTCAGGAACTGAGGAAAAGGCTACAGATTCTACAGAAAACTGTCGCTGCGGTCGACCAGAACCTGTATATTGAAGTGCTGAGCAACATTGTTGGCACTACGTTGACCACCCCTCTCAACCAATTGGATTGGCGGGATCTTGACTTGGCTCTTCATGAGATGTTCTTGTTCGGCGAGCTGAGCTTGACCAATTCCAGTCTTTATCAGAAAAGTCAACCTTCTAGTGTGGCCGCGGAGCGACTGATTGTCATGATGTCTAAGATGATCGACTCTGGTAAGCAAATGTCGCGATGACCTCGAAGATTCTACGACTAACAAATCTAGATATTGCCAATTATAATCATCCAGCAATTCAGCTACAATATATGGAGATTTGTGTCCGTTACACCTCGTTTTTCGAGACCCAGACCTCCTATATTCCAAAGGTCCTCGAGCAATTTGTACGTCTGGTACACCACCATCATGTACGAGTGCGAACTCGCTCATGGTACCTCTTCCATCGCTTTGTAAAGCATCTCAGAGCGCATGTGGGTAGTGTCGCAGAAAGTGTAATTCAGTCAATCAGCGATCTCCTGCCGATCAAAGCTGAAGTACCAAATGATGATGGTGGTGATGATGATATGTCATCGGACGAGAGTGATCACTCGGCAGATGCCACATTCTCTGGACAACTTTGGCTCTTCGAAGCTGTAGGCTGCATCGCGTCTACATCTACGACACCTCTCGAAAAGCAAGTATTTTATGCTAGATCTATTCTTGACCCTTTATTCTCCGATCTGGAACGAAACTTACCAGCAGCCAAATCCGGCGATTCGCAAGCGATCTTACAGATTCACCATCTTATCATGGCTATGGGTACTCTGGCACATGGCTATTCCGACTGGACACCTGGAGTTGCATCAACGGCACATCAAGCTCCGAAACAAGAGATCTCAGATGAGTTCGGCAGAGCAGCAGAAGCTGTCTTGATAACCCTTGAATCCCTAAAGACATCATTGGATATCCGAACTGCCGCGAGAGCATCGTTCACACGTCTTCTTGGCGTGCTTGGTATCAATATGCTGCCACTGTTGCCACGATGGATTGACGGCCTCTTGTCACAGTCCTCATCTAAGGACGAGATGGCAACATTCCTGCGCCTGCTAGACCAGGTGGTCTTTGGGTTCAAGAAGGACATCTATGCCGTTCTCGACTCACTACTTACTCCCCTGCTGCAAAGGATTTTCGCTGGTCTTTCTGAGCCAGTTACTGGCACAGATGACGAAGTGCAGCTTAATGAGCTGAGACGAGAGTATCTTACTTTCATCCAAATCATTATTAACAATGACCTTGCGTCAGTTCTTGTCAGTGACGCCAATCAAGGATTCTTTGAGGCGTTGATAGTGTCCGTTTTTACGCTCGCCAAGACGGTCATTGACTCAAACGCCCTTGCATCTTCACGCCTGGCGCTTTCGTTGTTAACCCGGATGGCAGATATATGGGGTGGATCAAATGTTACGACACTAGGACCTTCGGCTACAGCGCCCGCATCACCTCAACCAGCTTTCCCAGGATTCGACCAATTTTTGATTGAGCGATTCCATCCCGTCTGCTGGGATGTGCTACGGGAATCAACCTTCAGACCCGGCAAGGATGCTCAAGCAAAGCAGGTACTCACTGAGGTTGCAGGTCTTGAACAGATGATTTACCTAAAGACTGGCGATATGTTTGTGAACCACCTACAGCAAGTCTTCTTTCCCAACTTGGGCGTGGACGGAAGCGAATACATAAACAATATGAGGACAAGCGCAGACAGAAAGGTGTTTGCCAACTTCTTGGTCAGATTCCTTGGTCAGCGATGATACTGGAGCACGAGGTCGAGGCAATGATCGAGGAATTTATGACAATATGGGCAAAGTGCAAGTGACTATTGTGATATCATTGCATCTGGAAAGGCGTTTGGGAGGATCAACAGTCTACAGTGTCGATTTGCAATACTATTCATACCAGTAAAGCAGATGCGGCGGAATGTTTTGTCATTGGCATGGTAATTTGCATGAAATGTATTTGTGGCATTTTGCTTATGAACTCAACCTAGCGGGATGGTAGGCACAAAATACCAATTTAGATAGATAGATGAAAGTACAAGATATTTACTCTCACGAATTGACTCATCGGTTCTACAAACAAAGTGATGATGTTTCTTGCAACTTGAAGCATTTATCTGCCGAGCAGTGTCTCAACCAATGACTGTGTAAGACACTGGAACAACACTACATATCCTCAAAGATCTCCTCCAGATCAACATGGACTCTCAATCCCTTCTCACCAAGAACCCGCCACGTCCCCATCAGCTCCTTCCCATCCACTTCTTTTCCAAGCACCTCAAAACCCACGATGTACAGTTCCTTGACCCATGGGCAGGCCCTCAAAGCACGATACCAAACATCCTTTGTCTTGTCACGGAAATTTTTCGCCATAAAGAACACATACAATCTCCAAATGCCTGCATTAGATCTAGCTGCCGAGGTGACATCAACAGCATGCTCGAAAGCAGCTCGCACGCTATGGATCGTCCCAACTTTGGATTCGTGATGGATGCGGAATATGTGTTGTGATAAAGTGAGTTTCGGTTGTGTGTTGAAGAATGCGCGAACGCGACCTTCGATGCGGAAGCGCGCTTCGTTCCATTCGAATATTGATAGGAAGATCGAGTTGCTGGGGAAGTGGGTAAGGTATTGTTGCATCGTGGAGCGGAGAAGCGCAGGCTGGAAGGGACCTGCACGAGCGTGGTTGAAGAATAGACGAGCAGAAGATTGTAGCAGCCATTCGTGATGTGAGCTCTCGGATGACTTGCGTGAAGTAAGATTTCTGGAGTGTGAGGTGATTTCCGTGAGGTAAGCCATGATGGAGCCTTGTGAGTTTGATTGAGGCTGGGTACGGTCCGTGGAGATGAGATAGGCGAGCAGGGCAACCAGTTCGGCGAAGATCAAGGCATTTGTCGTTGAGTTTGTGTGTAGCAAGTGGTCCCGTTTTGAGGTTAGGTATTGTTTGGTACGGATTATAGCTGTTGGTCCGACTTCTAATGCTGCATTTACTACACCATCTGATATGCAGAGCAAATGCTTCAACGCGGCATCCGTGTCTCCATCTTCCAAGTAGCACCATATCCAGCTTCTCCAAAGCAGGATAGCGTCGTCGCCGATGTCATCTAGCATCGACCTTGCCATATTGATTGCTGCCATAAACACCCCAGAAGCAGTATCCTTGTTTCCTCGTGTCCACTCAATCATAGCGTATGCGTTGTATAGTCGAATGCGGTCAGAGTGTTTTTTAATCAGAGTCTTTGCAAACTTCTTGATCGTTTCTGGCTCATTCCGCCATTCAAAGGCAAGGACGTACTCGCCTAGATCGTCCGTAAAGGCAATATCTAGCAAATGATGTAAGGTAGTGCGAAACCATAAGTATGAGACTCCATGACATGCTACCAAGTCTTGCTTCCACCTCAGAATGTGTTTGAACCAGAAAGGGCTAAAATATGTTTCCACACTTGCGTGATAATTTCTCGGCTCCAGATCGAGAATATTCTCAATACCGCCTGTAACGCTAGCCTTTTCCAAATCGTAAACATTCAATGCCTACTGTTTGTTAGTATATCTCTGAAACAATTTCGAAGCAAGCTCACTTCTACGCTCGAGTGTGACGAAATGCCCACCACAAAGGCATCCTCAAACAATTCGCTATCTCCTCTACCAAGCGGCGTACTGCGGCAAAAAAGAAGATAGGCATTCAGCAGCCGCTTGTGTGAATCAGACGATTTTGGGAAGATATACAAGAAATCCTCAATGTCTGAGAACAGAATAACGCGGAATGGATCGTCCTCAACAGTTTCGTCCACTAAAGTCAGTTGTTAGCCATTTAGGATAGTCTATGAAGCAATTAAAGTGGAGAGCTTGCTACAGCACTGATGTTACTTACAGGTTCGAGCAGGAGTCAGAGCATTCTTCTGCATACGTCTTTCAGCGATTGTCCAATCATAAAAAGTGTTCTCTCGTGACACGTTTAGTGGAGCATCGTCAATTCTTGCTGGCAAGTCGTCATGATTGTCTGACCTTGTACAATATGATGCCCAGCCAGCGCTACCGTTCTCACCGATCCTGGCTACTTCGCTTTCCCAATATTCACCAAAGCTAGATTTCCAGTCAAAGCTTGAGGCAATCTTGGGAGCACGAAAGTTGATTTCGAGGACAGCTTGCCACAATGAGAGTGCCAATTCAGTGTAACCGCTTTGCTGACAGAAGAGAGTATATCGTAGCTACAGGAGTCAGATTTAGTCCGTAATATCTTCCAAGCGCAATACGATGAAACACTTACAAAAACATAGATAATCTGTTTCGTAAGGAGTTCTGTATCTGCTTGACTCGCATCAGGTATGCTTCGCTGAAGCAATTGGAATCTGCTGGTGAGGAGTTCACGGATCTCTTCAAACTGGAAGGTGGTGAATGTGCTCTGTCTAAAGTTGAGATACTGCTTCCAAAGTGAGAGGCTCTCCAGATTCTGTCGAGCGATTTCTTCCCATTTCCGTAATTGTTCATTTGATTCCCAGATCTTGGTCCCTTCCGCCATCAAACCACTTAACAAGAGCTCCTTATCTTTCAAACTCTTTGCACTTCCCAAAGCTTTTTCATATATGTGTATTTTTATCTCTGCGGTGCTTTGAAGTTCAGCATTCGTAGTCCTCCGTAGCTCCTCCCCTGAATATAAAAAGCTGTCTTGATGCTCAATGAATGCAAGCCAGGCGGCGACATCGTGAGGGTCGCTTTCAACTCTTCTGCTCAGCTCGATGTTCTGCTTTCGAAGTACTGCTGTCGTCTCATCGTTTGCTAGACCAGTCTCTTCTTTGTCCGATACATATTCTACGTCCTCATCGGAAAGCTCGCCATTCTTGGCTTTCCCCTCTATCGACCGGTAATGTTTCTTCTCATCATCGGTGTCCGAGTGATTGGGTGTGTCCTGTGATAGCTTTCTTTGTTTGCGGCCAGGATGATTCTCCAACAAGATAAAGTTAGACTCTGTATGTGAAACGACTTCATCAACCACATCTGGCCGAATCCTTAACAGCCGTGGCTTTTCCATTTTCGAAAACACATACTTCTCCCGGCTTCGATTTGCCCTCAAATGAGAGGATGAAAGCACAATAGATTTCTCATTAGACAAATCTCTTCGTATCTTGAGATCCTTCTTAACTCCTAGAACGCTCCCAGCTCCAATTCTTCTGTAGAGTGCAACATCATAACGATGAAGCCCTCCATAGACGAGATTCTTCTCATCCCCCCTTTTGTCAAGTACGTAAAGTCCATTTTCTACTTCGAGACTCCTTGACGGCAACGTTGGCCCAACTGCAGTGACCCTATCGCGACTTCGAGATCTATGTCTTTTGTCAGGTCTGGTAGAGTCACGTGAAGGACGTTTGCTATTCCTACTCGCCCTATCCCTTGTGTCCTGTCGTACAGCATCTGGAGGGGACGGCTTCGAAACCTTGGGTTTGAAGGATCCGAATTTAGGGACGTTCATCTCGATCGACGTTTAGGCGCATATCAGCAACACCTAGGCCTCACAACGCTACGACAGGTGGTGGTGGTGAATGGTATTCGAATAGCGGGAGAGTTGTTGAGAATGATCTCAACATGGTAGCCGTAAGGAAGACAGCAAAGACAATATGCGACTGTCTGAAGTTGATGTACTTTGAGTCTTCTTGATGTTTTGCGTATTAAGAGGTTTGAGATGCTACCACAATAACTACGTACGTACTGTACAGTATCAGTTATGCCAAGGCCTTATCGTGGACCCGCCTTCAAAATAAATTTAATGGGTACATTTTCCTTCGACATTTGGACATTGAGCATCTCTACCAACAGCGAACAGCAAAGCTGGATGTTGGAGCTTCCAAACTTTCTGCTACAATATGTCGACTTTATTGGCAGCTCAGCTGTCTCGAATTGCGGCGGATTCAAACAACTCTCTGAATCTTAAAGCACAAAAGGCGGCGCATTCGAAATCGTTAATCTTTGAAGCTCGAGTCGCCTCTTCGCAAAGTTTCGATTCATTATACACACTATGCCATGAAGGCTTTCAGGAATTATGTTTGCTGGACGGTCGATTTTTGGAGTTTCAGAGGGACTTGTTCAGCGAGCAAAGTCAGGAGCAGGATAGGACACAAATGAATGCGCAACAGAATGTGGACCTCGATCGTAGAGTAGAGGCATTTTTAGGGCTGGTTGGCTCCAGGTTACGCCTTAATCCGGCGATCAAGGCCGTGGAGTGGTTAATCAGAAGATTCAGGTGATATCACGCAAGACCTGTTGTCGTGTATAACTAACGTCTGTAGAATACATGAAAACAACACTTCATTCCTCCTTACGACCTTCCTGCCTTACCATACTCTTCCAGTATTTACAACACTGCTATCTATACTGCCGACGAGACTACCGGAAGAGTACAAGTTCCTACAACCCTACATCCGATCGCTAATGGCACCTACGAGACATGTAGTTGTCCAAACTGCTACGAACAATGTTTCTTTTGCAGCACTCTTCAACTCATATGTTATTCGAGTCTGTTCACGGCGGCAGCAGTACGCAGCACTTCTTGCAT
>Ga0247809_1001605_pt1 | contig 10163 bp, 10 predicted proteins | sample UWRJL104311B1_FD_180951 | JGI IMG/M metagenome (GOLD analysis project Ga0247809, IMG submission 180951) | Plant litter microbial communities from Arlington Agricultural Research Station in Wisconsin, United States - UWRJ-L104-311B-1 | ecosystem: Environmental > Terrestrial > Plant litter >...
CGGGGCAAAGAGCGCCACCATGCCCAGGCCGGTGAGCCCGCGCGCCATGACGTGCGGACCTTCGTGGGCCGGGTACAGGTCGCGCACCGCAGCCCGTGCACACACCAGGATGGCGGCCATCGCGAAGCCTTGCAGCACGCGGCAGGCCACCAGCATGGCCATGCTGTGCGCGAAGATGCCGCCGAGCGATGCCAGCGCGTAGACCGCCAGGCCGGTGAGCAGCACCGGGCGCCGGCCGAAGCGATCGGACAACGGACCGCAGGCCAGCTGCGCGAAACCGAAGGCCAGCACGAAGGCCGTCAGGCTGGCGCTGGCCGATCCGAGCTCGCGCGCAATCTGCGGCAGCGCTGGCAGGTAGCTGTCGGTGGCCACCGGCTGCGCCGCCAGCAGCAGCGGCAACAGCAAGGCGAACGAGATCGCGGGAGACGGTTTGGACGCCGCAGGTGGCTTGGGCGCGGAAGGCGGCTCGGCAGGCGCGCCGTTCACTGGGGCAGGTCGGCCAGCAGGCCCTTCTCGCGCAGGATGGCGCTCGCGATGCCGAAGGCGTGGTTGGCCACCGGCACGCCGCAATAGATGGCCGACATCATGATCACTTCCTTGATGTCGTCGGGCGTCAGGCGCGAGTCGGCCGGGCCGTCGAGCGCCGAACGCACGTGCATCGCGAACTCTTCGTACGCATGCGTGCCGAGCATCATCGACAGCACCATGAAGCGGCGCGTCTTGTCGCCCAGCGCGGGACGTCCCCAGATGTCGTTCCAGGCGTGGCGAGTGATGAGCTCCTGGAACTCCGCATTGAAAGTGGTGCGCTTCGCAAGCGACTGGTCGACCCAGGCGTCGCCCAGCACGCGGCGACGCTGCAGCAGGCCGTGTTCGTAGTCGGGGTGAGGTGTTTTCTCATCGCTCATGGCGAACCGTCCTTGGTTGAAGAGACGGCGTTACGCACGCCGTCGAATCGGGTTTGCAAGTCTTGCGCCTGGCGGCGGGCCAGCGCGGCGGCAACTTGGGCGAATGCCGGGTCGAACCATTCGTCGGCGGCTTGGGCTGGCAGCTCGGCGCGCAGCCGGTCGATGTTGGCGCGCATGCGCACGGCATCGACGTTGAGCCCCGGCAGCGCCCCCGCGAGCGCATGGGCGCTGCCCTGCACCGTGAGCCACAGCTGCGGCCATTCGGCCAGCTCGGCTTGCCACGGCCCGAGCGCGCGCTGGTGCTGCTGCGGCATCGCAGCGAGCATTGCAGCGACATGCTGCGGCGCACGCTGCGCGGCGGCGAGTGCAACCATCGAGGCGACCGGGTTGCGCTTGTGCGGCATGGCCGACGAGCCACCGCGGCCGGGCTCCGCAGGCTCTGTGACTTCAGCGACCTCGTACTGGCCCAGCAGCGAGATGTCGAGCGCGATCTTGCCCAGGCTGCCGGCCAACAGGCCGAGCTCGCAGCCGAGCGCCGTCCAGCTGTCGCGCTGGGTGTGCCAGGTGGCGCGCGGGTCGCGCAGCTGCAGCGCCGCGGCCAGGCGTGCGCGCACCTCGGCGCCCTGCCCCTTCATCTGCGCCAGCGTGCCGACCGCGCCGCCGAGCTGCAACTGCAGTGCCGCCTGCGCCGCGACCTGCAGGCGCTCGCGGCTGCGCACCAGCGGAGCGGCCCAGCCCGCGCACACCAGGCCGAAGCTGGTGACCGAGGCCGGCTGCATCAGCGTGCGTGCCAGCATCGGCGTGGCCGCGTGCTGCCCGGCGTGACGCAGCAGCGCGGCGATGGCGGCGTCGACATCGGCCAGCAGCAGCGCCAACGCATCGCGCGTGACCAGCACCATCGCCGTGTCGATCACGTCCTGGCTGGTGGCGCCGAGGTGCACGTGCGGCAACGCGTCGGGATGCCGCTGGCCGACGATGTCCTTCAACGCCTTCACGAGCGGGATCGCGAGGCTGCCGGCACGGCCGCTGTCGAGGCCGATCTGCACCGGATCGAAGTCGGCCAGCCGGCAACAGTCGGCGATGGCGTCGGCCGCCTGCGCAGGGACGAGGCCCACGTCGGCCTGTGCGCGCGCCAAGCCGGCCTCGAAGCGCAGCATGGCGCCGATGACGGCCGGGCCGTCGAAGACCGTCCGCATCGCAGGGGTCGAGAGAAAGCTGTCGAAGATGCTCATGAAGATGCCCTGGGCCCGGTGGTCAGCGGCGGCGCCCAAACGGCAGCTGCCCGCGCCAATAGCGCAGCGTCAGCCATCCGCCGAGGATGCCGCCCAGGTGCGCGAAGTGCGCCACGCCGCTCATGCTGCCCGTCACGCCGAGGAACAGCTCGATCACGCCGTAGATCACGACGAAGAGCCATGCCGGCATCGGGATCGGCGGGATCAGCGGCACGATGCGGCGGTGCGGGAACAGCATCGCGAAGCCGACCAGCAGACCGAACAGACCGCCCGACGCCCCCACCGTGGGGTTCGGGCTGCCGCTCCATGCGGCCACCAGCAGCTGCGCGAGCGCCGCCACCAGCACGCTCACGAAATAGAAAACCAGCAGGCGCTTCGAACCCCACACGCGCTCGAGCTCGGCACCGAACATGAAGAGGCCGAACATGTTGAACACAAGGTGCGACATGCCGCCGTGCAGAAAGGCGTAGGTGATCAGCTGCCAGGGCATGAAGCCGCCCGAGCCGACGGGCCACAGCGCGAAGAGCGCAAGGCCGTCGACCCCGAGGGACTGCATCAGGAACACGACCACGCAACTGAGGATCAGTGCCTGGGTGGCGGGCGGCATGGAAAACATCAGCGCTCCGTTTCTGGACGAAAAGATTGAGAAGAATGCACGGTGCGACTCAGGTCGCGGCGCCGGGTTCCAGGGCGGCCTCGGCCCGAAGCATGCGCCAGGCGCACAGCGTGCCAAGCGCCGCCAGCGCCGTTGCGGCGACATACATCGCCACGAAGCCGAAGCGACTGGCGAGCGCGCCGCCTGCCAGCACGCCGGCGACGCCCCCGATACCGTAGCCGACCACGGTGAAGATCGCCTGGCCGCGACCCCGCAGGCGGTCGGGGAAATGGCGCGTGATGAGCGCGATGCAGGTCGTGTGGTGGGCCGCGAAGCTCAGGCCATGCAGCAATTGCGCGAACATCACGGCCGCCAGCCATTGGCCCGCCACGCCGGTCATCGCCATGCGCACCACGGCGATGGCGCTGCACAGCAGCAGCCAATGCGACATCGTCAGCCGGCCGATGAAGCGGCCCTGCACGAAGAACCAGGCCACCTCGGTCACGATCGACAGCGCCCAGAGCGCGCCGATCATTCCCTTGCCGTAACCCAGCGAGTCGAGATAGAGCGACAGGAAGCCGTAGATCGAAAAGTGCGACGTGACATGCAGGCACAGCGACAGCAAGAACCAACGCACCACCGGCTGGCGCAACACTGGCAGCACGGGCACGCGGTCCGTGGCGTGCTCGGCGCGCGGCTCGCGCACGTCGGGCAGGCGCCACGCCGCCAGCAGGACCAAGGCGAGCGTGACTGCCGCCCAGGCCGGAAAGTGGGCCATGCCGAAGCGATCGAACCACTCGCCGGCGACGGACACCGTCACCAGGAAACCCGCCGAGCCCCACAGACGGATGCGACCGTAGCGGCCCCAGTCGCCGGCCACGAGGTGCGCCATTGCGGCTTCGGTCAGTCCCATCATCGAGCTGGTGTGCGTGAACAGCAGCAGCAGCACGAGTGCGATCCACCACGGGCCGCCCGGCACCCAGAGCCCGAACGACACGGCCAGCGCGATCGCTGCACTGATGCGCAGCAGCCGGACGCGCTCGCCGGTGTGGTCGCTCAGTGCACCCCAGGCATAAGGTGCGAAAACGCGCGTGAAAGATTGCACGGCCGCGAGCAGGCTGATTGTCAGGATCGGCAGGCCCTGGTCCTTGAGCCACAGCGGCAGGTACGGGTTGAAGAAGCCGATGTGCGCAAAGTAGCTGGCCGACAACGCGGCAAAGGCAAGCAGGTGATTGCGCCCTGCCGCCGGCGCGGTTGGCGGCGTGGCCGCCACTACAGAAAAGAAGCCTGCAGCGGAGCGGCTTCGACCGGTGCCGTGTCGCCGTTCTGTGCGCGCTGCCGCAGCGCGTGCTCGATCACCACCAGCGCCAGCATCGCCTCGGCGATCGGCGTGGCGCGGATGCCCACGCAGGGATCGTGGCGGCCCTTGGTCACCACTTCGACCGGTTGGTTGTTGACGTCGATCGACTGGCGCGGGCTGACGATCGAACTGGTCGGCTTGATGGCGATGCTCACCTCCAGGTCCTGGCCGGTGCTGATGCCGCCGAGCACACCGCCCGCGTTGTTGGTCTCGAAGCCGTTGGGCGTGATCGAGTCGCCGTGCGTGGTGCCGCGCTGCGTCACGCTGGCAAAGCCCGCGCCGATCTCGACGCCCTTGACCGCATTGATGCCCATCATCGCGAACGCGATCTCGGCGTCGAGCTTGTCGAACAGCGGTTCGCCGAGCCCGACCGGCATGTTCGATGCGGTGACGCGGATGCGTGCGCCGCACGAATCGCCGGCCTTGCGCAGCGCGTCCATGTAGGCCTCGAGGTTCGCCACGTCCGCCACCGGCGCGAAGAAGGGGTTGTGCGGCACGTGCGACCAGTCCTCGAAAGGAATGACAACCTCGCCGATCTGCGTCATGCAGCCGCGGAACACGGTGCCGTACTTTTCGTGGAGCCACTTCTTGGCCACCGCGCCGGCCGCCACCATCGGCGCGGTCAGCCGGGCCGACGAGCGCCCGCCACCGCGCGGGTCGCGAATGCCGTATTTCTTCCAGTAGGTGAAGTCGGCGTGGCCGGGGCGGAACTGCTGGGCGATGTTGCCGTAGTCCTTGCTGCGCTGATCGGTGTTCTGGATCAGGAGCGCAATGGGTGTGCCGGTGGTCTTGCCCTCGTACACCCCGGAAAGGATCTGCACCGCGTCGGGCTCGTTGCGCTGGGTGACGTGGCGGCTGGTGCCGGGGCGGCGGCGGTCGAGGTCGCCTTGGATGTCGGCCTCGCTCAGAGCCATGCCCGGTGGGCAGCCGTCGATGACGCAGCCGATCGCCGGGCCGTGCGACTCTCCGAAGTTGGTGACTGCGAAGAGATTGCCGAAAGTGTTGCCGCTCATGGGGCCGGATTATCCCCACAACGGCACTGGCGTGCCCCCTGCGGAGACCGAAGATCGACGACCTCGGGCCTCAGTCGACCTTCGTGCGCGCGTCCAGCCGCTGAATCAGTTCGCCGATCTGAAGGTCGATGGCGAACAGCCGCTCGTTCAGGATGGCCGTCTGCAGCCGCAGCGCTTCGACCACCGCCCGCGTCTGCGGATCGGGAGCGGTGTCGACCAGGACCGACAGCTCGTGAAGCTTCTTGCGCAGTTCGTTGCTCATCGCGATTCCTCCGTGGGTTGGCGACAGTATGGCGGGGGCCGAAGGGCCCGCGCCGACATCACGAAATTCGAAGCAGGCCGCTAACCGGCAACCCGGGGCAACCGTGCCGCCAACTGCCGGGCGGCTTTCGCGTTGACGCCTTTGCCCGTCATCGCGAGCGCAGGCGGGTTGTCGAGCATCCGCGCGAAGACCATGCGCACCTCTTCCGAAGTGATGGCATCGATCAGTGCGATCGCATCGTCCAAGGGCGTCACGGTGCCGCTGGCAAAAAGCTCTTCGACCGCCTGCTCCATCGTTGCGTAGGTCCGTTCCGCCGACCGCACGCGCGAAACCGTCAACTGGTTCTTGGCGCGCTCCAGGTGGATGGGATCGATCGCTGCGGCCTGCGCGCGCAACAATTCACCCGTGGCCGTGACCAGCGCGTCGAGCTTGTCCGGCGTGGTGACCGCATGCACGACGAGGTTGGCCCAGGCGTCGCCACTGTCGATCGTGGCATGGGCTGTGTAGGCCAGGCCCAGCTGCTCTCTGACCACGTCGACCAGCGGCGCCGACATCCCGCCTCCGAAGAGATTCGCCGCCAAGGCGGCGGCAAGGCGCCAGCGCTGCTGCGAGATCTCCTCGGGCCGTGCGGGCGCAACCGGGTAGGCGATGTTCAGGAAAACCTGCGACACCTGCGTGAAGCGTTTGACCACTGCATGACCGACATATGCGGCGGCCGGCGGGACACGCGACGCGGCGAGGTCGGCGGAACACGGCATCGACGAGAACAGCTTCGTCGCGAGCGTCACCCAGGCCTCAACGTCGAAGTTGCCGGCCGCAACCACCACGGCCTTCTCGGCGATGTAGTGCGAGCGCACGTGGTCGACGAGATCCTGCCGGGTGAAGCCCTCGATGTTCTCGACGGTACCGATGATGGGCATGCCCATCGGGTCCTCGCCCCAGACCGCGCGGTCGAGCAACTCGTTGGCGCTGTCCTCCGGATCTTCCTCGTACTCGATGGCCTCCTGGCGAATCACGTCGAGCTCGCGCTGCAGTTCGGCTTCCGGAAACGTGCTGTTCAGGACGATGTCGGCCGTCATGCGTGTCAGTTGTTCGGCGTGCCGGCCCAGCCCGGTCATGAAGTACGCCGTGGTGTCCTTGCCAGTGAACGCGTTGACATCGGCACCCAGGCGTTCCGCGTCGAGGTTGATGGCTTGCACGGAGCGCGTGGTGGTCCCCTTGAACGCCATGTGCTCCAGCACGTGGCTGATGCCGTTGTTGGCGGGTGTCTCGTCGCGCGAGCCCACGCGCAGGAACACCCCCACGCTGGCGCTCTGCACATGGGGCATCGGAATGGCAAGCAGCCTTGCCCCGTTGGGAAGCGTATGAAGAACCATGGCTCACCCGCCTTCGGGTTGCTGCAGCCTGACGCCGATGCCGTAGAGCGCCAACAGGCCCAGCACGTGCCCGATGGCGACGCCAGGCTCGCCTGCTTCGATCCGGCCGATGGTCTGCACATGCACGCCCAGGCGCGCTGCTGCCGCGGTCTGCCCCTCGCCGGCAGTCGACCGGGCGGCCCTTGCCGCAGCCCCCAGTTCACGGATGGCGTGCAACGCGTCGTCGCCGATGTCTGCCGAAATGCGCTTGCCTTGAGTCATGGCTCGGATTGTCGCTGCGCCCGCGACGCGGCTCTGTCACGCAACGAAGGTGCGGTCCATGTCGACCGCGCATCGACGCGGCAGCGCGCTCGGGGAACTACAAAGCCAGCCGCTGGCGTGCCGCTTGGTATTCGCGCTTGAGCTTCTCGACGAAGACGGCGGTGCTGGTGACTTCAGTGATCGCACCGATGCCCTGGCCTGAGCCCCAGATGTCTTTCCAGGCCTTGGCCTTGCTGCCGTCGCCGCTGGCGAAGTTCATGGTTTTCAGGTCGCCTTCGGGAAGGTTCGTCGGGTCCATGCCCGCCGCGACGATCGACGGTGCCAGGTAGTTGCCGTGCACGCCGGTGAAGAGGTTCGAGTACACGATGTCGTCCGAGCTGCCATCCACGATGGCCTGCTTGTAGTCGTCGCTGGCGCGCGCTTCCTCGGTCGCGATGAAAGCCGTGCCGATGTAGGCGAAGTCGGCACCCATGGCCTGGGCGGCGAGCACCGCGTCGCCGCTGGCGATCGAGCCCGAAAGCGCGACCGGGCCGTCGAACCACTGGCGGATTTCCTGGATCAGCGCAAACGGGCTTTTGACGCCCGCATGGCCACCGGCGCCGGCCGCCACGGCGATCAGGCCGTCGGCGCCCTTCTCGATCGCCTTGCGTGCGAACTTGTCGTTGATGATGTCGTGCAGCGTCACGCCGCCGTAGCTGTGCACCGCGTCGTTCACGTCCACGCGCGCGCCGAGCGAGGTGATGACGATCGGCACCTTGTACTTGACGACCATTTCCATGTCGTGCTCGAGCCGGTCGTTGCTCTTGTGCACGATCTGGTTGATGGCGAAAGGCGCGGCCGGCTTGTCCGGGTTGGCATTGTTGTAGGCCGCGAGTTCTTCGGTGATCTCGATCAGCCACTCTTCCAATTGAGCCGCAGGCCGGGCGTTGAGAGCCGGCATCGAGCCCACCACGCCCGCCTTGCATTGGGCGATCACCAGCTTCGGGTTGCTGATGATGAAAAGCGGCGAGCCGATGATGGGCAGCGGCAGGTTCGCGAGCACGGGGGGCAGCTTGGACATGAAATCTCCGAAATCTTGTTCGAGTCGGTTTTATAAGAACGCGCGCCTCGCCTGCGTCGTGTGAGCGACAGCGCGGCGAGGGACGATCAGAAGGCGTCGAGTGCCAGCGCCGTCACGCTCTCGGCGCCCTCGACGATGCTGTCGCGCAGCCCCGGCGCCTTGTTGAGGATGTGCTCCGCGTAGAAGCGCGCGGTAGCGACTTTCGCGTGCATGAAAGCGGCTTCGGTGCCCGCCTGCGCCAAGTCTTCGGCGATGACGAGCGAACGCGCCAGCTGCCAGCCCGCGACCAGGTTGCCCGCCAGCATCAGGTACGGCACGCTGCCGGAGAACACCGCGTTGGGCGATGCCTTGGTCTGACCGGCGACGAAGTCCACGACTTCGACGAAAGCTTCGCGCGCAGCCTTCAGGCGCTTCGCCACGGCGTGCGCGTCGGCGCTGTCGCGCTTCGCCAATTCGGCTTCCGTGGTCTCGATCTGCGCGGCGATCGCCTTCGCCGTCTGGCCACCATCGCGGGCCGTCTTGCGTCCGACGAGGTCGTTGGCCTGGATCGCGGTTGTACCTTCGTAGATGGTCAGGATCTTCGCGTCGCGGTAGTACTGCGCCGCGCCGGTCTCCTCGATGAAGCCCATGCCGCCGTGCACTTGCACGCCGAGCGAAGTCACTTCCAGGCTCATCTCCGTGCTGAAGCCCTTGACCAGCGGCACCATGAATTCGTAGAAGGCCTGGTTCTGCTTGCGCGCGTCGGCATCGGGGTGGTGGTGAGAAGCGTCGTAGGCAGCTGCGGCGACGCTCGCCATCGCTCGGCAGCCTTCGGTATACGCACGCATCGTCATCAGCATGCGCTTGACGTCGGGGTGGTGAATGATGGGCGCACTGGTGTTCATCGAGCCGTCGACCGGGCGACTCTGCACACGCTCACGGGCATAAGCCACCGCGTGCTGGTAGGCGCGCTCGGCAATGGCGATCCCCTGCATGCCGACGGCGTAGCGCGCCGAGTTCATCATGATGAACATGTACTCAAGGCCGCGGTTTTCCTGGCCGACGATGTAGCCCACCGCGCCGCCGTGGTCGCCGTACTGCAACACCGCAGTCGGCGAGGCCTTGATGCCCAGCTTGTGTTCGATGCTCACGCAGTGAACATCGTTGCGCTCGCCGAGCGCGCCGTCCTTGCCGACCATGAACTTGGGCACCACGAACAGGCTGATGCCCTTCACGCCTTCGGGCGCGCCGGTCACGCGGGCCAGCACGAGGTGCACGATGTTCTCGGCCATGTCGTGCTCGCCGTAGGTGATGTAGATCTTGGTGCCGAAGACCTTGTAGGTGCCGTCCGGTTGCGGCTCCGCACGGCTGCGCACCATGGCGAGGTCGCTGCCCGCCTGCGGCTCGGTGAGGTTCATGGTGCCGGTCCATTGGCCGCTCACCAGCTTCTCGAGGTAGGTCGACTTCAGATCGTCGGAGCCGGCCGTGAGCAACGCCTCGATAGCGCCGTCGCTCAGCAACGGGCACAGCGCGAAGCTCATGTTGGCCGAGTTCAGCATCTCGCCGCAGGCCGCGCCGATGGTCTTGGGCAGGCCCTGGCCGCCGAAATCGGCCGGGTGCTGCAGGCCCTGCCAGCCGCCCGAGGCGTACTGCGCGAACGCATCCTTGAAGCCGGGCGTGGTGGTCACCGCACCGTCCTTGAAGCTCGACGGGTTGCGGTCGCCCGCCACGTTGAGCGGCGCCACCACGTCCTGGTTGAAGCGCGCACACTCCTCGAGCACCGCCTGTGCGGTGTCGAGTCCCGCCTCCTCGAAGCCGGGCAGCTTGGCGATCTCTTCAATGCGGGCCAGGTGTTCGATGTCGAACAGCATGTCCTTGACGGGGGCGATGTAGCTCATGGGCTGTCTCCAGGGTTCGGATGTGAAAAGGGCATCGCGAACGATGCCCTTCGTCGACGCAGGTGCGCAGCCCTTACAGGGCCTTGGTCAGTTCCGGCACGGCGACGAACAGGTCGGCCACCAGGCCATAGTCGGCCACCGAGAAAATCGGTGCCTCTTCGTCCTTGTTGATCGCAACGATCACTTTGGAGTCCTTCATGCCGGCCAGATGCTGGATCGCGC
>Ga0247809_1001608_pt1 | contig 10153 bp, 9 predicted proteins | sample UWRJL104311B1_FD_180951 | JGI IMG/M metagenome (GOLD analysis project Ga0247809, IMG submission 180951) | Plant litter microbial communities from Arlington Agricultural Research Station in Wisconsin, United States - UWRJ-L104-311B-1 | ecosystem: Environmental > Terrestrial > Plant litter >...
CAATCCCTTCGGGCAAAAACCCTATTGGGTACGACGGGGTTCAATGGGCATAACGAAGTCCTCATCAAAACCTGGACACCCGGAAGCCCCAATACCTTTCCGATCATGGCGTTCTTTTACGTTTACGGCGGTACAGACCCGAGACCACTCGCCGACGCGCAATACAACCAGCGGGATTTCTACAACTCGACCAACCCCAGAATTGTGGTCCCCATTATCCGCCTGACCCCCGCGAATAGCCCCACCGGGACCGCCACCTTTCAATATGCCGCAGCGGATCAGGCAGTGACTCAATGAACGACACAGTGCATTTATCACTGGCACGCTTGGCGAAAGAATCCGAAACTCTCCTGCCCGCCTGCAACGTTAATACAGGCGATAACAAAGGGAGTGTTCAATGCGCACCATCGGCCTTATCGGCGGCATGAGCTGGGAGTCCAGCGCCGAATACTATCGCCTCATCAACCAGCAGGTTCGCGACCGGCTCGGGCCGTTGCGTTCGGCGCAGCTGCTCATGTTCAGCGTCGACTTCGGGCCTGTCGAACAGGCCCAGCATGCCGGCCGCTGGGACGATGCGGCGGCGATTCTGGTGGATGCGGCCCGGCGGCTTGAAGCCGGCGGCGCCGAGTGTGTGGTGCTGTGTACCAACACCATGCACAAGGTGGCAGGGCAGATTCAGGCCGCAATCACGATTCCGTTCCTGCATATCGCCGACCCGACCGGTCAGGCAGCCGTGGATACCAATGCGTTGAAGGTCGGTTTGCTCGGAACCGCGTTCACCATGGAACAGGACTTTCTCAAGGATCGTCTGAGCGCGATGGGTTTGACCGTGCTGGTGCCTGAAGCCGAGGAACGCCAGGCGGTGCACCGGATCATCTACGACGAGTTGTGTGTCGGGGTGATCAGCGAGGCATCACGCAAGGTCTATCAGCAGGTGATTGAATCGCTGACCCAGCGAGGCGCCCAAGCGATCATCCTCGGCTGCACGGAAATCGGCCTGCTGATCAAACCCGAGCACAGCGCCCTGCCCTTGCTCGACACCACCGAACTGCATGCGCAGGCAGCGGTGGCGTTCGCATTGGGCGACTGAGTCACAGCATGCCGAGAACCCATGCAGGAGTGAGACCGGCTTGCCGGCGATGGCGGACTAACAGTCAAAATCGATGTCGACTGATACACCGCTATCGCCGGCAAGCCGGTCTCACTCCTTCAGTTTGTCCGCGTTCAGCCTTCGAACCAATCCCGGCGCTCGTTGAAGGTGTTATGGATCAACTCGACGATCATCTGCACATCGGCCTGCCCTTGGGATTCGGCATTCACCGCCATCCACACCTGACGCTGCATCGGCTGGTCGAACAGTCCGGGCAATTCAATCAGCCCGCGGTCGAACTGGCTCATGTAACGAGGTAACAACCCTATGCAGGCGCTGCAACGGATCATCTCCAACATCAACGCATACGAATGCAATTGCACCACACCGGCCAAACGTTGATCCACCACGTTATTCCACGACCGAAAACTCTCGACCTGGCGGTCATGCTGCCATTGCACCAGCATGAAGTCGGACAGGTCGTCGAGACTGTCCGGCCGTGCGGCGACCCGCGAGTAGCGCTTGGCAATGTGCGGCAGGTACTCCAGACGAGCCAGACGCTGCGGTTCGCTCACCGCAAAACTCGGGCCCGGCAGCGACGAATCAGTGCCGGCCAACCACAGCACCACATCGGCGCTGATCGCTTGCAGGCTCAGTTCACTGTCGAGAGTATTGATTTCCAGCCGCACGCTGGCATTGCGGCGCAACAACGCGATCAGGTCACGGCCGAGAATGTCGTGCAGGATCGACTCGGCCACCGCCAGGCGAATCAGCGGTTGCTCAATCACTGGCGCATCGCGCTCATGGGCCAAAGCGATCAGTTGCGCCTGAAGCGCCAACCCTTCACGACTCAGGACCAGGCCATTGTCCTGATGATTGAACAGCGAACAATGCAATTGCGCCTCAAGCTGCGCCAGGTGTTTGCGTAACTGCGTGGATTTGATATTGAGGCTGCGAGCGGCTTGCATGAAGCTCCCGCAACGGGCGCTCACCCGAAAGGACTGCGCCAGCACCGGATCGATACCGGCAGCGCAAGTGGATTGCGTGAGTGACATCAATGACTCCTTGTCGACCTATCCTTGAAAACCTCATCCTGCGCAGCGTTTATGAACCTGATGTGACACCCGGCACGGATAATCGATTCAGCCGCCAGGGGGTTGCCGAAAACTCACCGCCAGGCGATTCCAGCTGTTGATGGTGGTCACGGCAATCGTCAAATCAACCAACTCCGTTTCGCTGAATTGCTCGCGAGCCCCTGCGTAAACGTCATCCGGCACGTGGCTTTCGCAGAGCAGCGTCACCGCGTCTGTCCAGGCCAGCGCAGCGCGCTCGCGCGGGTTGAAAAAGCCGCTGTCGCGCCACACGACGATCGAGTACAGGCGCCGGTCGGTCTCGCCGAGGCGCCGTGCGTCCACCGAATGCATGTCGGTGCAGAACGCGCAGCCGTTGAGCTGCGAAGCGCGGATCTTGATCAGGTGCAGCAACGCGGGTTCGATACTGAGGTTGCTGGTCAAGGCTTCCATGGCAATCATCGCTTTCATCGCTTTGGGCGAAGCGCTGTAGTAATCCAGGCGGGAACTCATGGCGCGACCTCAGGGATCGGTTAGTGACCTCCACGTTAGGCGGTGATGCGCGCACGTTACAGGGCCAATTCAACGAAAAAGCCAGGGGCCATTCAGCAACAGACCAATCCGGGGTATTTGGCCCACGCAACTTCTGTACAGCTACTCTTGCGGGTAATCTGGCGCGACGCACATGCGCCTCAACCGCTGCAGGAGCCTCGCCGGTATGGAACTTCATGTTGTCATCAACGGCCGCAAGGACCTGGCAGGCCAGTTGTACAACCAACTGCGCAGCGCCATCGAATCCGGGCGCCTGGCCGCCGGGACACAGTTGCCACCCAGCCGCTTGCTGGCCGAACAGCTGGGGATTTCGCGCAAGACCATTTCCGACACCTACTCGCAACTGACCTACGAAAACTTCCTGACCGGGGTGATCGGCAAAGGCACCTACGTGAATGCCCGGCCGTCCAAGATCACCCGTAAACAAAGCCATTCCGAGCTGGCGAGTTTTGAGGTCATCGAATCCTGGCGCAATCTGCCGGTGTTCCTGCGTCATCCGACACTGGAAGGGTCGTTGCGCTATGACTTCATTGGCGGCGCCGTCAGCAAGGGCCAATTCCCGCAGGATGACTGGCGTCGCTGCACGTCCCACGCCTTGCGCCAGATGGCCGGTTCCAAAGGTTTGTACAGCCTGCCCGAAGGTCTGCCGGCGCTGCGCAATGCCATCGCCCGGCACATCGCGTTTTCCCGTGGCGTCAATTGCCAGGACGAGGACGTGGTGGTGTGCAATGGCGCGCAACAGGCGCTGGACCTGATTTCCCGGGTGATGACCCGCCCCGGCAACATTGTCGCCATGGAAGACCCCGGCTACCCGCCAGCACGCCTGTTGTTTGGCTCGCATGGCGCCACGGTGATCGGAGTGCCGGTGGACAGCGAAGGCATTCAGGTGGACAAAATCCCCCTCGGCACGCGGCTGATTTACGTCACACCGTCCCATCAATTCCCGCTCGGTCTGCCGATGAGTCAGGAACGCCGGGTAGCGCTGTTGGAACGCGCTTATGAACTGGGCGCGATCATCATCGAAGACGATTACGACAGCGAATTTCGCTACGAGGGCCGCCCTGCCGACTCGCTGCAAAGCATGGATGAACGCGGGGTCGTCGCGTACGTTGGCACTTTCTCGAAAACCTTGCTGCCAGAGTTGCGCCTCGGCTATGCGATTTTGCCACCGGCGATTCTCGAAGCGGTGACCCGGGCCAAGCAACTCACCGACCTGCACACCTCCACACTGCCACAGTGGGCGCTGGCAAAATTCATTGCCGAAGGCTGCCTGCTCAAGCACATCCGCCGCTGCCACACGATCTATGCCGGGCGTCGCGAACGGATTCTGGCGCGCATGGCGGGCGACTTATCGCCTTGGTTCGAGCCGGTGCCGTCCACGGCCGGCTTCCACCTGGTGGTGATGTGCAAAGTGCCTGTCGATCTTGCCTTGGTGATCGAATTGGCCAAAAAGGTCGAAGTCGGTCTCTATTCCATCGAGGCCTTCTACTTCCAGCAAGCGCCGCAGGCCGGGCTGTTGCTGGGTTTTGGCGCGATAGAAACCCTGGATATCGACAGCGCTCTGGACCGTTTGCGCGACATTTTGCAGCAGGTGGCCTGACGGATTGGTCTGCGACTTTACCGGGCGTTTGGCTATTGGCGGTCCGGGACAGCAGGCCTATCCTGCCTAAGCGTTATCCCTCAATGAGCAGGATTCGTCCGGCCTGATTCAGGAGTGAGAACAATGTCCAACGAAGTGATTAATACCGTACAGGTGCAGGCTGCCGCCGGCCGCTCGGATGAACTGGGTAAGCAACTGCAAAAAATTGTCGAAACCCTGCGCGAACTACCAGGCTGCGACACCTACATGGTCGACCGCTGCCCCGAGGACACCAACCGCTGGACCGTCAGCGCCCACTGGCAATCGGAAGCGGCCATGCAGCAGCATTTCAATTGCCCTGAGGTCCAGGGTTTTATCGGCCTGATCGACAACCAATTGGCGAATGCCGTGGATTTCAACAGTTTCCCGATCCGCTGAATCGTCCTGTAGCTCCCGAACCCGCAAGACCTCGTCCGACTTGGCTGCGTCCGGCTCGTAGCAGCTGTCGAGCAGCGCGAGGCTGCGTCCGGCGGCCCCGCGGCGCGTCAGGACAACTGCGTTTGCAAGTTTACGGCGACTCCGTCGCCGAACGCAGCCTCGCGCTGCTCGACAGCTGCTACAAATCCCCTCAACCAGCTCTGACTCACTACCCTCCCCGTAGCAGCTGACGAGCAACGCGAGGCTGCGTCTGGGATTTGCCTGAGAAAACGCGATTGCCCGGTGAGGTTCAAGACGGTATCTACGACGAGCGTGGTGTTGGATTGGTCCCCTCAGCTTCCCGAATATTGGCTGTTTGATTGCCATACCCTGCGGACTATCGTTGGTGCTGACGACAACCACCGCAGGTAATGATCCATGAAAGCTTTGCGTTTCCTTGCTGCCCCGCTGGCTGCCCTCGCCCTGACCGTTTCGGCTGCTGCCATTGCTCACGAAGGCCCGTCTGAAAAGGTCACGGTGCTGCAGGATCATCTGCTGCAAAATGTGCCCGGCAAAAAGGCGTTGATGATCGAAGTCGATTACGAGCCCGGGCAATCTTCCATTGCCCACAAACACGAAGGCACTGCCATGGCCTACGTGATTTCGGGGGATATTGTTTCCCAGGTCAAAGGCGAACAGCCCGTGACATACAAGGCCGGTCAATACTGGTATGAACCGGCGGGATCGGAACACCTGGTGTCAAAAAACGCCAGCGCCACCCAGCCTGCCAAACTGCTGGTGTTTATGGTGTTGTCTCCTGATGAAAAAGTGCTGATCCCTTTGGAAAACTGATGCCTGTACGTACAGCTATAAATAAAACGGCCCAAACCAGGATTTCGGGCCTTTTTATTTCACTGCGTCATTAACCGCCCCTATTTAAACCCAATAAAACTATAGGCCTCCCGAGGAGCGCAAGTTTTACCTTTTTCATTCAGGAAACACAGGTTTTTGGGCGGACTTTCAACCGAGCCCAGAAATAGTGGCGGATATTAACGAGCAACAGAATGTGCAAGTCAGGGCGCTGCAAAGGTTTGATCATTCGCTCAGTAGTTTAGTAGCCAACCCGACAAACAAAGTGGCGATTATTACTGGAACAACTCACATTGTGCGATAGCGGAATCGGACCACAGCATCGCGGGCTTGCCCGCGATGCTGTCATGTGAAAATTAAAATACCGGGTTGCCTCCACGAATGAATACAAATTCCGGTATCAGTGTGTCACTTCCACTTCAGTGACCAAAGAAGAAGCTGGATTACCGTCAGCTTTTATAACCCAGTATTGGGCAAGGGCTTTTTTCCCGATCAGGTTCAACAGCACCTCCCGGGGCACCAGAATTTTAAAACTGGTAGGCCTTGCAACCGTATGCTCAAATTCAAATGGAAAGTCGTCACCTTGAAAACCGAAACGACCGCTTACCACTTGCCCCTCTTTGATCCCTTCATACTCGGGTACCTCATACGTCATACCATCCTCCGGCACTTTTTTCAGACTAATAAGCCCGTTCACTGATTCAGGCAAGTTCGGGGCGGGCAAAGATGCTTTCATCTTGAAAAAATCTGTCTGACTCATGATTTATCTCCTTTCAAAACATCGTTTTCAAGGAAGAGGCGAATCCTCGTCCCGCCTTATTACTAACGCCGCAAACCAACAGAAACAACTGACACTTATGTCAGTTGACAACTACGCAAGTACGAAAAATACACGTTACTGACTGTCAACTCTGACAGTAGACAGCCCGTTGTTCGCCCCCTCAAATAAGCTCACTAAGCTTTCAGCCAATATCTCACTCCAGGCTGTCGCTTGACGCAGACGCCAAGAATTCATTCAAGGAGCCGTCAACATGGTTAACAAAGAATCAGTCAAATCCTCAAATATTCTGGATCCTGCCTTCGGCCCCGACGGCAACGGGATCACTTGGATCAAATACCCCAATGCAGACACAGGCTTTGCCAGCGGCATTACTGTCGCTCCCGACGACAAATTAATAATTGCTGCAAGATCGGGTGCCGATTTTTCAGTCGTGCGCCTGAACGCGGACGGCACACAAGACAAAACTTTTGGGGTGAATGGCACCGCCACCGGAAAATTCGCCGCCGGCAATCAATCAGTGGGTAGAAGCGTCAGCGTGCTTAATAACGGGAACATTCTCCTAAGCGGACTATACGAAGAATACGTGTACGCTCCCACACAGCTCGGCCTTGCCCTCTTTGATGATAAAGGCAATCCCGTGAGGGCATTTGGAAGTGATGGCGTAACCGTAGTGCACCCTATTGCCTCCACACAATTTAAGTTACCTGAAGTCAAAAAGGACGCAAAGAGTGGATCTACCTCGAATCAAAACGGTTTTTCCCTGGAACTACCCGACGGAAAACTGATGACCCTCAGCAACCATCGTTACAGTTTTAGTGATCAAATCGGCCTGTTGATGCGCCTTGATCAAAACGGCGCACTTGATACAACGTTCGGTAACGGGAATGGTTACGTCACTGTCCAGTACACCGCTCACTTTACTTGGGTGGGCTCATTGATACGTCTGAACAATGGGACATTTGCGATTGGGGGAGGTGTCAACAAAGACGGGGAAAACCTAGGAATGATCGCACTGTACAGTGCCGTAGGGGTCCCGGTAAAAACCTTCGGTTCCAATGGATTTGTTGTGTTTGATTCACTTGGCTCAAAAGACGAAATTTTTGACCTTGTAGAAATGCACGACGAAAACATTCTGGGTATTGGCAGTACTTATGACGGTACCTTTAATGGCTTACTGGTCTGTCTCGACTCGACCGGCAAGTTTGTTGATACATTCAATGGCGGCAAACCGGTTGTGACTCCCGCCCCCGAAGTGCCAGGAGGAATTCAATGGCTGTCTGGTACCCAACGACCAGACAAGAAAATCGTGGTAATCGGATCGACTATTGGAGAGGCAAACTCAAAAACCGTCATCACTCAATACATGCCGAACGGTGAACCGGATAAAAACTTCGGCGATGGTCAAGGGAATTTGGATGTCAATTTGACTGACGGGCTCGACATGGGATCGTCCATAGCAGTTCAAGGCAGACAGCTGGTCGCATCAGGCACGTCCTTACCGCATGAGGGTGGAGTCCGTCCCTTCGTTTTCCGTTGCCTGCAGTAAAAGACGAGCAACGACCGATAAAAAAACCGCATCGCTCGATGCGGTTTTTTTCATTTAACGCCTGAGCAGGCGGTCGGTTCCAGCTCTTCGCTGGCAGCTGCAGTGGCAGTCACCACTGCTGAGAATGAACCCGCCTGCACGGCGAGAACGAAAACCTGCAATTGATCCAGTGAAAGCCGTATCACGACCTCCCGACAACCCATCGTTAAAAACGATGACTGTTCATTTGTCCCTTCGTAATCAAGCGGAGAAGATTTACTGCAGTCAGCAACCTGGGCACCCTTCAATGAAAACAACAGTTGCACCTTCAGGAGATACGCGAGATGAGCCGGAGCAATGGGCCGCAATTCAAAACCTGGTTTTCTCGACTTGTCCTTCTGAGCACCTTGTGTGCATCTCCCCTCGTTAGCGCCGACAGTTCGTGCCCAATGCTGGCGTCATATTACAACCGCCACATGGCGATCATTGCAGGCACGGCATGGGGATGGACCGATAGTGCGTCGCCAACGCCGATCCAGACAAGCGCCGTACAGGTGGGGGTCGGCAAGGATGTGTATTACACGCTGCTGGCGAACGGTGAATTAACAGCGTTGGTTGATGGCACCAAGGAGACTATGACATTGATGAAAGGTGTTAGCCGATTCGCCGCCGGTGATTCGGGTGTTTTCGCTATCGACTCCGCCCGGACGCTTTGGCATATCCGCCATGCTGAACAGCCACGGCGAATTGCTGAAAACGTCAGCGCGGCAGCCATAGGCGATGGCACAGACTATTACGTCACAACAAGTGGGGAACTCTTCGCCCACGGCAAAGGGCACCGTGGCCAGTTTGGTGATGGCCACGTTCGCTTGACCCCTACGTCACAGTTTCTCCCGGTCGCAAGCGACGTAAATGACGTCAAGGCTCATACAGGCCACGCTCTCTATTTGTCTCATAGCGGCGAGGTCATGGGGACGGGGGGCAATATCTACGGCCCACTGTCACGGCATGGACTCGGCGACAAGGCAACGCACTGGGGTCGCATTTTCACCGATGCAACTGCCATTGCAACGGGCGCCTCCCACTCGGCGGCCATTCGAAAAGACGGCAGCTTGTGGGTATGGGGTAAAGGATACGCCATCGAACCGGAACACTTTCGGGACCAAGTCACCTGTGTCGCGGCTGGCTCCAGTGCGACAATCGCGCTCTTGGATGATGACAGTTTATGGCAGTGGAACTCCGGCGAAGAGCCCCATCGAATACTTCTGATTCAGTAGCGACCGTGAGGCATTTTCAGCGTGAGCTTTTGGGTTCCCTGTCCTTCCAACAGATTTTCACCCGACGCGTTTCTTGGAACCTAAAGCAAAAAAAACCCGCATGTCACCATGCGGGTTTTTTTCATTCAGCGCCTGATCAGGCAGCCGGCTCCAGCTCTTCGCTGACCGTAGCAGTAGTAGTCACCACCGCTTGCCCGCTCAACGCCAGATCCAGCAACTCACGGTTGGCTACCGCGTACATGGCGTAATCCGTACCGCTGGCCGCACGCAGTTCCACCAGCATGGCGCGCCAGCGTTCGATCATGCCTTCGTGCGCTGCCATCCACAGCTCAAGGCGGGTTTCCACGTCCTGAGTGCCGTCGCCCTGTTGCAGGACGGAGATGGTGATCGCACGTTGCTGCCAGTCGACGTCATCACGGAACGCTTCACGGGCCAGGGCCTGCCAGTTGTTTTCAACCGGCAGAGCACTGATCTGTTGCAGGTACCAGGTGATGTCCAGCGCGCTGCCGACGGCGAAGTAAGCCTTCGCGACGTCTGCTGCGTTCTGGCCGGTCACGTCCGACGCTTCGATGATCGGCAGCAAGGTGTACAGGTGAGTGGTGCCTGCAACCATACGTGCCAGCAACTCAGGTACGCCAGCTGCGACGTAGGCCTGATAGCGGGTCTGCCAGCCTTCGCGGGTCGGGCCCTCCAGCAGTTCGTCGAGCTTGAGGCCCAGCGCTGCCAGATGTGGACCGAAGTGGGCGACGTCACGAGCGGCGTTCTGCTCGTTGCGACGGCTGCGCAGGAACCAGCGCGTGGCGCGACGGCCCAGACGCATCAGCTCGTCCATCAGCTCCAGTTGTACGTCGGCGGAAACCTGATAGTCCAGGGCTTCAATCTGACGGAACCAGTGCGGGAGGTGGAAAATGTCACGCACGATCACATAAGCGCCAGCCACGTTCGCCGGGCTCATGCCGGTCGACTCTTTGAGTCGTTGAACGAAGGTGATG
>Ga0247809_1001610_pt1 | contig 10151 bp, 7 predicted proteins | sample UWRJL104311B1_FD_180951 | JGI IMG/M metagenome (GOLD analysis project Ga0247809, IMG submission 180951) | Plant litter microbial communities from Arlington Agricultural Research Station in Wisconsin, United States - UWRJ-L104-311B-1 | ecosystem: Environmental > Terrestrial > Plant litter >...
CGGCTTCAACAGATCAAGTTCACCCATCGATACACCACCAGAAGTGATTATCATGTCAACCTTGCGAAGTGCGTCTCTCAATGTGACTTCCAGCGCCCCTGGTTTGTCGCCAGCAATGCCAAGATCAATTGCCTGGTATCCCCAGCCTCGTACTGCAGAGATGATTGTAGGTCGATTGCAGTCTCGAACTTCACCAAGTCGAAGCTCGCCAGGTCTGGAATGCTCAACGATCTCGTCTCCAGTAGAGAGAACTCCAACGACTGGTCGTTCAAAGATAGATACCTCTGCTCTACCTACTGACACAAGCAAGCCCAGTTCACCACCAGCGATGGAAATCCTGTCACCTTTCTTCAATATGATTTCACCCTTTCTAATGTCGCTACCGACTTCACGAACATTGTCACCTGATTTGACAATATCCGCCAGTATCTCCACCTCTTTTTCTTCCTTGCCATCCTCAGTCGAGCTATGAAGTAAGGTGTCTTCCACCATTACGACGGATGTAGCTCCTGGTGGGAGTGGTGCACCAGTTGTGATGCGGGCAATCTGCCCTTCCTGCAGGGTAGCCAAGTCACTAGCCTGAGCATGGGAAACAGAAGTGACGGGATAAACGCCTTTGCTACTCTTGCCTTCCTTCGTGATAATCGCATATCCATCGACAATACTTGCCCGGAATGCTGGAACGGCTTCAGTGGCAGTCACATCTTCCGCAAGCACAGCGCCAACAAGCTCTGTATTGACCTTGACCCGTTTGACTCTCGGTGCAGGTGTGTGATCTCTGATGAGTTGCAAAGCATTATCAACTGACATCATAGGATAAGGCGAAGATCTATGTCTACGGGTCGGACCAAGTAGTGGATCGTTTGATTGGGTGTTCTCACTTGTAGAAGTGTGTCGAATGGGGGCTGCGTGACCATGTGAATGATTGTGGCTTCCATGATGATGATGATGATGATGATGATTGTGAGGTTGTCCATTGTAGTTGCTTCGATCATCAGAGTGTTGTCCAGAAGCAACTACGCTGAGTCCTGCCTCCTTCTCGAGCTTCCTGATACCGCCAGCATGGAGACTCCTTGAGTCTACTCCTGCTGCTTGCTGACATGCATGTGGGAGTAACTTGAGAACTGATTGTAGATTCTCCTTCGCGCCTTTGGGTGAGCCTGGTAATGTGAGAATAACGGTTTTGTTTCTCACTCCGGCCACAGGTCGTGACATGAGAGCAACTATGATTGTTAGCTACGAAGGCCTAGAATGAGTGTTCCACGTACATGGGGTGACAGAGTATGAGAAAGTTAGCATTCCATGTACTAAGCCAGGAGCTTGCTTTTGGAGTAGAGGAGTTACTGCCTAGCCTTTTGTTAAGTATACTGGACAGGAATTATCTATCTGATAGGCGTACCTCAGGCGTCACATCATGTATTGCAAAACCGGTTCCTCCAGTGGTCACAATAACATTGACTGGATCATCTCGATCTGTCCATCCTTTGATAGAATTTTGAATATCCTGTGTAAAATCTCCAACAATCTTGGTCTCTACGACTTCCCAACGACCATCACCTTCTTGGCTGAAGACCCCTTCAAGTATTGCTCCAGATGTGTCTTGAGAATGTTCTTTTGCAGCTGTAGTAGAAATTACCAAAATGGCCGCTTTGAGACTTGAATTTGAAGTCATTGTTTCTTTTCAAGCACAATGTTGAATATGCATGGTGTGTTGCGTGGGAAGCGGTCAGAGAAGAGGAAGGGAGTCGATGTCATCGAGTTCGCTTTCTACTCAATCTTGTGACTTCGCGTTTCTGCACTGTCAAAAACCTTGCCCGAACATCACGTACGCGACCTTCACAACCCAATCGCGCAAATCACATTGCGAAGATGGTCCGATTGAAGAACAGATACCTGCTCGTCAATATCTTGTACCCCGAATCAGGGGAGGGAAGCACGAAGACCAAAATTCCTGATGTTATCGCATTCAATCAAGCTACGGCACAAGCCTTGAACCCTCAAGCGCTACTAAAAGCTTTACGAGCAGAAATACAATTCCTGTTCGGCGACTTTGGGTCAGGCGCTATATCAGATAGTCTTTCTGGTAGGTTCTGTACGTTCAAGGTGCCAATCATGGGCTAATTGATGTTTCCCAGTCAAGTACCTGTCAAACGCGACTTCGACCTTTATTCTTCGAGTGACTCGGCCACATTACAAGATAGTATGGGCGGCACTGTCAACGATGACTAGAGTACCGATCAAGGACGGGAAAAACTGTGTGTTCCAAGTTGTACGGGTCAGTGGCACAATGCGAAAAGCGGAACAAGAAGCAATCCGTCGAGCACGAGAAATCATCTTAGAGGCAAGAAGAGAGGCAGAAGAAAAAGGGAAGGAAAGTACCACACTCGACGACATCTTTGGCAAAGGTTTCGATAATAAGACCGCCAAGGACTTGACAGTGGTGGACAGATCAGATAGTGAGCAAGATGAAATGAGTGATGGTAACGATTGAGGGTATCATTTGTTCATTTTTACGATCTTTACACCACTATCGCCTGGTGGGGGATATCCTAGGCCATCCATATCGTTATCCTCGTCCTGCATGGCGTCCTGCTTTGCCTTTTCGGCCTCAGCTTGCTCAGCCCATTCTTTCCGCTCTGCAGCATCATATTCATCTTTGGCATCGAGCCATCGCTCCTGGACATCCTTCACATCCATTACGGTCACATTTTCACGCATTGCCACTTGCCATACAGTATCATTGGCACCCTCAGCACCACCAAAAGCATAACCCCCGGCACGATCGATCACCTGCAAGAGATGCATCATACTCTTCTTGTCCTCCACCGCCAACGTTTCGAAGCCAACCAAGCCGAAGCTTTCTACCAAGTCCACTATAGCAGTATTCAATCCTTCAAATTTCGAGCCTCTCATCGCGGAGGACTCTTCTTCCAGGTGTGGAAGCAGATATGATAGGTCTTGTACTTCCGTGTAAAAGTCGAGGTTGAATGGGAGAGGAGAATAGGTGGAAAGTTTGTCAATTTTGGTGAGCACGTTTAGATGCGGTAAATCCATCTGTAGCATAGCTCGTAATGACAAGATAAGGTTGGAGATATATAGTGACGGCAGTGTCAGGCAGTATGAGTCCGAAAGATGAAGGACTACCAGCTGTAATTATCAGCAAATGTTTAGATCGAAGTGTGGTTTCGACGTACGCGGTATCCCATCTTCTGTAGTCGGAAGAATATATTCCGTAACGACGAATGATGTGTATATAATTCTACCTGACCAGGACAGTCGAATAGAACGTAGTCCTCGCCCAATGAGCTCAATCCTGCTTCTAACCAGTCCATGTTGTGCTCGAGCTCTTCCAAGGCGTACAAGATGCCGCCATTTGGTCCCAGGTGATCTTCCTTCATTATGTCTTCCAGTTTGACGAGGTCGCGAACGTCGATTGCGCATGGGTAGCTTGTGCGGTCGTTCGCTGGATCAAGGTTTACAACTGAGCACTTGCGACCGATCGCAGACATGAATTGCTGCACTGAAGACGTTAGCAATTTCTAACTAGCGGCTGATCCTGTATAACTCACTACCATTGCAAAACGTGCTCTTTCCCGCGCCAGGACTACCGAGTACGAGTTGCGCGAAAGGCATTGTAAAGTCTGGATTCCTAGATTTCTTTCATGGAGGGGCAGGCAGTATTGTATTGAGATCGCGCTTTCATCAGCTTGGGAGATGGAAACAATGCAGAACTAGTACCGCAAGCATTAACACCTGGAAGTCGAGATCTCCACTTGTGTACGTGGACTTATCGAAAGACTCGAGCTTGAGCAGCATGTACGATAATGTGATGAATCTGGCACTGCTTTGTCTACCATATTGAGAGCGGTGTACAGCTTTCATGGGCAGAAAGCAGTCTTGGCGTCGCGATGACATAATGTCGAGTTTTTCTTGATGCCGACCACCGATCCCTATTGCAGCTACATTACTATTTCCGAAGTCGTCACTCGTCATGATGGCAGCGACGACTGCATGCTTCATCGGTGTAATCTTTGCGGGAGGTTTATCATTGATAAAGTGGCCGCTATAACCGGTTAGTGCCGGTGTTTGGAGTTAACTATACCTAGTTATTCATTGTTGACTCTTCCTTATCTATATCTATTTGCCTGCGTTGTTGGTTTGTACTATCCTAGGAATATTCATGCATGTTATTCTTTGATGTATTCGTCAATTGAAAGATATATATGTGTCTGTAATCTGTGATTACACATTTTCAGTTTTGATCTATCTCGAAAATATTTATCATTGTTGAAGGAAGCAGTTCAGTACATGTACAGGATTGACCTCGGAAATCTGAGATATGGCTGGGCTTGAAAAGGAGAATTCAGAGCCGTTATCACAACCACGACATGCAGAAGTAGAGCAGACAGAGCTTTTTAGACCGAACTCGGTAGTCCCGCCACATCTGAGTCGACTTCGTTCCGGCACTCATCTCGACGACCAATCTCATTTTCATCATCACCATGACCATGATGCTGAGTGCTCAGATGCAGATACACTCGAGGGTATTGAGCTCGAAGACCAGCCTGTGCCCCAAACTACCTTGAATCAAGATGTTGAGGCAGGACTAAGGCTCGAGAAGCCAAAGTCTAGTAGAAGTCAACGAGATCCGAACCTTGTGACGTGGAAAGGTAAAGACGACACTGAAAACCCGAAGAACTGGAGTATGAAACGTAAATGGGCTGCAACATTCATTGGTATGTCCCATTTCGTAGAACATAATATGTGTTAATTGTGCCATATCTTGAGAGAAAATCCTTTCTAATAATACCAGTTTCGTCTTTCACGTTCATTTCGCCAGTGTCATCGTCAATGGTGGCACCAGCCTTAACCACCATTGCCAGACAATTCAACATCACAAGCGAAATAGAATCAGCGATGACTCTCTCAATTTTTGTGCTCGCATATGCTATTGGACCTCTGTTCTTAGGACCACTGAGCGAACTCTATGGACGAGCAATTGTACTGCAGTTGGCAAATTTATTCTACCTCTTCTTCAACCTTGGATGTGGCCTTGCACAAACGAAAGGCCAAATGATCGCCTTTCGCTTCCTCAGCGGCCTAGGCGGTAGTGCCCCACTCGCGATTGGTGGCGGTGTGCTTGGGGATCTCTTTACACCGGAACAAAGAGGTAGAGCGATCAGCATATACAGTTTGGCACCTCTTCTGGGTCCAGCGGTAGGTCCAATAGCTGGAGGCTTTATCACCGAGAATACTTCTTGGCGTTGGATCTTTTACTCGACGTGCATCGCAGACGCTCTCATTCAAATGGTAGGCATCTTTTATCTACAAGAGACGTACGCTCCGGTACTTCTTCATAGAAAGAAGGTTGCTCTGATTAAGGAGACTGGTAACGACAAATTGCACACTGAGTACGACCATCCGGAACGAACACTACTGCGCACCCTTCAAAAATCATTGACAAGACCATTCGTCTTGCTGGGAACACAAGTCATCATTCAGGCACTTGCCCTCTATATGGCATATCTTTACGGCACCATGTATCTGGTTTTGAGTACATTCCCAGCACTATGGGAGAAAGCATACCACCAATCAATTTCAATTGCAGGCCTAAATTACATTTCCCTTGGTGTAGGATTCTTCCTTGGAGCCCAGATATGTGCACCTCTACAAGACAGAATCTATAAGCGCTTGAAAGAACGCAACAAGGGTATCGGACGACCAGAGTTCAGGGTGCCTCTCATGGTCCCAGGCGCTCTGTTGGTGCCTATCGGGTTGTTCTTGTACGGTTGGTCAGCGGACTACCACACACACTGGATCGTTCCCAATATTGGTGCCGCCATATTCTCTGCTGGAGTCATTGTTGGCTTCCAATGTATACAAACTTATCTGATCGATTCATACACATTGTTCGCGGCGAGTGCTATCGCTTCGGCGGCTTGTCTGAGGAGTTTAGCGGGGTTCGGATTTCCTCTGTTTGCACCATACATGTATTCGAGACTTGGTTATGGTTGGGGAAACAGCCTGCTTGGGTTCCTTGCCGTGGTGCTTGGATGGTCAGGGCCAGTGCTTCTTTGGAAGTATGGGGAGCAATTGAGGAAGAGAAGTACATATGCCGCTGGTCAGTAAGTGAAGGTAGAAAATGGTTACGACATCCACGGCCTGACTTCAGAGCATGCTCGTACCAGCTGTTACCCTCCCGGAGTCTTGATCCTTGATATGATATCTCCACCTGGCCAGGGTTGTGCGATGTGCAACCAAATGCACATCAGCGGATTCAGAACAAGGAAAGCAGCCACTCTTTCTCACAACCATGTCTTACATGTCCAAACCCGTCTCAAGCACAACTACATGTTGTCACAAACCCAGTCATGCAGGGGCTCTAGACATGCAATGCCAATGCCACTACAAACGAAGAACAGGATGAACGTTGTTCACCTCCTTCCATGAAGACTTTCAAGTGGTTCAGCCCCAAGGACTAAGACCAGCAGGGGTTTTGACGACGTGCAAAATTGATGCATCATACCTTGTTATGGCTTGCATCTCCATCCCAGTATCCTAGTTAAAAAGGCGTCTCTTCGCTAATATAGAAGTTGAGCAATTTCGCCACGTCGAGATGTTGGACGGCTTGACTCGGACGGAGGAAGGTTGGGTTGGGTTGTTTTAACCATGACTTTCAAGGTGGGGAAGAAACGCCATGATCATGCGAGGGCGATCTTTGGGATGTTTGTGCACAGTGCGTTGATGGGAAAATGTGAACTGTCTGGTAGAATTCGATAGTCGTGAAAAAAAGAAAGGAATATAGTGTCAATATCTCGCTAACGCCGTGATCAATTCTATCGCAATACTGTGTCTGCGTGAACATCTCTTCTAGATCAAATTAAGCCTATTGTTATTATTGGTGGGCTTGCTGGAAAGTACTTGGGTGTAGAACAGGGAACTTCAGAATCTGAGATGGCTTCCCGTGATTGCTACCAGTGGTGTTGTTGAAACAGAGCAAGGGTAGTAAAGTTGCATGAAAAGACAGGATGGGAGGACTCGGAAAAGAACGTGAGGAGTACATAGACCTAAGTCTAGAGATCCCTGATCGACGGAGACACGCGATGTCTTTGTTGGAGTCGTTTGTGGACAATTCGGACAAGCACGCAGATTGTTGTGACCGAATAATGAGAGCCCAGCAATACAAGAGGTATCGCAGCTTTGTGACTGATCTGGACTTGCGAATGGATTTACATTTCCGACTTTGTTGGTATCTACCTAGGTAGGTAGGTGGTTAATGCTTCATGATATCCCGGCCTCACTTGCTTGACATTCTTTAAAGCATCGCTTCCAATACTTTCGTGGCTGTCCAGGAGTTGAGGACGAATTCCGTCCTTCCAGCGATCTTTTTCGATCACGCAGTCCTAGGCGGAGTAGAACATGTTGGTACGCATTTCCTATATGATCTACTCACATCGGAGAAGAGCTTTTGTCAATGTCATGTTCGAGCGTGGATGTGAGATGACGAGAAAGAAGTTCACAAGTTGCTTGATTGACTTCCAGGGACTGGTGGTCCAAGCTCAATATTTTTTAAGACAGCAGGAAGAGGTACAGTATCGATAAGAAATTTCTCATCTACAACCACCTCCCTCCAAGCACACCACAATCGCCTTCTTCTCAATCTCTCAAGATGGCGGACGATGGCATGTTGATGAATTTTGACTTGGGGGACTCACCACTTCTCCCACAACAAAGATTTGCAGGTGGCCATTGGAAAGAACGATTGGCATTGAAGAAAATCGCTAGATCAAAAACCACGAAACGAACAAATCCTGCACCGCCGTCGAGAGAAATCTTCACCCCAGGCAGACATGAGGTCGCGAGGGAAGAGTATATTGACACGAGGGCGGAGACTAGAGCACCGAAGCGGCAGAGGGTAGACACAGTGGAAGGACGTAACACAAATACTGCAACTTTCATATCCGGGAAGCTTCCACCGGGAAGCATTGGGGTGGAAGGGAAGAAGAGTATGAAATTTGACGACGATGCGAGCCCTGCTTCCGAGTATGCTCGTCCGGCGAGGAGCGAGAGTACGTATCAGAAAAGACCTCCAGTTGTGCAAGAAGATACAAGGCCAGCATTTGTTTCTGGGAAGTTGCCGCCTGGTAGCATAAACTTCAACGCACGAAAGACCACGAAATTCGATGACGAAGATAGTAGTCCATCCTACACTAATGCCAGACCTGCACAAGGAGGCTTTGGTGGAGGCACCAAAACGCAGAAGCAACCAGGTGGAAAACCACAAGTTATATCATCTCTGTTCTCCTTCAACCCATCTTCAAAGACAACGTTGGAAGAGCCCAAGGAGGAAGAGTCGGAACCAGTGAAACCAACGAATGCACCCTTGACAGAAGAGATGGAGACATTTACAAACTTGGGATTGTCAAGAAGACTGGCAGCACACTTGTCTACAAAATTGGATATGAAAGCCCCAACAGCTATTCAGAAGGCGTCAATACCTCAGATGATTCAAGACGACAGTGACGCATTCTTGCAGGCACAAACTGGTTCAGGAAAGACTTTGGCATATCTCTTACCTATTGTTGAAAGGATTTTGGCCATGAGCAACGGTGAAAATAAGGTGCATAGAAATTCTGGTCTTTTCGCTGTCGTTCTTGCACCTACGCGAGAGTTGTGTAAACAGATTGCGACAGTCTTGGAGAAGGTGTTAAGATGCGCTCCATGGATTGTTGGCACCACCGTCATTGGAGGAGAAAGTAAACAATCAGAAAAGGCACGACTACGGAAGGGTGTAAACATTCTGATCGCGACTCCTGGAAGACTGGCAGATCACTTGGACAATACAGAAGTGCTAAACGTTAGCACTGTACGATGGCTAGTCTTGGACGAGGGTGATCGACTCATGGAGTTGGGTTTCGAAGAAGAAATCAGAGGAATCGTCGAGAAGATTGGTAGACGTGCTTTGAGTACCGACTCGCGCAATGGACTTGATCTGACATCTTTGCCGAAACGAAGAGTCACTATCTTGTGCTCCGCCACCATGAAGATGACCGTCCAAAAATTGGGGGAGATAAGTCTCAAGGACGCTGTGCACATTATGGCAGATCCAACCGACGAAGCTGACGCTGGCAACGGGGACGCATCGCAAGCTGATGATAGGGCTTTCAGCGCCCCCGCGCAACTCAAGCAGGCATATGCTATTGTACCTGCAAAGCTACGTCTTGTCACGTTGGAAGCCATCTTGAAAAGGACATTTGCAAGAAGAGGTTCAGTTATGAAATCAATTATCTTCATCTCATGTGCTGACTCTGTCGATTTCCACTTCGAGCTCTTTAGTCGACCGGAAGTTGCGAAAGAAGGCGAGACGCCAATGACAGTGCCGGAAATCTCCAAGACGGAAGCCACCAAAGATACTATCTCCTTCGCCTCGGCGTTTTCGAATGAAAACAACACCGTCGTCCTCCATAAGCTTCATGGTTCGTTAGCACAAAACGTCCGTTCCGCTACTCTCAAAGCATTCACCGAGTGCACAGAAGCAGCAGTACTCATCTGTACCGACGTCGCATCTCGTGGTCTTGATGTTGCAAATGTAGACTACGTAATCGAGTACGACCCACCATTCAGCGCAGATGACCATCTCCACAGAGTAGGTCGGACAGCACGAGCTGGAAAAGAAGGTCGAGCACTTATCTTCCTCATGCCGGGCGATGAAGAAGAATACGTATCTATTCTTGCGTCAGGTTATCAAGAAGGAAAGAAAGCACTCACGCATCACACAGCCGAAGACTTGATCCGAAAAGGTTTCGGCGGTATAGGTCGTGAGTGGGAAGATCGCGCTACAGAATGGCAACTAGATGTAGAGCGTTGGGCTCTTGACTCGCCCAAATACCTCGAAATGGCACGAAGCGGTTATCAATCACACATCAGAGCTTACGCCACCCACGTCGCCAACGAACGCCATATCTTCAATATGCAGACACTCCATCTAGGACATCTCGCGAAAGCATTTGCACTGAGAGATAAACCTGGCAGTATTAAAGTGCCTGGTTTAAGACCAGCGAAGATGACAAAGGCAGATAGAAGTGTGGCTGCGAGAAAGGCGAAGCGGGGTGATGTGGAGGACAAGGCGCCTGAAGGTGAGCGAGTCAGGA
>Ga0247809_1001612_pt1 | contig 10143 bp, 11 predicted proteins | sample UWRJL104311B1_FD_180951 | JGI IMG/M metagenome (GOLD analysis project Ga0247809, IMG submission 180951) | Plant litter microbial communities from Arlington Agricultural Research Station in Wisconsin, United States - UWRJ-L104-311B-1 | ecosystem: Environmental > Terrestrial > Plant litter >...
ATTTTCCCCAAGGGTGAAAGCAGATCCACCTAAAGCCTCAGCATAATAGATTCCTCCAAAATAAAACCTTAGACCAGCCTTTAACGGTATAACGCCGCTTATGTGGGTATCCTCGCCATAATTTTCCAGAAGTGCCCGCACATCTTTCCTGTATTGAAAATGCATGTAACCCAGATAACCAACAGCATTGAGATTTCCTTTAAGGTTGTATTCACCGACTAAAGAGCCACCGTAACCCCGACGGTATGTTTTTGCTGATTTCCCTGTCGGAAAGGCTAGGGCCCCACCCATGGAGATTTTAGTTCTTGCACCCATTTGCTGGCCCGAGACATTTAACTTCGAACTGATCAACGTTAGTAATAAGGCGGCCTTGATTAAATTCTGCACCTTGAGATATCTTCTAACCGGACTGTACATTTTATCTATAATTTTTAGAAATATTTTACGCAGATGTTTATTTGTTCCTAACCTGGAACGCGCCATTGGAAAGCATTCCGGCATCATGGCTGATACTCACCTATAATTCAAGTCGTTCAATGATTGCCGTTGCCTGGACCAGACTCCGGTGAATATCCATCATCCCACGTACTTCTATTCCATACTCCATCACTTTATATTTGGCAGGTTCAAATTTCACGCTTAATAGTTGCATGTCCTTACTTATGCCATTTTGCTGATCTTGCATGATTAATTTTTTTAACGATACCCTTTTATGCAAAGAAATAATTTTGAGATTGTTTTTGCCGCGTAATCCCTGTAAAGTTTTTCAAAGGGTAGTGTAAAGCAGAATTCCGAATATCCCAAGTCCATTCCCCACCCCTCCATTCAATTCTAAGCAATTCCTGCTACCTTTAAAAACCCAGCCTTTTGGCAACATTTCCAATGCTCAGGCCCTGCACCAGGATCGAAAAGACAACAATGATGTAGGTGATCAGTACGAACTGTTCCCGGTACATCGCAGGGCTCAGCGAAAGTGCCAGGGCCACGGAAATTCCGCCCCTTAGCCCACCCCAGGTCATTATGGTGACGGCATGTTTTTCAAACTTTATTTTAAAGCGCATTAAGGAAACCGGGATGATCACTGAAATCCACCTGGCCAGTAGCACGATAGCGATGCTGATCATTCCGATCCAGAACACCGTTGATTCTATTTTGATGATAAGCATCTCCACGCCGATGAAAAGAAACAATACCGCGTTAAGGATCTCATCGATCATCTCCCAGAACTTGCCCAGATAATCTCTTGTCAGATCAGACATGCCCTCCCGCCTGGATTTATTGCCGGTAAAAATCCCTGCAATTACCATCGCAAGTGGTCCAGATATATGAAGCCTGCCTGCAAGGAAATATCCTCCGGTCACGATGGCCAGGGTGATGAGCACCTCGACCTTATAGTCGTCAATGCTTCGCAAAGCTAGATATCCGATGTAACCAAGCAGCAGGCCAAAAAACAGTCCACCGAGTGCTTTGATCAAAAAAAGCTTACCTATCGAGATGATGGAAAAATCCCCTGTTGTTGAACGTGCGATTTCTGCAAGGCTCACAAACACAACTACTGCCACACCATCATTAAATAATGACTCGCCAGAAATTTTAAGCTCCAAACTCGCGGGAATATTTGCTTTTTTAAGGATACCCAGAACCGCAATGGGATCGGTGGGGGAAATTAGCGCACCAAACAACAAACAGTATATCAATGGGATCGGCATATTAAACCAGCCAAAAAGGAAATATACCAGTATCCCAACTACGAATGTAGAAATAAGAATTCCTACGGTGGCAAGGGTTAGTACCGGCAGGCTTTCAGCCCTAAGCTTGCTGGCATCAATATGTATCGCGCCGGCAAAAAGTAGGAAGCTCAGCATAAAGTTCATCAGCACATCCTGAAAATCTACCGAGGTAGCAAGCGAAATGGCTTTCTCGGAAAGCACTGATCTGGAGCTCCCAAGGCTTACCAGCAGAATGGAGGAAATCAGCGAGAGTGCCATAATTCCAATCGTTGGCGGCCATTTGATAAAACGGTGGTTGATATAGGCAAAGATTGCTGCAAGTACTATGGTTATGGCTATAATTTCCTGGGTATTCATCTGAAATATCTTTTATGCTTTTAACTTCTGGATTTAACGAGCTGATAAAGCTTAGTTTTTTGTTCTTTTTTTATTATCTTCCCTTTCCGTACAAAACCGTGGCCTAAGGTATTCGCCGGGAAGGTAATCCTTTGGGATGGCAGTCGAGTCACCTCCAGCAGTGCCTTGTTATGAGGAGACATAATTTCTACCCCCGCCCGGTTAACTCATCCTGAATATTTACTTGAAGCGAAGAATAGCTTTGCATCTGTACAGATACTAACGGATTAACATCAGTACTTTAATTTCGGATAGATTATCTATCGAGGTGCGGGTAGAGGAGTACCCCATCATTCTGTAGGAGCATCTTGCTGTATCGCTTTCAAAGAAACGCCGCCCTTAATCCCAAAATCAAGTGTTCTAATCGGAAAGGGTATCATGATATGATTCGCATCATATACTTTTTTGATTCTGATGATACATTGGCTCTGGACTTCCAGAAAATTGACGTTTTCATGGATATTAATCCATAGTCTGATCACATAATTAATAGAGCTGTCACCAAACTCGGTGTAGAACATGGTCACTTCTTCCTCCTCAACCAGCCCTTCGATATCCTTCACCGCTTCAATGGTCAGTGATTTAACGTGCTCAAGATCCTCCCCATAGGAGATTCCTACTTTCAGGTCTACACGTCGTTTTCCCAATAGGGTGTAGTTTTCTATAGGGTTCTGAAAAACGTCCTTGTTTGGAATAATGACCATTTGTCCCTGGTAGGTCTTGATGACGGTATCTCTGAGGTTGATCTCTTCTACCTTCCCCATATAATCCTTGATTTTGACAATGTCCCCAACATATAAGGGTTTTCTCACGGAAAGAAAAATACCTGAAATAAAATTTGAGGCGATATCCTGAAAGGCAAATGCAAGGGCAAGTCCAATGATTCCAGCCCCGGCTAAAATAGAGGTTACCGCCTTATCCAACTGCAAAACGCTCAGGGCCACGAACATTACAATCCCAATCAGAAATATATAAATCATGGAGCTAAACAGATTATCCAATGCCTCATTGAGGATAAATCTTCTTAAAACCCTTTTTATCAGGTTTCTCAGGTGCTTAGCTGCATAGAACCCTAATACCAAAATAAATGCTGCAAGGGCGATGTTTGGTAAAATTCTGATGAACTCTTTTGCCCAGAGGCTGAGTTTATCCAAAATTATTTCATAAGCGTGTTCGATATTCATAAATCTGTTATTACATGATAAGTCTGACCCCACCGAGTTCAGATACGTGGTATGGGAATTTATCTCCCGGTGCTCCGATAAACATAAAATTCTTTGGTATTCCCCATTCCTGAGACAGCCGCTCGATGAGTTCGGGACCAAATTCTCCCTCGATCTCTACAAAATCGATATCAATGTCGGGATAGGCACGGTCTAATACTAGAATATCCGACCTAAGATTGTCATTATCGCTTTCGCTATTGGCGATATGGACGATCTTTAATTTCTTTGTCGCCTCATTTTCCTCGACATAGATCATCACCCTGTTCAGTACAGCGACGTTATCGCCGCGAGTAAAAAATACCAGCTCCTGAGAATTAATCTTGACGAGTGCCCGGTGAAGCCTGATATTATCCAGTACCAGCCGTTTGTAGGATTTGTCCAGATGCCGCATCGAATAGAGCGTCCACTTGATAATCTGCGCCCTCTTTAGCATTACAATGATGAACAGCATTGCCGGAATCAGGTATTGCAGAAATACATAAAATGCATGGGCATTCAGCAGCAGATTGCCAAAGAAAGCTGCAAGAATGAAACATATCGCTACAATCACCGATAGTATTGTAGCCCTTTCAGGACGAGGAAGCCGGTTCCTTTTGATTTTCAACATCAGGTTGCCCATACCGAATAGTGCCATCACCAGAAGGAAAGAAAAGGTGTAAACTCCTGCGAGATTGACCAGATTGCCTCGTGTAACTAGTAGTATAGAAAGGCAAAGAATAAAAAAGCCAATCACAATCCGGTAATTTACCCCCCTGCGGTTCTTAACTAGGAAGAAGTTAGGGAGGATCCTGTCCAGTGCGATACGTTCGGCTAGTCCGGTAACGCCTACATAGGAGGTCAACACTGCCCCGCTTAATACCAAAACAGCATCAATAGAGATTAGGTAAGCCAGCCATTTACCGCCAGCGGTCTCTCCAATAAAGGAAAGGAGTGACTCTTTATGGTCATCAATACCTGAAAGGGGAATAATGCTCAGCGCCAGAAGCGCAATGGCAGGGTTGAAAAAACTTACCACCCTCCACATGTTTCTAAGTGTTTTCGGGAAAACGCCCGGCTTTTGTTCCTCAACAAAGTTCGCAGAACTTTCAAATCCTGATATGCCAAGCATCGCAGCGGAAAAACCAAAGAATAAAGCCGCCATTATCCCCCCTGACCGGACAGGAAGTTGCCAGTTTTGCTCAAATACCCCTACCCCATGATTGATTACAAACCAACCTCCTGCCAGAATCAGTAGGGTAAGGGAAGCAATGTGGGTGATGAAGATAATAACAGCCACCACTGCAGATTCGCCGATGCCGATTATGGCCAGCATCATAAAAATTAACAGTAAAAGTATGGTCGCCGGGATCAAGGGAAGCACATGAACAATGTCCCTGAAATAATGCATACCTTCATATGCGGAGATTACTGCAGTTGCCATGTATGATAAAATTGTCAGACATGCAGCGAAAGATGCAGTGGATTTGGAGGTCGTATTAAGCAGTACATTGTACGCACCACCGTTTAAAGGAAGCGCACCCACTACCTCGCCATATATTTTTCTGAAAAGATAAAGCACAAGGCCTACAACGATCAGCGAAATCCAGGCATACTGACCAGCGTATGCAATGGTCAGCGCGGCAACATATAAACAGGAAGAGCTGATATCATTGCCACAGATAGCAGTTGCCTGCAGCTCACTCAATTTAAAGGAAGGTTTGTGTAAAGACGTATCCATCAATCTGTTGTTTAAATTAAGTTTATTAATTCGTTCTGTCGACTCTTGAGTTATAATTATCTTGAATCAATTTTGCTGGAAGGTCAGTCTAAATTAGGAATAGGCATGTTGTATCTTATTGAAAGTGTACCAAGGCGTTTATCCAAACCTAATATCGGGGTAGTGACGACTAAGGTTCTGCCGCGTTGATGATACATCTTGGTGCTATCCGACTTCAGGAAGGAGTTATTGTAAAAGGTAGAATATGATTTACCCTCCTCCTTTTTATCTGTTGAGAGCATAATAACATTCCGTTGATCAACAATGGAGATTTCTTCAAAGTTCCTTTCCCTTACCATCTGGTTCATATAGATATTGATATCCTGCCTGTTTCCTGAGATCATTTTATCGCGGATTGCCCAGACAAGTGGTTTGGATAATAATAGTAGTTGCGACTTTAAACTAGAATCCATCTGCAGGGAAACTTTTCTTTTGAGTAATTTACCGGCCATTTCGTTTTCAGATCTGACCCTCCCTAATTCGAGGGCTTTCCAGATCCAAAGACCAGAGAGGAGGACCAAGGCGATGACAATTACAATAAGTAAGCTCTTTCTGGTCACCATGGGTGCGCTCTTCTGCAATAACTGCTGCTGATGAGTTGGTCTGGTTTTTTCCATAATGTAATATTTTGAATAATTTGATTAATACGTTATATTTCTAACACTTATTCCTTGCAACACGAATCAGGCCAAAACATAATTAGATCCGGCAACGAAATATTTTTTCAGACGGGTAAGGGTTAGGCATTTTAACAGTCATGCTGAGATCGTAGCTCATTTACCGTCATTGCGAATTTCTGCAGACTCACAGGTTTGAGCAGGAATCGGTCAGCATTTACCGAAAAAGCTTCCAGTGCATGTTCGGGATGTCCGGTCACAAAGACGATAAAGCAAACATCATCGCGCAACAGACGTGCAATGTCAAGTCCGGAAATATCCATATCAATATCAAGAAATAAGAAGTCTATCCCTTTTCGATTTTTGATCTCTTTTATTGCAGCTGCAGGATTCGAAAAGGTTGCGTAAACTGATAACTCAGGCAGAGCATATACATATTCCTTCAAAATCTGAATACCATTTATATCATCATCAATAATCACACAATTATATTTGGAGTTTGGTCTCATTATTTAATTAAGGGTTTAACTTTATATTTTTCTTGGCTATTTGTTTTTTTTATTGGTGTCGCACACACGAGGATTACATTTCTTCACTTCTGTTGCTTCTAGAAGATCAATGGAAGAAAAAGGGCCAGGAATATTACCCGGCCCAATTCCAGACAACAATGCTTTATCTGCGGGTGCAGTAGATAATCTATTACAGCATACTAGCTTTTTTTCTTTATTATAATTTCTAGAGTATCTTAAGGCTAATAATGAAACAGTATCAGATGTTCAGTATATGAACAGTTTCTGTAAAATTTTAAATGAGCTATTAAGATTTTTAGTTATCGTTGATGCATTAAACACGCTTCAATATTGTTAAAAGTCCGAAAGATGAATAGCCCAATTAGCGTATCTTCAAATAAAATGATGCGTAGGTTAGAGTTGAGGTTAAAAAGAAGCAAGTCTGTGCACGAATAGCACAACGGCGGTGATTATATCAGGCGTATGATAATTTATAATAAGGTCTCGGAAATGTTTAGCTGTCTTTTTCGCTAAGGTTTCAGCTGCTTTAAACTCGATATAGGAATCTCCACCCATTTGGAATTTCTTCCTGTACTTGTATTGCCTGCCTTCCGGGTTAGAAAAGAGACTGTCCTTTATATTTTCCGGAGTGAAATTAGCGATCTTATTAAGATCCTTTTCGAGGGAGGTAATTTTAAGGCATGAATTGAGTGCAATTATCCTTCCTTTTGATGAATGAGAAAAAAAAACAAGTAAACAAGCAAAAGCGATTCCCATAAATAATGGCAAATACTTTTTTATTCCTGTCCCGATATCGTTTTTCCTCATCAATTGGAGTCGTGATTGACAATATACAAAAAGTATTTTTTAAAAAAACTCGTAGCAGCAGAAACTATTCAGCACTGCTGCACAAAGAATGGAGACAGCCGATCTTCGAAAATCAGATTTCAAAGGTATGCGCCTATTTATCGCGTAGTTTTACTAGGCACCGGTTTGGTTTTTTTGTTTTCTAAATTATTTTTTTAAAGATTCTTGAAAGCCTAATCTCCGAACAAATCGATAACTAATTTGGATAATCTTGGGACGTATCAATTGCTACTATAAATTGTCTTTAGAGAATCTACTTTCAGCCGGCTTTTGAGCCAGGAACGGATCTTTAGCTGATTGCTGGCACTGGGCGCTTTAGATACCTCGGCACTGAAAAGGGTAAGGGTGTCCTTGCGTTGGGTATCGAGTCTGCTGATCACAGTATTGGCAAGTGAATAGCTTTTGATCTCTGGAAACAGGGCAATAAGCTCAGACCTAATCTCGGGTAGGGGTTGGGCAAGCTTATCGGCCTTTACCGAGCTACCGGACTGGTTTTCTTTTTTGAAGACATCTTCCATTATACTGGCCTTAATCTGTGAAAAATCAATTTCCTGCCTGGCATTAAGCCCCTGCCTTATCCTCAAAGTAGTTCCCTCCAGCTTGTATTTTTTTAGATTACCTTTTATAGCGTTTACTCTATTTTGGGGGATTTCGGCTCCGATAAGCAGCAGGTCGATCTCTTTTTCTCCTTTAGCGTAGCGAAGGTTACGGTTGATTACCTGGGTGGTTTTAAAGTTGAACTGCTCACGAATGAAGCTCTGGGCGTTGTTTTCAAAAATGCTTTTCTGAACAATATCGTAGGCAAGATATATGCTGGGGAGGACGGTGAGCAGTACGCTGATAAGAATGTATCTCGATACCTTCTTTTCCACTCCCGGATCCTCGAAATGTTTTTTGTCAAACTTTAAAAATCTTACGATAAGATAGGTTGAGATACAGATAAAAAGACTATTGATGAAGAACAAATACAACGCCCCAAAGAAAAAAGGCCAGTTGCCCATAGCCAGTCCATAGCCTGCGGTACACAGCGGTGGCATCAGCGCGGTCGCGATGGCTACGCCGGGGATAACGTTACTCTTATCCCTCCTGGTGGCGGCTATGATACCCGCCAGTCCTCCGGTAAAAGCTATAAATACATCCCAAATCGATGGAGTAGTTCTAGCGAGAAGTTCGCTCTGGGCTTCATGAAGTGGGGTAATGTAGAAATATATGGCCGAGGTGGCTATGCTAATAAAAGTAGCAATCAGCAGGTTTCTTCCACCTCTTTTAACAAGCTCGAAATCGTTTGTGCCAATACCAAGTCCTATTCCCATGATCGGTCCCATTAGTGGAGAAATCAACATGGCGCCGATAATCACTGCTGTGGAGTTTACATTCAACCCAACCGAAGCGATAATGATGGCAAAAATGAGCGTCCAAAGCGGGCCGCCCACAAATATAGAATTTCTGGAGATTGAATCCACTACCTCATCTTCATTTGCCTTGCCCAGATTCAGATTGAAGCGCCTGGAGAAGAATGTTCGGAGTGCACCTGGCACATTTTCTTTTTTGTCTTGCATGTGTGTATACTTGCCTGAGCGTTATTATTCTAATTACTTTCTTATATTCATTTATTCTGGTTACAAACTTTTTATTCCGCCTTAGTCTGAAATGGCGGCTTGCTAGGCATATGTGTAACAATCCGTCACGTTCTAAACATTTACCCAGCTAAACTGTTTGAAACGCAAAGATTTTTACATAAAAAGGAATACCATGAAGACCAGCAGCCACAAAACCTTTGGGCTAATGCTCACCCTTTCTTTTTTCATCATGTATGGGGTGATGTTTTTAAACGTTGATGATGTCAGTCATATTTATCTAAGCATAACACGCGCCTACATTACTCTAATCATGATCGCTCCAATGGCAGTGCTCATGGTATCACTAATGCCCATGATGTACAAGGCCAGCGGGCTTAACAGGATTGTCTATATCCCTACGTTGCCGTATTTGTTTTAAGCCTTTGGATGCTCCGCAGCCAGTCAGCGGTGAGAGATTCAAAGTATATGCGGGCGATGATTCCCCATCATTCTTCTGCTATCATGACCAGCTCTCATGCTGATATCAGGATCATGATCATAAAAAGCTCTCTTTATCCATCATCGCTTCACAGGAAAAGGAAATTCAGCAGATGCAGGCCATACTGAAAAGGTTGCACGAAGAAACAGAAGGAACGAATAAAAAAAATGATTAGTTTTAATTCTAAATGAAATTCAGCACGATGATTGCTCCCCAGATTAGGGCAAATATGCCTCCGATATAAATTACTGGCATGTGCTGCCTGATGTTCTTTTTGATCAGCCCGGCGTAGATGAGCCAGATGATATAGAGAACAAAATAAAGTGGGGCGGCGAATAAAAGCATAACTTTTACAATAGTACTAAATTTTATGAGCTCAACCAGTCAGCGGATACAAAAGGGCTAATTTTAATTTTCCAAAAGCGCGGTTGAAAATGATCTTTACCGCTCACTCTAAAGAACTCATTTATCGAAACTTTAAAACAGCAGGTTTACCTATGGGTATGCCCTAAATAAACTTGCCTTTGGCTTTCCGGAAAAAAAAACACCATGAATCAAGTCAAGAAATATGTAATACTGATTGCCTCTGTTTTGTTTGGGATTGGCGGATACCTTTTCCTAAGGCGCGTCGGAAGGAACGGATTAGCTTTTTTCTACGAACACCATTCAAAGCAGGTCCAAATAAGTGGAATTCAAGTAAATTTAATAATTTAACCTGCACTTGAATGCAAAAAGTCCATGAACGGATCGGGTGTATAAAATACTAGGTTACAAAAATACCCCAATATTTAAACACAGATAATTTAAACTGAATACCAATTGGATTTCCCTATGTGCTGATAAAAAAGCGTAAAGTAAGATCACTGATTGAATTTGGGAAGGATAAATCTAAATTTATATAAAAATGGGATGACCCCATATACATGGAGGCCATAATCTAGTACACTCACTGGCGCTCAGTACTGATACGCATGTTCGGAAGTG
>Ga0247809_1001613_pt1 | contig 10141 bp, 5 predicted proteins | sample UWRJL104311B1_FD_180951 | JGI IMG/M metagenome (GOLD analysis project Ga0247809, IMG submission 180951) | Plant litter microbial communities from Arlington Agricultural Research Station in Wisconsin, United States - UWRJ-L104-311B-1 | ecosystem: Environmental > Terrestrial > Plant litter >...
TGCTCTTTTCCACCATACAATACCGCCGGAACTTTACCTTCGTAACGAAGTTCCTTGGCATCGCGTTTCCCTACGTTCTCTCTTGGAGAACCGCTAATTGCGATTGTTTTCATTTTTATATTTATTTAATTATTAGTAGTAAGTAGCTAGTATCAAGTAGCAAGACCTTATGCCTTCAACTCTTTACTTTCTACCCTTTATACTCTTGTTATGTTTAATCGGTTAATTGTTTTAATTGGTTAATTGAATACTTCCCAAATCAACAAACAACCTTTCTTTTATTCTTTTCAGTACAGTTAACCAATTAATCGATTAAACAGTTAACCATCTCTAAACTCTAAACAAATCGCTGATTGAACCATGTTCGTTTACATTAGCAATTGCTCTTGCAAATAAACTAGCTGTACTCAATACTCTGATTTTTGAACTTTCCTGTTTTAAAGGAATCGTATCGGTAACAATTAACTCTGATAACACAGAGTTTTCAACTGTTTCAATTGCTTTACCCGATAACACGGCGTGTGTACAAACCGCTCTCACACTAGCCGCCCCATTTTCCATAATCAAAGCCGCAGCTTTTGATAAGGTTCCGGCTGTATCGCAAATATCGTCAATAAGCACAACATCCTGTCCGGTAACATCACCGATAATAGACATTGACTCAATTTCGTTAGCACGTTTACGGCGCTTATCGCAAATAATAACTTCAGCATTAAAAAATTTCGCAAAGGTCCGAGCCCTGTACGAACCACCCATATCAGGCGATGCAATAGTTAAATTTGGCAGGTTTAAGCTTTTAATATATGGTACAAATATTACCGAGCCATCCAAGTGATCTACGGGAATATCAAAAAATCCTTGTATCTGTGCAGCATGCAAATCCATCGTCATAATCCGGTGAATCCCTGCTGATTTCAATAAATTAGCGACCAATTTAGCACCTATTGCAACACGTGGTTTATCTTTTCTATCCTGACGGGCCAAACCATAGTAAGGAACAACTGCTGTTATATAATGCGCAGATGCTCTTTTTGCTGCATCAACCATTAATAAAAGTTCCATTAAATTATCGCTGGGCTGATAAGTAGATTGGATTAAAAAAACATCGCAGCCACGGATAGATTCATCAAATGACGGCTGAAATTCGCCATCGCTAAACTTGTGAATTGTAACTTCACCAAGTGATTTGCCGTAACTTTCAGCAATTTTTAATGATAATCCTCTTGAACCTGTTCCGGAAAATAATTTAACCGGGTTAAACTGCAATGGCATGATCCGTGAGTAGTTTACGGTTTAAAAAAAATCGGATCATGCATTTTGAAATACACGATCCGATGCTAAATTTTGTTGTCCGACCTGGATTCGAACCAAGACAAACAGTACCAAAAACTGTCGTACTACCCTTATACTATCGGACAAACTACTTATCGAGGATATATCCCCGAAAGGGAATGCAAATGTAGGCAGCATATTTTAAATATGCAAGAGTGATTTTAAAAAAAATTAAAATTTATTCCGCTTTTAAAGAGATTCAAAAAATCTTCATCATCCGTGCAACGTTTTCATTTCAAAAACGACTTTATAGGTTAAAACCTATAACCCTTTTACTATCAATTACTAAACTGATCATGACCTATTCGAAAATTAACAACTTAACCGGTTGGCTGTGTTTTTTTATTGCCGCTGTAACCTATATTTTAACTTTAGATCAATCTGCAAGTTTTTGGGATTGCGGCGAATTTATTGCTTCGGCTTTCCGTTTGGAAGTGGTTCACCAACCCGGAGCGCCGTTGGTTTCGATGATTCAGCGCATCTTTTCGGCTTTTGCCTTAGGCGATAAAACGAAGGTAGCTTACTTCATGAATGTCGCTTCTGCCATGGCTAGTGCCGCTACCATCTTGTTTTTATTCTGGACAATTACAGCGCTGGCAAAACGAATTCTGCTAAAAACTAATGAAGAAATTACAACTTCGAAAATGGTCAGTATTATCGGAGCCGGAATTGTTGGTGCTTTAGCCTACGCATTTTCAGATAGTTTCTGGTTCTCTGCTGTAGAAGCGGAGGTTTACGCTTTATCGTCACTTTGCACAGCAATTGCATTCTGGGGAATTTTAAAATGGGAATCACAAGCTGAGCAACCCCGTGCCGACAGATGGCTGGCTTTTGTAGCCTATGTTATTGGCCTTTCGATTGGTGTCCATCTGTTAAACTTATTGGTTATCCCTGCCGTTGTATTTGTTTATTATTTCCGTAAAACACCAAATCCAACCAATATGGGAATAATCAAAACCTTCTTCCTATCTATTTTTATTCTTGCATTCGTTCAATTCGGCATCATTCAATATTCAGTTTCAATTGCGGCTTATCTGGATTTATTTTTCGTAAACACATTAGGCTTAGGTTTTGGAACAGGCATTTTGTTTTTTGCCATTCTCCTTATTTCAGCATTGGTTTTAGCGATAAGATATTCTATTCAACATAAAAAGCAGGTTTTGAATTTAGCTTTAGTTTCAACCGTTTTGTTGATTTTTGGTTACAGCTCTTTTTCAATGTTGATAATAAGGGCGCACGCAAAGCCGAACCTGAATAATACAAATCCAGAAAATGCATTTACGTTTTTAAACTATGTAAATCGGGCCCAGTATGGCGACAGGCCATTGTTGTACGGAGAAAACTATAACTCGGAAAAAATCGATATAAAAGAAACCGGAAAATTATATAGAAAAGGTGACAAGAAATATGAAACTGCGGGAACCAAATCGGATTATGTGTTTGCAGAAAAGACTTTATTGCCTAGAATGTATAGTGATAAACCTGAACATGTACGGTTTTATAAAAGCTGGATGGGTTTCGACGATTCACATAAACCCAGCCTTGCAGATAACCTAAGTTACATGTTTTCTTTTCAGGCCAGTCAGATGTACATGCGCTATTTTCTGTGGAATTTTGTAGGCCGCCAGAATAACCAGGATGGTCAATTAGGTGAAAATGGTGGCGGTTGGTTAAGTGGTGTAAAGCCGATTGATGCGCTTCGTCTTGGTGATCAGAAAAACTTACCACCTTCAATCGTAGAGAATAAAGCGTATAACCGGTTCTTCTTTCTTCCATTGATTTTAGGTTTGATTGGTGCCATTTGGCATTTCAAAAGAAACCAGAAACATGCAGGTGTAATTGGGCTATTATTTTTCTTTACGGGCGTTGCTATCGTACTTTACCTTAACTCGGTGCCCATTGAACCCCGTGAGCGTGATTACGCTTATGCAGGCTCTTTTTATGCATTTTGCATTTGGATTGGCTTAAGTGTAATCGGATTAAAAGAGTGGGTATTTAAAAAAATGACTCCCGCTAAATCCGCAATTTTCGCTTCTTTAGCCGCATTTATCGCAGCACCAATAATCATGGCCAGCCAGGGATGGGATGACCATAATCGTTCAGAAAGCCATCTGGCAAGAGATATCTCAGTCAATTATTTAAAATCGTGTGCACCGAATGCGATATTATTCACCTACGGCGATAATGATACGTTTCCGGTTTGGTATGCACAGGAAGTTGAACATGTTCGTCCGGATGTAAGAATTGTAAACCTAAGCCTGTTTACTGCAGATTGGTATATCGACGGGATGAAACGCAAGCAGAATGACTCTACACCACTTCCAATTTCCATGAAACCAAGCCAATATGCAGAAGGCACACGCGATATCATATATTATCAGGATTTTAAAATTGCGCAAAGCGTAGAATTAAAACAATTGATGGAAGTATTGTTGTCTGATAATGACGAAGATAAAATAACGCTTCGGGATGGTTCAAAAGCTAATGTTTTACCAACTAAAAACTTCAAGTTAAGTGTTAACCAGCGGGAAGTGCTGGATACAGGAACTGTTCCGGTTGAAGATGCCGGTAAAATCGCCAATAGCATGGAGTGGACTTATAATTCCGATTATCTTACAAAAGGTACTCTGGCGATGCTGGATATTCTGACGCACAATAATTGGAAAAGACCAATTTATTTTAGCGGCGCAATGCCCGATGAACAGTATGTTGGCTTGAATAAATATTTGTATTCAGAAGGATTAAATTACAGATTATTACCACTAAAACCCGACACATCAAAACAAGACATGTTTGATCAGGTTAATGTTAAGCCATTCTTTAAAAATATGGTTGCGAATTATAATTACGGAAACATCAAATATGCAAACCATTTAGACAGGCAATCAGCGGATGATGTAGCCATGTTTTCCAATATGTTTAACAATTTAATCGGTGGATTACTTATAGAAGGAAAAATAGCGGAAAGTAAAGCAGTGGTTAATAAATACTATGAAGTTATGCCGCTTAAATTTTACAGCATGCGCCACGTGATGAGTTCATTTTACTTCACTGAAAATCTTTATCGTTTGAATGATTTGAGCCGCGCAAATGCCTTTATTAATCAGTCGGCAGACTACATGACAAAAGAATTGACACACCTGGCTGATGTTTCTGAAAGTAAAAACAAATTATCATCAGAAAGGGATGTACAAGTTTACATGACCTACCTTGGGCAAATGGTAAAACTTACCCAGGCTTACAAACAAAAAGATTTAAGTAACAAACTGGAAAAAGAATACGAGCAATTTATGACCAGATTTGCTCCATTTTTGGGAAGTTAAAGCCAAATCGAGTTTCAAATTTGAACCCGTATTTGCTTTTATTTGAAGCATTATACGGGTTTTTAGTTTTTTATAAAGTAAATATACCTGAAGTCTCGTTAAAAGGGCATCAAGGTTAATTCCGTTAAAATTTGTAAAAACAACGGGAGTTATTCCTCATTTATCGACTATATTAATTAATTTCGGCTGCATTTTACTTGCATTACATTAATACCATTATCAAAACCCAAATGAATTATTCAAAAGTTAACAATATAACGGGCTGGATTTGCTTTTTAATTGCGACAATAACTTATGTTTTAACCTTAGAACCTTCAGTTAGTTTCTGGGATTGCGGTGAGTTTATAGCATCTGCATTTAAGATGCAAGTTGTTCACCAACCGGGTGCACCGTTATTTTTAATGCTGCAAAGGTTTTTCTCCGTATTCGCATTTGGTGATGTAACCAAGATAGCCTATTGGATGAATATTGGTTCCGCTTTATCGAGTGCGGCCACCATCTTATTTTTATTCTGGACAATTACTGCACTGGCTAAAAAAACCCTGGTTAAAGCAGGGGAAGTGCTAACCTCCGGCCAATTAATCAGCGTTATGGGTGCAGGCGTAGTTGGCGCACTAGCTTACACTTTTTCAGATAGCTTCTGGTTTTCGGCGGTAGAATCCGAAGTTTATGCGCAATCCTCATTGTTCACAGCAATTGTATTCTGGGGAATTTTAAAATGGGAATCACACGCAGATGAGCCAAGAGCAGATAGATGGTTGTTATTTATAGCCTATATAATGGGTTTGTCCATTGGTATTCACCTTTTAAACTTGTTGACCATCCCTGCAATTGCATTTATTTACTACTTCAAAAGAACTGAAAAAGCAACTACTTCAGGCATTTTCAAAACCCTGATTGTTGGTATTTTAATATTAGGTGTTATTCAATATGGGATTATCCAATACCTGGTTTCATTTGGCGCTTACTTCGATTTATTTTTCGTGAATACCTTAGGGTTAGGTTTTGGAACAGGGGTGTTATTCTTCGCAATTTTAGTAATTGCCGCATTTGTTTGGGGTATCCGTTATTCAATCAAACATCAAAAAAAATTATTAAACTTAGGTTTGATTTCTACTGTTCTTATTATATTTGGTTATGCTTCTTTTGCAATGATTATCATCAGAGCAAAAGCCGACCCGAACTTAAACAACAGCGCTCCTAAAGATGCTTTCTCTTTCTTAAGTTATCTAAACCGTGAGCAATATGGCGATCGCCCATTGTTGTTCGGGCCAAATTATAATTCAGAAAGAACCGGCGTAAAAGAAGGAAAAACAATCTGGAGAAAAGGCGCTGAAAAGTATGAAGTTGCTGGTAAAAAGAACGATTACGAATATGCAGATAATACGCTGTTACCGCGTATGTACAGTGACGACCAGAAACACGCCGAATTTTATAAGGAATGGATGCACCTGGATGACAGCAAAAAACCAAATCTGGTGGACAATGTTGGGTTTTTATTCAGTTACCAAGTCGGTTATATGTACATGCGATATTTTGGATGGAACTTCGTTGGTCGCCAAAATGATGAACAGGGCCAGGGAAGTGGTTTTGAAGGCACATCTTTGAGTGGAATTAAACCAATTGATACAATCTGGCACGGCGACCAAAGTAATTTGCCGCCATCAACTGTTGACAATAAAGCCTATAATAGGTTCTTCTTTTTACCATTGATTATTGGCTTAATGGGTGCGGTCTGGCACTTTGGTCGTAATCAAAAAGATGCGGGCGTTGTAGGTTTGTTATTTTTCTTCACTGGTATTGCTATTGTATTGTACCTGAATCAGAAGCCATTAGAGCCTCGTGAGCGTGACTATGCCTATGTTGGCTCATTCTACGCCTTTGCGATATGGATTGGTCTCGGGGTTTTAGCCATAAAAGAGTGGCTGTTTAAGAAACTTACGCCCGCGACAGGCGCCATAGCTGCTTCTGTAATTGGTTTATTTGCAGCACCGGTAATTATGGCTCAACAAGGCTGGGATGACCATGATCGTTCTACCAAATTAGTTGCACACGATATCGCTTTAGACTACTTACAATCCTGCGCGCCAAACGCCATCTTATTTACCTACGGAGATAACGACACCTATCCACTTTGGTATATCCAGGAAGTTGAACGTGTTCGTCCTGATGTACGTATTGTAAACCTGAGTTTATTCGATACCGACTGGTATCTTAATGGTATGAAACAAAAACAAAACGCCTCTGAACCGCTTCCAATTTCGATGAAAGAATCGCAGTTTGTACAGGGTGAGCGTGATGTAATGCCTTACGATGATTATAAAATCGCAGGCAATGTTGAGCTTAAAAATATTGTTGATTTATTATTATCTGATAGTCCTGACGATAAAGTTGCGATGCAGGATGGTACGAAATCTAATTTTCTTCCAACCAAAAACTTCAAATTAACCATCAATCCTCAGGAGGTGATTAGCACAGGTACTGTACCGGCTGCTGATGCAGCTAAAATTGCACCTGTAATGGAATGGAAATTTAACAAGGGTTATGTAACTAAGGGAACCTTAGCTATGCTTGATATCCTTGCCCATAACAACTGGAAACGTCCAATTTATTTCGCTTCTACAGTTCCTTCAGATCAATATAACGGTTTAGATAAATATTTATACAGCGAAGGATTAGCACTACGCCTATTACCTTTAAAAGCCGACACCGCTACCTCTGACGAAAGGGAGGAATTATTGAATACGCCGGTACTTTATAAAAACGTAATGGAGAAATTTAAATGGGGTAACATGAAAACTGCGAAATATTTAGATCCGCAATCTTCTGATGACACCTTCATTTTCACAAACTTGTTCAGCAGTTTAACAGGCAGCCTAATTAAAGAAGGTAAAATTGCGGAAGCTAAAAAAGTGGTTGATAAGTATTACAATGTGATGCCTGATAAATTCTTTGGTATAAGAACAGTTGTTGTTAAATACTATATGGCCGAAAACCTTTATAAATTGGGCGAAACAGCAAGAGCAAATGACATTCTATTAAAATCTGGCGATTACGTTAAAAAAGAATTAACCTATCTGGCTGATATTTCGGCGTCTAAAGGAAGTATTACCGGTACACAAAATGTTCAAACCGGATTATATTATCTGGACAGAATGATTAAAGTTTCGAAAGCAATGGGACAAACGAAAGTAAGTACCCAACTGGAAAATCAGTTTAAGGGTCTCGAAGCAAGATTTTCTGGTTACTTCGGTCAGCAACCAGGACAATAAGCCGGATTAAAATATTTCGACAAGCAGCTGCATTAATTTGTAGCTGCTTTTTTGTTGATGGCAGAACTTGCGAAGTCTAGGACTTTGAAAGTTTAACCGAAAGTGCCAACACAATCTAATCTTAATAACTATTAAAACAAAAAATCCCGCTTGAGTTAACAAGCAGGATTTCAAAATATTAAAATTAATATTATTCGTTTACGACACCCATCGCACAGAATTTATCAATTCGTTGTTCGATAAGTTTATCCGTTTTTAATTTTCCTAAAGAAGCTAAATCTTTTAAAATATAATCCTTCAAAGTTTGTCCCATTAATTCAGGGTCTTGATGCGCACCACCTAAAGGCTCAGGAATAATCCCATCGATAAGCTTGTTACCGAACATATCATCTGAAGTTAGTTTTAAGCATTCGGCTGCTTTCTCTTTAAAATCCCAGCTTCTCCATAAAATAGAAGAACAGGATTCAGGTGAGATAACCGAATACCAGGTGTGTTCAAGCATGTAAACTTTATCGCCAATACCGATACCTAAAGCACCACCCGATGCACCTTCACCCACAACAACACAAATAATCGGCACGCGAAGAATTGACATTTCGAGTAAGTTTCTGGCGATAGCTTCTCCTTGTCCACGTTCCTCCGCTTCCAGGCCTGGGTAAGCACCCATGGTATCGATAAAAGAAACAACCGGTTTGTTAAATTTCTCTGCCAAACGCATTAAACGCAAAGCCTTGCGATATCCTTCAGGGTTTGCCATACCAAAATTGCGGTATTGGCGCTCTTTGGTATTTTTCCCTTTCTGGTGACCTATAACCATAACAGTCTGGCCATTGATGGTTGCGAAACCACCTATAATTGCTTTATCATCTTTAACGGTCCTGTCGCCATGCAACTCTATAAAATCATCGCAAATCATGTTGATGTAATCAAGCGTTTGCGGCCTGTCTGGATGGCGGCTCATTTGAACCTTATTCCAGCCGGTTAAGTTTTTATATAAGTTATTTGTGGTGTCATTTAATTTGACGTCAAGTTCGTCTAACGTAGCAGACATATCTACTTTCGTCTTTTCCGCAACTTGTTTAACCTTTTCTATTTGCTGAACTAAATCTGCAATAGGTTTTTCAAAATCGAATGATGTTTTTATTTGCTGCATAATTGGACAACAAAAATAAGTATTTATTTTTAGTTTGTCACAGTTAGTGTTCTTTTAACACTTAAAAATTATTTAATGACACATAAAACTTAAACTTGCAACAGTTTACGTTATCGGAAATTTATCATCCCTTTTTTTCTATTATTGCTGTTACCCATCGGAGTATTCATAATTTAGGGAAAGCATCGTAAACGGTCTTTGATTGGCTTTATCGGGCAATTACAATATTTGGAAGTAAACCCCAAAAAAGGCTGACAAAAATTGCCAGCCTTTTTTATTTCCATTGGAATTATCAATTTTATTAGAATTTAGCAGGCACACCAGCTCCGGGCAATGCCTTTTTAATAAACTCTCTGATATGATTATTTGCCATTTTCAAATCGTCTTTACGCAGGTACATCATGTGTCCACTTCGGTAACCTTCCCAGGTCATTCTGTCCTGAAGTTTGCCTGCGGCGTCTAGTTGCCACATGCTGTATTTAGCATTGAAATAATCACAGGCTCCATCGTAGTAACCCGATTGAACCAATAAATGTAAGTATGGATTTTGTGCCATCGCCTGCCTTAAATTATCGCCGGTTTTATCTCCCGAATTATCCCAGGGATAAACTGAACCGAACATATTGTACTTTAAATCAGTTTTGTAGTTGAGCTCATTTCTAATGTACATATTAATCGCAGGTGTAAAAGAGTGTAACCAGGAAGTTAATTCGGCGTTATAATCCGGCGATTCACCGGCACCCATTTTATCAATTCCTTTATAGCGCGAGTCCAGGCGACCAACAGTGAATCCTTTATCTCTTAGTAATTCTTTCCAGAAAAAATCGGTTGGGACATTAAGGTTATAGTCTAAAAACACTTTTTCAGAGATTCCAGTGTAACGAGACATTTTTACCGCAATTGCTTTTTTCTTTTCCGCACTTAACATGCCGCCCTGAGATATTGCAGGAATGATCTCATTTATGGTAAAGCTCTCTACTTCGGGCAACATCGCAGTTAAATCTTTAGATTGTAAATCAGCAGCTAAGGCTTTGTGGTACCAGGCCGTAGCGGCAAAATAT
>Ga0247809_1001614_pt1 | contig 10141 bp, 11 predicted proteins | sample UWRJL104311B1_FD_180951 | JGI IMG/M metagenome (GOLD analysis project Ga0247809, IMG submission 180951) | Plant litter microbial communities from Arlington Agricultural Research Station in Wisconsin, United States - UWRJ-L104-311B-1 | ecosystem: Environmental > Terrestrial > Plant litter >...
CAGCGTGGATTCGTGACGATTTCTACGGGCTGCAATGGCTGCAAATCTTCGGACAGCCGATGGCGGTGCTGCCACTGCTGATGCTCTCGACCGGCAGCATTTCACCCATGGAAGGCCCGTTCGCCTCAGCCTGGTTCAACACCGTGAAAGGCCTGTCTGCGGTGATCGCCACCGGGGTGATTGAGGCGTTGACCACTGCCAGGCTGCATTTTCACTCGACGATGCTGGTGGACAGTCTCGGTAATTCGCCCCTGGCCGACAGCGACAGCGCAGGCCTCGCCCATCGGCTGCACGAGCAAGCCGTGGTGCTGACTTCTTCCGATCTTTATCTTTATATGGCGGGCGTCGCACTGGCGCTGATCCTGCTGATTTTCTGGCTGCCGACACGGGTTTATCCACCGCGCGCGCCGACTTGAACGCTTCACTGAAACTGAAGGCTTTATGACGATTCAAACAAAGCAAAAAATGACCGTTGGTGTCGCCGCTGTGGTGGCAGTCGGCTTGCTGATTTATCTGCTGGCACCCGGTCTTTTCGGGCAGCGCACGCAGCAAAAAACCAATGACGCCTTTGTCTCGGCCGACTTCACGCTGGTGGTCCCGCGCGTGGCCGGGTTTATCAAGGAAGTGCTGGTGGAAGACAACCAGCAGGTCAAGGCCGGGCAGTTGCTGGCGTTGATCGATGATCGTGATCTGCGAGCCGCCGCACAGGCAGCTGATGCCGAAACACTGGTGGCGATAGCGCAGCTGCAAAATGCCCGGGCGACCCTTGAGCGTCAGACTTCAGTGATTGCTCAGGCTCAAGCCTCGGTGGTCTCGGCCAAGGCTGAGATGGCCTTCGCCGAGCATGAATTGAATCGTTACAACCACTTGGCAGGCGTCGGGGCCGGTACGGTGCAGAGTGCTCAGCAAGCGCGCACGCGTATCGACCAGGCTAACGCGCGGTTGGCCAACGCGATGGCAGTGCTGGCGGCGGAACGCAAGCAAGTGGACATCCTGACGGCCCAGCGCGATGCGGCTGAAGGTGGGCTGAAACGTGCGCAAGCCGCCTTGGAAATCGCCAGTTATGAGCTGTCTTACACGCGCATTATTGCGCCACAGGACGGCATGGTCGGCGAGCGCGCCGTGCGAGTCGGCGCCTATGTGACGCCGGGGAGCAAGATTCTGGCGGTGGTGCCCCTGGCGCAGGCTTACGTGATCGCCAATTATCAAGAAACTCAACTGACTAACGTACAGCCGGGGCAGAACGTTCAGGTACGGGTCGACAGCCTCGGCGGTGAAGCCCTGAACGGTCGCGTCGAGAGCATCGCCCCGGCGACCGGGGTGACATTCGCCTCGATCAAACCGGACAACGCCACGGGCAACTTCACCAAGGTAGTGCAGCGAATTCCGGTGAAAATTGTCCTGGAACCGGGGCAGGCATTGGCCTCGCGGTTGCGAGTGGGGATGTCGGTGGAGGCGAGTATTGATACTGCGAGCTCGGTGTCGCATGAGGTGACTCAGCGATGAAGATTTTTGTTGGCTCGGCTGACGTCATCGCGAGCAGGCTCACTCCTACATTGAATCGGTTCAATGCACACAATCTCTGCCCAAAAGGAGATCTCCTGTGGGAGCGAGCCTGCTCGCGAAGAGGCCGTTGGTATCAACTCACTTTTTGCGCTTTTCTGATCATGAGCTTGTCAGCCTGCACCGTGGGCCCCGATTTCCAGAAACCTCAAGCACAACAAATAACCGAATGGTCGAAACCATCTAGATCCGCCGCCAGTGAAACGGTCACATCTGACATTAACGAACGCTGGTGGGAAGTCTTCAACGATCCAAAACTATCTGCGCTGACCCAGAGAGCCCTGACCGATAACCTCGACCTGAAACTGGCCAGCAGCCGCTTGCAGCAAAGCCGCGCTGCGCGCCAGGTGATCACCTCCAACCGTTACCCCAGCACGGCGGCCGCTGGCAGCTATGCACGCAAACGTAATAGTGGCGAAGGCTTGAACGACCCATCGGGACATTATGGTGACTCGGCATTCAACCTGTGGGACGCCGGCTTCTCCGCGTCCTGGGAACTGGATTTCTGGGGGCGCGTGCGTCGCGAAACCGAAGCCGCCAACGCCACGCTTGAAGTGGCCGAAAACGATCGTCGGGGTGTATTGCTGTCGGTGCTCGCAGAAACCGCTCAGGACTACATTCAGCTGCGCGGCGTGCAAAGCACTCGGGCCGTCACCGAGCAGAACCTCGATGTCGCCCGCCACAGCTTGAAGCTCTCGCAACTGCGCCTGGCCGACGGCGTTGCCACTGATCTGGACGTCGCCGAAGCCGCCGCTCAAGTCGCCGCCATCGAATCACGCCTGCCCGAGTTGGAGCAGCGCCAGTCGCAACTGATCAACGCGTTGAGCCTGTTGATGGGCGAACCGCCGCAAGCGCTATACGCCGAGTTATCCACAGAGGCGCCCGTGCCGCAGACCCCGCGACAGGTCGCTATCGGCCTGCCGTCGCAGCTGGCCGAACGCCGCCCGGATATCCGCCAGGCTGAAGCGCAACTGCATGCCGCCACGGCGAGTATCGGTGTGGCCAAGGGTGACTTCTACCCGCGGATCACTCTGTCAGGCAACGTGGGCTCACAAGCCATGCAGCTCAGCGATTTAGGTTCGTGGGGCTCGCGTTCGTTCGGCATCGGCCCGCAATTCAGCCTGCCGCTGTTTGACGGCGGTCGCCTGCGTGGCGTGCTGAACTTGCGTGAAGCCCAGCAACAGGAAGCCGCCATTGCCTACCAGCAAACCGTGCTGCGCGCCTGGCATGAAATCGACGATCAACTGACCGCCTACAACTCCCGTCAACTGCGTCGCGACAGCCTCGCCGAAGCCGTCCGCCAAAACCAGATAGCCCTGCGCACTGCGCAGCAGCAATACACCGAAGGCGTGGCGGACTTCGTCAACGTGCTGACGGTGCAAGGTGCGTTGTTGGCGACTCAGGAACAGTTGGTGGAGAGTTCGACCGGGGTATCGCTGGCGATGGTCGGGTTGTACAAGGCATTGGGCGGGGGATGGGAGTCGGTGTATCCGGTGGCAGATTCGGCGAAGGGTTGATTCGCTCTGTAAATCGAAAAACCCGGCCGAGGCCTAATGCTGTTCACTTAAGTCAACGCGAACCTTGTAGCAGCTGGCGCAGCCTGCGTCCGGCTGCGTAGCAGTCGTGAAATCAAACGATGCGGTGTTTCAGGAAATCAGCGCATTGAGGATTTACGACTGCTACGCAGCCGGACGCAGGCTTCGCCAGCTGCTACAAAATTGTGTCGCTCCTTAAATGAACAGCATTACGGCCGAGGCCGGTTTTTTCACCCTGACTGCCAGTGAGTCTGGCTTCGGCGTAAGAAAAACGTCTTGATGGATTGTAAGGGAGTAAAGGGCTTGAATCTGGATCTGCAGGGTCAACGATGTCATCGGTCGTAAAGCCAACATCGACGACGAACCTGCACCGTCTTACAGTGATCCATAAGCTTCGTGATCTCGGGCCAGTTGCGGAGTGAGGCAATGGAAGCGCGAAGAGAAACATCGCTTGGCGGAACTCAGGAACCGCACGCTGTGCCCGGTGGCTGGGCTGTTGTACAGCGTTGGTTGCGGTGGGCGCAGGAACACCGGCTATTGCCCATTCTGGCGTTGGCGGCCCTGGTGCGTTTCTACGATCTGACGGCTTCGGCCATCTGGGGCGACGAAGGGTCGAGCTTGTTAATGAGCCACTACTCAGTGGCTGAAATTTGGGTGCATGCCGCCCGTGATGTGCACCCTCCGTTGTATTTCGTGCTGCTGCATGGCTGGATCGAGCTGTTCGGCGACGGCATTTTTTCGATCCGCTGTCTCAGCGCTCTGCCCGGAATCGCCACGGTATGGCTCGGCGTCTGGTTGATGGACTTGATCGCCCCGCGGCGTGCCTCGTTGCTGGCCGGTTTTCTGCTGGCGTTGCTGCCGACGGCGGTGCGCTACAGCCAGGAAGTGCGGATGTACTCGCTATTGGGCCTATGGCTGATCGGAGCCACAATTGCGCTGGTTTACTGGATCAGGCAGCCCCGACGCACACGCTATCTGGTGGCGTATGTGGTGCTGATGATCGCGGCGTTCTACACCCATTACTTCTCCGTCCTGTGTGTGTTGTGCCACTGGCTGTATATGGGGCTGATTCGTGTACTGCCCGGCTATCGTTTGCGCAGTATTCAGCGCCCCGGCTGGTGGCTGGCGAACATGGCAATCGTGTTGCTGTACCTGCCGTGGGTGCCGAATCTGATCGATTTGATCCAGCACATGGATCAGCTCAAAGCCAATGGCGATGTGGGGTGGGGATCGCCGGTCACGTTCAGTTCGTTGCCGTCGATGATCTGGTCGTTACTGACACAGGACGATGGCGAAAACCTGCCGACGCTGATGTTTATCGTACTGCCGCTGGCGTTGCTGGTCGTTACTGGTGTGGCGCTGGCGCGGGACCGCAGTGTCATTCGCGGCAGTGTGCTGCTGGTGATCTATACGGCGTTGCCGATGCTGTTGGTGTTCGGCGTGTCATTTATCTCGCCGGTGTTTATTGAACGCTACCTGACGGCCTATGCACTGGGGTTGCCGATGATTGTCGCACTGGCCATTGATCGCCTGTTTTCAGGATTTCGGGTGCTGGCGCTGACTGTGCTGGTGCTATTTGTCGGCATCGAACTGGTTGGTTTGAAGAACAACGCCGCGGTCGATCCCAGCAATCAAATCAACGTCATGGTCGACTACGTTAACCGGCATTTTGTTGCGGGCGACCGGATCGTTACCAGCGACATGCTTTGGTACCTTCCATACGTCTATTACAACCGCGCCGCTACCCAACCGTTGCTGTACACCCCGCTGCTAGCCAATGGCGGGTCGAGCCGGCCAAACGCCTATGGTTTCGGCACGCTGGTCACCCAGGATATTTTTTTGGATCACCTCGACAACTTGCCCAAAGGCACTGGCCGTGTGTGGCTGATCGGCACCGTCGGTGTGCCGGACGAGTTCATGCCGCTGCCGTCGGGCTGGCAGAACGTTGGCGAAACGCGGGCAGGAGGGGTTAACGCGCGCCTGTTTGTGCTGCATTGAAAGCGTTGGCGTTTTCACGGCTTCGACGACAAATCCGCCATCCCCTTGAGCAACTCGATCGGCAGCGGAAAGACGATGGTCGAGCTCTTGTCCCCGGCAATCGAACTTAGCGTCTGCATATACCGCAGCTGCATGGCCCCCGGCTGACGACCGAGCATTTCAGCGGCTTGCATGAGTTTTTCCGAAGCCTGCAATTCACCTTCGGCGTGGATCACTTTGGCCCGGCGCTCCCGTTCGGCTTCGGCTTGTTTGGCGATGGCGCGGACCATCGATTCATTGAGATCCACATGTTTGATCTCGACGTTGGCAACCTTGATGCCCCAGGCATCGGTCTGGGCGTCGAGCACTTGCTGGATGTCGATGTTCAGCCGTTCGCGCTCGGCTAGCAGTTCGTCGAGTTCATGTTTGCCGAGGACCGCACGCAGTGTGGTCTGGGCCAATTGGCTGGTGGCCGAGAGAAAGTCTTCAACCTGGATGATCGCCTTTTGCGGGTCGAGCACACGGAAATACAGCACCGCATTGACCTTGACCGAGACGTTGTCGCGGGTGATGACGTCTTGCGGTGGCACATCGAGGACGATGGTCCGCAGGTCGACGCGAACCATTTGCTGGACCACCGGGATCAGCAGGATCAAACCTGGGCCCTTGACCTGCCAGAAGCGTCCGAGCTGGAACACCACGCCGCGCTCGTATTCACGCAGGATGCGGAAGGTCGACCCCGCCAATGCAATCACCAGTAGCAGTAGCGCGGCGAAACCTACTTGCAGACCCATGTCTATTCTCCCACCGGCGCCGCGTCAGCCGCGGCCACTTGCAACAGTAACCCTTTTCGCGCCACCACCCGGACGTGTTGCCCCGGCTGCAGCGGTGTCGAGCTTGAAACCTGCCAGCGCTCTCCTTGCAGATGCACCCAGCCGTTAAAGGCATTGCCGGGCAGTAACGACAAGACCGGCGTTACGCTGCCGAGCAGTCCGGAATCTCCGCTGACGGTTCGGCGCGGTCGGGTTTTCAGGGCGTGGATCAGCAGGAAAATCAGCAACAGCGTACTTACCAGCCCCAGACCGATCATCAAGGGAACAGGCATCTCGGTGTTGGTCAGAATCACCGCGCCGATCACGAACATCACAATGCCGCCCAAACCGATCACACCGTAATTGGGTAGCGCGGCCTCGGCGATCAGAAAGGCGATGCCGAATGTGATCAACCAGATCCCGATCGGGTTTGGCATCAGCAGCACAACGGTATCGGCTGCGTACACCGATCCGCTCAACGCCAACAGCAGCGCAACGGCACAGCAACGAATATTCACTTGACCCTCCGCGAGAGTCATCAGGTGGCTCTGTATACAGTTTAGTTGAGCCCCGGCGTATCTGATTTCTGCTCACTTTTCGGCGGCGTCCGATGGGCGGATTTCCCGCCGGAATGTGCCGGCAGGCCTAAGCTTTTAGTACGAAGAAAAGCGTTAACCATCGTCCGCCCGTCACTGGTGCGGACACCGAGGTGCATCATGCGTATGGCAAGAACCGTGCAGAAAAGCCTGGAAACGGCTCACTGCGAATATGACATCGTCACCCACCCCCATTCGGCCAGCAGCCTGGAAACGGCACGGCTCGCGGGTATTCCTGCCGAACGGGTGGCCAAATCGGTCATCCTCGACGATCACCACGGTCATTACTTGATGGCTGTGCTCCCTGCCAGCCGTCACCTGGACCTGAGCAAAGTCCGCAGCAGCGGCGAATGGCAAGTTTCCCGGGAAAGCAATCTGGCGCATCTGTTCGATGATTGCGAACGCGGTGCTGTGCCTGCACTGGGTGAGGCCTATGGGCTGGACGTGGTCATCGACCCGCTGGTGAGCCGGCAGAAAGACATCTATCTGGAAGCCGGAAATCACACCAATTTGCTGCACATGGACATGCCACAGTTTTTGAAAATGGTGCCGCATGCCGAGGTGCGGGAATTGAGTCAGTGAGTGTTTTTAATGCTGCCGCCATCGCGAGCAGGCTCCCTCCCACAGGGAAACTCGGTTAACTGTGGGAGCCTGCTCGCGATAAATTTTTCATTTCACCAGGAGCCCGACATGGAATCCCCAAATCACACCCTCCCAAATCTGTTCAAACAACTCGGTCTGGCGGATGACGCCGAAAGCATCGATAAATTCATCGCCACCCACTCACCGCTCAAGCCCGAATTGCACCTTGCGGATGCATTTTTCTGGAGCGAGAGCCAGGCGCAGTTTTTGCGTGACGATATTTTGGATGATGCGGATTGGGCGGAGGTGGTGGATCAGTTGGATGTGTTGTTGAGGAAGGGGCGTGGGGGGTAGGGTTGAGCAGGGGTGATAATTTTAAGGTTGCCCATAAGGTGTTAATAGACCAGTATAAAGACCTAAATTGAGGTCTTATATATGCAGAATGTTCTGGCCGACATGGCCGTTAGTGTGTCCGAATTGAAGAAAAACCCATCTGCAGTTTTGAGCGGTGCCCATGGTGGGCCTGTTGCCGTGCTCAATCACAATCGGGTGATGGGATACATGGTTCCTGCAGATGTTTTTGAGGCCATGATGGAGCGCCTCGATGATCTTGAATTGGCGGAAATTGTTCGGTCTCGCCGTCATGAGACGCCGGTCCCGGTAAACCTGGATGACCTATAAACTTGAATTCCTGCCGTCCGCACGCAAGGAGTGGGACAAACTTGGGCATACGTTGCGTGAGCAATTCAAAAAGAAACTGGCGGAGAGACTTGAGGTACCCAGGATCCCTTCCGATGCGCTGCACGGAATGCCTGACTGCTACAAAATCAAGTTGAAATCAGCTGGGTACAGGCTGGTGTATTGAAGTTATAGAGGAGCGCGTAGTCGTATCTGTTGTGGCAGTGGGAAAACGAGAGCGTAGTGCAGTTTACGACCGAGCCAAACAACGCTAGCGACCGGACAATATTGATTTCTGCCGCTTGCGTTCTCATAGCGGCATATCACGTCGATCTCCTCATCGAATGGATGAGGTGGCCACCCTGCCAATTTGTTTCAAAACTTGACCACCTTTCCCTCTAAATGCGATATTGATAGTTAGCAAACTAACAATGTGTATTTTCCCTCGTGCCGAAAAATCTCGACGCTCTCCAGATGAACATCAGCAGCTCCATGGTGGTGGCCGCCAGGCATTGGCGGAAGATCTGCCAGACCACGCTGGTCAACTATGGAATCTCTGAAGCCTGCGCCGCTCCGTTGTTGATGATCGGGCGTTTGGGCGAGGGTGTGCGGCAGGTGACGGTGGCGCAGGCGGCCGGGATGGAGAGCCCGTCGCTAGTGCGCCTGCTGGATCAGCTGTGTCATGCCGGCTACGTCTGCCGTACCGAAGACGCCCATGATCGGCGCGCCAAATGCCTGAGCCTGACCGAGACGGGTCGTGAGTTGGTGCAAGCCGTCGAAATCGAGCTGGTGCGCTTGCGCCATGAAGTGCTCGAAGGGATCGATCGGAGTGATCTGGAAGCGGCGTTGCGGGTGCTGAGGGCTTTTGAATCGGCCAATCATCTGCCGGTGATCAACCCTTGAGCGGATTTTTTACCGGCATGCCCCCGGCGCGGGACTGGTTCTACGGTGTGCGAACGTTCGCGGCGTCGATGATCGCGTTGTACATCGCCATGCTGATGCAAATGCCCCGGCCTTATTGGGCGATGGCCACGGTCTACATCGTTTCCAGTCCGTTTGTCGGCCCTACCAGTTCCAAGGCGTTGTACCGTGCGGTCGGCACCCTTCTCGGTGCCGCCGCGGCGGTTTTTTTCGTGCCGATGTTTGTCCAGAGTCCCTATGTGTTGGTGGTGGTCATCGCACTGTGGACCGGGACTCTGCTGTTCCTCTCAATGCACCTGCGCACCGCCAACAATTACGCGCTGATGCTCGCCGGGTACACCTTGCCGCTGATTGCCCTGCCTGTGGTGAATAACCCGTTAGCGGTATGGGACATCGCAGAGGCGCGGACTGAAGAAATCTTCCTCGGCATCGTCGTGGCCGCAGTGGTCGGCGCGATGTTCTGGCCCCGGCGGCTGGCGCCGGTGTTCAACGATTCAGTGAACAAATGGTTTGCCGATGCCTCGACTTACAGCCTTCGATTCCTTAGCCGCAACGTGCAACCGGACGAAGTCAGTGCGCTGCGTTCATCGATGGTCGCGACCTTCAACACGCTGGAATTGATGATCGGCCAGTTGCCCCACGAAGGCGCGCGGCCGCAAACGGTGCGCAATACCAAGGAATTGCGCGGTCGCATGATTCACCTGCTGCCAGTGATCGACGCCCTCGACGACGCGCTCTATGCCCTTGAACGGCGCACGCCCGAGCTTGTGGATAAGTTCGCGCCGCTGTTGGCCGCGACTACCGAGTGGCTCGGCCACAAAGACGCCGACCTCGCCCGCTGGCAAGCGCTGAAAGATCAACTCGAAGCGCTGCAACCGTCCGCCGAGGCGCTGGATGATCGCAAGCAGCTGCTGTTCTCCAACGCCCTGTATCGCCTCGGCGAGTGGATCGATCTGTGGCAAGACTGTCGCAGCCTGCAGTACGCCATTCAGTGCGAAAGCCAGGACAGCTGGCGCGCGGTGTATCGGCACTGGCGGCTCGGTCGGCTGTCGCCGTTTCTCGACCATGGGCTGATGCTCTATTCGGCGGCGTCCACGGTCACCGCGATCATCGTCGCTTCGGTGCTGTGGATTCTGCTCGGCTGGACCGACGGCGGCGCCGCGGTGATTCTGGCGGCGGTGGCGTGCAGCTTTTTCGCCTCGATGGACGACCCGGCACCGCAAATATTCCGATTCTTTTTCTGGACGGCGATGTCGGTGTTGTTCGCCAGTCTTTATCTGTTTCTGGTCCTGCCCAACCTGCATGACTTCCCGATGCTGGTGCTGGCGTTTGCCGTGCCGTTCATTTGCATCGGCACCCTGACGGTCAAACCGCGGTTCTATCTGGGCATGCTGCTGACCCTGGTCAACACCTCGTCTTTCATCAGTATTCAGGGCGCCTACGACGCGGACTTTCTCAGCTTCGCCAACTCCAACCT
>Ga0247809_1001617_pt1 | contig 10138 bp, 9 predicted proteins | sample UWRJL104311B1_FD_180951 | JGI IMG/M metagenome (GOLD analysis project Ga0247809, IMG submission 180951) | Plant litter microbial communities from Arlington Agricultural Research Station in Wisconsin, United States - UWRJ-L104-311B-1 | ecosystem: Environmental > Terrestrial > Plant litter >...
AACCATAGGAATTATGGAAGCAACAAGGACTAGAGCAGGATGAGTTAGATATCATAGAAGAATAAAGCTCATGACCGGGTTATGCTGATCACGTTTGAATGAGCAAGACATAACTTACCGGCACCAGGTACCCATGATGGTTGGTCTTCTGCGTAGTAATGTTTCGGAACCTGGAAGAATGTGAGAAGTCCAAAGGTAACGACCGTGAACACCTTTAGCATTCCCAGGAAAGCAGTTCGCTTTGTTCCAGCATGAAAAATGACCATACGCTGGGGAAATGCTGTTGATATTAGATGGTTTGCTATGTAATTGACAATTATTAACCTACCAAATTTGAGCATTTTACTCTTTTCAGAGGCATTCTTTGGTGGTAATGGAGTTGGCAAGTTTGACGTTTTGTTTAGGCGAATACACGAAACCGAGAACTTTTTATTCTGTAGCACAAACATAAAAGATGATCGGCCTAGTCTCGCAGCAGGTATGCGACCTGGTAAGAGAGAAATCATCTCGATACAATAGAAAAGATAAAAGCCAATATGTCGGCCAGATATTATACTTGTCTAGAGTCTGACTGATATTGGTTGAAGTGAACGATTAAAGAGGGGTTTCCATGACTCGGAGTAGCTAAAGGAGAGATATATGAAAAATCTAAAGCACCTGAGAAATTAATTCTTGAGTTCCGAAGTTCGAGGTGAGGTCGGGGACCATAAAGCAAGCAAAATAACATTGCCAAGTCTACCGCGCGCGTAAGCGCTTAAGTTTAATATGTGTGGCTTTATCGGAACGCCAGATTCCAGATCATAAAATAGGATAAGAACTCGAGCAACACCTAGTTATATACACCATGATTATAAGGGAAAGCTAATATAATTGCATGTCTGGCTTCTTGCCTTCCACCAGCCTCTAACATGGCACTACTCGTGCACTTTATTCCTGGATGGATGATTCTCCTGATCATATTCATGGTCCTCGATGTTACGGCTCTCACACCTCTCTCCGATGACACATTGCGAAATCTTCCGTCTGCAGGCGCGGATTTCGACATAAAAAACGGTGCCATTCTTTCACCGATACTGGTTCCTCGAGTACCTGGGACACCTGGCAATCTTGCTGTTCAGAAGCATTTTGTGGACTGGTTCACGACACATCTTCCGAAATGGACGTTAGAGTATCAAAACTCGACCTCGACGACTCCTGCGACTGGTAAAAAGCAAGTGCCTTTTACCAATATTATCCTTACGCGCGATCCACCATGGACCAAGCCTGGGGATGTGGGAAGATTGGCTTTGGTAGCACATTACGACAGTAAACTTACCCCGGCTGGCTTTATTGGCGCTACAGACAGTGCTGCCCCTTGCGCAATGATGATGCATGCAGCAAGGAGTGTTGATGAAGCGCTGACGAAGAAATGGGCCGCGATGGAAGCGGAAGGGATAGCCGGAAGTGGACTGGAAGATGAAAAAGGTGTTCAGCTTCTGCTTCTTGACGGAGAAGAAGCGTTTGTTAGCTGGACAGACACCGACTCTCTATACGGAGCTAGGTACGACTGGAATATGTTCGGCAGGACTGATGTTAACTAGTATAGGTCTCTCGCAGAAGAATGGGAATCAACTCCTCACGCTGCGCTTTCTACGCACCGCAACGCTCTGAGCTCTATTAATCTCTTTCTACTTCTCGATCTTCTCGGGGCTTCAAAGCCGAAAATACCATCATATTTCCAAACAACACACTGGGCATACCAAGCCATGTCCGCCATCGAGGCTCGTCTCCGATCCTTGGGAGCACTTCATTCAGAGACTGACGAGGCATTTTTACCCGATAATAGCGATGACAAGGTATTCCATGGAGGATGGGGAGTCCAGGACGACCATATACCATTCATGGCTAGGGGCGTGGAGATTTTGCATATTATACCCACTCCATTTCCATGGGTGTGGCATAAAGTTGAGGACGATGGGGAGCATTTGGATCTTCCTACTGTTGAAGATTGGGCAAAAATAGTAACGGCATTTGTTGGAGAATGGATGGATCTGGAAGGGTTCTTTCCTCCCAAAGCGTCGACGGGAGTTAAGGATAGGTCAATCAAGGATGAGCTGTGAGTCTGAAAGATTTCTCTATGATTCTCATGCTTATATTGCATTCTAGTGGCATATAACTGGCGTCGGCTGTGTATCTTTAAAATCAAAAATTATTTTGATAACTATGAGCCTCCCAAGGATAAGAGATGCAGCAGTGGCAATGCTTAACAAAGTATCTTGCTATCCCTTAGATTATTGCTGTGTTATAAACAATTTTCGAGGACTACATGCCAGATCATTTACAACCACAAATATCGTTCTCTTATATCACCAGTGATCATCTCTTATGTTCTGGGGTCCATTTCTCAATTTTTGTATCGTGTTTTCATGTATGTTGCACAGACGAAGAACTATGCTCCACTTACAACTGCTGAATCATACGCAAGATTAAGTTGGCTATGCTCCCGCCAAATATTTGTCACTTCTCTCCAAACTCAAGATCTCTCTTTTTGGCTATCATACTCGAGCTTTCATATCCAGGGGCACAAGACCAATTTTAATACCTTATGCACTAATGTGGATCAAATAAACAAGGATAAAAGTGGTGCTACCCTTAGAGTATTTTTGTACGGGTTAATCAAGCTTAATCACTTGTTCCTTCAACAGAGACAGACTTACCTGCACGCCGCTAATTTGATAAGAGTGGCAGATTCTCCATGACGATTGCATATGCAATTGATGAAAACAATCCAGCAATGTTTCTATAACCAAAGACGCATCAAAACATTAGAAGAGAGAAAGTCGCAAACACAGAACAACATCACAAACAACATCAGCTACAAAATCATAAAGAATTGCATCACTAAAGATAATGTCGAAGCCATATATGCAATACTCCATCCCTCAGAATGCCTTCTTAAGCACTTCTCTCTATTGATAACCTAGCATAGCAGTTCAAAGTTGTGAAAGCTACTTACATCATTAAACGCACAGAGTAGGTGGTGATGATGCCTTATCTAGATTTAACATATAACTGCTTGTAGAATATACACAATGATGTATCGCGTTCCACTAGAAATATGATATTCAAGCAGAAATGTGACCTAGAAGCGATGCCTAGAATATTTTACTGTTGTCAAATTGAAAAGTGTGTAGTGCCTTCTTGGAACTTGATGGGAAGAAGAACAAAGAGTACTTTGAAAGGTGTAATTTTATGTGACTGATTTGATTTCATTGGTGAGTGAATCAAATTTCCGCCGATTTATAATAGAACCTTTACCAACGTATGAAATTCCACCACCATACGAAGTCTCATTGCTACTTCATTGGATTTTGTGAGAATAATTAGGTTGAGAATAAGAGGTACTTCTAGGCTATAGGAATTGATCGGAATAAAGACTAGTAAGGAATGGTAATACAACTTATAAATGGCATGTTATTCTTTAAGAGTAACATGACGATTGTCCAATCTTTCTACAAAGTCCAAGCTGGAAGAGAAGTCACGCGTGTATGCTTCATTCCCCGTAATACAAAATCGTCATAAGCCCTGAAATTAACGGTCTTAATAGAGGGTAGCAAAATCAAACATTTGACTCTGGAAGCACTCATTATCGATTCTGCCAATTTTCTCACAGGAGAATCTTCAGCTTGAAAACCGGCTTACTAACGTGCTCTTTCGCCGCCAGGACCCATCAAGAGATTGACCTTTCCGAGTTTTAAATTGCGACTTGCCCTTCTCCGTTTTGAATACCAACGAGTGATTCGAGGTCCCACCATGACCGTAGTCCAAAACAGAGTACCGGCAACAATCGCAGGGGCCAATAGAAGTGACACATCTGATATCCCCGGAATCCTCAATCTCGACATATTGACCCCTAATTCCTCCATAGCAGGAACGGTATGTCTTGGAACCACCGGTGCTCGACTGGCAACCTGCACCTTCGGGGCTGCGATCTCTGTACGCTCAGGTGAGCGAACCATATCTACTGTCTTTGTAGGAGTGATATGTGAGGTTCTCGATGTTATGAAAGGGGTAAACCCATCAGTATGGAGTGACGAGAATCGAATCAGCTCGTTCGTTCGTGCTTGCGAGGTTATGAGATTATCCATGAGAGACTGTAAAAGTATATCTCCATATTCGGAACTTGGCCCAAAGTTTTCAGAGTGCTTCTACGAGCGCCCTGATTGTATCTAGCTAGCACTTCTTAAATATAGTAATGGGTGTATGACATGATGAGGAGAGGGGGTTAGTTGATGCCTGAGGCCAAAAGCAGTTATATTCCGACATACCAAGGAAGTTGTAGGTCAAAAGCAAAGTTTGGAGCAATAACAAGGAGTTATTATCAAAAAGCTACATTGAATGTTTGGCAACTTCACAAAAGAAAGCATATTAAAAAAGAGCGAATTCTTGCATTGCATGATGTTGCACCAAAGAAGCAAATCCCATTTACGCGAAGAAAACGCGTTACGACAGCTTTGACCATCAACGCGTCTCCCCCCCTGTCCGATTCCATCTAACAATTCTATTATCTCAAACTGCCGTCTCCTCGCTCACTTATGCTCAGTCAATATCAATCTGCATTTCAGTAGTTTACTTCCACCATGGCGAAGAAAGAGAACTCAACGACACCAGCCCGTCCTGCTTCTCTCCAAAAGCAGGCCTCGAGCTCCTCAAAAAATGGATCAATCCTTAGCTTCTTCTCAAAAGCTCCAAATGGCACCCCGAACTCTGCAACTGGTGTCTGGAAGCCGGATTCGGCAGTCAAAACAAGCAACAATGCTGAGAAACCAACTGTACCAGTCAACAAGCCCGCGTTTAATAAGACTCTCTCGAAAACTTCAACTCCGGTCCCGAGTAGTGATGTTGTGGGACCACCAAGCTCACAAGAGAATGAGGATGAGGAAACCCCAAGAGAGGTACAAGGTCCTGATATGCTAAAATTCTTGAATATTGCTAACCTGATTGTTGTACAGCATAACAAAAGCGCGATAGTGATGGGTAGTAGTCCATCTCGAAAGGTAGGTCAATAGAAGGTACTGTTTTAAGAGTGTATGCTAATATCGTTGTTGGCAGGCCAAGAAAGTTATCACCTATGCAGAATCTGACGACGACGACGACGACGAGCCATTGTTCATACCTACTGCCTTGTCCACGCAGAATCGTAGGGGGCAGCGAAAACAGATAGTGGAAGATGAGGAAGATGCCTTTATTGGTGGTCTGGATGGCGCTGACGATGATGGTTAGTGATGCTAGAATGAACAGTGTGTAGATGCTGACAAGTTTTAGATGATATTGATGATTTTGTGGTTGATGACGATTCTGATGCCCCAATTAAGCCCGTAAAGAAGAGAAAACGCCTCGCCGTTGCTCAAACACCTCGAAAACGGTCGAATATTTCTCCCCCAAGGATTCACGAAGAAGAAGATGGTGAAGACGAAGGTATGGACGTTGGCGAGCCATCATCTACTCAACAATGGAAATATGACCCAGATAACACGCAACCACTGCAGCCAAAATCTGGCAATGCTCTCAAGACGCCTGTCTCAAACAAGAAGAAGATAAAGGAAAAGGCACACAAGTCTGAACCAGAAAGGAGATATCCATGGCTAGCGACTCTCCAGGACCTGGATCGGAATCCTATAGGTCACCCAGACTATGACCCTAGAACCGTTTATATTCCTCCCAATGCTTTTGCCAACTTTTCAGCTTTCGAAAGGCAGTATTGGGAAATAAAGCAAAAGTTCTTTGACACGATTGTGTTTTTCAAAAAGGGAAAGTTTTACGAATTATACGAAAATGATGCTACTATTGGCCATCAACTGTTTGATTTGAAAATGACTGACAGGGTCAACATGCGAATGGTAGGGGTTCCGGAGTCGTCCTTGGATCAATGGGCGAACCAATTTGTTGCCAAAGGGTTCAAGATAGCTCGAGTTGATCAATGCGAATCTGCACTAGGAAAGGAGATGCGTGAGAGGGAAGATAGCCAAGGACCTCCTATTAAAGGTCAAAAGAAGCCTGACAAGATCATCAAACGAGAACTGGCTTGTGTACTGACCGGTGGCACACTGGTAGAAGGCAGTATGCTCCAGAATGACATGGCAACCTTCTGTGTTGCTATCAAGGAGTCCGTCATTGATAACCTGCCATCATTTGGCGTTGCCTTCGTTGACACTGCGACTGGCCAGTTTTTCTTATCTGATTTCGTAGATGACGTGGATCTTACCAAATTCGAGACTTTGATAGCACAGACAAGACCACAAGAGTTGTTATTGGAGAAATCATACATTTCTTCCAAAGCTATGAGAATCTTGAAAAACAATACCAATCCAACTACAATTTGGAATTATCTCAAGCCGGGGAAAGAATTTTGGGATGCAGAGACGACAAGACGCGAACTTGACACGAGTGGATATTTTGTATCTGAAGGCTCTGAGGAAGAGGTCTGGCCAACGAACCTCAGCGAAGTGAGAAACAATGACTTGATTATGTCAGGCTTTGGCGCTTTAGTTCAGTACTTGAGGACTTTAAAGCTAGAAAGGAACCTTCTCTCACAGGGGAACATTTCAAGGTACAATCCCATCCAGAAGGGTACAACTTTGGTCCTGGACGGACAAACACTCATCAACCTCGAAATTTTCGCCAACACATATGATGGTGGCTCGGAAGGCACGCTTTTTACCCTCCTTAACCGATGCGTTACACCATTCGGTAAGCGTATGTTTCGTCAGTGGGTTTGCCATCCACTGGCCGATCCCGACAGGATCAATGAACGATTAGACGCAGTCGATATGTTGAATGCAGACCGGACCCTCAGTGACCAGTTTACTGCCTCTATGTCAAGAATGCCCGATTTGGAGCGGTTAATTTCTCGGATACACGCAGGAGTCTGCAAACCAGATGACTTTGTAAGAGTATTGGATGGATTTGAGCAAATTGAGTACACGATGAGCCTTCTCGGGGCGTTTGGCGGTGGAGATGGTATTGTCGACCGTCTGATCGCTGCTATGCCAGATCTTGCGAAGCCTCTAAAATGGTGGGAAACTGCATTTGACAGGGAGAAAGCGAGAGACCACAAAGTGCTTGTTCCGGAACGTGGTATTGAAGAAGAATTTGACGAGAGCCAAGATCGTATTGAAGCAGTCGAGGCTGAGCTAAATGCATTGCTCAAGCGTCAGCAAAGCGAGCTAGGCAAGAGCATTGTGTACAAGGACATCGGAAAGGAAGTCTACCAATTAGAGGTACCGGTCAAAACTAAAGTACCGAAAGACTGGAAGATGATGTCGTCAACCAAGGCTGTCAAGCGCTATTACTTCACAGAGCTGAAGGACTTGGTTCGGGATCTACAAGAAGCCCAGGAAACACACGGCCAAATTACTAAACAAGTAGCAGGGAGAATGTATGCTAAGTTCGACTTGGAATACAAGACCTGGCTTGCGGCTGTCAAAGTCATTGCGCAACTTGATTGTCTAATCAGTCTTGCTTCAGCATCATCTGCTCTTGGCGAGCCAAGCTGCAGGCCTACCTTTATCGAGGCCGAAAGAAGTGTCATGGACTTTGTAGAGCTCCGACATCCTTGCGTTCTGCCAAATGTCACAGACTTCATCCCAAATGATGTGAAACTTGGCGGAGATGTCTCTAATATTAACTTACTTACTGGTGCTAATGCTGCTGGAAAATCAACAATCTTGCGAATGGTATAATACTCCTCATTCAACTATATTACTAAAAACTGACTTTCTTATAGACTTGTATCGCAGTGATAATGGCACAAATAGGGTGTTATGTTCCAGGCGTTTCCGCCAAGCTTACACCAGTTGACAGAATCATGTCTCGTCTTGGAGCAAATGACAATATCTTTGCCGCCCAATCGACTTTCTTCGTCGAGCTGTCCGAGACCAAAAAAATCCTTTCCGAAGCCACTCCTCGCTCCCTTGTAATCCTGGATGAACTAGGTCGTGGGACATCCTCTTACGACGGTGTAGCTGTTGCTCAGGCTGTACTCCATCATGTAGCGACCCATATTGGCTGCATTGGATTCTTTGCCACTCATTATCACTCACTTGCAACTGAGTTTGCTGGTCACCCAGAAGTTGCACCAAAGCGCATGAAGATCCATGTGGATGATGACAATCGCCGTGTCACGTTCCTGTACAAGCTCGAAGCTGGTGTTGCTGAGGGTAGTTTTGGAATGCACTGTGCTGCAATGTGCGGTATCCCAACAAAAGTCATCGATCGTGCTGAAGTAGCTGCCAAGGAATGGGAACATACTTCAAGGCTCAAAGAGAGCTTAGAGAAGGCTCGGAGTGGATGTTACATCCCACTTGGATTTCAAAGTGACATTAGCTGGATGTTAAAAGAAGCCATAGGTGAAGGTACTGTCGAGGCTAGGGCCCTGAAAGTGCTAATTAAGGCTATTGAGGACCTCTAGATGATGAAAGGTGTATGAATATTGGCGTAACGATTTCCTAGGCGCAATGGGTTTCTATGCTTCTAGCTTTATGGATAGCTATACCTACTTTTGCTTTGTGAGGAAAAGATAATGGATGTGTATAGTTGTACTTGTTATTTTGAGAGCGTGTCTTAAGAGTATGCTATAGTGCTATCAGAGTTGAAACAAGTATTATGGCCAGACTTTCTTCAAAATAATTGGCTTTTCTCAATATTCACAACCTTTGGAAAGTCTAAATTGCCGGTGGTGTTATGTCGTTAACATTTATAGGTGGGCAGTTCAGTGCGTGCCCACTTGAGCAACCGAGGCGATATTGCTTTCTGGGACTCGCCTATAGTCAGGGGTATCACGTGACACATCTCAAATTTGCTTAGGTGCCCAGGGAATGAGTTGATCCAGTACAAGATCCTTCCAGCCAGTCAACTGTTGCCATTCAAGTCCTGTAATGTTTAACTGTTTCGTATACACTAACAGCACGATCCTGGTAGCCACGCAGTGGACACAAGACTTCGTAGCCTGTAGTCCAAATGGCCTATGCACCAGCAAAATGCCTGTCGGTAAATTTGTCCACTGCGAGCCACGACACGTGGTAGTGACAGAAAGGGGTTAAGCGAACATGATTGAAGATTTTACTCCAATAAGAAAGCTCTTAAGTTGTCTCCTTAAAACTTTCGTATTGCTTTTTTCAAGTTAACCCATATATACATGACAGAGTATACGTAAGGGAGGTACTTCCCAATCTTTAAAATGCCGAGGCTTTGTTCTGCGTGGTGAATTGGAAGGATCACAGTCGGCGCAATCCCCCGTATCTGTAACAGGAACACCCATAACATAACAGTCAAATTAATTCCAGTAAAGTAAACCCAATAACTAAAACCAAGCAGGTAGAATACTCCGTCCGGATGAAAAAGCTCACGGTTCCTTGAGTGATCGGCAGTGTGCTGCCAGGAAAGGACTAGTTATAGACGTTGAAACAGTTGTGGGCACCCGCCAAGCACGACGCCGTGAGAACTCTATTATACTGGTAAAGTCATGCGTTTACTACACGAAGAGCGATCATCATCTCAATTGATATGTCTAGACCAATTCGTGGAGGAGCGTAAGCTAGGTGAGTAAGTATTGTATTGTATATATGGTGCTGGCATGTCCCGGCATAATTTAATCCTTCCACTTGTTGGATTCTTCCTTTCTTTTAAGTTTAAAAGATCGCTCACGTGGAATGCTCATACTTTCGAGAGCAATCCTGGGATTCAGTTATTCCAGGAAAGTGGAACCAGACTCGTCACACCACGGAGCCCTGGAACAATTTCGTAGTGCGGAATTCAGGAACGGCCAAAATTTGTTTGGTGGATGAATCTCTTAGAGGGCCCAAAGCAAAATCAATCTTGCGTCTTGGCTCGGTTGCTGGCACCTGGCGGAAGATCTTCATCCCATTTACCGGGTTCTCATAGCTACCAGAAGTAGTAGTAGTTGTAGTAGTAATTGAGGAAGAAAGCGTTTCCTCTCCTGTCAAAATCGCGGGGACATACTAACGGAAATGAGGCTCTGGTTTGAAACAATACTTCCCCATAATGCTCGATGATGCTTAGCTGGACCAGCTACGAGTAAGTACAAGTACAACCTCAAATTTCTACACTTTTTTTGTTTTTTTTGTTTTGGATCACCAGC
>Ga0247809_1001620_pt1 | contig 10132 bp, 9 predicted proteins | sample UWRJL104311B1_FD_180951 | JGI IMG/M metagenome (GOLD analysis project Ga0247809, IMG submission 180951) | Plant litter microbial communities from Arlington Agricultural Research Station in Wisconsin, United States - UWRJ-L104-311B-1 | ecosystem: Environmental > Terrestrial > Plant litter >...
CATGGCTTTGCCGGGATGGTGTTGTTTGTCAGCGCGCTGATGCTGATCCTGGGCGTGGACACGATTCTGCAAATGTTGGTGCGCCCTGGCGCGGCGGCAAAACGGGAGCAGGTATGAAACTATCAAAAAGCAGCATCGTATTGTGCGTGGCCATGCTAGGCTCGGTCGCGGCCACCAAGGCGCTCACGCCGACCACCGCCTTGTCGACGCATCAGGAAAAGATCGATCTAGACAAGTTGATCCCACAACAGTTCGGGGATTGGAAGCTGGATCCCAATCTCGCCGCCGCCGTGGTCAATCCAGATGTGTTGAACTCGCTTAACGAGATCTACAGCCAGACGTTGAGCCGCACCTACATCAATCGCCAAGGCGAGCGTGTGATGCTGTCGATCGCGTATGGCGACAATCAGAGCCGCCAATTGCAGGTGCATCGCCCGGAGGTGTGCTACAGCGCCCAAGGCTTCGGTGTGAGCCAGCTTGAAAAGCAGGTGCTGCAGACGTCCATCGGAGAAATTCCGGTGATGCGCCTGGTGGCGCAGCAAGGTACGCGGGTGGAGCCCATCACTTACTGGGTGCTGATCGGCCATACCGTCGTGCGCGGCAATGTGGAGCAGGGTATGGCGCGTTTGCGTTATGGCCTGTCCGGCTTCATCGCGGATGGCTTGTTGTTCCGCGTATCGACGATTTCAGGCGATAAGCAAAGCGCCTACGCCACTCAGCAAGCGTTTGTCAGCGCGCTGATGACGTCGGTGCCGGGGACGCAACGCCCACGCCTGGTCGGCATGCCCGCCACTTGAATCCCGCCGGTGTGATGTGGTTGCAACATCGCAGCGGCCCCTCCACCGCCCACATGAGTACGCCATGCTATCGATCTTAATCGTCAATTACAACGGCATGCGTTTTTTGCGCGATTGCCTGGATTCGGTGCGCGCGCATGTGCATTGCCCCCATGAGGTGATCATCGTCGACAACGCCTCGGCGGACGATAGCGTGGCTTACATCCGCGCCAACTTCCCCGAGGTGCGGCTGATCGCCAGCGAGGTCAACACAGGCTTTACCGGTGGGAATAATTTGGCGGCCGAGGCTGCCAGCGGCGATCTGCTGCTGCTGTTGAACAACGATACCGTCATCCTCAGCGACATCCAGGCGGCGGTCGATCGTTTTTCCGCGCCACAGGTCGGCATCACCGGCGCCCATTTATGCTACGCCGACCGGCGCAACCAACCGTCCGTGGGTTATGAGCACACGCCGTTGCGCATGGTGTTGTCGTGGCTGGGTGTGTCTGGCCTGGCGGCCTTGCCCACCGCTTTCCGCCTGATGGAGCGGGCGCCGGCGTTTTATCAGGCCGACCGCGGCGATGTGGCGTGGGTCTCGGGCGCGTTTCTGCTGACCCGGCGCGAGCTGTGGAATCAGCTAGGCGGCTTGGACGAGCGTTATTTCATGTATGTGGAAGACGTTGATTATTGCCGCCGCGTGCGCCAGGCCGGCTACCGGATCGACTATGTGGCCGGGGTCGACGTGCTGCACTACGAGGGGGCGGGCAAGGCATGGATAGGCGAAATGGCCTTGATGCGCACCGTGACTTCATATGCCTTGTATTTGAATAAATACTATGGCGGCGTGGCGGCCACGCTGGCAAAGCGTTGCTTGGGAGCTGTGATGGTCGCGAGAGCACAGGCTTACCGGCTGCGTAAGCTGCTCGGCTCGCCATCGCCCGAGGTCACCGCGCAGAAGCATCTGGCCTACGCTAAAGCTGGTTATTTCCTGCTGACTGCGCGCTGAAGCAGCGGCTCCGCGGTTGCGGAGCCGCCAAGTGGCTAGCTGAGATTCTTTTTGACGGATGCCAAGCGGCTGTCGCCAAGCGATCGTGTTGGCGCGATGAAGCCGCCTTCGCCAAACTCATTCCAGGCATAGATGAAACTGACGCCGCCGGTCACTGTCGGATAAGCATCAAGCGCCTTGCGCACCTGTTGGCAGTGCGCTTCGAACTCGACCTTGGTCGATACGCAGTTGTCTGACAATGGATCGGATGGACTGCCGCCCCAAGGCTTCATGTCGAAGCCCGCCATCGCCGTCGCCCAATATGCCTTGGTTGGTGCGAAATTCTTCATCGCGGGCATATACAGATCGTAGTTCTGCTGGCAGGCCGTCATCATTTCCGTGTAGCTATGTGCCAGGCGCGAGACGACCTTGCCTGCCGCATTCGGGAAATTCCCTTGACGAATGTTGTAGCAGTATAAACCGTGCACAGCGGTGCAAGCAGCCCAGTTGCCGACATCGGGAGTGCTCAGCATCAAATACATCGCCGGCTTGTAGGTCGCTTTTTCTTCTTTGGTCAGCGAAATAGCCACCGACTTCGGCGCGACGCCGTTGCGCTTGACGACGGCGATATTATAAGTACCCTTGGGCTGGTCGGGCAGCAACGTGATGCCGCCGGTTTCGTCGCCAGCGAACACGTTGGCAACGATTTGTTGACAGTCCCACAGGAATGCATCGTGCTCCGCCGTCGACTGGGTAATGTTGGGCGCGACAAAACTGGTGGCGCGGGCCGTTACCTTTTTGAGGCTGACGTCGTTGCTGGCGTTGTAGGTCGCGTTGACAATGCGGTTGATCTGCGAAACGTCGAAAATAGCGAACACCGGCAGTTGCTTCTGCGTGATCGGATCCAATTGCGTCCAGTACGATTTGTCGCCAGGAGCCTTCGCGGTACCAACAGTGCCGTCGCGCATGTGAATCGCGGCGCGGCGTATGCCTTCGAAGAAAAATTCGCGCGAGTCCGCCGGCGGCGTGACGCTGCCATTTGAATTATTCGACCACTGCAAGAACCACTTCATGCCCGATTTCTTTGTGGACTTCTTGAAGTTCATGATCGGTATGTTGAGGAAATCGTCGCGATACCAGTTGAACGAAAATACGTCGACGCCGTAAGTCGCGGCCGTCTTGGCTTCGGCTTCGACGATTGCCTGCTGGTTGTCGTCGTAACCGGCCGGGTAGGGAGCCAGCGTCGGGAAACGATCCGGATACTTGCCCATGCTGTGTTTGACATTCGGGAACTTGCTGTTGGGATAAGTTCCCCAAGCATTGTCTCCGTGTAACCACTGCTGACTCTTGTCCATTGGATTGGACCAGCCGCCGAAATAAGCAGCCACCACAGTGCGGGTCACCTGAGTAGTGGGTGTCGTTGCGGCCAGAACTTGCTGGAGGGGCAGGTTGGCGCCCAGAATGGCGCTGCCTGCGCCGGCAATAAATTTACGTCTCGTGAATTCAGTCATAAGTCCTCCGCGTAGCGGTGCTGTCAAAGGTGAGGGGCGGGGTCGGCAAGAGGTATCGCAATGATGCCCTGTTGAGGACAGGTGCACCTGATTGGCATTTTTGCCGGATAAAAGTTGCGCAGGAGTACCAAGGCCAATTCTAATACAGTTACCTTCAGGAGGCCAGCGATGTGTTGCGTTTCGGGAGCATATGTGAGTACTAAGATAATATTAAGTGCATTAGCGACACTCGGCAGAGTCAGTCAGGTGGAAATCCGACTCACTACGGCGATCAAGGGCTCTTCATGAGGGATGGTGGCGATACAACACGAAGAACGCTAGTTGCGCCATAGCTGAAATTTACTATTGCGTAATATTGAAAGTGGTACCATAGTGCGCCGGCATGTGTAAATTGCAACGCGCCACAAAAGTGAAGTCGCCTACCATTCGCTGTCGTTAGGTCTCCACGAAAGCGTACTATTCTTTTGATCAATGTTTGTAGGATAAAGATGAAATTGCAACAATCTAATCATTTTAATTTCTTCCGTTTGTTGGCTGCGATCTTTGTACTGTTCGCGCATTCTTTTGTGATAGCGAAAGGAAATGGTATTCGTGAACCATTGATCTCATTTGGCGACAATCGCATTGGCATGGGAACAATTGCGGTTTTTATTTTCTTTGCGATGAGTGGTTTTTTGATAGCAGGAAGTTGGGACCGAAGACCTCGTGTCTCCACTTATCTACGTGCGCGCATCTTGCGTATTTTTCCTGGATTGGCGGTAGTTTTGATTGTAAGCATAATCGTTGGCGCGATGATTACGGTGGATCGTGATGGTTACGTTTTCTCGGCATTCACCTATTTTTTTAGAAATCTCTTGCTTTATAGGGGGCAGCCGGAATTGTCCGGAGTATTCAGCTACAATAGCTATGGCCCGGTTGTTAATGGATCGTTATGGACCTTGCGACATGAATTTACGTGTTATTTGATAATTGCCGCCCTAGGATATTTTGGCTGGTTTAAGCGATCGGTTATATGGGCGGGATGGCTGGTAACGGCTCTCATTCTTGTCCTTGATGTGCCACTATTGCATTTTTTTAAGGAATTGTTACCGCTGATGATATGGTTTTTAAGCGGTGTGCTGGTCTACCTTTACCGTGATGTAAGTTTGAATAGAAATGCTACGGTGTTTATTGGTTTTTTAACAATTATATTGTTGTGGATAAAAGTTGATTTATTTATTCTCTCGCCATTATTATCGTGGCTCCTGATTAAATCAATTTATAGCCGCATGGATGTGCTGAGCAAGTTTGCGCAATCTAGTGACGTTTCATATGGTATGTATATTTACGCGTTCCCGGTTCAGCAATTTTTGAATTATTGGGTTGCGGAGCATATTTGGTGGCAAAATTTTCTGCTAGCTTTGCCGATAACTTTTTGCTTGGCTTGGATGTCGTGGCACCTCATTGAAAAGCCAGCGCTGCAGCTAAAATAAGTTTATCGCCTGGCAATTCAAATCGGGTAGCTGATATTGCCCGGCGTTGCCAATGCAAAGGCCATGTCCAGATTAAAAAGTAAGAATAGTGGCGGCGAATGCCAGAGTTGTCACTTCGAAAATTTGAATCCGCATGTCGCCAAAGCAAATTAAGCGCCGAAGAATTCCCGTCGCACGGTGGTCGACAAATATTTAAGGCGAGCCACGCGGCGCGCCAATTCCACGGGTTTCTTCAGCAGCCACGCGTGCAAGAAGTAGTGGGCCAGCAGGCCGGCCGACTTGCTGTGCGATTCGGCATGGCCGACCCGGTAAACCGCGCCGACAAACGGTAGCGCCGCCAGCGGTGTTCCGCGCGAGCGCAAATAACCGTCGATGAAAATATGACTGCCCAGCATTTGCTTGATGTAATCCGTGCTCGCCGCCTCCATGCTGGCTGGCAACTCAAACAGATCTGCGCGGATAATGTGCGATGAGCCGCACATGGCGGAAAAGCCGGCATGGCGATACAGGTAGGCGCCGCCGTCCTGCCATACGTAGCCCTCCTCGATATGCCAGCCGTTGGCTTGGGGATGACCGGCGACAAAACCGGTCAGCTTGCTGCTGACGAAATCGTCGTCGTCGACGATCATCACGTGCTGCATCGGACCGGCGTGCAGCAGGCCGGCCAGGATGCGCCGTCCTTTGTCCAGGCGTACGGCATCGAGGAATTGCTCATGTTCGGCGCTGCCGCGCTCGTGAAACGGGTTGGGCGGGAAGTCCACCCATTTGACCTCGAAATTGGCCGGCAACGGAGGCAGGTCGGCGCCTTGGTTGGCGACGATGATGGCGCGCCAGTCGCCGTTTTCCTGTAGTGCGATCGAGCCGACGGTTTGCTGCAGATTGCTGCGCAGTCGGGTCCAGTCTTTGGCGTTGGCCTGATGGCGTACCGGAATGATGAACGTCAGCGTTTTAGCCATGGGTTCTCCTGAATGAACGTTAGCGTGAGGTTGGCAGGCGTGCCATCGCGACGCCAAGTAATTGGTTCAGTTTGGATCTTGCAATTGGCGATGCGTACCAGATCACCAAGGCGCCAGCGGCGCCGGAGATCGATAGCGCCAGCGCGCGCGCGATCAGGCTGTGGCCGGTCCACGGCAGCGCCAGTGTGGTCGCCGCGTAGCAGGCGACGCTAGCGCCAGCAGCCAGCCAGCCAGCCTGCATCGCCGCCCAATAAGTAGCCAGCGAGAATTCAAGTTCTTTTTTCAGGAATACGATCTGTACCGGGAAGATGATGCTGACCCGGCAAGCCCAGGCCACCGCCGCCATGAGCGGACCATGGCTGAACAGGATGCCGATGGTAATCGCCCACATGACGATGCTGATGATCGCCATGTTGAGCCGCACCTTGGCCAAGCCCAGCGCCACCAGGGCCACGCTGTTGACGTAAGCGACGGACTGCACGGTGGCGAAGCCGAGCATGATCCAGATGTAGGGGGCGGCGTCGCGCCATTGCTGGCCGAACAGGTCGCCGAGGAAGGCGTTGAGGAACAGCGCCGCCATGGCGAAGGTGATCGGTCCGATCAGTGCGGCGAAATGAATGAAGGTGAAGAATTGTTGGATAAATTGAGCGCGGTCGCCGATGTACTTCGTCAGTTTGGAGAGGAAGACGTCGGCGAATGGCATGCAGGCCACGCTGAACAACGTCTCGCACAGCTTGCCCGCCAGCGCATACAGGCCCAAGGCGTGCACGCCGAACACGCTGCCGACCAAAAACTGGTCCAGGCGCGAGAGCGAGTTTTCCAATAATTTGGTGCCGGTCATGCGCCAGGCGAAAGCGGCCACCGGCGCCAGCACTGACAGATTGAGCGAGGGCTTGGGCCAGCGTCCCGCCACCATGTAGCAGATGATCGCGGCGGTCAGGGCGTTGGCCACTTGCAGCGCCACCAAGCTCCAGACGCCATACCCGTTGCGTGCCATCAGGTAGCCGACAACGCCGCCGATAAAAGTGCCGCCGAAATTACGTATCGTTATTTCACGAAACTTCATCGATCGCTTCAGCATTGCCAGCGGTGTCAGCGCCAGCGCGCTGCACAGCGAAGCGGTCATGACGGCCGGCAGCAGGTAGGTCAGCAAAGGTTCATGGAACGCGTGCGCGATCGGCGCGCCCAAAACGAACGACAGCAGCAGGAAGAGCATCCCGATGCCGCCTTGAATCGTGGTGACGGCGTTGATGAAAGATTCGCTGAGCTCGGTCTGGCGCACCAAGGCGTCGCTCAGTCCCGCCTCGCATAGCGTATCGACCAGGAAGCTGACGCTCAGCGCCAGCGCCATCAAGCCCAGTGCGGACGGCGCCAGTTCCCGGCTGAGCAGGATGAAAAACACGAACGATAAGCCGCGTGTGCCTATACTGTTGGCAAATGACCAGAGCGATGCGCTGGTCACCGAAGTATTCAAACGACTCATAATCGGTTCTGTTCCCTGGTCTGATGCTGCCGACGTCGACGCGCACGGATGGTTCGCGGCCACATAGGCTGAAATTTTGTCATTGTAGCATGCTGCATGGCAGCACAATATGGCGGATCCGTGTGTGTGTGATAACATATTTATCACAACCCCAGTGATATAATAAGCAAGCTTAACCGGTCATGCGACGCACCATAGGAAATGTACAGTGAGATTATTGATAGTCAATTGGTCGGGCTTGAACACGGGCGACGACGTCATGCTGGAAATCGTCGCTGGACAGGCCAGGCGCCTATGGCCGGGTGTGGAACTCGGCGTCGTCGGCCACCATGTGTCGGAGAACATCGCGCAACGACTGCAACTGCGGGTGTTCGGTTCGGTATTCGAGGTTGAGCGGGGCCTGCGAGGCTGGTCGGGGATGGTCGCCGCGGTGCGCTGGTCCGACGCGGTGCTGGTGGGCGGTGGCGACATCATGCGGGAGCGTATCGCTTCGCTGTTGCCGTTTGCGCTGGCTGCCGCGTTCGGCCGGCCGGTCGCCGGCGTCAGCCTTGGCGTGGTCGGGCGTACCGGCAGCAATTTCTGGGCGCGTAGCTATGCGCTGGCGATTTCCGCGTCCCAGCTATGGTATGTGCGCGATCAAGCTAGTCTGGCGTTGCTGCAACCCGGGCGCCACGCGCCGGGCAAGTTCAGGATCGCGCCCGATGTTGCCTTCTCTTCCCACCAGCAAGTGCATCTGCCGCCGGTCGCCGTGCCGGCCGGGGCGCTGCGGGTATGCGTGAATCTACGTGAATTGAGCGATACCGCCTATTTGGGCGTGATGTCCGACAGCATGACCATGCAGGTGACGCGCATCCGCGACGCCTTGCTCGGCGGTGGACTGCCGCCTTTGGCGGATGTGGTGCTGGTGCCCATGGTCGATGGCTCGGCGGTCGATATCACGGCCGATCAGCGCGACAGCGATGGTCATATATTGCAGGCGCTGGCGGCGGCCCTGCGCGCCGCTGGGGTCGCCGACGTCAAGGTGATCGAGCAGCGGCCGAGCGGCTTTGCCGAGCTGTCCCGGTGGCTCGATCACGCCGACTTGGTGATCGGCGCGCGCTACCACTTCTTGATCGCCGCGCTGGCTACCAACGCCTCGGTCTGGTCGGTTTCTTATGCGGAAAAAGTCACCCAGTTGCGTCTGGCGATACCGGGCATGCGTGAGTTGGGCGACCAGGCGCTGAGCCTGTCGTCGCCCGACGAGATCGCGGCGCGCCACCAGAAGGTCGGCGAAATGGCGCGGCAGGCGCAACTGGCGCTGGATGATGTGCTGGCCGGATTGGCGCCCGGCGCCGGTCCAGCGCTGGCGCAGCGGCTGAGCGGGTGGCAACTGCTGTTGCTGCTGGGGTTGGAGCCGGCGACGCTGGGTCTGCGCGTGCTGGGCGGCCGCTTGCGGCGCTGGCTGCACGGTTCGGTGGCGACGGCGGGCAAAGCGGGCAATCAAGGATGAGATTGCTGTTCGTGTTGCCCGGCTCGGGCGCCAAGCCGGTCGGCGGCTTCAAGGTGGTGTACGAGTATGCCAATCACCTGCATGCTTTGGGGCATCAGGTGGAGGTGGCGCACCGTTTCGATCCGAATCCGGGGGCGGGCATGGCGCGCAATGTCTTGCGCTATTGGAAGTGGCGGCTGCGTCCGGAAAACTGGCGGCCCGATAGCTGGTTTGCGGCGCATGGCGAGGTGCGACTCAGCCTGTACCGCGACACGGCGGAGCTGGGCGCCAGGAACAACGACGTGGTGATAGCGACTGCTTGGGAAACCGCAGCGCCGGTGGCGGCGTTGCCGGACAGCGTGGGCAGGAAGTACTATCTGATCCAGCATTTTGAAACCTGGAGCGGCGCGCGCGAGCAGATATTGGACAGCTGGCGCTTGCCGCTGCATAAGCTGATGATCGCACGCTGGCTGCAGGATATCGCGACAGGCATCGGTCAACCGTCGTCGTATTTACCCAACGGCCTGGACCAGTCCCAGTTCTTTATTGAAAATGATGTTGAGCAACGCGACGCCTTACGCATCGGCAGTCTGTACCATAGCTTGGAATGGAAGGGTACGGCTGAGGTGCTGGAGGCGATGGCGATTGTGGTGCGCCAGTATCCACAGGCGCGTCTGGTATTGTTCGGTGCTACGCAACCGGCGCAGGCGTTCCCGGAATGGGTGGAGTTTCATTATCGGCCGTCGCCGGAGCGGCTGCGCGCGCTTTACAACAGTATGTCGATTTTTGTTTCCGCCAGTTGGGAAGAAGGTTGGGGCCTGACGCCGTGCGAGGCGATGTTGTGCGGTTGCGCCATTGCCGTGTCGGACAATGGCGGTCATCGCGAGTTTGCACGCGATGGCGATACGGCGTTGGTGTTTCCGGTGCGTGAGCCTGCTGGCATAGCCGCAGCGGTGCTGGGCTTGATCGCCGACCCGGCTTTGCGGCTGGCGCTGGCGAGGCAAGGCCATGAGGCCACCCAGGACTTTACGTGGCAGCGTTCGACCGCGATTTTGCTGGACTTGCTGAAAGAGCGCGCTGGAACGGATTTTTAAATGATGTGGAACTGCTATTTTAGGCCCGATTACCCATGACACAAAGCTACCGCCAATCGCTATCGTCCTCCAATACTGTGGCGTTTCCACGCCTGTCGGCGCAGTTGCTGCAATGGACGCGGGTGCTGACCTTCCTGTTCATTTTGGCGCTGGCGCTCTGGCCGGGATACGCGGAGTTGCGGCCCTTTGGGTTGCCGAACATCGCCCCGACCCGCATGCTGAGCTTGTTGTTATTCGGTATTGTATTGATCACCTTTTTTCTGTCAGCGGAGGCGCAAGCGCTGTTCTTGAAGCGTTTGCGGGAGAACGGGAAATTGCTGGTGCTGCTCGTGGCACTCTATGCATTTAAAGGGATCAGCGCGCTGAAATCGGCGCATGTGGGACTCG
>Ga0247809_1001621_pt1 | contig 10129 bp, 11 predicted proteins | sample UWRJL104311B1_FD_180951 | JGI IMG/M metagenome (GOLD analysis project Ga0247809, IMG submission 180951) | Plant litter microbial communities from Arlington Agricultural Research Station in Wisconsin, United States - UWRJ-L104-311B-1 | ecosystem: Environmental > Terrestrial > Plant litter >...
TTTATAGCTGGCTGGTGTTGTCAGTCTACTATATCATACGGAAGAATCTGAACCGCACCAATCAGGAAACTTTAATACTGGGAAGTCTTTTCAGTCTGGCAATTCCCTTTGCCAATGGAATCTGTACTGGTAACTGGATCTGGAAAACTTTTTCAACTGGTGCCACCGATATCATGATCATAGATATACTCAGTTTGGCAATTGCTGCTGTTGGTTTTATCAGTTTTTATAAAATAAAAGAGAAACAAAAGCTGAATGCTGAAAATATTGCTTAAACAATGCATTTTATGGTGCTGATAATCAATGTGTATCATATAAAACGTAAAATTTCTTCTGGTATTTGATGAATAAAATGCGGCTCGGATATTATTTTTTCTATATTTGCAGCCCCGCAAGGGAGAAATGGACCGGTAGTTCAGCTGGTTAGAATGCCGCCCTGTCACGGCGGAGGTCGCGGGTTCGAGTCCCGTCCGGTCCGCAAGGTAAGTAGTAAAACATTCAAAAAGCCTTTAGTCGTGTGATTAAAGGCTTTTTTGTTTTAGAGATTTCCCGAAATATTCAATTTTTCTCATATTACCAGTGAGTCATTGCAGGCGGATGCCCTACTCACTGGAAAGCTTGTAATAAAATGATTATCAGCTAGTTCAGAATCTGAACGACTTGACTGCCATTAACTGCAACGCTACTTTTGTTTAACTCTAATCTTAAAAAGATGAAAAACACTTTTAGCTTACTCTTCTACTTGAAGAGGCCAAAAAACTATGTTTCTGGTGCAATGCCTATTTATATGGGTATTACCGTAGATGGAGTACCTAAAGAAATATGAAACGGGAAACAATTCGAGCCTGAAAGATGGAATTGTAAAACGCTTCGGGAAGTGCAGTATGAATTACCTGCCCGCCAACTTTATCAAAAGGTTATTGCTACTCAAAATCTGATGTTGAGCAATGAGGCGAGCATCAAGAAGCAGGAAACACTTTTCAATAATTTCCCTAAAGAGATGCAAGTTAAACTACTTCACCGCTTTGAGAACAAAACCAAAGGTTTTATTATTGGTGGGTTAGTCCTTTTTGCACTTTCAGCAGTTTTAATAGGGATTTGCTTATACCTATGGAGCGATAACGGAAAGATGAAAGACAACGATATAAAGTTTAGAATGGTGCGACAGATCGCCCCTAACGTAGCGTATCAGGCCGAGACTTTATACTACCCAAACCCTGAAGGGATGCAAAAGAAAACAAAACAATTGGAAGCGCAGCAACTTGATTTAGCGGAAGCAGAGGCAGCAGCCAAAGAAGCTGAAAAGGAAGCGGCGCTAGCTAAAAAAGAAGCCAAAAGCTTAAAGAAAAGCAAAGCTGTCCTACAAAAATAATGCTTATACAGCAATAGTCACATTAAGAAATTTGATAACTAGCAATTGATCGGTACATAAAGTCAAACTTAGTACAAAAAGTTTTTTATTCCACTAGAAAACCAAAGCCTGCAAAATTGAAAATGCAGGCTTTGTATAGTTGAATTAAGTCTAGTTAACTAGTCTAAAAGGAGAGTGTAAAGTGAACTGTGTCAACACCAATTTTATCTAGGTGGAGGCGATTAGCCTCCACCTAGATAAAATTCGCCAAAGGCTTTAAGCCGATCTCCAAATTTCTATATAATTATTTATATGATTTTCAGGTATTATAAATGATTACTGCTAATTTTTTCGCTGTCGCTGTGATTGCTGAAACTCTACCTTTCTTCATTGCTATCCGCTTAAAAAATTGGCTGAGACTACCATCTTTTTTATTCCCTATCGAATTTGCGGCATGTCGAAGGGCATCTGCCAATTTATTTTTTCCTTTTTGGGTTCTTCTGAAATATATCTTTCCCCCCGTTTTCTTATTGTTGGGAGAAAGATGAAGCCAGCTAGCAAAATGCTTTGCGGTAGGGAATGCGCTCATATCTGTTCCAACTTCAGAAAGCATGGCTAATAAAGTTCCATTCCCAATACCTTCTATTACTGAAAGATCCACACCTGCACTAAGTTGATAGCTTAGTTTAGCGACGTCAATTTTTATTTCGTTTTTTTGATATGATCTTCTTTTGCGTCCATCATATATCAATCGTGCTTCTCCATCAATTTTTTCATTTTCTTCAACTTTTTGATTGAGTAATTTTCCTATCTCTTGATCACATTCCTCAATCTTTTGTTGAATGAATAAATAAAGCTGGTAACTCTGTTTGAGCTCGAACAAATATTCTTCCCTCCAATCCCGTGTTAAAGCCAAAGTGATTTCTGCCTTGCTTTTTTTACCCGGTCACTTGTTAGGGACGCAAATTTTTGAGGATCTCTTTCCCCATTAAGAATTGCTTCAATAATAGCTGTCCCTGATGTGCCAACTATATCAGCTAAAGCAGAATCTAAACGTATATTTGTAATGCGTAAAGCTTTTTGCATTTTATTAATATAACTGGAGTCATCTGCAATTAAAAAAATACGATGGCGACAGGACTGCCGAAGCGTTTCTGTAAATATATCTGGAATAAAACCACATTCAAGAAGGCCTAAACTGTGTAATTTCTGAATCCATTGACAATCCATAATGTCGGTCTTTTTACCCTTTACATTTTTTGTAAACTTACCATTCACTAAAAGCGGATTCAATCCATTAGCTTGAAGTAATACAAGTAACGACTTGAAATAACTCCCCGTACTTTCCAATGCCACTGTTTCGATTTCATTCTCTAACAACCAGCTACACAATCTTTGTAAATCTTTAGTTTAACAACCGAATTCGCGAATACCATCTTCAGACTCATTGATACATACAAAATGAGATTTACTGCCTACATCAATACCTGCGGCCCGAGGATTGACAATTGCCATTTTTTCATAATCATTCACTCTGTTTTTTTTCATAATCAATCTATTTTAAAACAGATCTCAACAGGAGGAGCTTTTAACTTTTATCTTTCTATACGGGATATTATTCACCAATTATTGTTGCAGGCGTTCCTATAAATAGGAACTTCTCCTACCCAACCAGATTAATGTTCGAACTTGTTTGTATCAATTTTGGATGCCGGTCTTTGATGATTTCTGATTAGCCAATTTAACAGTTATTATGCTTTTGTTAAAGAAATGCATCCTTTTTCTCATTAATGTGCAGCTGCGACATTGTCAAGCCCCAGTTCCACATTGGCATTGTCCACTTTTTAGAAAAGTCTCTGTATGCTAGGTATACGAGCTTAACAGTGACTGATCTGAGGTAAAGGCACCCTTGGTTTTAGTTATTTTGCGGATTTGGCGATGCATTCCCTCCATTGCGTTAGTGGTGTAAATGACCTTTCTGATTTCTGCAGAATATTCAAAAATACGTAGAAAGATTCGTCCAATTATCTAACCAGCTCTTAACTGACAGCGGATATTTTTTACCCCATTTATCTTCAAACTCCAGTAACATTTCATATCACTGCTCCTGATTGATGGCCTTATAAATAGGCTTAAGATCAGCAACAACAGCCATTTTATCTTTCTCTGGCATATAGCGTAAGCTTGTTCGAATCTGGTGGATAACGCATAACTGTACATGTGTCTTGGGAAATACTGCCGCTATCGCATCAGGAAAGCCTTTTAGCCCATGCATGCAACAAGGATAACATTCACACCGCGCTGCTTTAAATCAGTAAGTACAGAGAGTCAGAATTTAGCACCTTCATTTTCTGAAAGATATACACCAATTAAGTCCTATTTACCGGCACGGTTAACGCCCAGAATATTATAAACTGCACGGGAGTCAACACCTCCACTTTCGCGCACTTTGTAAAGCATACAATCCAGAAATACAAAAAGATAGACCGCTTCCAATGGTCGGTTCCGCCATTCATTCATCGCTGGGATAATCCGGGCTGTGATGTTAGATATCTCTGTTGCAGAAATATCCATAGCATACATTTCCTTTACATAATCAGAGATGTTGCGGGTACTCATTCCACGTGCGTACGTCGCTATCACGTTATCTTCCGGGTCATCTATAATGATTAACTGGCGTTTAGCGACAATTATCGGTTCAAAAGTACCGTTGCGATCCCGCATGCTTTCCAGTTCAAATTCTCCGGACTGCAAACTGCGGACATTTTTCTTAGTCCTTCCATTACGTCGGCTGGGATCATCAGTAGACTTGCTCTCATGGAGATCATTATCCAGCTCTCCCTCTAGCATGGATTCCAATAAATGCTTTAGCATTGAGGCTAAAACACCATCGGTGCCACCCATCTTCTTGCCTTGATAAAGGCCTTCCATTGCTTCATTTTTGAAGCGCTCAAAATCGAATGGTTCTTTATTTTTCATCGTGTCCTAAGTATCACTAAATTACTTATTTTAACTCTAAAGTTTTAGAGTTGACACAGTTTACTTTACAGTCTCTCTAAAAGCCAAGAGAATATTTTATTCTCTCTCTGTTTGGTCGTGAAACAGGAATCTTTTCACCAGTGGTCAATAATAAAATACCACCATCTTCTTTAAGCCAGCTTCTAATGTATTTTGGATTTATAAGATGGCTTTGATGACTTCTAATAAATCCATAAGGTTGCAGAAGATCAGAGTATTCTTTAAGAGAATTAGAGATTAGAATTTTTTCTCCATTTACCATATGAAAATTTGTATATGTATTATCTGCCTTACAATGCACAATGTCAGAGACTTCTATGTATCTTATCTCTTGTTGTTGAGGCAAAGCAATTTTTGGGTTTAGTTGTTTGCTCTTCTGAAGATGTTGCAATAGAAAATCCAGCTGTTGATTTTTGCGCTTTGATTTTAACTTGATTTCAGCTTTGGCGACAGCAGCCAATAGTTCTTCCACCACTATTGGCTTTAGTATATAATCAAGAGCAGCGAACTTGATTGCTTGTATCCCATAATTATCATAGGCTGTAATAAATATTACCTCAAAATCCCTATAATGTAGTAACTCCAAAAGATCAAATCCCATATCTGATCCTATTTGGATATCAAGAAACAGAAGATCAGGTTCAAGTGATCTCATTAGCAAGGCGCCCTCGACTATGTCTGTTGCTTTACCTACTATATTCACATTTGGACAATGTTTTGAAACTAAAGCTCTTAAATTCTCAATGTTAGATAATTCATCGTCTACGATAATTGCATTCATATCCTATAGCCATTGGTTTAAAGTAATAGTTATTGTCGTTCCATGATTAAAAATTATTGTAAGATCAATTGGACTCTCTTTATAAATATGGTTGAGTAAAGATAAGCGGTTTTTGGATAACCTAAGTCCAAAGCCTGAATATTCCTGAGAACTGTCAAAGCCTTTGCCATTATCATTCAAAATTAATATTAAATCCTTTTGCTTTTTTTTAAAGATTATAGTTATAACACCGTTTCCTTTAAGATTACCAATGCCATGCTTCACTGCATTTTCTACAAAGGTTTGCAACAACATAGAAGGAATTTCAATGTTGCTAACCTCTAAATCATCCTCTAGATTTATGCTGTACTGAAAACCAAAACGCAATTGTTCCATCTGTAAAAAGTCGTCAAGTAAAGTCTTTTCCTCCTTCAGAGTGACCATTTCTTTACTAACTAAAACATTGCGCGTTATACGGGCAAACTTACCAAGATATAGATTTGCTGCATCAATGTTATTTCTGTTCATTAAGCTTTGTATCGCAGCTAATGCATTAAACATGAAATGAGGGTTGAGCTGTGATCTTATTGCTTGTAACTGCTCTTTTGCTATTTCCTTTTGCTGCTGCTGTTCCATTAATTTAACAGCATTCTGTTTCCTTATTTTAAAGATGAAAATACTAAATATAGCTCCAATGATTATACAAATCAGTGCAATAATAATAGTAAGTTCACGCATATTAAAAGACCATCCAACATTAATTGGAGGGAGAACCTTGAAATGATATGTCCAGGTATTATACTTAATGAAAGCTTTGCTTTTGCTATATTCCAGTAGCTTTGGGGTAAAACTTATTTCGTAATAACCCGGTTTATCCCAAAATTCCTTATACAATTCAAAATGATCATTGCACTCCCCTAAGTTAATTATTTCTGTTTTGTTATTAACTGTTCTCCGCAAAATTACTTGGTAATTATATGGTGTTTCTAAGTTTTGCGATTGAAATTGTATTCGGATCAGCGAATCGCCTAATCTAAACTGTACATTTGATAAAGTATCCGTTTCAATAAAATTCCATTTACTTTTTGCATTTTTCTTATCCTCTCCAAGAGAAGCAGATAACATTTCATATTTACCAGATTTATCCCGAAGTTGCATATTAACCCAACACTTAAACTTTTTAGTATTCCGCCAATCAATAATCAGTGCATCTCTGTCATTATAATTTTTAACGTTGTAAATTTCTATCTGGATAATTTGGTTGGGCTGATATTTGATTTCACCAAAGTAAGCATAGGTCGAGGTACCATCAGCTGTTTTTCTAAAAGAATGTGGAATTGTCCAACCAAAAAGCTCTTGTCTGTCATTCAATATTATTCGATATCGGTAATTTTTGGCATTTTCCTTTGTAATTAAAGCATCCGCCAATTCTATAGAGGCATCGCCATGAACAAGTATATTAGATTTTTTTAAAGTACCCCAATTCCATCCTGTACCTCTATAAAGTTTCGCGATATTATTTTTTTTTAATCTTAATAATAATGATTGTCTAGGAAAAATACCATTGGCAATATTCGTATAAGAAAGAAGGTATCCTTCATCCTCTAATGAATTTATTAACCTTCTGCGTGTTATTATGCCGGGCTGATCTGTATTGTCTACTCTGCTGTTATTTGCCATAGTACCATCAAATACCTGGTTTACTTTTGAACCTGTTTTTTTAAAGGTCATTTTAAAATTTCCAATTCTTGTATTATCAGCTTTAACATTGTAAATATGAGTAGCAGACGAGTAAAGCATTGAGAATAATATGAATGAGAATATTGTTTTCATCAATTTAACTTTATTAAATGAAATTATATATCAATGAGCAATCTACATATAAGAACATTATTCCAATCCCTTTAAAATATAGCTTTCTAAATGATTCAGATCCTGATCAATTTGATCAGAATTATATATTATTGTTCCTAATTTATCCACAACAAAACAACTAGGTATCGCGTAAACATGAAATTGTGTTGAAATTTTGCTGTCTCTGAATTTAGTTCTCTCTGAAACATTAATCCAACTTAACTTATTTTTTTTAATATGTTCTGCCCATTTCTGAGTGTCATCATCCAGATTGAAATAAATAACCTTCAATCCTCTATTTTTATATTTTGCATAAAGGCTTATAAATTTCGGTAATTGTTTTTGACATGGCATGCACCATGTCGCAGAAAAAACAATTATATACGGCTGCCCTACAAGATTCTCATTATTAAAAACTTTACTTTCAAATGTTTTAATACTGAAAATAGGGGCCTTTTCTCCTATTCTCGTAGTACCAATATTTTTAAGCCGCTCGTCTAATAAAGAATATAATTCTAATCCTAATTGACAGTCCTTTAATCTTGGATTAAGCACTGCAAACGTATTGAAAAGTAATTCTTCTTCTTTTACAGTATTTCGAGCTCTACCCAACTGGGTTCTTAAATAGATGAGACTGTAATAATTATCTCTGTTTTTTACTATTTCATTGATCATTAATAAATTAAGTTCTTTAAGCCTCTCTGCCGGTAGATTCCTAACTCTATTATCTTGAGGATCTTGAATCGCAAAAAGACTGTAGTATTTATTATTTAAGCTATCCTCCTTAAGTAGTAGGGCATTAGTTTTAGATGAGGGAATATTAATGTTATATAGTTTGTTTCTATAATAGTCTGATTCTACTTTCTTAATTTTAAATGTGTTTGATCCGGTATCTATTAAAAATTGTGTATAAAATTCTATATGACCATTTTTGTCCTTTATCCATAAAGAAGCTAACTCACATTCTTTATGGATTAAACCGTTGAATGTGAATATACTATCATTTACTACAGTCGAATCTAATTGTTTATAGCTTTGGGATGAGTAACTATCGGATATTTGTAGATAAACAGCTTTTCTATTATATCCGGGTGGTATAATTCCATGTATACTAAAGTTGTAATTACTGGATTGTGTTATTGTTTTTAAAACCTCGTATTGAGATGCAATATTGCTTTTTCCAAAAGTATTTATCATTATGCTAATCAGCATTAAGAACAGAATGTATTTCTTCATCATTTTATGTTTTGTTCAAAGATGACTAGTGCATAGAAGAAATAAAACACACAAGCAGGGAATTGTACTATTTAACTAGTAAAAGGCTACTTTGAAGCAGAATTTGGAGAGTTTTAATAAAACATCATCCAAATATTGGATGTAAAGATTTAATAAGGTCGTATTTGTAGCACGATACTCTGATCAAAAGGAGAAATAGCGGTATTCTGCCAGTGGTTTAAGAATTCAGATTTACTTAATCGTAATATTCCTTTTGCTGGATCTGCGATGTAAAGCCATTTTTTTTGTATTTTAAAAAGAACTACAAAATGATTTTGATTCCATTGCAAAATTAAAGGAAGGTCTATTTCGTAAAGTAAGGAAAAGCTAACCCTTAACCCCAAACATTTTAACCCGATATTTTCACTCGCCTCACAAAGATCCGAAAAAGAAGTACCTTCTTGTATAATCTTTGGGACATTATTCATTAATTGCAAATCAAATATTTTGTCATAGTAATCAGCAATCATTTTTAAACAAGAAGGGCCACAATCCATTTTGTGCAATTGATAATAAAATGGGAATACTTTCATTTTAAATAGTTTTAATGATATTAGGTAGTGGAGACACCTAGCCTCCACTTACCAGTGAAAACTATCTTACACATTCAGTAGAAAGAGCGCTACCAGAGACATTTAAAGCTCTGCAAACGCATTGATTGTTTGAGTTTGTTTCACAAACTCCTGGTTGGTTACCTTGTCCGCTTATTGCTACGGTACACGATCCACTACGACATCGACCCCCATCGTCATCACCTCCTTTTATTTTATTTAGTTCAGAACGACTAACAATTTGATTTGCATTAATTATACTAGTTGTCATGATAATTCATTTAAGTTATTTATTATACAACCATTTCACGACGGGTTGAACTTCGCCGACATGGATTTTAAAACGTCATGCTAGTTAAATAACGGTTCATTATTTAATATCCTTCAATTAAGACCATTTTAGTAGCTCACTACCGTCGACACTCACTGGACACAACACTAGCTGAAAAGTCTAATGCTACACAAATACAAGTGCTTTCTTGAAGTGTGCTACACTGGCCTGGACGGGTCCCGTTTTGAGATATTGGCACCGTACAACCTCCAGTTCTACACCTGCTGCCACCATCATCCCCACCTTTTATATTATTTAATATTGCTCGGTCTACAATTGTTTTTGATACAGAATCCATAATATTAGAATTAGTGTTACCATGAGCAATCTTTTTTACGACAGGTTGCGTATTGTCGACATGTATTTTATAACTTCATGTTTGTTAAATATTTTTTTGCCTCACATTCTTAACATGATTTAAATCAGATAGTTAATATCTTCTATTCTGTAAGGTTCCGGTAGCTTATGCCCATTTATCAATACTGTGGGTGTAAATGATATTGCTGCCGTACGACACCAATCCATTTGTCTCTTAGAAGCAGACCGTATTTCATCAGTAATTTCAACTGGATATCTTTCTGCCCAATTCTCATATTTTTTTGTGTTTTGTTGATACCATTCATTCAAAGCTTTTATAATAATTTTTTTATCCTCCAATAAGCTTAATGCCATAAAATGACGTGCAACTGTGGCATGAATGTTATGATAACCATCATCGTGCTCAAATAATAATTTTATTTGGACATCTTCTCTTTTTGGCCACCACTTATCAATAAAATTATGAGCTTTTGTACATGCTCCACAAAAAGGATTACTTATAACAGTAATGATAGTTTTTGCATCGGGATTGCCAAGTAAGATTGGCATCAGGTTATCAGAAATCTCGTAATATTCACTTTTGGCGAGAGTGTTAATAAATAAGTCATTATCGTACTTAAACAAATTTAATTGGTTTCTCAATTTTTTGTACAAAATGGATTTTGATAAAA
>Ga0247809_1001626_pt1 | contig 10111 bp, 5 predicted proteins | sample UWRJL104311B1_FD_180951 | JGI IMG/M metagenome (GOLD analysis project Ga0247809, IMG submission 180951) | Plant litter microbial communities from Arlington Agricultural Research Station in Wisconsin, United States - UWRJ-L104-311B-1 | ecosystem: Environmental > Terrestrial > Plant litter >...
GCAGCTACATGGATGAAAGCCGCCTGAACGCCCTCGGTTACAAGCCGCTGGCAGGCGAGCTGCAGCGCATCCGCATGGTCAAGGACAAAAAAGGCGTGCCGGCGCTGGTGTCGCACCTGTCGCAGATCGGCGTGTCGACCCCGTACGCCACCTATGTCGGCCAGGACGCCCGCAAGTCGACGGTGTACGCCGTCAGCATCAGCCAGAGCGGCCTGGGCCTGCCTGACCGCGATTACTACCTCAAAAAAGACGACGTCAAGATGGCCGACGCGCTGGCCAAGTACGAGCAGCACATCGCCCGCACGCTCGGCATGATCGGCGACAAGAACGCCGCCGCCGAAGCGAAAGCCATTATCGCGCTGGAAACGGCGCTGGCACAGGCGCAATGGACCAAGGTCGAGAACCGTGATCCCGTCAAGCGCTACAACAAGATGAGCTTTGCCGAACTGGCGACCCTGACGCCCGGCTACGACTGGAAATCGGCGCTGGCCGGCGCCGGTGTGGCCGGCAAGGCCGACTACGTGATCGTCGGTCAGCCCAGCTATCTGACGGCGATGGACCAGGTGCTCGCCAGCACCGAGCTGTCGACCCTGAAATCGTATTTCACCTGGCAGCTGGTGCGCGCCTACGCGCCTTACCTGTCGAAAGAGTTTTACGACGCCAATTTCGCCTTTTACGGCACCGTCATCTCCGGCACCAAGGAAAACCAGCCGCGCTGGAAAAACGCCGTCGGCACCGTTGAAAACGTGCTGGGCGAAGCGGTCGGCCACATCTACGTGACCCAATATTTCCCGGCCGAGCGCAAGGCGCGCATGGAACAGCTGGTCGCCAACGTGCTGGCCGCCTATAAAGAGAGCATCGACACGCTCGACTGGATGAGCCCGGAAACCAAGAAAGAAGCGCAAGCGAAACTGGCCAAGTTCACGCCGAAGATCGGCTACCCGAACAAGTGGCGCGATTACTCGGCCCTGATCATCAAGCCGAACGATTTGGCCGGCAACATCATGCGCGCCCGCACCTTTGCCTACAACCGCGGCATCAACAAGCTGGGTAAACCGATCGACCGCGACGAGTGGGGCATGACGCCGCAAACGGTGAACGCGTATTACAGCTCGTCGATGAACGAAATCGTGTTCCCGGCGTCGATCCTGCAGCCGCCGTTCTTCGACATGCGCGCCGACGATGCCGTCAACTACGGCGGCATCGGCGCCGTCATCGGCCACGAAATCAGCCACGGTTTCGACGACAAGGGCAGCATGTCCGACGGCGATGGCAATCTGCGCGACTGGTGGACCAAGGAAGACCGCGCGCGCTTCCAGGCCAAGGCCGATGCCCTGACGGCCCAGTACAACGGTTACAGCCCACTGCCGGGCTACAACGTCAACGGCGCCCTGACCCTCGGTGAAAACATCGGCGACAACTCGGGCGTGGCGATTGCCTACAAAGCCTACAAGTTGTCGCTGGGCGGCAAACCGGCGCCGGTGATCGACGGTTTTACGGGCGACCAGCGCTTCTTCATGGGCTTCGGCCAGGTGTGGCGCATGAAAATGCGCGACGAGCAGCAGATCGTGCAGGTCAAGACCGATCCGCACTCGCCCGGCCAGTTCCGCACCAACGGCACCATGGTCAACCAGCCGGCCTTTTACGAGGCGTTCGGCGTCAAGCCGGGCGACAAGATGTATGTGGCGCCGGACAAGCGCGTGATCATCTGGTAATTGTTTCGCATGTTCACAAGGAACCGCAGCAGGCCGCGGTTCTTTTTTCGTTTTAAGCCCATTCCAAATTCATTCGGAGACCACGTGAAACCAACCCTCATCAGCGCCTTGATCCTCGGCGCCCTCGCCGTCATGGGCAATGCCAGCGCCGCCGGTGCCGCCGGTGCCACCGCGGCCAAGGCCGCCGTCAAGGCCGGCACCGCCTCGGGCGTCGAAACCCAGTACATCGACCCGGCGGTCCGCGCCCAGGACGATTTTTTCAATCACCTCAACGGCAAGTGGCTGAAAGACACCGCCATCCCGGCCGACAAGTCGAGCTGGGGGTCGTTCCAGAAGCTCGACGACGACACCCAGCCGCAACTGCGCGCGATCATTGAAAAATCGGCCAGCGGCAGCCCGGCCGCCGGCACCGACGCCCAGCGCATCGGCGATTTCTACGCCAGTTTCGTCGACGAGAAGAAGGCCGACGCACTGGGCCTCACCCCGCTGACGGGCGAGCTGGCGCGCATTGCCGCCATCAAGGACAAGGCCGAACTGCCGGCCCTGCTGGCGCACCTGGGCCAGCTGGGCGTGGGCGTGCCTTACGATTTCGGTATCCACCAGGATGCGAAAGATTCGACCAAGTATGTGGCCGACCTGTCGCAGGGCGGCCTCGGCCTGCCTGACCGCGACTACTACCTGAAGGCGGACGACGCCAAGCTGGCCGACTTCCTGGCGAAATATCGCGTGCACGTGGAAAAAATGCTGACCCTGGCGGGCGACAAGGATGCCGCCGCCAATGCCAAAAAAATCGTTGACTTTGAAACGGCGCTGGCCAAGGTGCAGTGGACCAAGGTGGAAAACCGCGATCCGGTCAAGACCTACAACAAGGTGGAACTGGCGAAAATGGCCGAAGTGGCGCCCGGCTACGACTGGAACGCCTACCTGGCCGCCGCCGGCATCAGCCAGAAGGTCGGCTATGTCATCGTCAGCCAGCCCAGCTATCTGAAAGGGTTTGCCGCATTGTCGGCCGCCACCCCGCTCGAGACCTGGAAAGCCTATCTGCAATTCCACCTGATCGGCGCCTACGCCAATTACCTGTCGAAGCCGTTCGTCGACGAGCGCTTCGCCTTTTACGGCACCACCTTGTCGGGCGTGACGGAAATGCGTCCGCGCTGGAAGCGCGCGGTCAGCACGGTCGAAGGATCGCTCGGCGAGAGCCTGGGCAAACTGTATGTGCAAGACCATTTCCCGGCCGAGCGAAAGGTGCGCATGGAAGCGCTGGTGAAAAACCTGCTGGCGGCCTACAAGCAGAGCATCGACAAGCTCGACTGGATGAGCCCGGCCACCAAGAAGGAAGCGCAAGTCAAGCTGGCCAAGTTCACCCCGAAGATCGGCTACCCGAACAAGTGGAAGGATTATTCGGCACTGGTGGTCAAGCGTGACGATCTGGTGGGCAACGTCATGCGCTCGCGCGTGGTCGAGAGCAACCGCGAACTCAATAAACTGGGCAAACCGATCGACCGCGACGAGTGGGGCATGACGCCGCAAACCATCAATGCCTATTACAACCCGGAAATGAACGAGATCGTGTTCCCGGCCTCGATCCTGCAGCCGCCGTTCTTCGATGCCGCCGCCGACGACGCCGTCAATTATGGCGCCATCGGCGCCGTGATCGGCCACGAAATCAGCCACGGCTTCGACGACCAGGGCGCCCAGTACGACGGCGACGGCAATTTGCGCGATTGGTGGACCGCCGCCGATCACAAGAATTTCGAAGTCAAGACCAAGATGCTGGTGAAACAGTACGCCGGCTACAGCCCCTTGCCGGGCTACCCCGTCAATGGCGAACTGACCCTGGGTGAAAACATCGCCGACAATTCCGGCCTGGCAATCGCCTACAAAGCCTACAAGCTGTCGCTGAACGGTAAAAAGGCGCCAGTGATCAACGGCTTGACGGGCGACCAGCGCTTCTTCATGGGCTTTGGCCAGGTATGGCGCACCAAGATGCGCGAGGCCCAGCAGATCGCCCAGGTCAAGGCCGATCCCCACTCGCCAGCGCAGTTCCGCGCCAACGGCACGCTGATGAACCAGCCGGGGTTCTATGACGCCTTCAAGGTGAAAGAGGGCGACAAGATGTATCTGGCGCCGAAGGATCGCGTGATTATCTGGTAAGCGGATTGGATTGAAGGAGAACGGTCACTGCGGTGGCCGTTTTTTTATACCGTGGCGTGCTCGCTGGCGCCGGCGCATAAAAAAAGCCGATCGTCCGATCGGCTTTTATTTTCAGCATCGCGCGCTTATTTCGCCGCGCTTGCCATGTAATCGACGGCTGCCTTGACGTCGGCGTCGGAGGCGGCCGAACCGCCTTTTGGCGGCATCACGCCGGCTTTACCTTGAAAGCCCTTGATGGCGTGTTCGTAGAGGGTGGCGCTGCCTTGCGCGATGCGCGGGGCCCAGGCGGCCTTGTCGGCGAATTTGGGGGCGCCTGCGATGCCGGCGCCGTGACAGGCGATGCATGCGCCTTCATAGGTGGCCTTGCCGGCGTTGGCGGCGGCCGCCACTGGCGCAGCGGCGGCAGGGGCAGCCGCTGCGGCAGGGACGACGGCGGCAGGAGCGGCAGCAGCAGGAGCAGCGGCGGCGGCAGCCGTGGCCGTGGCGGCCGGGGCTGCGGCAGGCGTTGCCGGCTCCTTGAAGGTGGCGCCGCTCTTGTTGCTCATGTACACCACGGCGCGGGCGACTTCGACGTCGTCGAGATCCGGATTGCCGCCCTTGGCCGGCATGGCGCGGATGCCTTCGATGGCGTGCTTGAGCAAGGTGTCGTAGCCCTGGCCGATGCGTGTAGCCCAGGCGCCGTTGTCACCCATTTTCGGCGCGCCGGCAGCGCCGGTGGCGTGGCAGGCCGCGCAGATGGCGGTGAATACGGCTTCGCCCGACTGCAGCACTTTGGGCGCAGAGGCGTCGCGGAAGGTGAAACCGGCGTCGGCGACTGGCTGCAGGCGTGTGGCAACGGCTTTGCTGTCCTGGCTGTCGGAGCCGGCGCCGGTCAGCTTTTCAGTGGTAACGAACGAGACCAGCAAGATGATGCCGATGACCGTTACGAGGAAAAAGCCGGCCACGACAGCGAGGAGCTGCTTGGGGGTACGGATTGCGGATTCGTTATGTGCGTCGCTCATGAATGTCCCTAAAACAAATTATAAATTTGCCCAACCGTCCGAATTGCTTGAATTTATGCAAACACTCGCCAGCCGGCGATTATAGACCCATTGTTCGAGTTTTGGAACGAAATTGGCGGCTTGTAAGCAATGCTAAACCATGGATAGCGCTACTCTGACGAGGTCGTACACCGATGTCCGTCGTCTCTACCACTAGCGGACACTTCGTTCGAGCAGAGTGGTCCTTACGCAATCAGCTTTACCATCAGGCTGCAGTCGGAGCGACGCGTACACGCGCTATCAAATGTTTGAAAGACAGCGCTGGTTTTTCCACGTAATACCAAGACGCGGCAGCTGCCAAGAAAGTGACCAAGGCGGAGGAAGCGAGTACAGACAACCATGTCCATCTATGCTGACTGCCAACTAGGCTAAAAATTTGTTGAATGGGGAAGGCGTAAATGTAAATGCCGTACGAGTAGTCATATCCGTTCGCCTTCGTCATCCAGTCGGGTGAGCGAAAAGCAATCGTACAAACGACATAGGGGACTATCAGCCAAAGCATGATCATGACGATCGTAGGAGATGGAACAAAGGCAACTGCGCCAACAGCGACAATTGCTGCAAAGCGGGACAAGAAAACGCGATCGAGATAGATCAACATGCATGCGCCGGCGAAAAAGAATGCGCCTAGATAAGCGATTCGGTCGAGATAGAGCTCAGTCACGTGCCAGACCAGGGGAATTTGCACGTTTTTGGCACCGACGTAGGCAGCGAGAGCCCAAGTCAGCGCACAAACGCAAAACATAAGGGGACATGCCCATCGGAAGTGATTGCGACCAAAAAATTTTCCTGTGAGCGCCAAAACGATATACATGATTATCTCGTAACGCAATGTCCACAGCGAGCCGTTGGTCGTGCCGGGGTAAGGGTTTTGGTCGAAGACGCCGGGAAGGGTAGGACTACCCAAAGCAAGCACACCCTTCACGATGAAGTGATAAACTTCCGCAGATTGTAGGTATTCCGTGGCGGATAAATTTGTTACAAGTAGACCAATAACGCATGCGGTCATTAGAACTACAACGATCAATCCTGGAAAAATCCGAAGTGCGCGGCGCATTGTGAACCGGAGTACGTCAGGGTCGCTACACCAGCTTTGGCACACAAGGTATCCGCTGAGAGAGAAAAATAGAGCGACAGCGAGACTGCCCAACGTTTGGCCAGCTAATGGAGCGGGCTCCGGCAAGCCATACAGTGCGAAGCTATGACTGTACAAGACAGCTAACGCCGCGATGATTCGTAAAGCATCAAATGCATTGTGGTGACGGAGAGCTGGTCGCGACGCGAGGTTTACAGTCATATCAACTTTCGTTTTTCAGCCTAGCTCTAAAAAATTTAAAGCATACGGACGCGTAAAAAAACCGTTCATGCATCGAACGGTTATTGGGTGCATCGTTGAAATTTTGCGGCCGTTGCCAAGCGACGATTGATGAACAACCCGCCGCAAAGCGCTGCGCGCAGTGGATTATAGACTCAAAAACTCGCCGTGAACAAAATTGACATTTGGTGGCACGCGCAAATGTGAACTCGTGAGGCACACAAGGGATTGATCAGAAGATTTTTTTACAAGGTGTGCGTCGTTGTCGTCAGCATCTCACAACAGGGAGACTTCGAATCAGAAATTGATAGATTGACGCAGTCATCGTGAAAATATTGCTAGCAAAGAATCGATACAAAAATGTCATGAATGACATTCTTGTATCGAGCAAATTCATCTTGGCACGATGGAGAATTGTGGTTCGGTACTGTAATTCGGCTTAATCGGCCGTTTTGCAAACAGCGCCCATGCATCGCTCCCACGTTTGCCACTTACCGAGGCGCCATATGCCAGCGCCGGTTGCATGTCGGATGGGTACCCCGTTGCGCTATCAGCATAGCCAGTCATTTCCCCAACCCGTAAGCTAAATGCGGCGGCCATTTCAGCACTGCCGCAGGCAACGGCATTGACCGCTACCGTATTGTTGACTTTGTAAGTTTCCGCCATCGTGCTGTACGCAGGACTGTTCACCGAATCCCGCACATTCATATAGTAAGGCGCGGCGTTGATCCAGCAAGAATCGAGCATTCTGGCGATCGGATATTTTGCCTTCCAAACCAGAAGGTTGTCAGCCTTGGTAAAGCCCATATCTGACGCCAAGCCAACGGCTGAGGTGAAGAAATCGTCCTGCCACGGTGCGATGGCAATTCCATTATTGTAGGCATATGCGTACCCGTTTTCAAGGATGCCGAGTGCGTTCGCGGATGTATTATTAGTATATGTCACGTTATAATAATCGAGATTATTTGACAAAATAGTCTCGAAGTAGGTTTTCATCGTATCAGTGCTCGGCGTGATAAATGCGGCCTCGGCAATAGTTCGCACATTCCACGCCTGCCCACGAATCTGTTCCCGACTGAAGATGCCTTTTCCAGCGGAACGATACCCAGGGTTAGGCGTCAGGATGTCGGTGGATGCCCAGAACTGCAACTCCTCCAGGTAGTAGTAATCTCCCGTTACCAAGTACGGTAAATAAGTCAAGCTTGGTTGATGCGCGAGATCATTGAAATAGGGGGTCGAGCAGTCCGCGCCAGCTGCGCAGGCAGGAAACGATTCGAATTTTTGTGTTGTTGGATTAAATGTGTCACCGGTGTTTCCGGCAAGCGTCATATAAGGGTAATCCTGCAATGTAATAGGCCGGTCACTCTTCTTGTCACGATAGTGAATTGACCAACTACCGGCCAGATCCGCCGTACCAAGCATCACATCTTTGGCGCGTTTATCCATGCTCAGCAAATAGTTCACCGTCCACGCGGGAAGCAGGCCGATATCGGGACGTGCACCTGTTTCGGGCATATTTCTGTAGGCGGCACCGACTCCCATCGGTTCAATGTTCGCCCCTTTCCAGTTAGCCGAAGCCGCCGCGAGTGCAGACTCTGCCACACTAATGGTCTGATCATAATTGGGTACCGCCTTGGAAGCGATCAAATACTTTGTGTTGTGCTTCAGATGTATCTGCGGAGCGTCGCCCCACCAGAATGTCTTACGCCAGCGCGCGTGGTGGTAGTGATTCAGAGCTGCTACTGAATAAACGGTCTTGCCGCCGACGAGTACAGTTGCGTCGTAGACAAAATTGCGCGGATTCGTCTCGTACGCCCAGTCGTTATCGATGGACACGTCAATACGTGCTTTGCCGACGCCGCTATACCAGCGAATCGCGTATCGAGCAGTCAAATGGGGATGGTCAACCCCAGCCGCTGTTTTCAACGGCGCGGACACCAGCCATTCGCTCACCAGTGGACCCGACAGCCAGGTTTTGACGGTGCCGTTTTTCAGCAACTGGTCGGCGGCGACGGAGTAGGTCTGGCCATCGACCTTGATGTTGACGGACGACGTAAAGCCGGCGGCGATCAAGCCCGCAGGCAGCGCCGCCGTACCGATCGTCGCGTTCGAACGCGCTAGGCTCATGCGAACTTCGCTGGTGCTGACGGAGGGCACCACGGCCGACAAGATGGCGTGACGAATGGAGCCATCCGCGTAGCTGTTTTTGACGTCGACTTGCAACGGGACAATCGCACCGTTCGGCAATTTGCCGCTCAGCGAAACGCCCGCGCCGAGATCACCCTTGACGAACACCTGACCGAACGTCACCGGAACATTGGTGTGCGTCGCGCTATCGGTGCTGACCAGACCGAGGTCGGTGACGACGCCGTCCACCGTCAACGGTGGCACAACCGGGGTTACCGGGGTAACTGGATCCGCCGGAGTAACCGGGGTGATCGGTGTAACCGGATCGGCCGGCGTCACCGGCGTTACCGGGGTAATAACCGGCAGGCTGACGCCGATCGAGGCGGTCGCTGTGGTGAGCGACGAGCTGAGGGTCAGGGTGCCGGTGTTGGTGCCACCGCCACAGCCGAACAGGGCGATGGCCGGCAAGAGCGTACCGACAAGTTTTGAGCATTGGGAGAAGGTCGAGGATTTCATTTCGCGTGAGAATTAAATATTGCTCTCATCCACTAGGGATGTACGCTAGAAGATTACCCCATGGAAATTACGAGTGCGAAGAAAAATCACAGACAGTTTCAATTTTTTCGCAAATACAACGGAAAGATATCGGCTAACTATGCTAGTTGCCGGTAAATATTTTCTAACTGGAAATCAAAATAATATTTTTTCAAGGCAATTTGAAATATTTTTTTAACATTAATAAAATGCAAATTGATTGTTTTTTTTGCAGCAGTAAGCATTTGCCGTCCCTCAAACCCGTCAGCACGTAGCGTGGATCCACCGGGCCTGCGTCGGGGCAGCAGCTGTTTTCGAGAACACTGCCCATGGACGGGGCGGGCGAAACTCTGTATCCTTCGCCTGACTTTAGCGTTTTACCCAGCGGCTGTAGCTCAGTGGATAGAGTATTGGCCTCCGAAGCCAAGGGTCGTGGGTTCGATCCCCGCCAGCCGCACCAGAATTACTCAATAAAATCAATGACGTGCATGGAATTTCAGATGCTTATTTGTCGTTGATTCAATCCAAATGCTTTCAAGTAAGCGATAAGTAAGCAATCTTAGTCCGGCATTTATTGCACTGTGTAGCGCAGGTCTTCGTATCCGGCGCTTCGCAGAATCACGTCGTCGCCCGATGCGAACTGCACACCTTCCCGAAATCCGATGTCAACCTTTGCGCCGGGGGCGACCTGTAACGAGAGCTGCTTTACGGCTTGGGTGGTTGGATTACGAGTCGCCATAAGTAACGACAGTTGGCGCGCCGATGTGTTCGTGAAAATCGCAACGAGTCCACGGCCCATTGCAGAAGGACGCATTTGAATTCGCACAGGAACTGGCGGCAGCTTTGCCTTCTCTTGGTCGAGCGCCGCTTGTACTGCTTCTGCCTTCGACTTTTCCGCCTCCGAATTTAGCTTTTCCGCAGCTAGAGCTTGCGCCTTGCTTTCCACTTCTGACGATAGCTGGGCTGACTTGGTGGCATGTGTTTGTGCGTCAGTTCGGGCAGCGTTTAGATCTAATTTCAATTCGGCGGCGTGTGAGGCTTCCTTGGCGATGTCCAACTGTAGCGCCGCTACGGTGGCTTTCTGCGCTTCAAGATTTTGGCTCGCTTGGAAGTACAGGAACGCAAGTGTGATGACGACAAGGGCAAGAACTGCGTTTGCAGTCCATGAAACGATGGATGCGGCGCTGGGCGATGTCTTAGAGTGGGACATTTCTGAACTCACGGAT
>Ga0247809_1001629_pt1 | contig 10098 bp, 10 predicted proteins | sample UWRJL104311B1_FD_180951 | JGI IMG/M metagenome (GOLD analysis project Ga0247809, IMG submission 180951) | Plant litter microbial communities from Arlington Agricultural Research Station in Wisconsin, United States - UWRJ-L104-311B-1 | ecosystem: Environmental > Terrestrial > Plant litter >...
TGGCCGCGGCGTTCAACCTGCCGCTCGCGCAGGCCGTGGCCTACGAACGCGAGTTGCAGGGCATCACCTTCGCCACCGACGACGCGGCCGAGGGCAGGGCGGCCTTCGCCGAGAAACGCCCCGGCGTCTTCACGCGCCGCTAGAACGCGCCGGCGCCCGCCAGACCGCTGAAAACCCGACCGCTCAAAACCCGACCACCGAGAACAGAGGATCACCATGACCGACTGGACAGGAGGCGCCGCCGCGGCGCTGCCCCTCGACTCCGACCGGGCCACCCTGGTCGGGCGCGCCTGGGACGCCGCCGCCGGCGGACCCGTCGTCGTCGCCGTGCGTGCAGGCGACGCGGTCGACATCAGCGCGACGTTCGCCACCATGCGCGACGTGGCCGAGGCTGCGGATCCCGCCGGCGCGGTGGCACGGGCGACCGGCCCCGTTCTCGCGAGCATCGACGCGCTCATCGCCAACTCGGCCGCCGACGTGCGCGACGCGGGCCGGCCGTGGCTGCTCTCGCCGATCGACCTGCAGGTGGTCAAGGCCGCCGGCGTCACCTTCCCGGTCTCGATGCTCGAGCGCATCATCGAGGAGAAGGCGCGCGGAGAAGTCGACGCCGCCGAAGACATCCGTGCCACCGTGCTGGAAGCCCTCGGCAGCGACCTCACCGACCTGGTGCCCGGATCGCCCGAGGCCATGCGGCTCAAAGACGTGTTGATCGCCGAGGGGCTCTGGAGCCAGTACCTCGAGGTGGGCATCGGGCCCGACGCCGAGATCTTCACCAAGGCCCCGGTGCTCGCCACCGTCGGCACCGGGGTCGACGTGGGCATCCGCGGCGACTCCGAGTGGAACAACCCGGAGCCCGAGGTCGTGCTCGTCATCGACTCCTCGGGGCGCATCGTCGGTGCCACGCTCGGCAACGACGTGAACCTGCGCGACATCGAGGGTCGCTCGGCCCTGCTGCTCGGCCAGGCAAAAGACAACAACGCGTCGGCGGCGGTCGGCCCGTTCGTGCGCCTCTTCGACGACCGGTTCGACCTCGACGTGCTGCGCGCCGAGACGGTGAGCCTGCACGTCGAGGGGACCGACGGGTTCGTGATGCACGCGGAGTCGCACCTCGCGCGAATCAGCCGAGACCCGGCCGACCTCGCCGCCCAGGCGCTGAGCGACAAACACCAGTACCCCGACGGCCTCGTGCTCTACCTCGGCACCATGTTCGCGCCGACCGACGACCGCGACGCTCCCGGCCACGGCTTCACCCACCACGTCGACGACGTCGTGCGCATCGCCTCACCCGCTCTCGGCACGCTGGTCAACCGGGTCAGGCGCACCGAGACCATCGAACCGTGGACCTACGGTGTGCACGCCCTGATGACCAGCCTCGCCGTGCGCGGCCTCATCGCAACGGAAGCGACCTCATGACCACGATCACCACGACCGACCCCGCCACCGCGACCACCGTCGACACCGGCATCCCCGGCACGACCGACGAGCAGGTCGCCGCGATCACCTCGGCGGCCCACTCGGCCTTCGAGTACCTGCGCGGCACTTCCCGCGCCTGGCGCGCGGGTCTGTTGCGCGCCCTCGCCGACGCGCTCGAGGCCGACCGTGCCCGGCTCACCGCGACCGCGGCGGCGGAGACCGGTCTCGCCGCCTCTCCGCGCCTCGACGGCGAGCTCACCCGCTCGGCCTTCCAACTGCGCCTGTTCGCCGACGCTGTCGACGAGGGCGGCTACCTCGAAGCGGCGATCGACCACGCCGCCCCCACGCCGATGGGTCCGGGGCCCGACATCCGCAGAATGCTCGTACCGATCGGGCCGGTCGCCGTGTTCGGCGCGAGCAACTTCCCCTTCGCGTTCTCGGTGGCCGGGGGCGATACCGCCTCGGCCCTAGCCGCCGGAAACCCCGTCGTCACGAAGGCCCATTCCTCCCACCCGCTCACCTCACGGGCATCGTTCGAGGCGCTGAGCGCCGCGGCCGCGGCCTATGGCGCCCCCGAGGGCACACTCGGCATCGTCTACGGCCAGCGCGGGGGCGCGACCCTCGTGGCCGACCCGCGCATCGCCGCGGTCGGGTTCACCGGGTCGCTCGCGACCGGGCGCATCCTGCTCGACATCATCGAGTCGCGCGAACGGCCCGTGCCCTTCTACGGCGAACTCAGCAGCCTCAATCCGCTGATCGTCACCGAGGGCGCCGTCGCGGCCCGCGGCGACGCCATCGCCGAGGGCCTGTTCGCCTCGTTCACCGGCTCGGCCGGGCAGCTGTGCACCAAACCGGGCATCGCGTTCGTGCCCCGCGGCGCGACCGCGCTCGTCGACTCGGTCGTGGCGCTCGCCCGCGCGGCGGCCCCGCAAGCGCTCCTGAACGAGCGCATCTTCGACGCGTTCGGCGACATCCGGGGCCGCCTGGTCGAGGCGGGCGCGGCGACGTCGCTCGTCGAACCGCGCCAGGGAGCCGACGGATACTCGCTCTCACCCGCCGTGCTCGCCATCGACGCGGCCGACGTGACGGCGGCCGTGGCCGAAGAGGCCTTCGGCCCGCTTCTCGTCATCGTGCGCTACGACGATGTCGCAGAGGTCGCGGGGGCTCTCGCCGCCGTGCCGCACTCGCTCACGGCGACGGTGCACGCCGAGACCGCGGAGTGGGAGGGTCTCGCGCCGCTCGTGTCCGAACTCGAGCAGCTCGTCGGACGTGTGGTCTTCAACGGCTTCCCGACCGGAGTGCGCGTCTCCTGGGCGCAACACCACGGCGGCCCGTGGCCCGCGACCAACACCGCGCACACCTCGGTCGGAGTCACCGCGGTCCGGCGTTTCCTGCGCCCCCTCGCCTGGCAGGATGCGCCCGACGAACTGCTCCCCGAAGAACTGCGCGACGACTACGCCGGGATTGCCCGCAGGGTCGACGGAATCCTCACCCTCGCTACAATTGCCCCATGACTGAACTCGCCCAGGGCGCGGCCTCGACTCCCGTTTTCCTCGGGTCGACGCCGCCCCGGGAACCCGCGGCGCGGCTCGGCGTCGCCGTGGTGCACGACCTGGTGGCGGCGATCGTCACCGGCCAGGTACAGCCGGGCCAGTCGTTGCCGCCCGAGGCGGTTCTGACGCAGCAGTTCGGCGTGAGCCGCACGGTGATCCGCGAGTCGGTCAAGCGCGTCGAAGAAAAGGGACTGGTGCACATCGCCCAGGGCCGCGGCACCGTCGTGCTGCCGGCCGGCTCGTGGAACGTGCTCGACCCGGTCGTGCTGTCGGCGCTCGTCGAACACGACGACTCGGTGGGTGTGCTCGACGAGCTCGCCGTGGTGCGCGGCTCGCTCGAGGGCTCGATGGCCGCCGAAGCCGCCACGATCCGGTCCGCCGAGGAGGTCGCCGCCCTGGCAGCGTCGCTCGAGTACATGCACGAGACCAAGGGCGACAAGCGGTTCGAGCAGGCCGACGTCGACTTCCACGTGGTCGTGATGGAGGCGTCGCGAAACCGGCTGGCCCAGAACATCACCACGATCCTCTACATGCGCGCCCGCGAGAGCACCAGGTTCGTCGGCGCGACGACCGAGGAGGCGGTGCAGCTCACCCTCGACGAGCACGCGCGCATCTTGCGCGCCATCGAACGCGGAGACGCCCCCGCGGCCGAGAACGCGATGCGCGAGCACATCCGGGTGGCCTGGCAGCGTCGCCGCCTGCCCACCCACCGCAAGAACTGACGGCGCCCCGCGCTAGTCGAGGTGCCAGGCCGTCTCCATGACCTGCCAGTTGGGCAGACCGGAGTCGGGGTCGAACGGCAGCTGGCAGGGTGCGGTGCGCGCCCACCACTTCTGCGTCTCGGGGTCGCGAGCCATCGTGGCCTGGTCGGCGTCGAAGTCGTCGCCCACGTACTCGTAGTAGCCGAAGATCACGTCTCCGAGGACGAAGATCGAGAAATTCCGGATGCCGCATTCCGTGATCGTCGCCTCGACGGCGGGCCACACGGCGGAATGCAGTTCCAGGTACTCCGCGCGTTTCTCGGGACGCAGCCGCGCCGCCATGCCGAAACGGAGCACCGGGGCATCCGTCACTCTTTCGTCCCGCCCGCGGTCATGCCCGTCACCAGGAAGCGCTGCGAGAACAGGAAGATGATGAGCACCGGCGCCACCGACACGAGCGTGGCGAGGGCGAGAACGGGGAGCGCGATCGTCACCGAGCCCGCCGAGGTCGGGTTGAACAGGGCCACGTTGGAGAGCAGCTCCGCCAGCCCCACCTGGATGGGCGACTTGTTGCCAGGTTCCATCACGAACGGCAAGAAGTAGTTGTTCCAGTTCGAGGTGAAGTTGAAGAAGCCGACCAGGGCGATCACCGGCGTCGCGAGCGGCATCGCGATCTGGGCGAAGACGCGCAACTCGCTCGCGCCGTCGATACGCGCCGCGTTCAGCAGGTCGGCGGAGACGCTGGTCGAGAAGTAGATGAACGTGAGATAGACGCCGAACGGGAAGAACGAGAACGGCAGGATGACCGCGAGCGGTGTGCCGACCAGCCGCACGGCGCTCATCTCGAGGAACACCGGCAGCACGAGAGCCGTGTTGGGGATGAGCATCACGACGAGCGTGACGATGAGCAGCGGCCGTCGCAGTTTGAAGTCGGTGAGCGCGAGCGCGTAGCCGGCGGGGATGCTGACGACGAGGGTTATCGCGAGGGCCGAGACCGAGTACAGGGCGGAGTTGCCGAGCCAGGTCCACACGATGCCCTGCTGAAAACCGGCGAGAGCGTTCCAGTTGTCGACGATCGTGCCGAACGAGCCGAAGCTGAACGGGGCGTCGATCAACAGCTGGCGTGCGTCCTTGGTCGGGGCGAGAATGAGCCACACGATCGGGATCGCGAAGAACAACACGAAGACGCCGGCCACGAGGAACGCGACCACGCGCCCCACCCAGCGGCCGGGGGCGAAGCCGGTGACCGGCCTGCGGGGGGCATCAATCGCGCTCAAAGAGACCTCCACGGAAGACGAAGAGCGCTGCCAGGGCGACGGCGACCACGAGTAGTACGAGCGAGATCGCGGCCGAGCCGTTGAAGTCGCTCTGTTTGAACGCGTACAGGTACGCGAGTTGGTTGAGGGAGTAGTCGGGGGCGACCACGCCCTTGCTCGCCTGTGACAGCACGCGCGGTTCGACGAAGAGCTGCGTGCCTGCGGCGAGCGACATGATGCCCATGTAGGCGATCCACTTGCGCAGCAACGGGATCTGGATGTGCCACGCGGTCTTGATCGGACCTGCGCCGTCGATGCGCGAGGCTTCCATCACCTCGATCGGGATGTTGTTCAGAGCGCCGTACATGATGACGATCCATCCGCCGGCGCCCGTCCAGAACGCGATCACCGTGAAGACCACGGGGAGGTTCTGCACCGACACTGTCTGTACAAAGCTCTCGAGGCCGAGCCCGCGCAGCAGGCCCGAGACCGGGCTCACCGTCGGGTCGAGCACGAACAGCCAGAGCATCACGCTCGAGGCCCCCGCGAGCGCCCCGGGGATGAAGTACAGAAAACGCACCGAGGCCGACAGCCAGCGCGCGCGGATGGCGTGAACGATGAGGGCGAGCAGCACGACCACGACGACGAGCAGCACGAGCCAGATCACCAGGTACAGGGCGACGTGCTGCACGGCCGGCAGGAAGCGGTAGTCGGCGAAGACCCGTGCGAAGTTGTCGACCCCGACGAACGCGCCGTTCTTGGTGAATGCCAGGAAGAACGCGTACAGCGTGGGAAGCACCCCGAACAGCACGAGCAGCACGGCGTAGCCGCTGGAGAACGCGTACCCCATGACGGCTTGCGAACGCTGGGGTGTTCGACGGGCAGCGGCCCGCCGCCGCCGGCCCCTTTCGGTTCCGACAGCGGCGGTGCTGGTTGTGGTCGTGGAGATGAGAGAGTCCTTACTCGTTGTACGTGACCTGGAGCTACTTGACCGTGTAGCCCTGAACCTGGGCTTCGTTCTTCATCTCCGACTGCCAGTCGTCGCTGAGGTCGGCGATGGTCTTTCCGGCGGCGAGTCCCGGAACGATGACCTTGGCGTACGCGGTCTCCGGGCTGAAGTCGGGGAAGCCCCAACCGTCCCACACGCTGCTGCCGGCGGTCGACAGCGCCGAGGTGAAGTCGCCGGCGAAGAATCCGCTCTCCGACTGCGCGGCGAGCCAGGTGTCGGCGGTGTCGGTGTAGGCGGGCAGTCCGGAGGCCAGCGTCGCCGCGTCGTCGGAACCGATCACGAACTCCATGAACTCCTTCACTGCGGCGTAGTTGGCCGAGTGGCTGGAGGCGTACCAGACGCCGCCGCCCACGTTGCCGGTGACCTTCTCTTCGCCGTCCCAGTACAGCGGGTCGGCCGCGCCGATCTCGCCCGGGTCGTTGTTGAGGCTGTCCTTGTTCTGGAACAGCGCCCCCGCGTACCAGGCCGGGCCGGGCGTCGCCACGAGCTTGTCGGCGTACTTCGACACGAAGTCGGCGCTGAACACGCTGTCTTGAACGAGCGTGCCGTTGGCGACCATGTGGTCGAGCAGCTTCGTCATCTCGGTGGTGTGTTCGTCGGAGAAGTCGGAGGTGAACGTGTCGCCCTCGAGCTGGAAGATCGGCGCCTGGGCGCCCCAGTAGTAGATGTACGTTCCGGCGAACGAGTCGCCGACGCTGCCGAGGATGTAGCCCGGGTGCTCGGCGGCGAGCTTGTCGCTCAGCGCCTCGTAGTCCTGCCAGGTGGCTGGAGCCTCGTAGCCGAACTCGGTGAGGAGCGCCTGGTTGTACCAGAGCACGACGGGGGCGAGGTCGTTACGCAGGCCGTACACGGTGTCGTCGAGCGTCATCGGGTCGTTGGCGCCGGCGCTGAAGCCGTCGAGGAAGTCGTCGTCGAGCAGGCCCTTGTTGAGGGGCGCGGCGAATGCCTGCGTGCCGTTGGTCTCTTTCGAGGCCCAGGAGGCGTCGTTGGTCTGAGTGGAGAACACGACATCGGGCCAGCCGCTCCCCGACTGGTCGAACAGCGCCATCTTGGTCTTGAACGAGTCGCTGCCGCCGGAGTTGCCGTCGTAGGTCTCGATCTTCACCGGGGTGTCGGGGTTGGCCGTGACGAAGGCTTTGGCGAGGGGCTCGCGGGCCGCGTCGACCCAGACCGTGATGCTGCTGTCGGCCTTCTGCTCCGGGGCGGCGAATCCGAACTCGCCCGTGTCGCCGCTTCCCGCGGCTCCGCCGGAACAGGCGGTGAGAAGTCCGAGTGCCGCCAACGCTGCCGTGGCAGTGAGGGTTGTGAGGATGCGGCGATGCTGTGATGCCATATCGGGTCCTTATCTGGTCGACGTCATTGACGACTGGTACCGCCCACTCTGGCGGCGTACTCAGTAGATCATACATGTGACCTTTTAGCAACGAAGGTCGGTAGTGCTTTCGGTCAGGCGGTCGGGCGGAGGCGCAGCTCTTGCATTCCGCCGTCGACGGCGAGGCTGGTTCCCGTCGTCGACAGGTTGCGCGGGCTCGCGAGGTAGGCGATCGCCTCGGCGATCTCGGCCGGTTCGACGAGACGTCCGTGCGGCTGCCGCGCAGCGAGCGCGGCACGCTCGGCTGCGGGGTCTGTGGCGGAGTCGAGCAGGCGCCCGACCCAGGGAGTGTCGGCGGTGCCGGGGTTGACGCAGTTCACCCGTATGCCCTCGCGCAGGTGGTCGGCCGCCATCGCGCGGGTCAGCGAGAGCACTGCGCCCTTCGTGGCGCTGTACACCGCCCGTTGCGGCAGTCCCGCCGTAGCGGCGACCGAGCAGGTGTTGACGATCGCTGCGGCCCGCGACTGGCGCAAAAACGGGAGGGCCGCGCGGCTGACCCGGGCTATGCCGACCACGTTGATGTTGAAAACGCGCGCCCACTCCTCGTCGGTCGCGTCCTCGACGCTCCCCTGGGCCCCGATGCCCGCGTTGTTCACAACGATGTCGATACCGCCGAAGCGGTCGACGACGGCCGCGACCGCGGAACGTACCGACGCGTCATCCGCGACGTCTGTCTCGACGGCGAAGGCCGCCTCGTTCGCCCCGTCGGTGCGCAGGTCGAACACCGCGACGTTCGCCCCGCCCTCGAGCAGCCGTGTCACGACCGCGGCGCCGATACCGGCCGCTCCGCCCGTGACGATTGCGGTCAGTCCGCTGAATTCCATTCCGGTCTCCTATGCCTGGCCGAAGAGCTGGCGTTGGCGGCCGAGCCCCTCTATTTCGATTTCGACGACGTCGCCCTCCGAGAGGTAGGGGAAGCGGCCCGAGAGGGCGACTCCCGCGGGTGTGCCGGTGAGCACGACGTCGCCCGGTTCGAGCGCGAGAAACTGGCTGAGGTGCCAGACGATGTAGTCGATGCCGAAGACGAGGTCGGCCGTCGTCGAGTCTTGGCGCGGCTCCCCGTTGACCCAGCTGCGCAGCCGCAGGTTGCCCTCGTCGACCTCGTCGGGGGTGACCAGCCACGGCCCGAGCGGGCTGAAGCCCGGCGCGCACTTGCCCTTCGACCATTGGCCGCCCGACACCTCGAGCTGGAACTCGCGTTCCGACAGGTCGTTGGCCGCCAGGTAGCCGGCGATGTGCTGCGCCGACTCCTCGGGCGAATCGAGGTAGAGGGCCCTGGTGCCGATGACGACGCCCAGCTCGACCTCCCAGTCGGTCTTGAGGCTGCCGCGCGGGATGTCTACCCCGTCGTCGGGGCCGCCGACAGTGTTGGGTGTCTTGAGGAAGATGATCGGCTTCTCGGGGGGCAGCGAGCCCGACTCGGCGGCGTGCGCCGCGTAGTTCATCCCGATGCAGACGATCGCGCTGGGGCGGGCGACGGGCGAGCCGACGCGCATGCCCGCGGCGTCGGCCAGCTCGGGCAGCTCCCCCGCCGCGGCCGCGCCGCGGATGCGCTCGATCGCGCCAGAGGCGAGAGCCGCGCCGTCGATCTCGTCGACGATCGACCGCAGGTCGAAGTACCTGCCGTCGTCGACGAGCACCGGAATCTCGCTGCCGATTTCGCCGAGCCGCGCTAGCTTCATGGGATTTCCTTCGTGATCGTGGTCAGTCGGAGACATGGGATGTCTGCGCCGGAATCACCGTACTTGTGGATGACACGGGGCGCAACCCCGCGTATTGATGGGATGACTGCGGTCGGCTATGCTCGCCGGATGGCAGTGACAGAAGAGGCGATCTCCACGATCAAGGCCATGATCGTCTCGGGCGAACTGAAGCCGGGCGACCGGCTTCCGCCCGAAAAAGAGCTGAGCGAGCTGCTCGGCGTCTCGCGCAACTCGCTGCGCGAAGCCGTCAAGTCGCTCGAGTTCATCCGGGTGCTCGACGTGCGGCGCGGAGACGGCACCTTCGTCACCAGTCTCGAGCCGAGCCAGTTGCTCGAGGCGATGGCCTTCGTCGTCGACCTGCACCGCGACCGTTCCGTTCTCGAGATCTTCGAGGTGCGCCGCATCCTCGAGCCGCACGCCGCGGCTCTCGCGGCGGCCACGATCACCGACGAACAGCTCGATGCGCTCGAGGCGTCGATCTCAGCCGTCGACGAGCACACCGGGGTCGACCGCATGGTGGCCCACGACCTCGAGTTCCACAGCATCATTTCGGGTGCCAGCGGCAATGCCTACCTGTCGACGCTGCTCGACAGCATGTCGAGCTCGACCACCCGCGCGCGCATCTGGCGCGGTATCACGCAGCAGGGTTCGGCCCAGCGCACCCTCGCCGAGCACGCGGCGATCCTGCGCGCATTGCGCGAGCACGATCCGGACATGACACGCGCCGCCCTCGTGCTGCACATCGGCGGCATCGAATCCTGGCTCCGGGCGGCGGTCGAGCAGTGAGCATCCTCGTCGCGGTGCCCGACCGGGAGATGCTCGAACGCCTCGGCCCGCAGCCCGCGGGCGTCGAGCTGACCGTGTGGGCGCTCGGATCGGAGCCGCTCGACCGCCGTTTCGACCTGCTCGTGCTGCCGTACATGATCGCGCCGGCAGAGCTCGCGGGCCTCGCCGGACAGGCGGTGTCGGTGGTGCAGTCGCAGATGCTCGGCTTCGACGGCGTCGAGCACCATCTGCCGCCCGCTCTCGTCTACTGCAACGCCGTGGGCGTGCACGAGGCGGCGACCGCCGAGCTGGCGCTCGCATTGATG
>Ga0247809_1001630_pt1 | contig 10095 bp, 11 predicted proteins | sample UWRJL104311B1_FD_180951 | JGI IMG/M metagenome (GOLD analysis project Ga0247809, IMG submission 180951) | Plant litter microbial communities from Arlington Agricultural Research Station in Wisconsin, United States - UWRJ-L104-311B-1 | ecosystem: Environmental > Terrestrial > Plant litter >...
GCGCCCTGCTTGAGGCCACCACCCGGAAGCAGGTTGGCGATGGCGGGATGCGTGGGGATCAGCCGGCTGTCAAGCTTGGTTGCCTGCATCGAACGTATGCGATTCTGAAGTTCGCGCACGGTGTTTTCTGCACCCCGCCCCACCGCATCGCCAACAGAGTCCTCCTCCTGAGGGGAAAAAGCGGCTGCGGCAGGCATAGCTCTATTTTCGAACATGCGTTCGATGCTGTCAATTGCCACTGACATTGCACGGCGTGTCCCACGCATTAGGCTCGAACCGTGGCCACAACACTTTCCGAGCAGCTTGCCGCTCGCCTTCGCGCGGTGCTGAGGAGCGCTGACCACCCGACGACAGCCTCCGGAACCGCCGTCGCGTGGCGGGTACAGCGCGACCGCTGGGTGGACGCGCTTGATCCCCGCGGCGCCGATGTGTTTGACGAAGATCGCGTGCGAGAGCTGATTGATTTCCTCGCCGAGTCCGGACCCAGTTCGTCGTCACGCCGCACTCCGGTGGAGTGGACCCGTCTGATCGACGAACTCACTCCAGAGCTGCTGTTCAGCGTTCGTTAGCCCCAGCATCGCCCTTGTCTGCACCGGAGAATCCCGGCAGGCGGATCTCGCTCGTATCGACCTCAACCTCACCCACATCATCGGGACCACCCGTGCCGGGCAAAACCTGGACATCGGTGGTCTCCTCGTCGATCCCCGACGTTGCCTCGCTGGATTCGGGCGTCTCCGCCTGCTTGGCCCGTATGTCCCGGTCATTTCCGTCGGGGTACTGCGATGAGGCCGTTGGTTCGTTTTCCATAGTCATGGTGCGACGCTATGTAGGCGCCGCAGCGCGGTCGAGGCATTGCCAATTGCCGTGATGCCAGCTAGCCATCCGTACGTCATCCACAGAAAATATTCGCTTTCCTGCTTCCGTTGCCCGTAAGATCGGGCAACCCCGGGCTGAAATGCCCGTATCCCTGCACTGCGCCGGACTTCAACGGAGAAGAACGCGATGAAAACACCGCTCGCCCTTATTGAGGCATTCCTGATGCTCGTTGTTGTGTCCTGGATGGCCATCGGCGTCACTGCCGCATTCCCCTACGCTGCCGCACTGGTGTGGCTCGCGGTACTGATCATCGCCCTCGTGGCGGTTCCACCCATTGTGCGTCGCGGGTGGGAAGACAGCCACGCACCGAGCCAGAGTTAGCGACGCTTTTTCGGCTTGAGAGCAGCCCTCTGACGCGCGATTGCGTGCGCCCGGCCGGCGGCACCACTGTTTGTCGCAGTCTTGCCCGAGCCACTCTTCGCCCCGCCCTTGGCGGCACCGGCGGTTTTCGGCGCTTGTCCCTTGGCGGCAGCGGTCTTGGCGGCAGCCGCGCTGGATTTCTGGGCGGCCTTGCTGTCGCCGGCCTTTTTGCGTGCGGTCTTCTCCGACGCCGAAAGTTTGGTGTTCGCGGGAACTCCCGACCCAGCTCCGTCGACACCGGCTCCCACGCCCGTCCGGGAACTGCCGGCCTTGCGTCCCCGGACAATACCGATGAACTCTTCCATGTCTGGGGTGAGTTCGTCCGCAATCCAGGCAACTGCGATTTCCGTCTGGGGGGCATCACTCACAATTCGCGCAACAACGTCTTTGCGGGTGTACAGGCGAGCAACCGACTGGGGGAGCATCACTACACCAACGCCGGCCGCAACGAGCTCAACCGCATCGGCGACAACATCTGGGTCGCGAACAACCGTCTCGTGCTCGAGATCAGCCAGCGTCAGCTCCTCGAAAGCCGCGATGGGATGATCCTTCGACGCGACCACAACGGCCATCTCGCTGTACAGCGGAATAACGCTGAGCCCGTACTCGCGCACAGGAAGCCGCACGAAGCTCACGTCCACAATCCCGTCATGCAGCACCGAGACCGCATCCGCCTCTTCGCCAGGGCGAACCCGCAGCTGGACGCTGGGATAACGGCGCTCCCACTCAAGGGACCACTTGCCAATGGTCACGCCGGGCACAAACGCGATGCTCAGGCTGGTTGGCGCAGCGGCCTGGCTGGCCAGCTCGTCCTGTCGGACCAGTTCGGCCTCGATCAGGGGAGCGGCCTCAGACAGGAGCTGGCGGCCAGCGTCGGAGAGCGTTGTCGTGTCGGCGGAACGGTCAAACAGCTCCACCCCACGCTCTGCCTCCAGCGCCTTGACCGACGCGCTGAGCGCCTGACGCGAGATCCCGAGGGCCTTTGCTGCCCGCGCAAAATGCAGTTCTTCGCCGACAGCGACGAAGTGCTGCAGTTGGGTGACGTCCACTGGCGTCCTTTCACGTGGGGCGCGCGTAGGGCGCGAGTACAGGTCACAGGCTACGCTGTCAGGATGAATCAGGAACGATCGCCGCAGACCATGAAGCCGGCGACCGCCGCACAGAAGCTCGGGATTTACCTCCCCGCAGCACCAGAAGAGTTCCAGAACGCGGACGTCACGCGCGAACAGCTCGCTGAACTGCTGTCGACGCCGCCCGAGTGGCTCGTGCAGCTGCGCCTCACCGGACCCCACCCTCGCCAGATCGTTGCGAGCAAGCTCGGTGTATCCACGTCGGGTCTCGCCCGCGGTGGAGCCACCGACCCTCTAACGACCGTCGAGATCCAGGAACTCCTGGCTTCCCCGCCCGAGTGGCTCACCCGTGAGCGTTCCACTCAGGCCGCAGTGCGCAAGGAAGACAAGCGCATCAAGGACCACAACGCTGCGGTCGAAGAGCAGCGAGCAAAAGAGGCCCGCCACGAGGCCCAGCTGAACCGTCATGCCGAAGAGCGTGAAGCGCGCGAGAAGCGCGAATTCCGCTAAACCGCGCAATCGCAGAGTTCTACACCCAACCGATAGAGCCAAACAAGTACCTGATTTCCCGTGCGCCAGGTCGTTGAATTGACTCGTCCGTGCCGGCAGTGACGGGCGTGATGGGTGGATGCCGCGATCCGAAGTGACCGTCGGTGAGCGTCGTTGCGAAATCTCCCGCCCTGCCGGCTCGTGACCTTGTCGGGGTCGGGTAACAATGAGGCATGAGAAACCACTGGACTGCCCGGAGCATGATCTACCTCGGACTCAGCGTTGTTGGGCTGGTCGGAACCTGGACATACAACGGCCTCGCGATCGTGCAAATGCGCGACTTTGTGGGGGACTGGGTCAACAGCGGGCCAGCGGTCTCCTCCCTGACGGTTGACCTGCTCATCGCCGCGGTTGCCGGCAGCATTTTCATCATCCTCGAGGCACGCCGACTCGGAATCAGACGCGGCTGGGTGTTTGTGGCGCTGTCCGCGGTCACGGCGTTTGCGTGTATGTTTCCTCTGTTCCTCGCGGTTCGTGAGCGCAAACTGGAGCAGATCCGAACCACGCGTGAGGGTTCGACCTCCTAGTCGCTCAGCGCACCCGGCGGTACCGTGGGGCATGGAGCAACCGGAGCTTGACCCCACACGCCTGCGCGACCAGCCGTCCCTTGTCTCGTCGCGAGGCACCATCTGGCTGGTGATAGCAGGACTCCTCGCCGCCATCGCGATCGCGATCATGGTTCCCCTAAGAAACTTTGCCCCGAGCGGCCTTGCTGTTGTGGGCGTTGTGCTCATCGCTGTCCTGTATGCCGCGATGGTGGCCGTCCGGTTCCTCGTCCGCGCCGGTCGCTTACGGCTCGGGCTGCTCGCCAGCCTCACCCTCGGGATTGCCGCGGCCGCGCTCGTGTGTATTGGCGTCGTGGCGGCAACGCAGCAAGCGTCCGCATAGTCAAGCCGCCCCCGGCAAAAGCTGCTTCCCGGGGTCCGTCCCGTAGATTCAGCGAACCATGACATCAATCTCGGTCGTAATACCGGCCCTGAACGACGCTGCCCTTCTGCGCAGTTGCCTCGCCGCCCTCGCCTTACAGAGCCGGCGGGCGCACGAAATCATCGTTGTCGATAACGGCAGTGTGGATGCCACGGTGGAGGTTGCACAGGTCGCTGGAGCCCTCGTGCTGCGCCAACCGGTCCGCGGAATCTTCGCGGCCTCCGCCCTGGGGTATGACGCGGCCACTGGCGACATCATCGCGAGGCTGGACGCCGATTCTGTGCCAGCAGCCGACTGGATCGCCACCATCGAACGCGAGCTCGGACGGGCGCCATCGCTCTCCGCCATCAGCGGTCCGGCCCGGTTCTACGGTGGCAACCGGTTCTGGCGCTGGTTCGGCGCCACCGTCTACGTTCCCGGCTACTACTCCCTGATGCGTCTCCTAACCGGACACGCCGCGGTGTTCGGCTCCAACTTCGCCATGCACCGCGAGGTGTGGGCGGGTGTGCGATCGTCCGTCCATCTGGACGATCCTGAACTGCACGATGACATGGACCTCAGCCTCCAGCTCCTGCCAGAGATGACGGTGCTGTACGTCCCCGCGCTGACCGTCAGCGTTTCAGCGCGTCCTTTCGCCTCTGTGGGAGCAATGGCCAAGCGCATTCGCTGGGGACGCCGCACCATGGCGCTTGGAGCGGCCGAGCGGTCGTACCGGGGGCGTCGATCCGACTACCGACGGCTCCATCCCCGGTAGACGCGGCCGTCACACGGGGAAACGAACCGTTGCGGCGACAACGCCACCACCCGGGACGTCTTCGCCGCGCACCGCGACGATCCGTGCATCCGCGAGCAGGGCGCGCCGAACGATCTCATCCGCAACGCCATAGGTACCCGCGCCGCCGTCCTCGGCATTGGTTTCTGACGGCAGATCGACAGCACCGGTCAGCTCGTCCACGGTTCCCGGTATCGTACGGTCGATATCCACAATCAGCAGCTCGACCGCGTGTGCCGTCGCTGCGCGCGCGACGTCGCCCAGATCGGTTACCGCGGTTCCATTCGCGAGCCTGGTACCGAAACCCTCAACGAGTTCGGCCAGTTGACGGGCGTACAACGCGTCCAGGAGCGGCCGTGCGGCAGCTCCGATGTCCTCGTTTGTCCTGGCCTCAGGGTTTCCATCAATTGCGGCATCGAGCACGAGGGGATACCGGCTTTCTTGACGGAAAATGCCCACCAGCGGTTCAGCGCCGGCGAGGATAAGCGGAATGCCTGACCCGCCGAGCTCCGGAGCAAGCGCATCATCGATCAGTCGGGCGTAGTGGTCCATTCGCGTCTTCTGACCCTCGGACCCCTGGATCCTGCCCCGGGGTGACCGACCGCGGATCGAATCGACCCCGGCGGCGGACGCGACGTCCGTCGGCAGCCCCACCACCTCGACCTGCTCGACGGGCGTATCGGGCGACACGGCGAGAAGTCGGACCGAGTTCTGCGCCAACGCCAGCACCCAAGCCGACTGGGGGAACGTCAGCGCCCGGAAGAGAGGCTTGATGTAAAACCGATCCGACACCTCGACCGTTGGTGTCACCGCGTTCGCAAGGTTGAAGGAGGTGATGCCCTCCCGATTGACAAACAGGGCGAGGGAGTTCGCCTGCCGGCGGGCGAACTCCGGCCCGTCGGTGTGCTGCTCCACCATCAGGGCCACACGGTCCGCGTCGATCCGGGAACTGCCACACTCCACGAGTTTCTCTGCGGCAGCCGCAACAGCGTTCTTCAACTCGATGCGCAGGCGGTCGGCATTCGGCACCGGGTTGGTCGCAATGTATATCGACACACACCCGGGCTGCCGGGATTGGGCCAGTTCGAGCAGTTCGGATCGAGTTGGAAGATTGATGTGCAGCATGCCCGGTTCCCTCTCACCAGCGAGTGTCTCGAAGTCAATATCGGACAGGGTGCGGCGTGAACGCAAGCGCCTGGCGTACGGCAGCGTTCGCGTCGAATTGTTGACAGCGATGACCACTAAGTCGCGGCGTCTTCCCTAAAGTCGGTGGTCGTGGGTACCTTAAGGACGTGGCATATCTCGAGGCCGCTGGCCTGACAAAGACCTATACGCCCCGTGGCGCACCGAAGGTGCATGCCCTCGACGGCCTCACCCTCTCGGTGCCGCAGGCGACGGTGACCGCCCTGCTCGGTCCAAACGGTGCTGGCAAAACCACGACCGTGAAGGTGTTCACGACCCTCATCACCCCCGGGTCGGGTACCGCGACCATCGGCGGCATCGATGTGGTCAAACACCCCGAGAAGATTCGTCCTCTCATCGGGGTGTCCGGCCAGTACGCCGCGGTGGATGAAAACCTGACCGGTTTCGAAAATCTCGACATGGTGGGCCGGCTCTACCACCTGGGGCGCAGGGCGTCGCGGGCACGGGCCAAAGAACTCATCGACCTGTTTGATCTCACCGAGGCGCAGAACCGGCCGGTGAAGGGTTTTTCTGGTGGGATGCGACGGCGGATCGACCTCGCTGGGGCGCTTGTGACCCGCCCCTCCGTGCTGTTCCTCGACGAACCCACCACGGGCCTCGACCCGCGCAGCCGCCTCGGCATGTGGGACATCATCACCTCGCTGGTCGGACAGGGCACAACCGTGCTGCTCACCACGCAGTACCTGGAGGAGGCTGACCAGCTCGCCGACAGCATTTCGGTCATCGATGGGGGCAAGGTCATCGCGGAGGGCACGTCCGATGAGCTGAAGGCGTCCATTGGCGGTCAGCGCGTCGAACTCAGCCTGGTGAACGCGAGCGACAGTCGCGAGGCAGCGGAGGTTCTCCGGGCACATGGCACGTCGGAGCCCACCGTCGATGGCGGCGGTCGCGAGCTGACCGTGAACGCTGCCGATGCCCCACTGGCCCTCCAGCGCATCCTCGCCCGCCTGGGCGAGCTCGGTATTCCGTTGTTCGACGCCGGAATGCGTCGACCAACCCTGGACGACGTCTTCCTGCGACTGACCGGGCACAGCGCATCGAACGAGAAGGAGGAAGGCGCCACCGGCGAGGACAAGCCGAAGCGCCAGCGCGCTGGACGGCACAGCGGGGCAGAGATCGAGGAGGAGAAGTCATGACGGCGGTGGCCAACTGGCTGAACGACGGGTGGATCACTACCCGCCGCAACTTCATCAAGATCAAGCGCGTACCCGACATCCTGGTCTTCACCACGCTGCAGCCGATCATGTTTGTGCTGCTCTTCACGTACGTCTATGCGGGCGTGATCAAGATTCCCGGCATCACCTACGCCGAGTTCATCATGGCCGGTATTTTCGCGCAGACAGTGGTGTTTGGCTCCACCTACTCGGGGTCGGCCATGGCGCAGGATCTCAAAGACGGCATCATCGACCGATTCAGGACTCTGCCGATGAGCCCCTCAGCTGTGCTCGTCGGCCGCACCAACGGTGACCTCCTCATCAACGGCATTTCGATGATCGTAATGATCGTTACCGGACTCATCGTGGGATGGCGCGTCACCTCGAGTTTTCTCGAGGCGGTCGCTGGCGTTGCGCTATTGCTGCTGTTTGCCTACGCGCTGTCGTGGGTAATGGCTTTTCTGGGCATGAGCGTCCGTAGTCCGGAGGTGATCAACAATGCCTCGTTCCTTATCCTCTTCCCGCTGACGTTTATCTCCAACGCTTTTGTACCCAGCGAGACCCTGCCAGCGCCACTCCGCGTGTTCGCCGAGTACAACCCCGTGACGGCGCTTGTCCAGTCTGCTCGGCAACTGTTCGGGAATGTCCCGCCAAACACCCCCGTGCCCGACACCTGGATCGGACAGAACCCGATCCTGGTCGTGCTGATCGGCATCGCGATCGTCCTCCTCGTCTTTGTGCCCCTGTCCATCCGCAAGTTCAGTCAGGTGAGTTCGCGCTGACCGAATCGCGGTTGCGTACTACATCCCAGCCGAACTGGGCTAGAACTGAACGTATGACAGTTACGTCGAAGATCGAGACCGAGCGAAAGTACGACGTAGACGAAGGGACCCAGGTCCCCGACCTGACAGCGGTCGGACCGGTCGAGGTGCAGGAGACGTTCACTCTGCGCGCCACCTACTTCGACACCGCGAACGGAGCGCTCGCGAATCGGTTGATCGCGCTTCGCCACCGCACCGGCGGAGGAGACGAGGGATGGCACCTGAAGACTCCCGGCATCGGCGGGCGGACGGAACACCATTCTGAGCTTCAGGAGTCGGTACCGGATGGCATCCGCGACCTCGTGGAAGCCGTCATCCGCGGACAGGAGCTGGTGGAGATCGCCCGCCTCAGCACGCAGCGCACCGTCATACACATCTTCGACGAACAGGGTCGGGCCATCGTCGAGGTGGCGGACGACCTGGTCTCCGCGACAGACGTCGAGTCCGGCATCCTGCGGCTCTGGCGGGAATGGGAAGCCGAACTGCTGGATGGCGCACCGAACGGACGCAGGAAGCGTGAGGCCGTCCTCGACGCCGTCGAAGCGGTCCTCCTCGGCGCCGGTGCGACGCGCTCCAAGAGTGCGTCGAAGCTGGCCCGTGCCCTCGGGCGGGATTCACTCGCGCAATCTCCCGGGCGTCACACCGCTCCCAACCCGTCCGACGGTTCACTGAACAAAGCCAGCCCAGCACTCCAGGTGGTGCTGGTCGTGCTTGAAGATCTCATCGAGGCGCTCATCGCCGCCGATCCGGCCGCGCGCCAGGACGTGCCGGACGGCGTTCACGCCATGCGGGTAATAGTCCGTCGCATCCGGAGTGTGCTCGCGACTTTCTCTACCGTGCTTGAAGCGTCCGTCGCGGGCGAGATTCGCGAACGGCTGGGTGTTCTGGGCTCGGTGCTGGGCGCAACACGAGATGCGGAAGTCCGTCACGACCGTGCTCTGGCGCTCCTCGGCGAACTGACCTCGCCGGACGTCGATATTCACCGTCGCCTCATCGAGGACGCCGCTGGCGAGCGGGCGGTACGCCACACAGATCTTCTTGCCTACCTGGACAGCGCGGAATACTTCTCCCTCCTTGACGACCTGGAACGTCTACTAGACCGCCCGCCTGTCACGGACTACTCGATGCGGCCGGCCGGGACTGAACTGCGCGCCTCACTGGTGCACCAGATCAATCGCACCGATCACCTCCTGGGAGGTGCCAAGCGAAAGGATCTCGACGCACTGCACGACGCGCGGAAGGCGGCTCGACGACTTCGCTATGCCATCGAAGCGGTCACCAGTTCACCCGCTCCCATCTTTGGGAAGAAGTTTGTACACCTGGGTGAGATGGCCCACCTCCTGCAGGATTCGATTGGCGAGAACCGGGACGCGGCGCTCTTCCTTGACCAGCTGGAGACCGTGATGGCCGAGGCAACGGAGGCGGGGGAGTCGACGGGAGGTTACGCCGCTCTCGAGCGGTCGGAAAAGCGAGCGGCGCGTGCCGCGCTCGAGAACGTCAAGGGTCTCCGCAAGCAGTTCCGCGATCTGGCCTAGAGAGACGCGCCCTCGGTGACCGCCCGCTGGACTCTGCCCCGATGGATCCGGGAGGCGGACAAACGGTCGGCGCGCCGGGTTAACACCCGACGGCTCCATCCACGCATTGGTGGAACGCTCACCCGGCTATCGCACCTTGCCGACCACGGTGTGCTGTGGTTCGTTATCGCGGCTGCGCTTATTGGGTTGGGTGGGCGGTACCGCCGCGCCGGCCTCCGCGGAGCGGCGTCGCTGGGTGTGGCCAGCGCTTTGGCCAACCTGGTAGGTAAGCGACTGGTGGGAGGACCACGGCCGCTGCTGCGGGATGTCCCGCTCGCCCGGCAGCTCAGGAAAACGCCGACCTCGCCGTCGTTTCCTTCCGGTCATACCGCCAGTGCCGCGGCTTTTGCCGTCGGTGTGGCGCTCGAGGCCCCACGGGCAGGCGCCGCCGTGCTGCCGCTCGCCGCGGCCGTCGGCTACTCCCGGCTGCACACCGGGGCACACTGGTTGTCCGACGTCCTCGGGGGAGCTCTCCTGGGCGCGACGGTCGCCGCGGTGGGCCGCGCGATTGTCCCCGCCCGAACCACCGGAACCACCGGTTCCGTGAGCGGCCGCGAGGATTCGCGCGTTCAGCTGCAGACGGACGGGCGCGGAGGCGGACTGCTGATCATCGTCAATCCCCACTCGGGCCAGGACGCGCACCGACCGAGTCCGGTGCCACTGCTGGCGCGGCGGCTGCCCGGCGCGCGCATCCATGTATTGCGGGAGGGCGACGAGATCGCAACGGTTGTTGCCGACGCCGCCGCGGGGGAGCAGGCGCCCGGTGCACTCGGCGTCTACGGGGAGATG
>Ga0247809_1001632_pt1 | contig 10088 bp, 7 predicted proteins | sample UWRJL104311B1_FD_180951 | JGI IMG/M metagenome (GOLD analysis project Ga0247809, IMG submission 180951) | Plant litter microbial communities from Arlington Agricultural Research Station in Wisconsin, United States - UWRJ-L104-311B-1 | ecosystem: Environmental > Terrestrial > Plant litter >...
CTTGTCGTCGCCCGCGATGTCGCCCGAGTAGTCGCTGGCTGCGACCCACAGGCGGATGATTTCCGACCCCAGCTTCTTGCTGATTTCCTGGGGGTCGATCCCGTTCTTGAGCGACTTGCTCATCTTAATGCCCTTGGCATCGACGGTGAAGCCGTGCGTGAGCAGGCCGCGGTACGGTGCGCGGTCTTCCAGCATGCAGGCGATGAGCAGCGACGAATGGAACCAGCCGCGGTGCTGGTCGTGGCCTTCGAGGTACAGGTCGGCCTCGGGGCCGGCGTCGTGGTGCACCGTCGGGTGCGTGCCGCGCAGCACGTGATAGAAGGTCGAGCCCGAGTCGAACCACACCTCCAGGATGTCGGTGCTCTTGGTGTAGCTCGGCGCGTCTTCGGCCCCGAGAATCTCTTCGACCGTCACGCGGCTCCATGCCTCGATGCCGCCCTGCTCGACGATCGCCGCTGCCTGGTCGAGGATCTCCATGGTGCGCGGGTGCAGCTCGCCCGAATCCTTGTGCAGGAAGAAGGGGATCGGCACGCCCCAGCTGCGTTGGCGCGAGATGCACCAGTCGGGCCGGTTGGCAATCATGTCGTGCAAGCGGGCCTTGCCGTTCTCCGGGTAGAACTGTGTCTTCTCGATGGCGGCCAGCGCGGTCTGGCGCAGCGTCTGAGGCGCCTTGTCCTTGGTGAACACGCCCTCGCCCTCGTCCATGCGAACGAACCATTGCGCCGCGGCGCGGTAGATCACCGGCGTCTTGTGGCGCCAGCAATGCGGGTAGCTGTGCGTGATGCCTTCGGTGGCCAGCAGGCGATGCGCATCGCGCAGCGCGGCGATGATTTCCGGCACTGCCTTCCAGATGTGCTGCCCGCCGAACAGCGGGAAGTCGGCCGCGTAGGTACCGTTGCCCTGCACCGGATTCAGGATGTCGTCGTACGCCACGCCATGCGCGATGCACGAGTTGAAGTCGTCCACGCCGTAGGCGGGTGAGGAGTGGACCAGGCCGGTGCCATCGGTGGCGGTGGCGTAGTCGGCCAGGTACACGGGCGACAGGCGCTGATAGCCAGCGTCCACGTCGTAAAGCGGGTGCTCGAATTCGAGCCCGCCCAACGCCTCGCCCTTGACGGTCGCCAGCACCTTGCCGTCGAGCGCGTAGCGCGTCATGCACATCTCGACCAGCGAGTTGGCCAAGATCAGCAGGCCGCGTTCGGTGTCGACCAGCGAGTACTCGAGCTCGGGGTTGAGGTTGATCGCCTGGTTGGCCGGGATGGTCCAGGCGGTGGTGGTCCAGATGACGGCGAAGATGTCGCCCAGCACGTCCGGGCGGCCGAAGGCGGCCAGTACCTTGTCGCGCTCGTGCGCCTTGAAGGCCACGTCGATCGTCTGCGATTTCTTGTCGGCGTATTCGATCTCGAACTCGGCCAGCGACGAGCCGCAGTCGAAGCACCAGTACACCGGCTTCAGGCCGCGGTAGACGAAGCCGCGCTCGATCACGCGCTTGAAAGCGCGCAGCTCGCCGGCCTCGTTGGCGAAGTCCATCGTCTTGTACGGGTGGTCCCATTCGCCCAGCACGCCCAGGCGCTGGAAGTCGACCATCTGCTGCGCGATCTGCTCGGTCGCGAAGGCGCGGCTCTTGGCCTGCATGTCGTCGCGGCTCAGGTTGCGCCCGTACTTCTTCTCGATAGCGTTCTCGATCGGAAGGCCGTGGCAGTCCCAGCCCGGCACGTAGAGCGCGTCGAAGCCGTCGAGCTGGCGCGCCTTGGTGATCATGTCCTTGAGGATCTTGTTGACGGCATGACCCATGTGGATCTGGCCGTTGGCATAGGGCGGGCCGTCGTGCAGGATGAACTTGGGCGCGCCGGTGCGTGCGTCGCGCAGCCGCTTGTAGAGGCCCTGGTCTTCCCATTCCTTGACCCAGCCCGGCTCGCGCTTGGCCATGTCGCCGCGCATCGGGAACGGCGTGTCGGGCAGGTTGAGGGTGGCGCGGTAGTCGTGGGTGGCGCTATCGCCTTCGAGTGAGTTGTCGGCCATGAGGGTTCCGGAAATCTGCGCTGCGATGGCAGCGCGCAAGAATCGAGGGATGCGTGCAGCGCGGGAGAACGGTGCGCGGGACGCGACGGGTGACGAAGGAGCGGGATCGGCTTCCCGCCCTAAATTCGGTCGCGCGTCGTCTGGCGGTGCACTTCCGCATGGCTCTGGACGTGCGTGGAGGCAAAGAACGCACGTGCGTCGTTGCCATCCTTCGCGATCCCTGCGGTCAGGGCTTCGAGGCTGGTGTAGCGCAATTCGTCGTGCAGTTTGTGCAGCAGTTCCACGCGGACGATTTTACCGTAGGCCCCTTCCGTTCCCAGCTCGGCAGGCCAATCCAGGCAGTGCGTCTCGAGCAGCACCCGCCCTGCGTTGACGTCGTTGGCATCCAGCGAAGGTCGCACGCCCAGGTTGGCCACGCCCTTGAGCGGTTGCGCGGCGAGCCCGTGCACCAGCACCGCAAAGATGCCGCTGGCTGCGGGCTTCCAGTGCTTGAAGCGCAGGTTGAGGGTGCGGAAGCCGTCGTCCTTGCCCGGTGCCGAGGCACCCAGCGCCCGGCCCAGCTTGCGGCCGTGCACCACATGGCCCGAGATGGCGTAGGGCCGGCCCAGCAGCGTGTGGGCGTCGGCCATGCGGCCTTCGGCCAGGGCGTCGCGCACCGCCGAGCTGGAGACGCGCAGATTCTTCACTTCGTAGCTGTTCATGCGGGCCACGTCGAAGCCATGGCGATCGCCCGCGGCGTCGAGCATGGCGTAGTCGCCAGCGCGCTTGGCACCAAAGCGGAAGTCGTCGCCTACCAGCACGTAGCGTGCGCCCAGCCCGTCGAGCAGTACGGTTTGAATGAAATCGTCGGGCGTCTTCGATGCCAGCCGGGCATCGAAGGGCAGCACGATCGTCTGCGCCACGCCGCAGCCGGCCAGTTCGCTCAACTTGTCGCGCAAGGTTCCGATGCGCGCGGGCGCCAGTTCCGGCCGCTTGCTCGCTGCGGCGAAGTAGTCGCGCGGATGCGGTTCGAACGTGAGCACGCAGCTGGGCAGCCCGCGCTGGCGCGCCTCGGTATTCAGCAGCGCCAGCATGGCTTGGTGGCCACGGTGCACGCCGTCGAAATTGCCGATGGTAAGGGCGCAGGCCGGAGCCACGCCGGGATGCCGGAACCCGCGAAAAACCTGCATGGATCGATCTGATTTTGATAGCGCTGGATGCCCGTGGGATGGGCAGGACAGGCTTGTTTGTCACAAAGCCGGTATATTGTGACGCAGTGCGTTGTGGCGCGCGCCTCGAGGGTTGCGCCACGGTCGGGTCTCTCCGTGTTCTTTCCTTTTCGTGAGGAGGCGTGTGTGAAGGTCTTGAAGCTGTCGGCCCAAGGGCTGCCCCAGTCGTGGATTTCGCTGGAAGAAGCGGTGCTCCACTACGCGGCGGACGAAGTTCGCTGGGAGGTCGGCGCGCAGGTGGCTGTGTTCCGCGGCGGGCACAACGCTGTCACCGGCATGCAGTCGCAGATCGCGATCAACAGCATCATCGGCACCAAAGGCGTGCCGCGCATCAATCCCTTCACGCAGCGGCCAGGGCTCACCAACGGCAAGCTGTTCGCGCGCGACCGCAACGTGTGCGCCTACTGCGGCAACCACTTCCACGAGGACGAGCTGACGCGCGAGCACATCATTCCTTTTGCGCAGAAAGGCATCGACGTGTGGATGAACGTGGTGACGGCCTGCAAGCCGTGCAATCACCGCAAGAGCAGCCGCACGCCCGAACAAGCCAACATGCCCTTGCTGTACGCGCCCTACGTGCCCAGCCTGTGGGAGGATTTCATCTTGCGCAACCGCCGCATCCTGGCGGACCAGATGGAGTTCCTGATGGCGCACCTGCCGCAAAGCTCGCGCCTGCACGGCTAAGGCTGCGGCGCACTCAGAAGGTCAGTTCGAGCACGCTGACGTGACCTTGCGCCAGCGGCCAGCTCAGCCCGGCCGCACGCTCGCCGTTGAACTCTGCCGTGACGCTGCGTTGCGCCTCGTTCGTCAACTTCAACTTCGAGCTCGCGACGCCCGCGCCACGTGCCGGAACGCCGGGCAGGGTGCTTAGACCGTCGAAGCGCATCTTGTCGCGCTGCGCATCGAAATAGCCGCGCGGCCGCGTGAAGATGACCAGCGATTTCGCGTCTTGGTCGGCCGGAGCGATTCGTTCCGGTCGCAGATTGATCAGTGTGCTCGACCGCGGAAACGGCGACCGGTACACATGCGTGGTGGCATAGCCCGGTGCGCTCACGACCAGTTCGTACGCCGTGCGCGCCTCGGCGACGAACGGCCCCCAGCTGCCGTCGGAGCCCACGGCGCTGTCCCAGGCGGCGTTGCCGCGGCGCGCGCCGGTGTCGCCGTCGACAGCGAACACAGTCACGCGTGCGCCGGCGATGGGCAGATTGTTCGCGAAGTTGCCGCTTGCCGGCTTCAGTGGGTCGAGTCCCAAACCGGTGACACGGCCCGACAGTGCGATGACGGCCTCGGGCTCCGCCTGGAGCGTGCGTGGCGCCGAGCCGGTAAGGAAGCGCCAGGTCGCATCGAACGCGGCGGGCGAGAACGAGGTCTCGCGATGATCGGCGCCTGCCAGCACAAGATTGGTTGCGCCCTTCAGCGCTGGGCCGTCGTAGCCGACATTCGTCGGCTTGCCGGGCATGCCGATCCAGGTGCCATCGGGCTGGGCGTACTTGTCGTTGCGGTCCGAGCGCAGCGTCAACCACTGCACGCCCGGCGTCGCCTCGTCGCCGTTCGGTCCCTTCGGTGCATTCAGCTGCCGCAGGAAGGGCGACAGGGCCGAGAACTCGCTGCCCTCGTTGTAGCCGGGAATCGCCCAGATGCCATGCGCGGGGTTGCCGCCGAGCACCGCATGGCTCACGACCTGATCGCCGCCGCCGTTCTGGATGTAGTTGCGGATCGTGTTGCCGCCGCGCGAGTTGCCGATGAGGATGACCTTGTCCGCACCGGTGGTCTGGCGCACGCGCTCCACCTCGGCTTTCAGGAAAGCCATCGAGTCCGCCGTCGAGCTGCGCCCAGGTTGCGCGACCGCATCGTTCTCGCGTGCGAGCGGCACGGGCTGGTCGAAGGCGAAGAGACGGTCGCGCGGCCATCCGTTCGATTCGAAGCGCCACACCGTGGTCTGCCACAGCGCGGCGGAGTCGCCGTTGCCGTGCACGAAGACGATCGGCGGACGCTGTTGCATCGAAGGCATGGAGGGCCCCGAAGCGCAGGCGGCGAGCAGCGTGGTGGACAGCGCCGAAGCGAGAAGGGTGCGTCGAGTGGGCATGGTGCGTGTCTGATTGAATGGAGAACGCCCGCCGGCACGACGCAGGCGGGCGTGTTCTTCTACGGTGTGATCAGGCGAAGACGCCGGCCGTTTCTTCCATGCGTGCCGACACCTCGCCCAGATGGTGCAGGGTGTCCCCGAAGCTCATCTCCATCTGCGTCAAGCGCTTGAAGTAGTGGCTCACGATGTACTCGTCGGTCACGCCGATGCCGCCGTGCAACTGCACCGCATTCTGGCCGACGAAGCGCATCGAGACGCCGAGCTGGTACTTGGCACGCGCCACGGCTTGGCGACGTTCGGCGGTCGGCGCGTTGAGCTTGAGGCTGGCGTAGTAGCTCATCGAGCGTGCCAGTTCGAGCTGCATCTTCATGTCAGCGAGGCGATGGCGCAACGCTTGGAAGGTGGCGATGGTCACGCCGAACTGCTTGCGCGTGTTCATGTATTCGACGGTCACGGCCAGCGTCTTGTCCATCACGCCGACGGCTTCGGCGCAAATGGCGGCGATGCCGATATCCACGGCATGTTCGAGCGCCGTCAGCCCGTCGAGGGTGACCAGCGCGGCTGCTGCCTTGTCGAACACGACCTCGGCTGCGCGGCCGCCGTCCTGCGTGCCGTAGCCGCGTGCAGCCACGCCGTCGGCGCCGCGCTCGACCAGGAAGAGCGCGATCTTGCCGTCGACCGTGGCCGGCACGAGGTACGCGTCGGCTTGGTCGCCGGCGGGCACGACGCCCTTGGTGCCGGAGACGGTCCAGCCGTCGCCGGCCTTCGTGGCCGTCGCTTCGCACACGTCGGTGCGGTAGCGCGCCTTGCGCTCATGGTGTGCCAGCACGACCAGCGCCTGCCCGCCAGCAATGCGGGGCAGCCAGGCGTCTTTCACGTCCGCGCCCGCATAGCCGCTGAGCACACCGCCGGCGATGAGCGTCTGCGCGAAAGGCTCGAGCACGATGCCGCGCCCGAGTTCTTCCATCACCACCATGCCGGCCACCGGCCCCATGCCGAGTCCGCCGTCGTCCTCGGAAATGTACAAGCCACCCAGGCCGAGTTCGGACAGCTCGTCCCACGCCTCGCGCGAGAAGCCACCGGCGGCTTCGATGCCGCGGCGGCGCTCAAAGTCGTAGCCCTTGTCGACCCACTTGCGGACGGCGTCGCGCAGCTGTTCCTGATCGTCGGAAAAATCGAAATCCATGTCTTGTCTCCTCAGCCGAGCACCGTCTGGGCGACGATGTTGCGTTGCACTTCGTTCGAGCCGCCATAGATGGTGGTCTTGCGCATGTTGAAGTAGTTCGATGCGAGCGGCGCCAGGCCGACGTGTCCGCCGGGGAAGTCGCCCTGCCAGCCGGCATGCATCGCCTCGCGGATGAGCGGCAGCGAATAGGCGCCGCCAGCAAGCATCATCAGCTCGGTGTAGCGCTGCTGAATCTCGCTGCCCTTGATTTTGAGCAGGCCGGCGACATCGAGAGAATTCTTGCCCGAGGCCGCGGCAGACAGCACGCGCAGCACCATCATCTCGAGCGCAACCACGTCGACTTCGAGCTTGGCGATCTCGTCGCGGAAGCGCGTGTCGTCCCACAGACCCTCGGTCTTGGCGATGCGCTTCAAACGCTCGAGTTCGCGCTTGGCGCGGTTCACGTCGGCGATGTTGGTGCGCTCGTGGCTCAACAGGTGCTTGGCGTACGTCCAGCCCTTGTTCTCCTCGCCGATCAGATTTTCCGCCGGCACTTCGACGTTGTCGAACCAGACTTCGTTGACCTCGACGCTGCCGTCGAGCAGCTTGATCGGGCGCACCGTGACGCCGGGCGACTTCATGTCGAGCAGCAGGAAGCTGATGCCGGTCTGCGGCTTGCCCTCGCTGCTGGTGCGCACAAGGTTGAACATCCAGTCGCCGTACTGGCCGAGCGTGGTCCAGGTTTTCTGGCCATTGACGATGTACTTGTCGCCTTGGCGTTCGGCTTTGGTCTTGAGCGAGGCCAGGTCGGAGCCCGAACCCGGTTCGCTGTAGCCCTGGCTCCACCACACCTCGCCGCTGGCGATGCCGGGCAGGAAGCGCTTGTGCTGTTCAGGCGTGCCGAACGCCTGGATCACTGGCGCGACCATCACCGGCCCGAAGGGCACGATGCGCGGGGCGCCCGCCAGCGCGGTTTCTTCCTCAAAGAGATGGCGCTCGATCGCTGTCCAGCCCGGGCCACCGAATTCCTTGGGCCAGCCGTAGCCCAGCCAGCCCTTCTTGCCGAGAATCTTGGCCCAGCTCTGAAGATCGTCGCGTGTGAGTTCCAAGGCGTTGTGCACCTTGTGCGAGATCTCTTGCGGCAGGTTCTCCTTGACCCAGGCGCGAATGTCTTCCCGGAACTTCTGTTCTTCGGGCGTGAAGCTCAAATCCATGCTTGCCTCGCTGTGTTGATCCGTTGCCGCAGGAGAAGGCGGCGTGTCTCCGGAGCCCGACTTTTTAGCACGCTCGTGCGCGAATCGGGTGTCCGCGCTGCGACAAGTCGCGACGAACCGGCCCCCAGCAAATGAGTCCGGTTTGGCCGCGGATAATCCCGCGTCCCATGAAGCACATCGTGATATTGATTTCCGGCGAAGGCTCCAACATGGCCGCCATCGTTCGGGCCGCCGAGCAACAGCGTTGGGCGGAGCGCTTCGGTGCAAGCGTTGCTGCAGTCATCGCCAACAAGCCGGAAGCAGGTGGCCTGCGCTTCGCCCGCGACCGAGGCATCGCTGCGGAGGCCGTTTCGCACAAGGCTTTTGCAACGCGCGAGGCCTTTGACGCCGCGTTGGCCGCAGCGGTCGACGCGCACTCGCCGGCGCTGGTGGTGCTGGCAGGGTTCATGCGCATCCTGACCCCCGTCTTCGTCCGGCGTTACGCCGGACGGCTGTTGAACATCCATCCTTCGCTGCTGCCGGCTTTTCCGGGACTCGACACGCACCGTCGTGCCATCGAAGCCGGCTGCCGCGTCGCTGGTGCGACGGTCCACCAAGTGACTGTCGAACTCGACCATGGTCCGATCCTCGACCAGGCGATCGTTCCGGTGCTGCCTGGTGACACGGCCGAGGGTCTGGCAGCGCGGGTGCTCACGCAGGAACATCTGCTGTACTCGCGCGCCATCGAGCGCTGGCTTCATGAAGGAGCTGGCGACACCGACTCTTCATGAAGTCTTCTAAATGGCGCCGGAATGACGGTGCGCTGCGGTTGAGTCGGATCGATCAGGCGATCTTCAGGAAGCGCGGCCGTGAGCGCCCTTCGAAGACGATCGTTTCGCTGAACATCGCCGCCGGCCGCACCCAGAGGCCGCGCTGCCCGTAAAGCGCGCGGTAGAGCGTCATCGGCTCAAGCGTTTCGCTGTGGCGCACCGTGCCGACGACTTCGTAGTCGCCGCCCTTGTAGTGACGATAGAGGCCGAGCGGGGTTTCGATCAGAGGCGGCAGGTCGTTGTCGGTCATGCGATGTGGCGATGAGCAGGGAAAAGCCGGCGATTCTCGCGTGGCCGACAACTTTGCCCAACGTCTGAACGGGGAGCGAGCCGCGGCTGAGACAATCGGGGCATGCACCCCAAAGCCCTGTTGGAAGCCTGCGCCGATCTCGTCGGCCTCGTCTTGAAGTTCGATCATCCGGCCGATCAGGTCGTTTCCCGTTTCTTTCGCGATCACCGTGAGTTCGGTCCGCGCGAGCGCGCCACATTGGCAGAGACCGTCTTCACCGTCCTGCGCAAAAAGCTGCTCTTCGATCATCTGTCGCCTTCCGGCAGCGGTTCGAAGGAGCGCCGGATGGCGATCCTCGGTTTTTACGGCCCACGCGATTTTTTGAAGAGCGCCCTGAACGACACCGAGAAGCGCTGGCTCGACAACTGCGATGCCGTCCGTCCCGAAGACCTGCTCGAGCGCCACCGACACAATTTGCCCGAATGGCTGGTCGCCCCGCTGAAGGCGCAGCTGGGCGACCAGTTCTGGGCACTGGCAGAAAGCCTGCAGCAACCCGCGCCACTCGATTTGCGCGTCAACGCCCTGCACGACAAGCGCGCCGACGTCCAAAAAGAACTCGCGCTCGCGTCAATCAAGGCGGTCGCCACGCCGTTCTCGCCATGGGGCCTGCGCATCGACGGAAAACCTGCGCTCACGAAGCTGGACGCCTTCGCCCGCGGTGCGGTCGAGGTGCAGGATGAGGGATCGCAGTTGCTTGCGATGTTGCTCGACGCCAAGCGCGGCGAGATGGTGGTGGACTTTTGCGCCGGCGCCGGCGGCAAGACGCTGGCGATCGGCGCCACGATGCGGAACACCGGCCGGCTCTATGCTTTCGACACCTCGGCACACCGGCTCGATGCGCTCAAGCCACGGCTGGCGCGGAGCAAGCTGTCGAACGTTCACCCGGCAGCCATCGCGCACGAACGCGACGAACGCATCAAACGGCTGGCCGGCAAGATCGACAGGGTGCTGGTGGATGCACCGTGCTCGGGCCTGGGGACGCTGCGGCGAAATCCGGATCTGAAATGGCGACAGTCGCCCCAATCGGTTGAGGAAATGACGCTCAAGCAGACGGCGATCCTTCAGAGCTCGTCACGGCTGGTGAAATCCGGCGGGCGACTGGTGTACGCCACCTGCAGCGTGCTGCCGCAGGAAAACGAGGCGATTGCGGAGGCCTTCAGTGCGGCGAACCCCGATTTCGAACCGCAAGAGGCGACCGAACTGCTGTCGGCGCTGAAAGTGGAGGGAGCTGCGCAACTCGGCGCGGGCGGCCCGAACGCCACGCGCTATCTGAGGCTCTGGCCGCACCGGCACGC
>Ga0247809_1001633_pt1 | contig 10081 bp, 8 predicted proteins | sample UWRJL104311B1_FD_180951 | JGI IMG/M metagenome (GOLD analysis project Ga0247809, IMG submission 180951) | Plant litter microbial communities from Arlington Agricultural Research Station in Wisconsin, United States - UWRJ-L104-311B-1 | ecosystem: Environmental > Terrestrial > Plant litter >...
GCACTCCTCGTCGGGCATCATCGCGGGAACGGGCACAGGTAGCACGGGTTGGTCGTCGTCGATCGCGAGCGACCGCCAGATCGACGCGCGTCAGCTGCCCGACCCCACCTCCACCGGCATCTCGTGGTTCACCCGGGAGGCCTGGCCGTCGATCGCGACGGGAACCCGGCTCACCGGCGGCACGCTGCTCGACGGCAAGCGCCTCGAACTACTCGTCGAGAGCGACCGCCTCGTGGTGTTCGGCGACGGTATCGAACGCGACTACCTCGTCGCGGGCTGGGGCCAGCGGCTGACCGTCGGGCTCAGCGAGCGACGCCTCAACCTCGTCGTGCCGGGAGCCTGACCGGCGAACACCCGGGGCGGGTACGCCGAAACCCCACCGGCGCGAGGGCGACGATGGGGTTTCGATACGGCCGCGGGCGGCCTACTCGACCAGCGGCAGGTGCCGCAGGCGGCCTAGCGCGAGTAGTTCGGCGCCGCGACGACCATCTGCAGGTCGTGCGGGTGCGACTCCTTGAGCCCGGCGGCCGTGATGCGCACGAACTTGCCCTTCTGCTTGAGCTCGGGGATGGTGCGCGCGCCGGTGTAGAACATCGACTGGCGCAGTCCGCCGAGCAGCTGGTACGCGACGGCGGAGAGCGGTCCGCGGTAGGGAACCTGGCCCTCGACGCCCTCGGCGATGAGCTGCTCGTCGCTCGGCACGTCGGCCTGGAAGTACCGGTCGCGCGAGTACGAGGTCTTCTTGCCCCGGGTCTGCAGTGCGCCGAGCGAGCCCATGCCTCGGTAGTTCTTGAACTGCTTGCCGTTGACGAAGACCAGGTCGCCCGGGCTCTCGTCGCAGCCGGCGAGCAGCGAGCCGAGCATCACGGTGTCGGCGCCGGCGACGAGCGCCTTCGCGATGTCGCCCGAGTACTGCAGCCCGCCGTCGGCGATGACCGGGATGCCGACCTCGCGTGCGGCGAGGGAGGCCTCGTAGACCGCCGTCACCTGGGGTACGCCGACGCCGGCGACGACGCGGGTGGTGCAGATCGAACCGGGGCCGACGCCGACCTTGATCGCGTCCGCGCCGGCGTCGATGAGTGCCTGGGCGCCCGAGCGGGTCGCGACGTTGCCGCCGATAACGTCGATGTGGGCGAAAGCCGCGTCGCTCTTCATACGCGTGATCATGTCGAGCACGCCGGCCGAGTCGCCGTTGGCCGTGTCGACGACGATGACGTCGACGCCGGCCTCGTTGAGGGCGACGGCGCGGTCCCACGCGTCGCCGAAGAAGCCGATCGCCGCGGCGACGCGCAGGCGGCCCTCGTCGTCTTTCGTGGCGTTCGGGTACTTCTCGCTCTTGTCGAAGTCCTTCACGGTGATGAGGCCGCGCAGCTTGCCGTCGGCGTCGACGAGAGGGAGCTTCTCGATCTTGTGCTGCGCGAAGAGCGCGATCGCGGCGTCGGAGCCGACGCCGACCGGGGCGGTGATGAGCCCGGTGGTGGTCATGACGTCGCGCACGAGGGTGGTGTGCTTCTCGAAGTCGGAGACGAAGCGCATGTCGCGGTTCGTGATGATGCCCGCGAGGGTGCCGTCGGCCTCGACCACGGGCAGCCCGGAGACCCGGAACTCGCGGCACAGCGCGTCGACCTCGGCCACCGTCGCATCCGGCGTCGTCGTCACGGGATTCGTGATCATGCCGCTCTCGCTGCGCTTGACCTTGTCGACCTGCGCCGCCTGGTCGTCGATCGAGAGGTTGCGGTGCAGCACGCCGATTCCGCCGTTGCGCGCCATGGCGATCGCCATGCGCGACTCGGTGACGGTGTCCATCGCCGCGGAGAGCAGCGGCGACGCGACCGAGATGCGGCGCGTGAGGCGAGTGGCCGTGTCGGCCTCGCTCGGAATGACGTCGGTGTGCCCGGGTAGGAGCATGACGTCGTCGTAGGTAAGGCCGATGAATCCGAAAGGATCTGGCTGGTCCATGAGTCCCCTTGTAAGAGAAGTGCGAATGAGGCCCGGATGCAGCTCTGGATACCGGTAACCAATCTTAACGCGCCCGCGCGTTCCGTTGTTCCCGGTCAGCTTGACCTCTAGTTGAACACCAGTAAGTATTGCGTCTACGCGTTTCAGCGTCGAAACACGATCGACACATACCAGTTGTAATTTGGGGTGTCGCCTGACAGGCGTTGTTCGACACACACAGCAGCTAGAAGTGCCCGACACCTGGAGGTCCATCCGTGGCAGAGCCCGCGCAGAAAAGCCGAGCCAAAAAGCTCGTGCTTGGAGCATTCGCACTGGTGGTGACCCTGTTCGCCATGATGCCCGTGGCCGCGAACGCGTCGACACCGACAGACGTGATCCCGCCAGACGAAGCAGAGCAGACCATCCAGGTCTGGATCCGCCTCGACGACGCCACGAAGACCCCCGTCGTCAACGCCGGCGTCAACGTCGAGGGCAAGGACTTCGACGAAGACTTCGTCACCGACGCCGAGGGCCGCGTGCTCATCGGCATCCCCGACCCCGGCAAGTACACGGTGACCATCGACGAGGCCACCCTGGCCCCCGAGGCGGGCTTCCCCAACAAGAACCCGCGCGACGTCACCGTCTCGGCCGAGCAGCAGCGCGCTCCGGCCATCTTCCTGGTGTCGCCCTCCAACCCCGCCATCGGCGCCACCCCGGCGCCCCAGGCGGGCGGCGGCGGATCGGAGTCCGCGGGTCCCGACATCTGGACGCTGTTCTGGCCCAAGGTCGTCACCGGGCTCATCTTCGGCCTGCTCCTCGCACTCGCCGCGATCGGCCTCTCGCTTATCTACGGCACGACCGGCCTCAACAACTTCGCCCACGGCGAGCTGGTCACCTTCGGCGCGCTCATGGCGTACACGTTCAGCGGCATCCTCGGCTGGCCGGCCCCGGTCGCCATCGTCGCCGCGGTGATCCTCGGCGGGGCGTTCGGCTACGTGCAGAACAAGGGACTGTGGAAGCCGCTGCGCAAGCGCGGTCTCGGCCTCATCCCGCTGATGATCGTCACGATCGGCCTCTCGCTCGTGCTTCGCTACCTGTTCGCGTTCATCTGGGGCGCCGACCGGCTCTCGCTGCCGAGCTCGCCCAAGCCCTTCCTCGTGATCGGTTCGGTCAGCCTGCGGTTCACGGATGTCGCGGGCGCGATCGTCGCGATCGTGCTGCTCGGCGTGGTGGCGTTCATCCTGCTGCGCACGAAGATCGGCAAGGCCACACGCGCCGTCGCCGACAACCGCTCGCTCGCGGCGGCATCCGGAATCGACGTCGAAGGCGTCATCCGCACCGTCTGGATCGGCGGGGCGGCCCTCGCGGCCCTCTCCGGCGTCTTCATCGGCTACTACCAGTCGCTGCGCTGGGACACGGGAGCGTCGATCCTGCTGCTCGTCTTCGCCGCCGTGACCCTCGGTGGCCTCGGTACCGCGTTCGGCGCGCTCGTCGGCTCGATCGTCATCGGCGTCTTCATCAACGTGTCGACGCTCTGGCTGCCCGAGAACCTCAAGTACGTCGCGGCCCTCGTGATCATGATCATCATCCTGCTCTTCCGGCCTCAGGGGATCCTGGGCCGCCGAGAGAGAATCGGCTAGGGACACCACATGGAATTCAACTTCATCCCCCTCGCGCTCGGAGAGATCTTCTCCCCGACCACGGCCGCGTACGCCCTGGCCGCCCTCGGCCTCGCCGTGCACTTCGGCTTCACCGGCCTGCTCAACTTCGGCCAGGCCGGCTTCATGGCGGTCGGCGGCTACGCCTTCGCCATCACCGCGGTCAAGCTGGAATGGCCGCTCTGGGGCTCGTTCCTCGCCACGATCGTCGCGTCGACCCTCTTCGCGCTCATCCTCGGAATCCCGACCCTGCGGTTGCGGGCCGACTATCTGAGCATCGTGACGATCGCCGCCGCCGAGATCATCCGGCTGTCGGTGAAGACCCCGGAGTTCTCGGATGTCACGGGCGGATCCGAGGGCATCAACGGCGCCGCGCGCACCTTCAACGACCTCAACCCCCTCGCCGAGGGCCGGTTCGGTGCGGGCGTGCTCACGTACTCGGCCGACCAGTGGTGGGTGCGCATCGTGGGCTGGGGCCTCGTCGGCATCGCCTGCCTGCTCGTCTACCTGCTCGTGCGCAGTCCGTGGGGCCGCATCATCAAGGGCATCCGCGAAGACCAGGACGCCGTGCGCAGCCTCGGCAAGAACGTGTTCGCCTACAAGATGCAGGCGCTCATCCTCGGTGGCGTGCTCGGCGGCATCGCGGGAGCGCTGTTCATCCTGCCGCGGTCGCTGCAGCCCGACAACTACGGCACGCAGCTCACGTTCTTCCTCTACACGATCCTGCTGCTGGGCGGTGCCGCGACGGTCTTCGGCCCGATCGCCGGCGCGATCATCTTCTGGGTGACGCTGTCGCTCTCCGACGGGCTGCTCACGCTGCTCGTCTCCAACGACCTGCTGCCGATCGATAGCACGCAGCAGGGTCCGATCCGATTCATCATCATCGGAGTCACTCTCATGCTGCTGGTGATATTCCGGCCGCAGGGAATCTTCGGCAAGAAGAAAGAGGCGTTCTTCAGTGTCTGATAAGACTCCCGTCGCAGACCTCGTCACCGATGTGGACAACATCGTTCCCGGAGTAGCGAAAAAAGACCCCATCGTCGTCGCCGACAAGGTGAGCCGTCAGTTCGGCGGGCTCACCGCGGTGGATGTCGCCCATCTCGAGATCCCCCGCGGGGCGATCACGGCGCTGATCGGCCCCAACGGCGCGGGCAAGACCACGTTCTTCAACCTGCTCACGGGCTTCGACAAGCCCAACACCGGCACGTGGAAGTTCGGCGGCAAGAACCTCGCCGGGATGCCCGCGTTCCGCGTCGCGCGCCTCGGCATGATCCGCACCTTCCAGCTCACCAAGGCGCTCGGCGGCATGACCGTGCTCGAGAACATGCGTCTCGGCGCGGGCAAGCAGAGCGGCGAGAACATCTTCGCCGCGATCTTCAAGCCGCTGTGGCGTTCGCGGGAGACCGAGATCACCGCCAAGGCGATGGACCTGCTCACGCGCTTCAAGCTCGACACCAAGGCCGAGGACTACGCGTCGTCGCTCTCGGGCGGCCAGCGCAAGCTGCTCGAAATGGCCCGCGCTCTCATGAGCGAGCCCGAGCTCGTGATGCTCGACGAGCCGATGGCCGGCGTCAACCCGGCCCTCACCCAGTCGCTGCTGCACCACATCCTCGACCTCAAGACCCAGGGCATGACCGTGCTGTTCGTCGAGCACGACATGCACATGGTCAACGAGATCGCCGACTGGGTGGTCGTGATGGCCGAGGGACGCATCGTCGCCGAAGGCCCGCCCTCGACCGTGATGAGCGACCCGGCCGTGATCGACGCCTACCTGGGCGCCCACCACGACGTCGACCTCGGCACCCTCACCGGCCAGCAGGAGATCGCCGAGACGATGGACTCCGAGCTGGTCAGGCACGAGATCGACGAAGAGGCTGCCGAAGCGCAGTCGGACAAGAAGGCGGCAAAGTGACCGAGACAGTACTGCGCACGACCGACCTGGTCGCCGGCTACATCCCGGGCGTCGACATCCTCAACGGCTGCAGCGTCTACGTCGAGAAGGGCGAGCTCGTCGGCATCATCGGCCCGAACGGCGCCGGGAAGTCGACGCTGCTCAAGGCGATCTTCGGCCAGGTCAACATCCGCAGCGGCAACATCGAGCTGAACGGCGGCGACATCACCGGCCTCAAGGCCGACAAGCTCGTCACCAGGGGCGTCGGCATGGTGCCGCAGAACAACAACGTCTTCCCGAGCCTCACGATCGAGGAGAACCTCGAGATGGGCTCGTACCAGAAGCCGAAGATGTTCAAGGAGCGCCTCGGGTTCGTCACCGACCTCTTCCCCGAACTGGGCAAGCGCCTCAAGCAGCGCGCCGGCGCCCTGTCGGGCGGAGAGCGCCAGATGGTAGCGATGTCGCGGGCGCTCATGATGGACCCGAGCGTGCTGCTGCTCGACGAGCCCAGCGCGGGTCTCTCCCCGGTGCGTCAGGACGAGACGTTCATCAATATCTCGATCATCAACAAGGCCGGCGTCTCGGTGCTGATCGTCGAGCAGAACGCCCGTCGCGCGCTGCAGATCTGCGACCGCGGCTACGTGCTCGACCAGGGCCGCGACGCGTACTCCGGTTCGGGCCGCGAACTGATGAACGACCCCAAGGTCATCGAGCTGTACCTCGGTACGCTCGCCGCCGGCCAGGAGAAGAAGACGGCCGAGGCCCGCGCCGCCGGTCTTCCCGCGACGGAGTAGCCACGACCACGCGCGTCATCAGCAGGGCCTGCCTGGGCATCGTCATCGGTGCCACGGCAGGCCTTTCTGCTTGCTCCGCGGCGCCGCTCACGGAACTCCCCGACGGCGTCTCGGTGAGCATCAAGCAGTACCGGCTCGACTACGCGCCCCGGGCGCTCGAGGTGTCGGTGACGAACGACGGCGACCGGGCGATCACCGTCACCCGGGCCTCGTTCGACTCGCCGCGCTTCGACGGCACCACGGCGTGGACACGCCCCACCGAGGTGCCGGCGGGCACCACGCGCGACCTCCGGGTGATGCTCGGCTCCCCCGTGTGCGACGTGCGGGAGCCGGTGCGCGAGCCGCGGGCCACCGTGGCCCTCGAACTCGCGGACGGCGCTGCCGGCGTCGGCTCGGCCGTGCCCGCCGACCCGTTCGACACCGTGGCGAAGGTCACGGCGCAGGACTGCATCGCCGAGCACACGGCCGCGGTCGCCGACCTCGCCGCCGGCGACACCCTCCGCACCGAGGAGCGAGGCGGGGAGCTCGTGGCCCTGCTCGACCTCACGGCACGCCCGACGGGCCGCGAGGGCGTCGTGGGCGTGGCGACGGCGGGGCGCACGACCCTGGTCGCGCCGCGCGACCGCAGCACGGGCTGGAGCCTCGGGTGGGCGGCGTCGGCCGCATCCGGAGCGCTCCTCACGACGCTGGAGATCGTGCCGAGCAACTGCAACCCGCACATCGTCGCCGAAGACAAGCGCGGCACGTACCTGCCGCTCGCGGTGACCCTCGACGACGGGGAGAGCGGCACGGTGTTCGTGGGCGTCTCCGACACCGTGCGGGAGCAGATCTACGCGTACGTCGCCCGGTACTGCGGCTGGTGACGGCACACGAAAGGGCCCGGTCTCGCGACCGGGCCCTTCGTGTTACCAGGGGGTGTGACTAGTCGAGCTTGCCCGACACCTGGTCGATGCCCTCGGCCTTGTTGCCGGCCGAGTACTTGAAGATCGAGATGAAGGCCTCGGTCTCGTCACCGTTCTTGTCCCACGAGATGGGACCGGAGATGCCGTCGTAGTCGATGTCCGCGTCGGCGTCGTCGTTCAGCATCTTGGCGCAGTCCGCGAAGGACTCGCACTTGTCGCCGCCCTCCGAGACATCCTGCAGGTTCGCCTTGATCGTCGCCCCGTCGGTCGCGCCGCCCTTGAGGGCCGCGAGTGCCGACAGCACGGTCGCGTCGTACGACTCGGCCGCGTAGCTGAAGACGGTCAGCGGGTCCTGGCCCTGCTCGGACTTGAGGTCCTGCAGCTTGGCCTGGAAGTCCTCGGTGGCGAGGACACCCGGGTTGGTGAACTGGGCGCCGGCGATGTCGACGTTGGTGTCGGCCTCTCCGATGACGCCGTAGTTGCCGTCCACGCCGTAGAGCTTCGAGAAGTCGAAGCCCTGGCCCGCGAGCTGCTCGGCGATCGTCTTGATCTCGTCGAACGAGATGACGACGAGGGCGTCGGGGTTCGTCGCGAGCAGAGCCTGGATGGCGCTCGTGAAGTCGGTCGACGCCGGCTCGAAGATCTCTTCGCCGACGAGGGTTCCGCCGCCGTCTTCGAGGCTCTTCTTCAGGTTGTCGAAGAGGCCGGTTCCGTACGCGTCGTTCATGTAGAGGACCGCGACGTTGGTCTTGCCGTCTTCGAGGATCTTGTTGCCGAGGATGCGACCCTGGAGGAGGTCGGACGGTGCGGTGCGGAAGTAGTATCCGTCGTCGGGGTAGTCCGTGAAGTCGGGCGAGGTGTTGGCGGGCGAGATCTGGACGATCCCCGCGCCGGTGACCTGGTCGATGAACGTCTTCGAGACGCCCGACGACGCGGCACCGATGATGACGCCGACGCCGTCGGCGATCAGCGAGGTGGCCGACTGGGTGGCGAGGTCGGTCGTGGTGTCGCCGGAGTCCTTGTGCTCGACGGAAACCTCGATGCCGGCTTTGGCGTCGTTGATCTCCTTGATCGCGAGGTCGACGCCGCCGAACTCGGGCGGGCCGAGGACCGCGAGGGTACCGGTCTGGGGAAGGATCGTTCCGACCTTCAGCGAGAGGTCGGAGCCTTCGCCGGCCGAGCTGTCGTCGGTGGAGGTACAGCCGCTGAGAACCAGCGCGCTCACGCCGAGGAGGGCCAGGCCGCTGAGGGCGGTTCTGACCGACTTCGAGCGAGTGGCCGAATTGGCCCGGGAGAATGCACCCATGTTGCTCCTTGAAAGAAATGATGTGTGATTGAGAACAGATGAACACAGCGGTGCTGTGCGCGTGGTGCAACGCTATTGGCCGGAGCGCACCGGCACAATACATGGGTGTTACAGCCGTGTAACACGGCTGGATCGTTATATTCCGTTACCTGAGACGTCCCAACGCTCCGTTAGAGCGCTGTGCACGGAACATGTCGAGCGTGAGAACGATGAGCGCGACCCAGACCAGGCCGAAGCCCAACCAGCGCGCGACGGGCATCGCTTCCTGCAGCACGAAGACGCCGATGACGAACTGCAGCAGCGGCGCGATGTACTGCGTGAGGCCGAGGTAGGTCAGCGGCAGGCGCCGGGCCGCGGCGGCGAAGAACAGCAGCGGCACGGCCGTCACGGCGCCCGCGCACAGCATCGCGACGGTCTGCACGACGCTCTCGGTGCCGATCGTGAGAACGCCGGTCGAGGCGAGCACCACGAGGGTGATGCTCGCCGGCACGGCGAGCCAGGCCGTTTCGAGAGTGAGGCCGCTCACCGCGTCGACGCGGCCGCCGACCTGCTTCTTGACGAGGCCGTAGAGGCCGAACGAGAAGGCGAGGGCGAGCGCGATGAAAGGGAACTGGCCGTAGTTGATGGCGAGCACGAGCACGGCGAGCGCGCTGATGCCGATCGCTACCCACTGCATGGGGCGCAGACGCTCGCGCAGCACGAAGACCCCGAGCAGCACGGTGACGATCGGGTTGGTGAAGTAGCCGAGCGCGGCCTCGACCACGTGCCCGGTGAGGGTCGCGTAGATGTACACGAGCCAGTTCACCAGGATGAGCACGCTCGCCCCGCCGAGGATGAGCGTGGTGCGGCGGTCGCGCACCAGCGCGATCAGCGCGGGCCAGCCACGGCGCACCGTGAGCAACAGCACGCAGAAGATGAGCGACAGCACGATGCGCCACGCGACGATCTCGAACGCGGTGGCCGGCCGCAGCAGCAGGAAGAACAGCGGCAGCACTCCCCAGAGCGCGTAGGCACCGATGCCGAACGCGAGGCCTCGGCCCATCGGGAGGGCGTCGCCCGCCGCCGGGCCGCCGGCCGCGCCTGCCCCGCCGCCCCCGTCCGCCACGCTTTCTGAAAACGAAGGAGATCGGGGCGCGTTGGGGGCTGTCGACACGATTGCCAGCCTAGCCCGGGCCCGAACTCCTTCGTTTTGGGAAGGAGCGAGCGGACGGGGTGGGGGAGGACGGGAGAGGGCGGATGTCGCGCCAGCGGTACCGGGAACGACGGAACGCCCGGCGGCTGAGCCGCCGGGCGTTCCGGGTGATGCTGGTGGCGCTTCCTCTGCGGGAGAGTTAGCGGACGACGACCGCGAGCACGTCGCGAGCCGAGAGCACGAGGAGGTCTTCTCCGCCGTACTTCACCTCGGTTCCGCCGTACTTCGAGTAGATGACCTTGTCGCCGACGGCGATGTCGAGAGGAATACGGTTGCCGTTGTCGTCGATGCGACCGGGGCCCACCGCGACGACCTCGCCCTCCTGGGGCTTTTCCTTGGCGGTGTCAGGAATGACGAGCCCGGAGGCTGTCGTCGTTTCTGCCTCGACCTGCTTGATCAC
>Ga0247809_1001634_pt1 | contig 10078 bp, 8 predicted proteins | sample UWRJL104311B1_FD_180951 | JGI IMG/M metagenome (GOLD analysis project Ga0247809, IMG submission 180951) | Plant litter microbial communities from Arlington Agricultural Research Station in Wisconsin, United States - UWRJ-L104-311B-1 | ecosystem: Environmental > Terrestrial > Plant litter >...
AAGTCCGCACACATCTTCGCTTTCGTTCGCAGGCAACAAAATCTCATCATCAACAGCCTAATAGAGACAATCAACTCATCCATTAATTACACTTCTCTTTACTGCAGTAGACCCTATAAGCCTCATGGGCTACTATCATATTGTCCGTTTCGGAACAGACGCTGGTAAGGTTGCCTCCCCTTTGTTACAGTTATATTTTATCTCACGTGACTATATGCTCATTCTACCCCAAAAAGGTGGTCTAGAGAAGATCCTACGTTTGCTGCAATCTGTCGCCCAAATAATCGCTTTTCAATCAGTAAACCCTCATGATGTAATCTTCTGGATGCATATCCGAAAACAGTTCGCTCTAGGTACGAGTCCCTTGATCTCTCTTTATTTCCTTCCTCCAGCTAGTGGGTTAGGGATAGGAGCTAATTTCAGAACAGGACGTCGTTATTTTCGCTTCTTTAGATTCTTGGATTGTTTTTCGAAAGCTCAGGAGCTCTTTAACAACGCTACGGGGTGGGAAGATCTCGTATTTGGTGTTGGAAAATGGAGTATGCTGGGGGCATACATGGGCTTGGAATCTTTGACTGTCGTGAGTTTTAGGGGTTAGATAGGATCTTATGCTGTATAAAATCACTGACCAAGGACATAGTTGGATGCGATGGGTGCCTGGCCATCACCATGGGCTGATGCTTGCATGTTCGAGGCCAACAAATTATGGTTCTATTCCCTATTGCTCTCTATTGTCTGGGGGCTATTGGGAATTATATCGCCGAAGAAATCGAGGACTTTAGCCGAAGGAGCACAGAATCAACTGGTACTCAAGAGAAGACTGGTGACGGATATTTTTGACGTTTTCATCCCTGGGCATGTTACTGGGTGGATTCGTACTGGCCCTATATTTGTTGGATTTGCAAGCGTTGTGAGCACTTTACTTTCTTCTAAGGATATATGGGATAGATTGCGATAGAGAAGAGTGAAATAGATAGAGTGAATAAAATGGAATAGACAGCTGTTGAACCGTTACCGATATTCAGTTATACATGTCTTGTAAGCTGCTTAACTATACGCTAAAATACATTCCTTGCTAAATGAACCTTAAGGCTTAGCAACACCTCCCATTTATCAACTAATGGAAAAGTCGCCGTCTCGTTTGCCTCATATAATGTCTTTAGGTGTTAGTATCTCTTCCGACTCTTTTCAGTTTGTCATAACCTTCTCGCACTTCTATCTACTACTAACTGTGCCTCAGTATCCATTAGACCAGTGTCTCGGCTAAGAAATATTCAGCACAATTGATGGGGGATTAATTAGTAACGAATGTAGAAATTGACAGTACTTGGAAGTCAGATTACTTATCTTCCACGATCGGCTTACAAAAAGTGAGATTGGATATTCATGTTGATGCATGCTGATGCTTGTTATTGAATTTGTCCGGAGAAACTAGTCTTCTCCCATACCAAAGCAGACTTGTGTTTTTTCAGCACCTCAAGCACAGAACTGTTTGAATTTGGAGCGATATATAATCTAGCTAGTCTCATCTGTTGCAAGCAATATAAACAGCAAAACCTTTTCCCAGTCTTCAAAACCTACTTCTACAAATCGTCCGGAAGTCTAACAAAAGAAGTAGCAAACAGAAAGCTGCAAACAAGCCTATCAGATGTATGTCAAAACTACTCAACAAATTCAACAATTCCTATCAAGCTCTGAATGATATCGGGATCCATCTCATCAACCCATGCAGGTCTTGATTGCCCTTCTGCGTCATCTTGTTTGAAAGGTTCCTCACCAACAGACTCAAGTCCGACTCCTTCTTCCCTGGTAACTCGCCGGTGTTTGACATCTAGACGTCCTGGGCTGAAAGAATTGAGTCTCTTCGCATACTGCGGACTTTGTGATACGGATTGATCTTTCGGGATGGTCTGACGTGGTTGACTTCTCGCAAGGGTATTCCCCATTAATGGGCTGGAGAAAAGGTCTTCCTTCATCTCCCTCTTCTGTGGGCTCTCGTCAAATGCCTCAAAATCGAAGATTTTGTTCTCGAAGCTTGTATCAACTCTTGGAGCGGGCGAAGCTCTAACAACCAATGAATCAGTGAGATCCAGCATCGCTGCCTCGAGGTTTTCGATCGAGCCACTGTCAATTGATTCAATAGGGCCACCACTAGGAGACGAGTCAAAGGTAAGGTTTGCAGCTTCACGGAGACTCTGTTTCGATGTTACAAGCGCAGAGCCCGTGGACATGTCATCATCGAAGGAGAAGAACGGATCGTCATCTATTGAGTAGATAGCATCATCATTTGTGTGCGAATCCTTCATAAATGTGAAATCAGGCATGCTTCCAGTCGTGTTTGAATATTGAGGCTTGCATGGTTTCTGTTTGGAGATCCGCTCGTTCTTGTCATCTTGTACGTTAGTATGAAGCTTGTGTAACTTGGGATAGTCTCTCGAGGCGAGCTTGGGGTAGGAAACTGGTGAAAGCCCGTCTGTAAGATCGATTAAACCAACTTCTTCTTGCTCTTGATCTCCTCGTTTTGAATGGTTGGAATTTGATTTAGATAGTTTATTATTCATCTAAGATCATTAGCCATGGCTTTCAATACAAATTAGAACCCGTAATACTTGAGACCTGTTAGCAGTTGGCTGCATCTATTATAAGTTAGTGGGTTGACTGGATGGAGTCCTATCAGTGACAAACCTTCTTGATGTTAGCATATGAGATCAGTAAAAGGTAACCGAATTAAAGAGTGGAACCTACCTTATTCATTGACGAAGATATTTCGCTAGTCAAATACGATGACTACCAAGATGTCAGCAATGAATATGTGATTGGATTCCGTGAATTCATACTCTCTTTCGGGGCTTTCGTGGTTTTTCGAGTCCTTCAGCACAGCACTTGTGTTTGCATGTCTGTCCATTCTTGAGAAGATTACCACGGCCACAAGTGTGGTTGCAGGTCCATCGACCATTATCCATCTGAACGGACTCTAGTGCACTTGCTGTTTCTTCGATTTCTTGAGCCTTGGTTCCTGAAATAGTATCCATCTCAGCTATTTCTACAAACTCATCCGAGCTGTAGTCACCTGCAACATCAGCATCCTTCACAGCAGCTATCATATCGTCATCATTGAAGTCATCTCCACCGAATTCATCTATTTCATTCTGGTTGTCTTCCACAATAGCATTTTTCGTCTTCTTGACCGTTTTCGGTGGAGGAAAGGCGGATTCTGGAATGTTGGGTGTCAGCTTGAAGGATTGAATAGTCCCTACAATCTGGTCGCATGCGATATGACATGTAAATTCATCTTCGGGACCACATAGCTCAGCCATAAATTCAACGTCCGTGCCTTTGTCTAACTTTGAGATATTTGCACGCCAAAAGAATACTAGAGTACCATTTGAGCTCTCGGCCATGAATGTCAACGACGGTCTTTTTTTCTGCCATAACGGAATCTTGGTATTTCTGAAGCCTAGGCATGCCCTAATTTTAATTTTGGGATTTTCTCCAGGCTTTGAGAATAATTTGCCAATAATCTCTGCCGTAAGAGTTAGGCGTGGGAATTCAATCAAGGTGTCAAGTAATCTTCTGCCGTATGGAGGGTTTCGGCTCATAGTCCGTTCGATATCAGCTGTGTTCATACTTGCAAGTTGTTCGACACTACTAATATTTCCCGCTGCCAACTTTTGGTTTGTGGCAGGGCCAATCTGGGGTACTTGTCTCAGTTGTAAGTTTGAATTCTCCCAGTACTCTGCGGCTAGACTTCTAGCAAGATCAAGTGCATGTCGCGTTGCGATGGCATCACAATCATATGATTTGCAGTCAATGATACAGCGAACCAGACGCTGGATTCTCTCAAATATGATGTTCTTCTCGGTTGAGTACTGGCCGTAGTACTGGCCCTGGTTATTAGAACCATCCTTACTACTCTTGGGAAAATCCACGCCTCCCAATTGAGCCTGTATGATCAAGGAGATTTTATGGGCAGTTGCGGTGATAGGTTCTCTAATTGGAAATTTGATAAACGGGGATTTGTTCACTTCTCGAAGTCCGGTTTTCTCAATGGCTTTCAAACGGAGGTCTTGGAATTCGGAAGCTTGGCAGAGAAGTTGAAGCTGCGCGCTTGTTAGAGGGAACAGTAAGTATTCTTCTGGGTGACGATTACTTACAATTTCTTCAGTCTTAGCATGCTGCGACAATCGTAGAAACGTTATCATAGTATTAAATGAGACCATGTATCGAGACATTGCGTTTCCATATTCGGTGCATGAGAAGAAATCGCTCTGCATAACGAGTTGATTATCCTGAAGAAGCTTCAGATTTCTTTCGCAAACAAGCTGAAAGCAATTATCAGTATCAGTGCTGGGAGGAATGCCTTCTAGTCTGTAATAGTTAGGATTTAGCCTCATTCGAACACTCCAGAAAGTGCCCAACAGCCATTTCTTTGCCTGGTGAACTGTTTTGATACTACCAAGACTGACCTCCGAATTGAAATGCTCTATCAAATTCAAATGGAGGGTACTTTCTATTGTATCTTGTCCAGATATCATTTTTTGATACCGATTGACCTTGTCTTTACGTGTCATTATGATCGCCACTGCGTTGTCATCAAATTGAGGTCTTCCAGCGCGCCCCAGCATTTGCATGACCTCCAGATCAGAGAGTTCAGTAGGTCCGCCACCACCTTGGTAGCCTACAGTCCCCTTTAAAACAACCAAATGGCATGGTAGGTTGATACCCATGGCCAACGTCGAAGTACAACATATGACGCTGATATCACCTTCGAGGTAGGAATTTTCGACAGCATATCGATCCTGTTGATCAAGACCAGCGTGATGGAAAGAGACACCGCAGGATATGACCTCTTGAAGCTCCTTCTTGTCGACCCTGGTTCTTCGGGTAGGAGCCGGCCATGCACGGTCAACAACTCGTTGTCGAGTCCACCATTCAGCCAACAATACTGCAGTCTTCTCGCATGCTTTTCTGGTGAGGCAAAATACCATAATAGGTTTTTTCTGCGTGTGTTTCTGGATCAGACCTGGCAGCTTTCCATCAAGCACCTTTTCAAACACAAAGTCATTTGCTTGGCCATCAAACCCATATACATGCTTTTGAAGCTTCACCGGTCTAAAATCTTCCCCAAATACCTGCCGATGAGCAGGGATATCATCTTCGGTGCTGTTCTTCCCTAACCAAGCAGCTATGTCTTCAGAGTTAGGAACAGTAGCACTGAGGGCCACAATGCGTACGTTGGCACCTGAGCCCTTCATACGGGATACAACAGCTTCCAACGTGGCACCACGGGCATCCTTGAGAATATGTATCTCGTCGATAAGAAAGAGCTTCACCATCAGCAGGAGCTTCTGATGATCTTTCCACTTGCGCGTAAGGCTGTCCCACTTCTCAGGAGTGGTAATGATGATGGAAGCATTACGAACTTTTGCCATGTCATAATGACTAGTGTCTCCAGTCAACTCCGCACAACTAAGGTTCAGATGGCTGAACTTCTTTTCCCAGTCTCGCATGCGTTCTGAACAGAGCGATTTGGTAGGTGCTTGGTACACGATTTTGAACTCTCCGGACCTGTGTTCTACAACTAGTTTACAGATTGCTAGTTCAAGTAGAGCCGTCTTGCCACATCCTGTAGGAGCCGAAACCAATACGTTGTCGTTGCTTTTGTATATAGGCTCAAAGCACTTTGACTGTGCAGCATTAAAGAGCTCATATGGGAAAACTCGACGAAATCGGTCAGGAAGCTCATATGGTGACACAAGCTGTATGCCATGTGCCATTGGAGGTGCATGCTTGAGGGATAGTTTATTTGCCATATGACTGGAACCCTGCGAATTCTGAGATGGAGTTTGTGTTTGTCTGAGTGGTGTGACCGGTGTCACATTCTCATCAAAGCCATCTTCCTCCTGAATATATTTAGAACTTGGAGCTGCACGGTTGGTAGCACGACGGAGGGTTACTTGAGTAGTGGGGCTAGAGTTCGGAGCAAAGGGGGAAGATGCGGCTGGAGATTGTTGGTCTTTAGAACTGTACTTGAACCCACCTACAGTTATTAGTAGTTGCACTAAATCCAGGTAATAGGGCATCGTGGAATGGAGCTTGTAAACATACTTAAGTTGAATGGTGGAGTGAGTTGCTGCTTTGATGGTTGAAGCTGCTGAAGCCTACCTAGGTTCACCTTTTGATAGAAGCTTGCTGGCTTGGTAGTACTGTCCTGTTGCACAGAAGGCTCTGGCACGAAAGTCCTCGATGGCATAACCCTCTGAAATACCATGTTTGTGGCTAGTTGACTGATAGGACTTTGAAAGGGTTGTGCATCAGCGACTCTTTGTTGCGATGGGTTAATAGTTACGCCCCCCTGGCGTTCATGCTGCGAATTTCCAAAGTAGTTATCCGCATTGGCGATAGATCCAGGTCCTTTAATTTCTAAGGTGTAAGAACGACGAGTTGGAAGTGATATACGCGCCGGTCCTCCAATGGGAACGACTGGTTGGTGATAAGATGGTTCGTGAGCAAAAGAGTCTCGACCTACAGAGCAGCAGTTAGACTCCCGCAAAATCTTAAGGATTAAAGGCAATGCTTACCCATGCAGTCAAGTGATTGAGCCCTATCAATTGACTGTCTTGGTCCTGGCGCAAAGCTGAAGTCGTTAGAGTGCGTTTCGTTAGAGAAAGAATTGAGTCTGCGAGTCTGCCTCTGGTTTTCAGAAGTGGTGAACCCTCTTGTTGGGAGGTTCTCAACTCCAGGCATGCTAAGTCTTTGGCTAAATCTGCACTGACTAAGCTCATTGGAAGCTCCTTCAAGAATACGCTGCATACTAGGATCGAGATCCATGATGAAATGATCCCACTAATAATCGCTTTAGAGATATTTGGACTATTGAAAAGGGAGCGTTGAGCAACAGAAACCGTCGAAAATCGTCTGGAGAATGTTCGTAAAGGTTACAATCTACAACCATCAACGCATATAGATACTCTACATGATTGAAGATATTGTAGAGTGATGGGATGGGCGGAGAAAGTATTGTTGGTAGTTGAATGGTAAACTTGAGAGTATCTGGAACTTCAAATAAAGCACGTGATAGAGTGGACCGTTAACCGAGCCCCTGATTTGGAAAGAGAGACCATCAACACGATGATGCGACACCGCCGCAATGAGAATTGTCAACTGCATCCCTGATCCTGTGTTCAAAATGGGGGCCCAATTCACAACAGAAAATAGAAATGCGAAGTGGAAACTGCAGACTCCGAGCTGGCCTAGACAAGGAAAACAGGAGGACTTAATTTGATATTGGGTCGGCATCTATTGCGCTTCCAACACCTTCTAGTTCTTGTTATGCATAGCTTCAACTAAAGCTTGAATAGAGTATAAAAATATACAAGAAAATCAACATAATTTTCCGACATGTACCAACGTAATATACCATAACCCACTGCAGTAGTGTCCACTGCAGCAATCATCATGACGAGCTGCCCGATTAATACCAGCAAGTCCAAATTAACGCCTTTTTTGCAACCCGTGACCTGCCTTTTCTTACCAATGCTTTCACTACAGTTTATGTGAGGCGCTTGAGCGCCCGTCTCCGTATATAACATGCGATTTGCATCGTTGTCTTCTCAGAATACGTTCAATCGTCTCTCTTCACTTTCCCTCTAGATGAACCAACTCTCGAATGATGTCTCAGTGGTGAGCTTGGTCGTGATGTTGATAACCCTGCACTTTTGATGCTTTCTAACTGAGCTGAAGGCAGCTGAAGCTGCTGCGGTGGATTTTCTTCCGATGGGGTATATTGTCCAATAGTTGTCTTTTCATAGTTTGCAATTTGTATTGGACCTGGGCGGCTTCGTTTCCGTTCTGGATTGCTATAGAGATATGTTGCAAATATAACGATCGCAGTACCGACCACAAACTAGGGGTATATTAGAGCAGATATTCTAGTGGGGATGCTACTACAACGTACGCTAAAGGTGACCTTGAAGTCAAAGAACCACACACTGAATAAGAAGCTGAGAATAATGCTAATGCTCGTAGCAAAGTTCTTGGCAATGTTGTCTGCATAGTTGATGCACATAGCTACCAAAACTCCTCCCATAGCCTGAAACAAGATAGCCATCCACTAATTTCATGTTAGAGTCTCAATTATGGATGGTGTTCTAAAACATATACAACTTACCACTACCGCATTATAACCATCAAAGAAACCATTCTGAGCGATTTCTTGTCCATCTTTGAATATAACTCCTACTATCAGGGCCGGGAAAAGTGAATAGAACGACAACTGAACATTTCTGGTCCAGACTGTAACGTGTTGTGTGGATTCTTTCAAGACCTTCTCAAAATAGACCCCTGTCAAGCCCGATATCAGGGCCGCGCAGAGCACTGCTGTAAGACCAATTGAGTAGTTCAGTATTGGAGGCTTTGATATGCCTAAATCCTCCTCTATTCCCTCGTATGTAGCTGAGCGTTTTGATAGCCCTTCCGCAAGTCCCTCGATACCACGTTTGGTCAATTCTCTTGCAACCTCAACTGCTCCTGTGCTCAATTGCCCTATCTCGTGGAAAGACCGAGGAAAGTAAAACTTGTTATCCGCGTCCTTAACAGAGCCATGGACGCTACTACCGCCCGCAGGTAGCTGAACAACAGCAACACCGAGTGTTAAAAGGATAAGCGCAACCCAGCGTTTTGGTGAAAGAGACCGCCTAAGCATCGTCACGCTGAAAAGGGCGGTTGTGAGAATCTGTTGCCAATTAGCACTGGTGGAAACATGTCTTCCAACACCTATATTCGCACCTTAAGCTGATATAAGATTTGGAAGTGCACTGCGTCCAAGTTGGACACTGCAATGTACTGAAGCGAATTCTGAAGTGTATAAAGCGTAGCAGGGATCGCCAACTTCCACCCATCCCCCGAAAAAACAGACATATATAGTTGCTCAAAAAGGACCGTTGCAGGCGTCGAAGGAGGAAGACTTCGTGAAATATCGTACATTGCAATCGTTAAAGAGACGGCTAGCTTTATGACTTCATTGAGGAAAACGGCAGTTGAGGTGAAGTAGCGATGGCCACCAGCCTGGGGCATTATTCGGGAGTAGTGCAGGATCTACATTTGGTCAATTGATATGCTCTGCTGGTCTGATCGGAATGGTCTTGGGAAAAATGCTGCAGCCGAATTGGGTTCTTACCAGAATCAAAGCCGAATTCTGAAATGTGAGCTGTTCCACCGTTAGCATGTTATCCCCAATGCTGTGTAGCAACGAATATTACCGTAATCAAAGATACATGCTTCATCGGCACGCCCATAAAGGACGCGCCAGGCGCATCTGCTGCAATCCCCATGATGAATAAGGGGTCGTGCTGCGCAACGCTGGAATGAATTCTGACGCCAAAGGTTTGCGAGGAAACGGCAAGTTGTTGGTCGGATAGTCTAAGAAAGCAACAAACATGGGGACCTTGAAGGAGGAAAAGAATGCCCTTTGTGCAGGCCAGCGGTGTGGGGGGAAAAGGAAGGTTTGGAAGTTTGAGTGGATTATTCGTGACCTGGAGATCTTTGAGTATTTTTGGGCTGCTGCCAGCCTGCCGCCAGAAGACTGGGACTGGGACTGGGACTGGGGACTGGGATATTGTGCCCCAAGCCTCATCAAGCCTCTTGCAACCCCAGAAGATCGCGGTCCCGGGGAGGGGGGGTTGTGAGATCCAATCACCAACCCAAAATAGATGATGGGGTATCCACTGCCTAGCGATTCAGGTTCAAGAGTTTGAAGTGGTGAAAACCGTGTAACAAGACAGTCGGTGGCATAAAAGGCATATCATATATAGTTGAATGCTTGCGGAAGAGCAGGGTGCCGGATGTTAATCCCCTTATATATATATCCAAGCTTCGCTGCTAAGGCGACAGTAAAGTACTTAGGTACGCTTTGAAAGCTTGGGTGAAGGGAAAGAAACTCTGGTTTCTGGTGGCTGGTGGCTGGCGGCTGGCGGCTGGCGAGGCTGGTTGCCATCCCCCATCTCCAATTCCAATCCATTCGCTTCTCCTGCATCCTGCACATCAGTCGACCGGTGCTTGATGCAAGACAGGCAGAGCG
>Ga0247809_1001635_pt1 | contig 10074 bp, 8 predicted proteins | sample UWRJL104311B1_FD_180951 | JGI IMG/M metagenome (GOLD analysis project Ga0247809, IMG submission 180951) | Plant litter microbial communities from Arlington Agricultural Research Station in Wisconsin, United States - UWRJ-L104-311B-1 | ecosystem: Environmental > Terrestrial > Plant litter >...
CGGCCCGAGCATCGGCTACAAGCTGCGTGATGCCGCCGGGCAAGCCCGGGAATATCAGAACTACATGGTGCCGGTCGACACTGGCGATGGACAGCCGGTGTTCCTGCTGGGCATGCGCGAACGGCCTGAAGACCCCTTTCGCTATCTGCGCGTGCCGTCCGATGAGAACGGCTCGATGGACGCCTTTTTGCGCATGCGCACCGCCCTGGCCGATCCGGCGGTGCGCGCCCGCGCCGTGGAGCGGTACATCGCGCGCGCCACCGACCCGCAACGCCCGGAGCTTGCCGAGCAGCTGCGTGCCTCGGCCACCCGCGCGCTGGCGCTGTTCGCCGGCACCGAGCGCGTGAACGCCGAGGCGACCAGCAAGGGCGGCTGGCAGGCCATCGCCGAGTTCATGGAAGTCAACGTGCCCGAGGCCGAGCGGGCCCGCGCTGGCGCGGTGCTGGTGCGGATCCTCAACGAGGTGCTGTTCGACGTCCTGAATCTGAGCCGTGAATCGGCCGGTCTGGCGGCCCTGCCGGGCGACGAGAAGTCGCAGGGTTTCCTGACCCAGGCGGTCCTGGCCATGAGCGATGCGCACTTCTACCCAGCGCCCTTCGCGATGATGATGACCGACTTCAAGCAGGTCCAGGCCAGCGTGTTTCAGGTGGCGCGGGCGCCCGGCAAGAGCGTGGTCTATCTGGGCTGCCTGTTGCTCATCATCGGCATCTTCGCCATGCTGTACGTGCGTGAGCGCCGACTGTGGGTATGGCTGGCGCCCGAGCCGGCAGGCGGGAGCAGTGCGACCATGGCCTTCTCGGTCAATCGCCGCACCATCGACAGCGACCGCGAATTCGACAACCTCAAAGACAAGCTGCTCGCCCTCCAGAAAGAACCGGCGCCATGACCACCACGACATTGACCCTCAACGACAGCTGGCTGGCACGCCGCAACGCCTTCGACTGGGTGTTCGCAGCGATCGTCTTCGCCGGCGGCCTGTTCGCCTTCTCGCGCTATGCGGGCTCGATGGACATCTACGAGAAGGCCATCCTGCTGGGCACGATGCCGGCCATGGTGTGGCTGGGCTGGTTCTGGCGGCCGCTGCAGTTGCTGGCCGTCGTGGTTGCCGCTGCGGCCGTGCTCGCCATCACGTCGTATCAAGGCGACCTGGGGCGCGCCGACACGGTCTTCTGGCTGAAGTATTTCCTGTCGAGCCAGTCGGCCATTCTGTGGATGAGCGTGCTGTTCTTCATGAGCACTCTTTTCTATTGGCTGGGCCTTTTCGGCGGCAAGCAAGGCGACGCCATGGAGCTCATCGGTTCGCGCATCGCCTGGGCAGCTGTGACGATGGCGTTGATCGGCACCATGGTGCGCTGGTACGAGAGCCACCAACTGGGCCCGGACATAGGCCACATCCCGGTGAGCAACCTCTACGAGGTCTTCGTGCTGTTCAGCTGGCTTACCGCGGCGTTTTATCTGTATTTCGAATCGGTGTACCGCACGCGTGCCATGGGTGCTTTCGTGATGCTGGTGGTGAGTGCGGCGGTGGGTTTCCTGCTTTGGTACACGCTGGTGCGCGAGGCCCACGAGATCCAGCCACTGGTGCCAGCGCTGCAGAGCTGGTGGATGAAGCTGCACGTGCCCGCCAACTTCATCGGCTACGGCACCTTTGCGCTGGCCGCGATGGTGGCTTTCGCCTACCTGATCAAGGAACAGGCGAACGAGACGCGCTGGTACAAGCTCACGCCGATCTGGCTGTTGGGCGTGGCACTTTGCTTCGTGCCGGTGGCCTTCCGCCAGCGCGTACAGGAGGCGGGCGGCAGCTACTGGGTGGTCTATGCTGGCATTTCGGCGCTGATCGCAGCGGGCATTCTGTGGGGGCGCAAGCGCATCGCGGCGCGGCTGCCGGCCAACGACGTGCTCGACGACGTCATGTACAAGTCGATCACCGTCGGCTTCGCCTTTTTCACCATCGCCACCGTGCTCGGCGCGCTGTGGGCCGCCGACGCCTGGGGTGGCTATTGGAGCTGGGACCCGAAGGAAACCTGGGCCCTGATCGTCTGGCTCAACTATGCAGCCTGGCTGCACATGCGTCTGGTCAAAGGCCTGCGCGGCACGGTCGCTGCGTGGTGGGCGCTCGGCGGCCTGGCGGTGACCACTTTCGCTTTCCTCGGTGTGAACATGTTCCTGAGCGGGTTGCACAGTTACGGCACGCTCTGATCCGAAAGCGCGGTCGCTGCGTAACCTTTGCAGGTTCTGAGACGAAATCGAGGGTGACTTCCCTCCTGCCATCGAAAGGCGCGCCATGCTGATTCGTTCCCGTGACAACGGCTTCACCCATCCGGTCTCCAGCGAGATCACGACCCGCAGCGCCTACGAAGGTCGGCGCGACATGCTCAAGCTCATGGCCGGGGGCGTGGCTGGCGCAACGCTCGCCGCATGGGCGGGCCGAGAAGCGCTGGCCCAGACAGCGCCGCCCGGCAAGCTGGCCGCGCTGAAAGGCGGCAAATCCGACATTGCCGGCGCGCAGACGATGGAGAAGCTCACCGACTACAAGGATGCGTCGAGCTACAACAACTACTACGAGTTCGGCACGGACAAGGGCGATCCGGTGAAGAACGCCGGAACGCTGAAAACCAAGCCGTGGACCGTCGAGGTCGAAGGCCTGGTCAAGAAGCCGGGCAAGTACGGCATCGAGGACCTGATCAAGCTCAGCGCGCAGGAAGAACGGATCTACCGCCTGCGCTGCGTCGAGGGCTGGTCGATGGTCATCCCTTGGGTCGGTTACTCGCTGGCCGAACTGATCAAGAAGGTCGAGCCGCAGGGCAATGCCAAGTACGTCGAATTCGTGACCTTGGCCGACCCCAAGACCATGCCCTTCGTCGGTTCGCGCGTGCTCGACTGGCCTTACGCCGAAGGCCTTCGCATGGACGAGGCGATGCATCCTCTGACGCTGCTGACCTTCGGCATGTACGGTGAAGTGCTGCCCAATCAGAACGGCGCGCCGGTGCGCATCGTGGTGCCATGGAAATACGGCTTCAAGAGCGGCAAGTCGATCGTCAAGATCCGTTTCGTCGAAAAGGAGCCGAGCACGGCGTGGAACAAGTCGGCCGCCAACGAATACGGCTTCTTCTCCAACGTGAATCCCAACGTCGACCACCCGCGCTGGAGCCAAGCGACCGAGCGGCGTATCGGCGACGGCAGCGGGCTGTTTGCCAAGCGTCGCAAGACCGAGATGTTCAACGGCTACGAGGCGCAGGTCGGCCAGCTCTACGCCGGGATGGATCTGAAGAAGTTCTATTGAGCGCGGGTGCATGGCGATGAACAAGCTGTTGCTCCATCCGGCAGCCAAACCGCTGGTTTTCCTGCTGTGCCTGCTTCCGTTCGGATGGCTGGTCGTCGGTGCATTCACGGAGGGCCTGGGGGCCAATCCGGCGGAGCACCTGATCCGGTCGACCGGCGACTGGACCTTGCGTTTTCTCTGCATCGTGCTGGCCGTGACGCCATTGCGCGTAAGTTTCAAGCTCACCGCGCTGGCGCGCTACCGCCGCATGCTCGGACTCTTCGCTTACTTCTACGTGGCCGTTCACCTCCTGAGCTACGCCTGGTTCGACATGGGCTTCGAGGTCGCCGAGATCGCCAAGGACATTGCCAAGCGGCCGTTCATCCTGGTGGGCTTCGCTGCCTTCGTGCTGCTCACGCCGCTGGCGGCGACATCGTTCAACCGGGCCATCAAGGCGCTCGGCGCCAAGCGCTGGCAGCGACTGCACAAGCTGGTGTACCTGATCGCCGGCTTGGGCCTGCTGCACTTTTTCTGGATGCGCGCGGGCAAGAACGACTTTGCCGAGGTGTTCGTCTATGCGGGCATCGTCGCAGCGCTCATGGCCTGGCGGGTCTGGCATTTCTTCCGCCAGAAGAAGGTGCTCGCACGGCCGGCAACGGCGTCGCGCGCGCAGCCTTCGAGGTAAGGGCCGGCTAAGGGCAGGCAGCGCGGAGGATTGTCAGTCGAAGCGCTCGGTGCGCAACTGATCTTCGAGGCTTTCGCGCCGGCGGATGAGCGTGGCGCGATCGCCATGCACGAGCACCTCTGCGGCACGGCCGCGGGTGTTGTAGTTGCTCGCCATCGCCATGCAGTAGGCGCCGGCCGAGAGCACGGCCAGCAATTCGCCCTCTGCAACGTTCAGGGTTCGGTCACGGCCTATCCAATCGCCGCTTTCGCAAATTGGCCCCACCACGTCGTACATCGTTGAAGCGCCGCCTGTGCGCTCGCTCACCGGAACGATCCGATGAAAGGCCTGGTACATCGCCGGCCTGGGCAAGTCGTTCATTGCCGCATCGACGACGCAGAAATTCTTGTCTTCGCCCGGCTTGGTGTAGAGCACCTCCGTCACGCACACGCCCGCATTGCCGACCAGCGATCGGCCCGGCTCCACGATCAGCTTGCGATGGCCGAAGCCCCGCGCATCGAGCCGCGCGAGCAGCTGCTTCCAGAGCGCGTCGGCAGCGGGCGGGGTGTCGTGGTTGTAGTCGATGCCCAAACCGCCGCCGAAGTCCAGGTGGTGCAGCGCGATGCCGGCTTGCTCGATGGTCTCGACCAGGTCGAGCACGCGCTCCAGCGCGTCGAGGTAGGGCGACACTTCGGTGATCTGCGAACCGATGTGGCAATCGATGCCCACCACGTCGAGTCCCGGCAGCGACGCGGCATGGCGGTACGCCGCCAACGCGCGATCGTGCGCGACGCCGAACTTGTTGCCCTTGAGCCCGGTCGAGATGTACGGATGCGTCTTCGGGTCGACGTTGGGATTGATGCGGATGCTGATGCGCGCGCGTCGATCCTGCTCGATCGCCACTGCGTTGAGTACCTCGAGTTCGGCCTCGCTCTCGACGTTGAAGCAGGCGATGCCTGCGTCCAGCGCCTTGCGCATTTCGGCGCGCGTCTTGCCTACGCCGGAGAAGATCACCTTGGACGGGTCGGCGCCTGCGGCGAGCGCGCGGTCGAGTTCGCCGCCAGAGACGATGTCGAACCCGCACCCAGCCTCTGCGAAGACACGCAGCACACCCAGCGAGGAGTTGGCTTTCATCGCATAGCAGATCAATGCGTCGCGGCCTTCGAAGCCGCGCTGGTACGCCGCCAACGCATCGAGCATCCATTGCGTCGAATAGACGAAGAGCGGGGTGCCGTGTTCTCGCGCCAGCGCATCCAGCGGCAATTGCTCGACATGCAGTCGGCCCGCACGGTGCGCGATGTGCGGTTGGCCGGGAAGCGCGGCGTCGGAGGGCGATGTGCTCATCGCATGCTCCCGCCGGTGCCGGTCGGCGCACTGCTGGCCGGCGCAGGCATCGGCGCGCTGTCGGCTTTACCGCCGACGGAAGGCGTCAGCAGGCTCGGCAGCGTGGCGCGGTTGGCCGCGGCAGGATCGGTGGGCAGGTAGAGCGGACCCTTTTGGCCGCAGCCGGCCAAGCCGACCCCGAGCGCACAGAGGCCAATGGCGCTCACTAGAATTTGGCGGACGTTCAACATCGTGAAATTGTAATGACCGACTCCGAGTACATGGATCGTGCGGAAGCCGCACTGGCTGCCATCGAGCAGGCCTGCGACCGCATCAACGACGCCACGGAGGCAGACATCGACAATCAGCGCGTGGGCGGCATGATCACGCTGAGCTTCCCCAACGGCAGCCAACTCATCGTCAATCTTCAAAAGCCGCTGCAGGAAATTTGGCTGGCGGCGCGTTCGGGCGGTTACCACTACCGCCACGATGGCAGCGACTGGGTCGACACCAAGACCGGCGAAGAATTCTTCGCCAACCTCTCACGCGAAGCCTCGGTGCAGGCGGGCCAGCCCCTCGAATTTTCGGCCTGACCCGACCCGCTGCCTTTCAATTCCGGAACAGGTCGAGGATCCGGTTGCGCTCTTCGGGTGGTGGCGGTGCGCCGATCGGGGCGCCGACCGTCGATTCGGCCGACGCCGGTGAGGCCTCGACGCCCAGACTCGACACGCCACGGCCCGGGCCGTAGTCGTCGTAGTACCACTCGCCGCCGACGTTGATCACGCCCGCGGGCGGCGTCAGTTCGGCCACCGGCACTCCCTTGATCGCCGTTTCCATGAAGCTGATCCAGATCGGCAGGCTCAGTCCGCCGCCGGTTTCGCGGTCGCCGAGCTTGCGCGGCGTGTCGTAGCCCATCCAGGCGACGGCCGTCATCGTTGGCTGGAAGCCGGCGAACCAGGCGTCGAGGGAATCGTTGGTGGTGCCCGTCTTGCCGTAGAGGTCGGGCCGCTTGAGCGTCGCCTGTGCCTTGGCGGCCGTACCGCCGCTGGCCACCGACTGCAGCAGGCTGTCCATGATGTAGGCATTGCGCTGCGGGATGGCTCGCATCGTTTCGTTGAGCAGCGGCGGCTGTGTATCGACCAGCACCTTGTCCTTGTGGTCCGTGACACGGGTGATGAGATAGGGGTTGACGCGGTAGCCGCCGTTGGCGAAGACCGAATAGGCCGTGGCCATCTGCATCGGCGTGACCGAGCCCGAGCCCAGCGCCATCGGCAGGTAGGCGGGATGCTTTTCGCGCTCGAACCCGAAGTTTCCGATCCAATCCTGTGCATAGCGCGTGCCGATCGATTGCAGGATTCGAATCGACACCATGTTCTTGGACTTCATCAGCGCCCGTCGCATGGACATCGGTCCTTCGAACGTGCCGTCGTAGTTCTTCGGCTCCCAGGGCTGGCCGCCCGTCGTTCCGCCATCAAAGAAGAGCGGCGCATCGTTGATGACCGTCGCCGGAGAGAAACCCTTCTCGAGCGCTGCCGAGTAGATGAAAGGCTTGAAGCTCGAACCTGGCTGGCGCCAAGCCTGCGTGACGTGATTGAACTTGTTCTTTCCGAAATCGAAGCCGCCGACCATCGCCTTGATCGCACCGTCGCGCGGGTCGAGCGCGACGAAAGCGCCTTCGACTTCCGGCAGTTGGGTGATCTCGAATGCGTTCTTGGGGGTGCGCGCGACGCGGATCACCGCACCACGCCGGACCTTGATGTTGGGCGGTGCCTTGTCGGCCAGCCCTGATTGCGCAGGCTTGAGGCCCTCGCCGGTGATCTGCAACACATCGCCATTCGCACGCACCGCGGTGATTTCCTTGCTGCTGGCCTTCAGCACCACGGCGGACATCACGTCACCGTTGTCGGGATGCTCGGCCAACGCGTCGTCGACGGCCTCGTCGAGCTCCTTCGGATCGTCCGGCAGATCGACGAACTTCTCAGGGCCACGGTAGATCTGCCGCCGCTCGTAATCCATGATGCCTTTGCGCAAGGCCTTGTACGCGGCAGCCTGGTCGGCAGCGACCAGCGAGGTGTACACCTTCAGTCCCCGGGTGTAGGTGCTGTCGCCGTACTGGCTGTACATCAGTTGGCGCACCGTTTCCGCGACGTACTCCGCGTGCAGCCGGTTCGGGTCGGCCGCGTCGCGCAGGTGCAGCTCTTCCTTCTTGGCTTCTGCAGCCTGCTCGGCATTGATGAAGCCGGCATCGCGCATCCGGTCGATCACGTAGAGCTGGCGACCGCGCGCGCGCGCCGGGTTGCTGACGGGATTGTTGGCGCCGGGCGCCTTGGGCAGCCCTGCCAGCATCGCAGCCTGGGCAATCGATATTTCCTGGAGCGGCTTGCCGAAGTAAGCCTCCGATGCTGCAGCGAAGCCATAGGCCCGGTTGCCCAGATAGATCTGGTTCAGATAGATCTCGAAAATCTGATCCTTGCTCAGCAGGTGTTCCAGCTTGAAGGTCAGCAGGATCTCGTAGATCTTCCGGGTCAGCGTCTTCTCCGAACTCAGATAGACGTTGCGCGCGACCTGCATCGTGATCGTCGAAGCGCCCTGGCTCTTCACGCGATTCATGTTGGCCAGACCGGCACGCACCACGCCCTTGTAGTCCACGCCACCGTGATCGTAGAAGCGCGCATCCTCGGCTGCGAGTACCGCGTCTTTCATCACCTTCGGAATCGTCGATATCGGCGTGAGGTTGCGGCGCTCCTCGCCGAACTCGCCGATCAAGGTCCCTTCTGCCGAGAAAACCCGCAGAGGGAGTTTGGGCCGATAGTCGGCCAGCTCGGAAATGTCGGGCAAGTTGGGATATGCCACCGCCAGGGCGACGGCAATGACGCAAGCCAGCGCCACTGCGCCGGCAAGTACGATGCCACCGCTCCAGAAGAGCAGACGCAGGAGCCACGTCAGCCACCAAGGGCGAGGCGCGGTCGGCTTGGGGCGCCTTTCGGGGCGGCGAGATTGGGGCATGGGGGGAGGCGGAGTCACCGCGCATTATAAAAAATGAGCCGATCGCAAGGGGCGCGCTGCTTCAAATAAACAGAACCAGTGACGCAAGTTGCAGATCGCTACGTTCGAGTGAACTTTTGGCAACGATCTTTAACTGCCCGGAGCGGCGAACCTTGGTCCCTGCGACATGTTGCTGCTAGCATGCAACCATACGCATATTTTTCCAATCGTTACAAACGGATGGGATCGAACTTGACTGCTTTGGGATCGTTGTTTCGCCGTCAGCCCGCTCCGTTGATCGGGTTGGATGTGAGTTCGTCCAGTGTCAAACTGGTCGAGCTTGGCCGTGATGCGGGCGGCAAGCTGGTTCTGGAGCGCTGTGCGATCGAGCCGCTCGAGCGTGGCTGGATCACCGACGGAAACGTCGAGAAATTCGACGAAGTGGCTGAAGCCGTTCGGCGGGTCGTGCGCAAAAGCGGCACGCGGACGCGGAACGTGGCGCTCGCACTCCCGCCCTCGGCAGTGATCACCAAGAAAATCGTGTTGCCAGGCGGCATGAGCGAGCAAGAGCTTGAACTGCAGGTCGAGTCCGAAGCCAACCAATACATTCCCTTTTCCCTGGATGAAGTAAGTCTGGACTTTTGTGTGATGGGCCGCAGCGCTGGCTCCGTCGATGACGTCGATGTCCTGATTGCCGCGTCGCGCAAGGAAAAGGTCCAGGATCGCCAGGGCCTGGCAGAAGCGGCCGGTCTGAAGGCCATGATTCTGGACGTGGAGTCTTACGCTTCTCGGCTTGCGACGTCGAGATTGATCGAGCAGCTGCCGGGTCAGGGGCGAGATGCGGTCGTGGCGCTTTTTGAAGTAGGCGCCTTCACGACCAGCATGCAGGTGCTGCGCAATCAAGAGGTTCTGTACGACCGGGATCAGGCATTCGGCGGGGCTCAGCTCACGCAGTTGATCGTTCGCCAGTACGGATTTTCGGCCGAAGAAGCAGAGAGCAAGAAGCGCAGTGGCGATTTGCCGGACGACTACGGCTCCGGCGTCCTCAAGCCCTTCGTTGCCAGCATTGCCCAGGAGATCGCGCGCGCCTTGCAATTCTTCTTTACCAGCACGCCCCATAACCGTGTCGATTACGTCCTGCTCGCCGGCGGCTCGGCCGCCTTGCCAGGCCTCACGAGTGCAGTCACGCGTCAGACATCGTTCGCCTGCTCATTGGTGAATCCGTTCGACGGAATGGAGATCGGCTCGGGAATTCGGGAGAAGAAGGTGCGTCGCGAAGCGCCTTCTTACCTCACGTCCTGCGGTCTGGCGATGCGGAGGTTTCTGCAGTGATCCTTATCAACCTCTTGCCGCACCGTGAAGCGGCTCGCAAGCGCCGGCGCGAGAGCTTTTATGCGACGCTCGGCGCGGCCGCGTTGTTGGGCGGTCTGATCGCTGGTGCAGCGTACGTCTGGTACCAAGCGCAGATTTCCAGTCAGCAATCGAAGAACACGTATCTTCAGTCCGAGATCAAAAAACTCGAGTCAGAGATCAAGGAGATTTCGACTCTGCAGGGCGAAATTGCCGCCCTGAAAGCCCGTCAGCAGGCAGTGGAGGATCTGCAAGGCGATCGGAACATGCCTGTGCATTTGCTCAACGAGCTCGTGCGGCAATTGCCGGATGGCGTTTACCTCGCCAGCATGAAGCAGGCCGACAGGACGGTGACCTTGCAGGGCATGGCGCAATCCAACGAGCGGGTTTCCGAATTGCTGCGCAATCTCGGCAACAACAGCCCATGGCTGGAAAAACCTGAACTCGTCGAGATCACGGCAGGGACGGTGGCGCTCAGCCCACGCGATCA
>Ga0247809_1001636_pt1 | contig 10071 bp, 6 predicted proteins | sample UWRJL104311B1_FD_180951 | JGI IMG/M metagenome (GOLD analysis project Ga0247809, IMG submission 180951) | Plant litter microbial communities from Arlington Agricultural Research Station in Wisconsin, United States - UWRJ-L104-311B-1 | ecosystem: Environmental > Terrestrial > Plant litter >...
CACAGGAACAGCTGGTTGGCATTGATGCCGTTACTCCGAGCCACCACCGAAACGCTTTGCCCTGGCTCAAGACTTTCGCGAACCATGGCCAGTTTTTGCTCTGGGCTCCAGCGGCGCCGCCGCTCCTGGCCCAAAAGCTCCCCACTCTTTTCGTTGCTACTACTCATAAACATAACCGTTTGCCTATCCCTTATCGTAAGGGGGAGACGGTGTCCTGTCTTTCATGGGGTTCGTTCACGCAGATCGCATACACGTTTAAGAGGTGGATGGGTAAGGACGTCTTACAGTATGAAAATGAGCAGCCGACAGTCAAAGCGTTGCTGCTTAGCTGCCGGTTTTGCGGTTGCCAATCCAAAGTAGCCTAGACGATATACTCAATACCCGCTGCTACCTGTCCAGTGAGAGCAACTTTATTCTCGTTGGATTCAGAGAAACTGACGAGCAGGTTGCTGGTGTTCAATGAGTGGTTATCAAGCTGGTGGGCCCAGAAATCAAGACCGGATTGATCTGGCGCTCGGCCGAGGATGTGCTGATATAAGCTGGCAACGAGCTGAAGATTGGTGGGTGACGCGCCATTGATGGCTTGAAATTCCTGGCTGCTCGAGAATCCAGCGGAAACACTCTCTAGCGAAGCGCCCTTATCTAGTTGGTTGATCCAGAAACCTAAGCCCTGTTTGTCTGGCGCCCGATCAAATGCGGCTTTATACAGGCGGTAAGCCTGACCCGCATTCCCTCCAACATCGAAAGCAACGATCTTGTCATCGAACTTGACTCGCTCATAGCCCTTGAAAAATAGCTGCTGCTTGCTGTCGGTGCTGATGACTAACAGCTTTGAATCTGACTTTGTCAGGTTGAAGCCGGCACTGCTGCCCGATATAGAGGCGACATCTAGAGCGCCATCCGTGCCGTCATGCTTTTCAATGACTGGCTTTTCAGCCGCGCTAAACAGTGACTTTAAGTCCGTATTGGTGGGGGTGTATCCAAACTCGAGAAGCCTGGCAATGGTGATCAATCCGTCTGCTGAAGGCGCGTGAGAGGCTATATGGCCCAAACCTATTGACTTTGTCAGCCAAAATGCTTCGATATCACCTGAGATTATCGCGGCAACCAATGCACTTGCGGTGGCTGGTGCGGCATTCGGATAGAGGTATTTGACAACATCCTTGGGATCCGCATTGTTGAAGGCAGCGCGCTGTACTTCGCCCATTGGCAGGTTGTACTTTCCAGGGATGGCGTTCCCCCAGGTAAGTGCCCGCATGTAAATTATTTCTACCTCATAGTTGTAGGCATAATCCAGACCCACGGCTTCGAAAACCTTGAACGAATTAAGGTAGAAGTCCGCCGGGTCCTCGCCAGAGATTTGATGCCATGGCTCAAAGCTTGGATTGTCATGTTCGAAGGAAAGATTGTTTCCCAGGTAGGTGATAACGGAAATTGCCTGCTCTCTGGTGATGCTCATGCCTGTCCATCCTTGTATGATGGCCCAATGATGCCATTTGTAAGGCGCATTAAGCTATGGCTAAGACAGCGGGGACTGTGCTTATCGATTACACATTTCAGCCATTGCAGCCCCGCGCGGTTTTTTCATTGGCGCAGAGCCTTGACAGCGTCCCATTGGCCAGTTCAGTGTCACCTCGACATGCGCTCTATCAAACGTTCTAGATGATTCATCTGGAAGTGATTATGCGATGTACTCAATGCCCCGGAAACTTGTCCCGTAAGCGCGATCTTATTTTCGCTGGACTCCGAAAAGCTCACCAGCAGGTTGCTTTGTTCAATGAGTTGCTATCCAGCTGGTGGGTCCAGAAATCAAGACCGGATTGATCTAGTGCGCGTCCGAGGATGTGCTGTTATAGGTTGGTGACGGCCATTATTGTGGGGTTCGCCCGTGCGACCGCCTAATCGGTTTCTCCTCTGGCCAGCCGATGAGGTCCGGGACCTTCTGGCGCGGGGGCAGGGCAATGACTGCGCATGTAGCCTTTCACAACAGTTCATTCAGCGATGCTGCGGGCCAAGGCCGGGGCACGCCATATGATGAAGAGCCGCGCAGCACATCAGGCCTATACAGTGATGGCCGTAACAGCTGAACCAGGCCGTCGAGAGGCGTTGCTGGCTGAGGCGATGGCCGACCTAATAGAGATGGCCTGAATTGGAACAATTTGCACGCCACCCAAGAGCGCTTGCTCGGGTTTCCCGGTGTGCTCGCGCATCGGTTGTGTGCAAACTCCGAGCTCCATTCCTCCTTGACGGGCACTTCACAGGGCACGGCCCTGCTGACCCGTATCAGAGCCTAAGCCTATGCATCTAAAAATAACCTGCCGGTCCGCGGGAGGGGTCTCACTTGAATTGAACAAAGTGGGCGCGCCTCAAACTTGCACTTGGGCAAGTTTCTGAAGCTGGGTAACCGGCAGCTGCTGGAAAGGACCAATGGCCGGATCGGATCAGCGGCATGTCATGGACATTGTTGCTGACTGGTACGCATCAAGGGCAACCATCGGATTTGAGCAGTTCGCCCGACTCTAGATCAACGAAGGCAACGCCAAAAGCAACATCGCGGAAAAGCTGCTGAAAGCACTCTTCGGCATGAATGAACCCACTTCGAGGAAAGCAGCATGAAGAAGCGAACATACATCGATAAGCCCTTGGGCAACACTGAGTTTCTGTTGGAGCAGTGGGGCTCCTGACGGATGTGTAGAATGTGTGTTCCCCCCAATACGTTTCCCAGCTCGGGGCGGTCATGGATCAGTTCGTCCGACTGCCAGCTCTAAAACGTACGTCATCACGGACGAGGTGGCGCTGATCGTGGACGGCACCCTTGCCAGACTGACCGCGCGCGAAGAGCAGATGGGTGATTTTGTCTGGTATTACTTCGGGGCGAAGTGGCCAGCCAATCGTATTACCAGAGTGCACGGCATGTCTGAGCGCAAGGCTTGGGAGCTGATCAAGGCCGGGGTTGCGTGGATTGACGGGATTATGGATCGTTCTGCCAACGCCGCGTAAATAAGTCTTTCCGCACTGATAAAGACCTGTTTTCATGGCACGGTGTTCAGCTGTACCAGCGCGACACGTAGACAGTCAGATGAAGAGCCCGGCCATATTTGAGCCGGGTTTTTTGTGCTCATCATTTGGTTCCTCATATGTAGACTTTCCCATGTCGATGATAAAGTTTCTTTTTCCTTGAGGGTCACCGCGTGCGAAAGCCTCTGTTATTTTTGTTTTTTACTGCCTGCTCAACTACCGCGCTTGGCGATGGGATAAGCGACAATTTCAAGTCAATGGCCAAGGCCCTGAAGATTGCTGCTGACGTTGGGGATCGCTGTTTAGCCGACTACCAGGCGACAAAAGATAAGGCCCAATGCGATCGTTTTGAACTTGTTTTTAACGATTTCAGACTGAAACAGAAGGCCTGGCAGAAAAGTTTTCACGGCGACGTCCAGTTGGCTGAGGGTTCTGCGACAAAACAGGAATTTGCAGACTTTAAGTCCGACGGTACGAGGCTGGCTGAAACGTTGTCCTTCATTGGGGAAAGGGAAGACGAATTTCCCCTGAAGTAGTTTTCGACCTTACGCCGACTACTGGGCGGTCGTATCCTTTTGCCATTGCTGAACTGCTGGCGGTGTAAGTGCGGTGCGGCGACATCACTTATCTGGGCGCAAGGGAAATGGCATTACCTGGCTGTGGTTATGGAACTCTTCGCGCGCCGAGTGGTGGGCTGGGCATTGTCGAGCAAACCGGATACTGATCTGGTGATCAAGGCGCTGGATATGGCCTATGAACAACGCGGCAAGCCTCAGGGCCTGCTGTTTCACTCGGATCAGGGCTCGCAATACGACACCCGACAATTTCGCCAACGGCTCTGGCGATATCGCATACGTCAGAGCATGAGTCGTCGAGGTAATTGCTACGATAACTCGCCGATGGAGCGTGTTTTCCGGAGTTTAAAAACTGAGTGGATACCGACCGTTGGCTACATGACGGCCCAAGAGGCACAGCGAGACATCAGTCATTATTTGATGCATCGCTCAACTGGATTCGGCCACATCAGTACAATAACGGACTAGCGCCAGCTCAGCCCGAAAAAAGACTTAACGTCCTGTCCGGGATCAGTTGACCACTACAAAAAAGCCCCGACGCCTATTAAGGTTTCGAGGCTTTAGTGATGCCCCATCCTCAGCGTGATGGGTTATGCCTGTTAAACAACGATACTAACGCCATTAAAGTCAGAGGCCGTCAAGTTCGTCACGCCTGTGAGTACGATGCTCTCCTGACTATTGGCAGCGTTGAAAATGACCAGTGTTGCGCTACCACTAGTAGCATTCACGGAGAACGTGTGACTGGCGGCGTCATAGCTACCGAGCACAAAGCTCACATGACCATTGCTGGCGTTGGCGGCGGCTTCGCTGCCACCACCCAGGTAGCCACTCGTTAAACTCACACCGGTAATCGAAAACTTGTCAGTGCCCGTAGCGAAGTTGCTAATTACATCAGTACCGCCAGTGCCGAGCAAGAATGTATCCCCGTCAGAGATGATGGTATTTGCACTATTTGACGCCGTAAAAACATAACCCGCAGCATCGCCGGAGATGAAGTTAAACGTGTCCACGTTATCACCGCCCGTCAACGTATCGACGCCTTTGCCGCCCGTAATGGAGTTGGTACCGTTGCCTGCATTGATCACATCATTGCCTGCACTGCCGGTCAGCGTGTCATTGCCCGAACCGGTTGAGATGCTTACACCTGAACTGCTGACTGCCGTTACTGTAATGTTGTCATCGAGCGCAGTGGAGTCCAGGTCACCGTGCAGATTGGTGACGACGAAATTCGCAGTCGCGCTAAACTCTGTCAGGATCAAAGACTTGCCAGTCGCCAGCGCTGTACCGTCGACCGTCATCTGCCCGAGATCAGAATTATCGTAGCGAATGGTGGTGTTATCGTTGCCGGTCAGGATTGTTTTGATGCCAGCCGTAGCAACTTCGCCACCCATATTGATTGAGCTAGCGCCAAACAGCTGAAGTTTTTCTACACTATGGAGACCACCAACGTCCGCGTTCAAGTTGCCATTGTTTAGCGCATCGAATGCAGTGGTGAACTTGACGGTATCAATTCCGTCACCGCCAAAAACCTGGACGCCACTGTCTCTCAAGGTATCGTTAGACACAAACTCAAAGTTGTCATTACCGGCGAAGCCGTAGCGAGGTGTCGAAGCGTTTAGGGTGCTGGAAAAGGTATCTGCGCCAGTCGTTCCAAGTACAAAGGCAGTACTGCCAGCGTCAACGAGGTTTCCAGCAACGTCCTGGACTTTCACAGTAGCAACGGTAAGAACGCTGAGTGCTGCAAGAGCAACCGTGCCCTGAACGCCGGAAGTCAGTTGTGTTGGAGTAGTACCTGCGATCAGCGTGGAGTCAGCGTCATATAGACCCGCTGTACCCGCTTCGTTTGACGTCACATTGACTGCGCTGACTTCTTGGCCGGCGATTGAGCTGGCGGCTGGTTTGGTTGTGTCCAGACCATAAGAATGACCATTCCCCGCAAGGACGTTGCCCGCCGCATTAATAGTTTGTATCGCCAGGGTGCCGGAGGCTTTTGCCAGCGTTACGCCTGACAGAGACCAGTTGCTGGTCCCAGGCTGCAGGGTTGTAGTCTGCCAAGTCCCGTTATCAAGCTTGAGCTGGATCTGCTCACCCGCGCCCAGCGTTCCGGTGTAAGTACCGTTTACGGTCTGCAGGGCAGTGTTGGTAACGAAATCTGTAGCCGATACGCCATTATCAGCGCTCAGGCTGGATACCGTCGCGACAGCGAGCCGCACGGTGGGTAAAGGAACATACACACCTGTGCTTGGCGGCAATGTCGCAACGGTTTCGGCGGCTTTGGTAACGTAGGCAGAAACGTTAGCTACCGTTGTGTTCTTCACTTGGTTGAGGTAATCACGGCTGATTTGCAGACCAGCAGCCGTGCCGAAATACGCCAGTGCCAGTGGGTTAGTCGCCAGGCTACTGGTGAAAGCGCTGGCCAGCTCTACGCGGCCCGTCAGGACTTGCAGGTCAGTTGCAGTTGCCAGGCTTGCAATGGTTTGGGCGACTTGGATACGCGTCTGCGAGCCGTTGGCCAGAACGTTAACCCAGAAATTCAGACCATCAGGCTCGGCGTTACGACCAAACGTTTGTAGGTAGATATTGTTAACCAGTGTGGTGGTGTCCAGGTTGCCAAGGCGCGCCTGAAACTCGGTCGAATTGCCGAAATCCTGCATGATGACGCTGACGTCGCCCCCATGCCCATGGGCGTCGACCTCGTTTGCCCAGAAGTCCAGGCCCGCTGGGTCAGCTGGGCGACCATAATAGGCGACATAAAGGGATTGCACCTTCGAGAGGGATGCCTGGCTAGCCATTGTTGCACTCCATACATAAATGAGGACTTCCGGGAATTCGGCGCACTGTGAGCATGCGCCGGACTGCATCCTGTTCGGTCTTGCGCCAGTCAGAGTGGGGAATATAAGGGGAGGTTGTTGTGTATGGCAATCAGCTATCAATCACGATAAATCCTATTGCGCGCCCTTCGGTTTCCAGGGCTTTGAGGTCAGCAAAGATCTCTTGACCTTATGACAAGAATCCACAAATGGCAGTTTCTGCTCGTCACTCAAGGCATGCCCTGAAGGATGAATATCTAGGGCCGGAGGGTGCAACGTTATCGACGTGAGGCCTTTTTGCTATTCCCTTGCTCCCCCCGCCAAATGCCAGCCACGCGAATCCCTCCACACGAAGCGGATAGCCCAGCCGGGCCGAAAGGTGTGGTAAATGTTTGGCAGGGTGTAACGACGGGCAATCAGCGTCAGGCAGTGCGATGGTCAGGGTTAGCCTGTTCGACGTCCTAGGCGACGCCTCAGAAGCTTGTTCAGCTTATTAGGTCAGTGTGTGCAAATTCCCTGTAACCACACCCCTTCCCGAACAAGTCCGGTCCTACCGAATCTGCGTCAACCGGTAGGATGGGACTCGTCCCCGAATTGGCCAGCATTAATGCCCCATAGTGCGCACCGGTTGGCTGATGCAATGTTTATCAACGCTGGATTTGTGAGAAAGACAAGCCGCCAAGGTCATTGCGCCTTTACTCTGTCTGCCGACCTCGACCAATGCGCTGCAGTTCGTCAGACTCTCGGCCTGGATAGTGGAGGAGACGGCATCACCGACTGCGTTGCTGGGGTCGAATCCTTTTCCAGTCACGGCATTCAGGTGCCGCTATTTTTGAAATCGTGGAATCACAATGAACACCCCGCATACCTTATTCCCTGAAAGAATTTACTCTCTGGATGTTCTTCGGGGGATCGCTGCGCTTTGCGTGGTTTTTTGGCATTGGCAGCATTTTTTCTACGTGGGTGACAGCGCCAAGGATTTCAACGGTTTCGGACAGCCGCTGTTTGATATTTTCGCTTTGGCTTACCAATACGGGCAACTCGCAGTAGAGTTGTTTTTCTGCATTTCCGGATTCGTGTTTTTTTGGCTTTTTTCGCAAAATATTTCTAATAGAACCCTGTCTGCTTCTAGATTTTTCATGGACAGGTTTAGCCGACTTTATCCTTTGCACTTCGTAACATTCATCGGCGTCGCTGTGCTTCAGGTGTGCTATGCGAGCAGCCACACGACTTATTTCGTGTATCAGCAAAATGACCTTTATCACGCGGTTCTGAATCTGCTGCTACTCCCGGCCTGGGGTTTTGAAACGGGCTGGTCGTTCAACGCGCCCATTTGGTCAGTGTCTGTGGAGCTCATGCTGTACGCGATCATGTTCGTCACCTGCCTGCCCCGTCAGCTGCGATATCTCATCATCCCTTGCCTGATCGTGCTGGGCTATTACGTTTACCCCAGTCACTACAAACTGGGCAGCGGCATCTTCACGTTCTTTTGCGGTGGGGTCGCGTTCATCTTCATGGACCGCCTGATGAAGTTGGTCGGTGTCAAATGCTTCTTGGTCATCGCCGCTCTTTTTGCGACGGCTGCATGGTTGTTTGTCCTGCTGTCCCAGACTCTGAATATGTATTTTCTGATGGGCGTGGCATTTCCTGCACTGGTGATTCTGTTTGCATCGATCAGCTGCGCTTTTCCAGCTTTTTTACGCCCTTTGGCAGCAGTAGGCGATATCAGCTACTCGTCCTACCTCCTGCACTTCCCACTGCAGATCATCTTCGCCATGGTTGTTGACAGCATGGGGGGGCAACGCGACATTTTTTACAGCACCTGGATGCTGGCTTTGTTCATGGCCGTGCTCATCCCCCTCAGCTATGGCTGCCACTACTTTTTCGAAGTGCCCATGCAACGCCTCCTACGCCAAGCCTTTGGGAAATATAAAATCCCAGCGACTTCCTCATGAGGTAATTCAGGGCGTGTCCCCGGCTTCGCAGGATCAACGCCTCGCCAACCCGTTGGCCCAACAAAGGTTCACGGCAATAGGCTATGGCACACATTGTCCCGGATAAACCCGCCAAAACGCCTGTTTTCGGCGCATGATGGCCTTTCAAAACATAAGGAGAAGGACCCTCCATGACGACGCTGACTTTCCATCGCCCGCAAGACAGTTATGACTTAGCCAACTGGGGAGGAGGGTATCGCTCGATACAGACTTCGTCGTATGCCCAGGTTACAGACGGTGTTCACGCCATTGATTTCTATGGTTCTTTTACCTACAACTCCACCGGCATCACCAGTGGCGTGGTGACCGGACTTTTCTGGTCGCAAAGCGGCACGGCGGTTGTCAGTATTTCCGGGCTGAACCTCAGTTCTACGAAGATCCTCAACTCCACGCCGATGGGTCTTATGGCGGAGGTTTTGAAAGGCAACGACACGATCGTTGGCTCCTATGGCAATGATGCGTTCTATGGCTATACCGGCAACGATACGTTTGTCGGCGGTTTGGGCGTGGACACAGTGGCTTACGATGGCGGGCGCAGCCAGGTGACGGTTAACGCCAGTGGCAGCGGTTATAAGGTCAGCACGTTTGGCAAGGTGGACGCCTTGAGCGGTATCGAGCGTATTGCCCTGGGTGACGGATCAGTGTTGGCGCTGGACATGAAGCCCGGTGAAAACGCCGGCTCCGCTTATCGTATCTACCAGGCGGCATTTGATCGCAAACCCGACCTGTCGGGCCTCAAGTACTGGATCAAGCAAATGGATGCAGGTGCCAGCCTGACCCAGGTCGCACAAGGCGTGGTCAATAGCACCGAGTTCAAGGCGCTGAACCCGACCAATGATTCCACGGCGCTGATCAACAACTTTTACCTGCACGTCTTGCACCGTGCGCCCGATGCCGCCGGTTTACAGTACTGGAGCACGGCCGCCGCCAATGGCCTGCGGCCTCATGAAATACTGGCGGCTTTTTCCGAAAGCACCGAGAACGTCAACGGCACGGCGGGCGCTTTGAAAGACGGGATCTGGATGTAGGTCGGCCTGTTCGCGGCCGCGTTATTGTGTAGGACTGGCTTTAGCCGGGAGCATGCCCTCCCGGCTAAAGCCAGTCCTACGGATCGCGCCTTAAACCCTCAGCCTTTACTCACCTGATCACGCCAGTCGATGAGCAAGTCATTGAGTGTGTCTTGCAGGGCGAAGGCCGGTTGCCAGCCGGTGGTCTGGCGGATGGCGTCGCTGTTGCCGCTGGCGCTGGGGATGTCGGAAGGGCGCATGCGCTCGGGATCTTCTACGACTTCGATGGTCTTGCCGGTCAGTTCCAGCAGGGTATCGAGCATGGTCTGGATTTTGCGCGGCTGGCCGCTGCAGATGTTGAAGCAGCGCGGGTAGGTGGCGGGTTTATCAGCCAGTTGCAGCAATTTGATGTAGGCGCCGCACACGTCGCGTACATCGAGAAAGTCGCGTTCGGCCTGCAAGTTGCCGACTTTGAGCTGAGGCACTTGCTGGCCGGCTTCGATCAAGGCGATCTGGCGCGCGAACGAGGCTGTCACGAAGTCCGCTGACTGGCCTGGGCCGATGTGGTTGAAAGGTCGCACGATGACCCCCGGCATGCCTTGGCGGAAGTACTCCTGGAAAGCGGCCTCGGCGGCCAGTTTGCTGGCGGCGTAAGGGTTCATCGGCT
>Ga0247809_1001637_pt1 | contig 10067 bp, 11 predicted proteins | sample UWRJL104311B1_FD_180951 | JGI IMG/M metagenome (GOLD analysis project Ga0247809, IMG submission 180951) | Plant litter microbial communities from Arlington Agricultural Research Station in Wisconsin, United States - UWRJ-L104-311B-1 | ecosystem: Environmental > Terrestrial > Plant litter >...
TCTATCAAAATTGCATTTTACCAGCCACGCATTACTCAGCAACAGAATGACCTCTAAAAGAGAATCTACAATTATATTAAGCTTCTTACTGCTGCTCTTTATCCCAATTGTATGGCTGACCTATGAGTCAGTCAGTAAAATAAGTAATGTGTCCATCTTCCATCGCAATGATTATGTGATCACCCAGTCTATGCTTACCAAAAACGTATGTAAAAAGTATGGTGGAGGCGCACGGTTTGCCATCAACTTTAAAGGTGATACAGTAGAAGGATCTGATGGGTGCCGCTTATTTGCAGATAAGGGTGATTTTGTGAAGATTTACTTCAATAAGAATGACCTTTATGATAATGGTATCGTGAACGAATTGATCACTATATGTTTAGGACGCATATTTTTACTTATTGTCCTATGCATTGTATTTTTTAAGAGATTGACTAAATACTGCAAGCTCAGCTCTGCAGTGCCAGCTTAATATGTGCTAAATGGTGTTTCAGATGCCATGCAGACATCGCTACGGCCTGTGCCTGGTTAATATCAAAAGCCCTTATGGGATGAAAATATGTGATTTGCAATTGCTCATCTGATAATGATTTGATCAGATACACATACCTTTTTGTAATCCCTTCAAGCATCAGTATCGAATCTTCAACTGGCGCATGGCTTCCATCCGATGTACTTACCCATCCGTCCATATTAATGAGCGTTACTTCCTTGTAATCCGATTCAGTTAAGGCTCTTTTCATACGCAAAAAGTGAAGTAACTGGATATCTGCAACATGATGAATCAACTGCTGAATATTCCAGCTTCCCGGACGGTAGGTTTTGGAGAAATCCTCTTTCTGCATAGAGTCTGTCAATTTTTTATATACAGCAGGTGCATTTTCAATATCCTTCATAAGGGAGTTAAGCTCATCAGCACTGTATTCATCCTGTTTTACAAAGGCACCGATAGGGAATTTAAGGAGATCAAGGTTAGCGGGATTTTCCATGTGCTAAAACTAGCATCAATTGTGATAGATGACATCACGGTTCTGTCAAATTATAAAGTATGGAATCATTTACCTGAGGTTGTCATATTCACTATTTTCTGATGCAATATCTGCGGATGGAAAGGTTTCTCCAGAAAATCATTCACCCCTGCATTTCTGGCTTCCTGCTGCTCATGCTCAATTACAGACGCAGAAAAGGAGATAATCGGAATGTTATTTTTACCTTCCGGCAGCTCCGTTCTAATTTTCCTGGTAGACTCAATACCATTCATTACCGGCATATGTGTATCCATCAGTACAAGATCATATTCCTGCGCAGCCACTTTATGGAATGCTTCCAAACCATTTAGTGCACAATCTACCTTAACATTCCATTGCTGTAAGATTCTGATAGCTACAAACTGGTTAATCACATTGTCTTCCACCAGTAAAACGCGCACATGTTTTAAATCACTCAGTTCTTCAGCTGGCGGACTATCCTGTAATGCCGGCTTAATAAACAGCTCATTCGCATGCTCAAACAAAGCCGTAAAAATGAAGCTCGTACCTTCCCCAAGAACACTATTTACTTTAATACTGCCACCCATTAGTTCAGCCAGACGTTTAACGATACTCAGGCCAAGACCTGTTCCGCCAAACTTTTGCCATGATTTGTCCTGCACTTGCTCAAAACGCTCAAATATCTCCTTGATGGCACTTTCCGGGATCCCCAGACCAGAATCTTTGACTGTGAACTCCAGAGCAGTACGTCCGTCATTCTTTTCTCCCACTTTCAAAGTAACTTCTACTTGTCCGGCTACAGTGAATTTGATGGCATTATTAATCAAATTCATCAGAATCTGGTTCAGTCTCAATGCATCTGCTTTAACCCATGCAGGCACCTCCCCTATAATTTTGTGATGTAACAATAAACCTTTTTCGACCGCTAGTGGGCGCATGGTGTCTGTAACCGACATAAACAAAGCAGTAACATCTATATCAGTCAGATCCAGATTAATCTTACCCGCATCTATCTGGAAGCTCTCCAGCACATCATTCACTATTCCCAATAATGCATGTGAAGAAAAGTCCATCAATCTGATCATTTCCTTTTGCTGATCATCCAGTTCAGAAGTTTTTAGCAAGTTTGTAATCCCCACTATCGCATTCAATGGTGTCCTGATCTCATGGCTCATATTTGCCAGGAAATTTTCTTTGATCTCTTTCCCCTTTTTAGCTTCTTCTACCGCCTGAAACAAATCCTTCTGGTAAAACTCCAGCTCTTTATTCTTCTTCTCTACTTCCCGCTGATAATTAACCAGCGTTAACAGTGAAGTGATTTTTGCATTGGTGATATGCATATCCAAAGGCTTAAACAGATAGTCTACCGCACCGCTGCTTAGTCCTAAAAACACTTCTTCTGAGCTCATGGAATAACCAGTCATTAAGATCACCACCACATTTTCCGTTAAAGGATTCTGTTTAATCAGATTCAAAAGTTCAAATCCCGACAGTCCTGGCATTTTTACATCAATCAAGGCAATAGAAATGTCTTCTTTAATACAAAGGTCTATCACATCCGCCGGGATGTTGCAAGTAATAATATTTGCGTCAGGGCGGTCTAAAACTTCTTTTAAAATGGTTAGATTACTGACGTTATCATCAACAAGGAGGATATTAACAGGATTTTGAGATAACGACATATTAGGTGGAATTACAATCTTTAGGTGGTGTACTAACTACACTAAACAAAGACTATACCATGATATGAACTGAGATCCTGGCTAAGCGAAATATTCCTGCGAATTGTAACTATGTTTATAGCTACAATTGTGAAGGGGGAATGACAACAGATTATATCGATATCTATTTTTAAGCAAGTAAAGCTTACCCTGTGCAGTTTCATTGCAGACTACAGGGTAAGCATGAATAGGCTTTATCATAATGATCTATAAGATATCTTACGCTTTGCGCCAGAATAGCATTTTTGTAAGCTATTCTGCATGCGCCAACAACTCTGCTTTTTTATTTCTTAGGAACGCTTCTTTGTCCTTTTTTACTTCTTCCAGCATTTCTTTTCTTGATGCTGGAAGCGTAAAATACTGATCAGCCCATAGGTTGATTTCAATCATTAAGGGCAGTAAATCAATTCCTTTTTCAGTGAGCCTGTATAGAACTTTTGCTTTGCTCTGGGGATGGTCTTTTTTAGTGATTACCCCGGTGGCTTCCAGCATTTGTAATCGGGAAGCCAAAATATTAGTCGCTATTTTTTCATCCGATTTCAGAAAGTCCCCATAAGTACATTGTTTAGAAAACATCAAATCCCTTACAATGAGCAATGACCATTTGTCTCCCCAAATGTCCAATGAGCTGCTAATGGGGCATTCAGACCTCTTTTTTATATCTATCATAAAATAATTTCAAAAATCACTTGCAAAATGAAAGTTGTTTATATATTTGCACTTGCAAAATGCAAGCAAATTTACACAATTAAATCATAGATGCAATGAAAACAACTGGAAATACAGTATTCATCAGCGGTGGAAGTGCCGGAATAGGCCTGGCCATCGCCAAAAAACTAAGTGCAGCAGGAAACACGATTATCATCAACGGGCGCAGTGAAGAACGTCTTCAAAGTGCATTGAAAGAATTGGATAACGCTGTTGCCATTCAGGGCGATTTATCCATAAAAACAGATAGAGTGCGTATTGCGGCAGACCTTGAAAGAAATTACCCGGCAGTGAATATCATTATCAATAATGCTGGCGCAGCCTTCATAAATGATCTGAGTGATCTTCATAACGATTCTGCGGAAAAAGCTCAGCAGGAAATCAATACCAATTATATCAGCGTGATTGATTTTAACACACTCCTTTTACCCCTGCTGTTGCAACAGGAAGAGGCAGCAATCGTAAATATTACTTCTATAACTGCATTTAGGTCCAACAAATATTTGCCTACTTATTCTGCCAGTAAAGCTGCACTGCATAGTTATACACAAGGTTTAAGAGATACTTATGCAGCAAACGACAGGTTGAATATTTATGAAGTATATCCACCCCTGGTCAATACCGAATTTTCAGCAGAGATTGGTGGCGCAAATGGTATCCCACCGTCAGAAGTAGCGGATGAACTGTTCGCCGCTTTGGAGAACAATCAGTTCGAAGTTCCGGTAGGCGACACAAAAAAAATACACGCTTTGGTAAATCCCATCAGCGATCAGGTTCCCCATTAATCAAACGGTATAATTTCAAAGCGAAATGAACTTAAAAGGAAAAATAGTACTCATCACCGGTGGGGCATCGGGAATTGGATTGGAAGCTACAAAGCAATTTTTGGAAATCGGCGCCAGGGTAATCATTACTGGCAGAAATCAGGATAAATTAGACGCTGTAAAACAAGCTATGCCTTCAGTAACCGTCATCAAAAGTGATGTTGAAAAGGAAGAAGATGCACATTCGCTCTTTGCACAAGTTACTGCGCTGGGCGGCATAGATTTATTGTATCATAATGCAGGTGTTGGTAGTCCCGCACTTAACCTGGGGGCCATAAATGACAAGATTCTGGAGAATGCTGTTTATGAGATGAAGGTGAATTACTTCGGCGTTATCAGACTCAACAATCTTTTTATGGATATGCTGAAGTCCAGAACTCAGTCCGCAATCATCATCACTACCTCCATTCTTAGCCTTGTTCCTGCCCTGGAAGAACCTACCTATTCTGCATCCAAAGTAGCTTTGAGTTTCTATACAAAGTTGTTAAGAAAAGACCTGGAAATACTTGGCAGCAGGTTAAAGGTCTTTGAATTGTTGCCGCCGCTTGTAGCAACAGAGATGACTGCCAAAAGGAATGATAAGAAGATGACCACACATGACCTGGTGAAGGCACTTCTTTCAGGAATTAAAAGAGATCAGTTGACCATCCGTGTTGGCGATACAAAATTAATATATATACTTAGCAGATTATTTCCAGACTTAGCCTTTAACCTCGTTAATCCTAAAAAAATATACGCTCAGCTCAGGTAACCGGTATAACATATGAAAGCATATATAATCAAAAAATACGGTAAAAAAGAGGAGCTGCAGTTAGCTGATGTCCCTGGCTCTACCCTACACGACAATGAAGTGCTGGTAAAAATCCACGCTGCTGGCGTCAATCTGCTTGATGCGAAAATAAAGTCAGGTGAATTCAAGTTGATTCTGCCATACAAATTGCCACTCATTTTAGGACACGATGTAGCCGGCATTATTACCCAAGTTGGAAAAAACGTAAAACATTTCAACATAGGAGACGAAGTTTATTCAAGGCCATCCGATTTCAGCATCGGCACATTTGCAGAATTTATTGCAATCGACCAAAAAGATGTAGCCCTTAAGCCAAAGAACCTTTCCATGGAAGAAGCAGCAGCTATTCCTTTGGTTGCCCTTACTGCGTGGCAAGCTCTGGTAGAAAAGGCAAATCTCCAAAAAGAACAAAAAGTATTTATCCAGGCAGGCTCAGGCGGTGTAGGCACTATTGCGATACAACTCGCGAAACATCTTGGGGCAACGGTGGCTACCACTGCCAGTGAGAAAAGCTTTGAGATGCTCAAGAAGCTTGGCGCAGATGTGCTGATCGATTACAAAAAGGAAGACTTTGAAACCATTCTGAAAGATTATGATGTGGTGCTGAACAGCCAGGATACAAAAACACTTGAAAAATCACTTCGGATTCTGAAACCCGGGGGGAAGGCAATTTCGATCTCAGGGCCGCCGACACCAGATTTTGCCAGGGCTATTTCTGCCCCATGGTTCGTGAAGATCATCCTGTCGCTCATTAGCTGGGGTATCCGCAGCAAAGCAAGGAAACTGGATGTAGACTATTCGTTTCTATTTATGAAGGCTAATGGACAACAATTACAACAGATTTCAAAACTCATTGAACAGCAAGCAATAAGACCCGTTATAGATACTGTATTTCCCTTTGAACAGACTAATGATGCTTTAAAATATGTAGAAAGCGGGCATGTAAAAGGAAAAGTAGTGGTTAAAATGAAATAAAGCAATTACGCTAATTGCCAATTGATAAAAAGCTTACCCTATGCATGCCATTGATTGCTACACAGGGTAAGCTTGGAAATCCTTTATCATAATTGATCTATAAGATATCTTGCCCTCTCCGCCAGAACAGCCTTTTGCCAATCCCGGATCACTCTCCTTCCTGCCTCTCTTGTCTTCAGGCCATTATCATCATGTTCTTCAAGCGCTCTGGCCAGCGTATCATTAAAATGCTGCAGGTAATGGTCTTCCAGTCCTATATCCGTTTCAGTTTCATCTTCCTGATCGTCTAACAATTGGAGAAAGAATAAAGTAGCCCAATTATTTTTGCCATTCACATCGGTATAATAAGATGGAAATGAAACGTTCTTTACAAAACATTCAATAACTTTTTGCGGCTGGATATTGTAAATCGTGCAGAGGTTCATCAGATCCTCTGGCACGTTAATTTTAATTGTGGTATCCATCATCAATTTAGTTTTGATTGATTATTTGCTCATAACGGTTGTGGTACAATTCTTTAAATACCGATATCCTTTTCGGTAAACTTCGCACTGTATACATGCGGACTCGTAGTTCTGTTGCCGCTCTCACAAACGCAATTTCCGCTGCATTCAAATTCGGTACTTCGTTATCCACCATTCCAAAACCCAATACAATTTTCATAAAGAAGGCCATCGTAAAGTTATCATTTGAAATGCCGAGCCCTGTTTTTGCTTCCATCTCTGCCAAGGAAATTCTGCCCATAAAATTCTCCAGGTATTCTGCCGGATAACAATTGTGCAATTCGCACATTACGGTGAAATCTTTGGTGAAATGCAGTGTCGTATTTTCATCCAGATAGAAGGTATCAGACTTGGTGTAAACACGTTCCATTGTAGCGTATAATTCGTTAATGTAGGCTAACGTGCTCTTTCTCTTTGCTGCTGCAGATCCTATTTGTCTTTTGGCAATTTCATGAATGCCTTTGAAATTTAAGGCTGTCCTTTCCAGACAATGGTCGTAAGCATGGCTTCCATTTGCGGTTCTTCTCAGTGAGACTACACATAATCCAATGGTTTTCGAGCATTCAGAGAAACCCTCGCTATAGCCGTCAGCAAGTGAATCGTAGACTGTAGCATGGTTAATAAAGATTTGCAGCACTTCCTGCGGTTCCAGTTTGTAAATAGAACAGGCAATCCTGAACTCTAAAGGGATGTGAACAAGGTGGTGATTGGTTTTTGTTTTCATATTCATCTTATTTAATTTTTTCAATTTAAATAAGCCTCTATGAGGGGTTACCGCCCAATGGTATAGGGCTGGTAACTCACTCAGTCAATGTAATAAGGCTCTAGTAAAGCCACCCTTTCTTTCGAAAGGGCCCCCACAGTGACATAAGTGAGCACCAGCCCTATAACAAATATAGGGTTTAGGTTGCTCAACTTACACTCGCGGGGTTAAAATTTACTAGATTCTATTGCGAGGCTTGTAAGCAATTCTTAATTATACATCAGGATTGCGTTTTCTTTATTTATTCTTTAATTTTTCCATATGCTAATGTAGTTAGTTTTATTTAGAATAAATAATATATTTTAAATTAATTTAACACTACTTATTGTAATTACATCACATAAATATCCAAGCGACGTAAAATGCGGGAAGGGTTGGAAAGATGGATTAATATGAAGCTTTACACCAACCAATAACTCTAAAGGCTGGCAGAATAAATGATCGTGTACTTTGTACTGGTTTAAAAGATAACATCCTAAAAGCTCCCCATCCTCCATTTGCGGCTTAAACGGATGATTAGAAAGCTCTAGTCTTGTTATTGTGCTTTAAAATACATACTTCTGCGGTCTTATTTCAGCCAATGCGGACAATTTGCTCTATTATTCAGCCTGTGAGTTCTGTACAAAGCATACCTCCATCCACAGAATCTGTCATAGATTAATGCTCAATAGCCATTTGGAGTCGTATTTAATATAAAAAATATTGTTACATATATAACCTACCTTAGCTAACATAGAAGATTTATTATGTCACAAAGACGAATATTAGTTATAGAGGATGATGATTCTATTCGTGAGCTTATGCAGATCGTCTTGATGGATGAAGATTATCTTGTAATGGCAAAACCACTCATGGTCCAATTAAGCAAAGATGATTTACTACCTGATCTTATTATACTGGATAACATCCTTAGAGGACAATTGGGACATGATATATGTTTAGCACTAAAAAAAGACCCACTGACGTCCTCAATCCCAATTATTCTCATGTCCGCTTCGAATAATCTAATTGAGACTGCAGAAAGTTGCAAGGCTGACGCTTTCATAAACAAGCCATTTGACATTGATGAACTTGCGTCCTGTGTAAAACTGTTACTATCTTAAGTTTATGCTAATAAGAAACCCCGTACAGTAAATATGCCAGGGCTAATGTTATTTTTAAAAGGTCTATTTACTGCACACCACATAAAGCAACTCAATTTTAAGACAGTTTTTCTTCTTTCTATCAAGCATTTGATATACATTAAATCGCTTCCATGCGGTCAATATATGCACCTATTAAGGTGACGTACCGTTGCTCCAGATAATCTTCGGTACGCTGCATCCACTGGGTGCCAACTTTATACAACATGACCTCTTTCCCGCCAGAGAAGGAAAGTTTCCACACTTTAAGTTTTTTAAAGGTGGTCGCAATAATCTGTATGATTTGCGTTGTCCCGTCTTTTAACCTGATTCTATAATCCATCGTTTTAATTTAGCTGTAAAATAATTCCCGGTTTAACTACTGCTTTAATGCTCTCAAAATAGAAACCTTGCGTAGCCAACCAGATAAAGGCTTTTGCTTTAAGGCAAGTAGCTGTTTCACAGAATAGAGGCAAAAACTTATTTTCTTATCCTTTAACAGTTAGCATGCTAAATGCAACAAATGGCTACTTTGTTTTATTCCCGGTCTGGATTGCCCAATGGATTTTCAGCTTGTCTATAAAGCGCTTTTTCCTTTTCAGTGGATTTATGTTCCTCAGTATGTTCACGAACAGGTTCGGGCATGCCATCATCTGGCTGCTCTGAACTCACCTTATCAATTACTGTTTTCCTTGGTCGTTTTTCTTTTTTGTTTGCACTTGGTATGGTCATCAGTATGATATTTATGTAAATCATTTGATCTGTTGTTTTAACTTGGAGCTGAGTCGGCGCCATATCAGCTTAGCTTAAGTTCCCGCGGTCATCAGGAATGGTGAACCAGAAGGTGGTTCCTTTACCTATTTCGCTTTTCACGCCCATTTCCCCGTTATGCAACCTGATGATCTCTGCAGAAATGTACAGTCCCAGGCCAAGGCCAGAAGTTTTGTTGTTATCTTTTCCCAGCCTGAAATAACGATCAAAAAGATGGTCAAGATCTTCCGGCGCAATGCCCCTTCCGAGGTCGCTGACCGATATGGTGGTCATACCGCCAGTATGCTGAGCATCGATCATGATCTCAAAAGATTCAGGCGCATATTTAACCGCATTATTCACCAGGTTGACCAGTACCTGATCAAGTTTATGGCGGTCTGCGAAAATGGAAAATAAAGCGTTGCCCTGATAATTAATGTGGTATTTGCCTTCCAGGCGAATATGACTGCAACAATCATCTATAAGCTCTGCTAAAACAAAGGTGGTTTTATTTAGAGCCAGATGCCCCTGGTCTATTTTGGTGGAACTTAACAGGTCATCGACCAAGTAATGGAGTTTGGTGATGTAGCGCTCGGCATTCTGACTCATTTTGAGCAGTTGCCCTATACCCGGACTTTTGCTTGTCAATAAACGGCTCATCAGTTGCACGTTCGCTTTCAGACTGGTGATCGGCGTCTTAAGCTCATGACTGGCCACGCTTAAAAATTCTTCTTTATGGAGTCTTAATTCCCGCTGCTGGGTCACATCCTCAATGCTGGTATAACCCAGAGCTCCTTTCTGGCTGGGAATTAAAATGGAGGTAACCTTGCACCAGATCAGTGATCCGTCCTTTTTGATCAAGCAGGTTTCCAGGATAAAGAATGGCGTTGACCTTTCCCATAGATGTTTTTGAAGCAGCTGCC
>Ga0247809_1001639_pt1 | contig 10063 bp, 6 predicted proteins | sample UWRJL104311B1_FD_180951 | JGI IMG/M metagenome (GOLD analysis project Ga0247809, IMG submission 180951) | Plant litter microbial communities from Arlington Agricultural Research Station in Wisconsin, United States - UWRJ-L104-311B-1 | ecosystem: Environmental > Terrestrial > Plant litter >...
CCCGTCGAGGAGAATTGGAAGAGGTTGTCAAGCTATTTGGTCGAATGCAAGAGGATTATGGAGTGGTGCCCAATATGTACTGTTGGAATATTCTGTTGACTGCTCAATCAAAGGCACACGATTTCGACGGTGCTTTTGCAACTTTCCAGTCTATCTTAGACTCGAAAAACCTCCGACCTGATCAGTACACATTCGCAGCTATTATGCGAGCATGCGTTACTATAGGTGATCTCGAGCTGACTATCGAGCTCTACCGACTTGCAGACTCCCTAAAGATAAGAAAGTCTACGTATATGGTTGATTGCCTCGTTTATGGTTACATTCAAAACGAAGATCTTGCTCAAGCGGAGAAGGTCTGTAAAGAAGCTTTAAAGATATCACTAGATGGTTCACGAACACAAATGTGGAATGGGCTCTTAACAGCTTATGCTTTGCGGCGAGAGACCGCCAACATTAATCGCATACTTGATGTTATGTCGGAAGCCAAAATCGAGCTCGATGCCTCTTCATACTCAATTTTGATGATGACACTTTGTATAGTCAAGCAACCAGATCGGGCCTATGTCATTCTCAAAAGAGTTATGAAAAATGCAGGAGTTAGACCTACTAACTTCCATTATGCGATCGTTATGGGTGGCTACATCCAAAATGGTGAGATTAATAAGGTGTTCGAAGTCCAAAACCGAATGAGGCGCCGTGGAGTTCCTGATTCAGCAAGCACAATTCTGCAAAAGATGAAAGCCACCCACATACAGGATCAAACCACGCATCCCTATGCCACGCCCGGTGAACAGCTCCAACGTGCATACCAAATATTTCAGGAAGTGACGAGCTCGATGGACCCACAAGACATTACAGCGACACAGCAAAAACTCCTTCATGACCTGCCCCCCGCCGTTGCATACCCTACTATGTTTTATAGCTACATATTATATGTTCTGGCACAGGATAAGCAGCACGAGACCGTGGAAGCACTTTATCAAAAGTTCAAAGACATGCTACCTGATTCTACACCACCAGTTCCGATTCTTTCGGCTATCATGCATTCTAGATCACGCGTAGGGGATTTCAAAGGGGTTGACGACATTTGGCAACTAGCCTTATCTCACGCCAGAACCATAGGTAAACGTTCGAAAGCAATTGTGGCTTCTTTGGCCCCTTCAGAGTTAGATAGTCAGGAGACGAAGGTGTATCCAAAGTACCAACTGTATCTCACGACCGTCCTTACACAATACATGATATCTTTGCAGAGCCAAGGTCGGATAAACGATCTTCAAGCAGCCGTCGAAACTCTGCTTGAGGAAGGATTTCTGCTCGACAACAGGACTTGGAACTATTACATTCAAATTTTAGCCCAATCACACCAATACAAGCAAGCGTTTGATCTTTGCGAGAAAGTGTTCATGCCTCGCTGGCATGGTTGGCAACGGATTCGTCATAGACTTCCAGAACGCAATCGGCTCCCCATAGAACTTCGACACCTAAAGAAATTATCTAAATACTATTACGCGAAGTATCACACTGTGATCTATCTCACCAAAGCCTATTTGGAAGTTGAAGAAGCAGCAATCGGTTCGAAACCTATGAGGGATCTTCAAATATATATAGAAAGTGATTGCCAAAGAACGGTCAATGTGATCAGAACGATGATGCGACAAGGCGATGATTTGGAGAGGGCAGTGCTGGGATGATTGATATATGTTTCGTTACAAAATAGAATGTATATAATTGTACAATTATGATATGAACGATGTATGTGTTGGTGTATGTATGCATAAATAGAATAATTAGAGCACTGTTTCCACTTAATCGCCGCTTCCGAGATATCTTCACCTAACCGTTCTCGCAGTTCTATTTGTGGTCATGTTTTGAAATGGCTTTGGTGTCAGTGTACCCTTTTTTTTTCTTTCGGGGTATATTCCAGATCATTTTCTTTTACCTGTCAATATTAGCGAGCTTGAAAACAATCAATCCAGCAGAGTATTGCGCTAGAAGCAAACATACACAACACAATCACACAGCATATTAACAAGAGTCACGAAAGTCATTCTTTTAATGGTGAACAGGTGTCTTAAATTCTCTCTACTTCGTCTGGAGCCCGGTTAAATGAATAATGATACTTGTTACTTGGGAAAGGGACGAATGTACGAATAGGTTCTTACACATATCATGATAGACGATAAGCAAGATATTTACTTGGCTCCATCGACAAGCCAAAATACTCAACGCTTAATCCAATTCTCAATTTTACCCTCCCGGGTAGAAACAAGTGAGCACACAAAAATATAAATTCCAGTCCTTCAAACCTTTATGTTTGAGAGAAAAGGAAGTGTCCTTGTTGTATTTACATCACTTCACCGTTCGGCACCGAGCGGGAACACTGTCTATGGTAAATTGATTCAATGTAATTCTTTCATATGGCCGATGATGTCTGCTTAAGCCCCTTCTCTAAAGGTGTCTGTTTACATATACTGTGCTAGATATTATGAGGGAGGAGCAGTGTTGAACTGTTTGGTGACACCGTCCTTCTTTTCTCAAACTGCCATTACAAATCATCAAATCAAGCACTCTAAGACGCAAAAGTCCACTGCATGGGTCACTTAACATGTAGCCCGTGCTTGGACTTCAAGAGCTGCGGGTCCTGGTATCATATATACCATTGTGCCGTCTGCCTCATCTCTGCAGGTTGTGACCTCTTGCGATTCAAACATACCACCCGCATTGCATTGATCTGATGAGATTCAGAAAGTTGAGTCTGAGATATGAGCTGGGCCCTATGACCGGTTAATGCATATGGCAGTACTTGATGTCCCGTGCATGTCCAGATCAGTCAAAGGCTTTGAGTGGTTTCATGCCTCTAGTCCCACAGTTAGAGTAAGTAGCAGTTTTAGGATTTTTGATCTTAAGCATAGCTCATACAAAGAGCTTTACAGCGGTTAAAATCCCTGTACTAGTTTTTCAAAATTTGACGACATAAAAATTCACAATGCAGAATGGAATGGTATACTGAATTTAGATGCTTATGATCAAATTTGCGTAGCAACGTGAGTGAATTAAGCTATCTAAAGATTAGCCAAACACAAAATTCTTGCCTAAGCTCCTCGCTCGGCAAGCTCAATATCAAAATCAGCATCAGAAGCACTTCTCTCAAAACTAGCTCGTGCTAAAGGACTGCTACGCCGATTACCACGGTGAGCCGTTTGAGGAATAGGAAGATTTCCCCTCCCGAAATAATCTGGGGAAGCTGAAGCCGAAGGTACAGGTGGCAGGAGGTGACCTGGCGGCGTCCCATCAACTGGATCAACAAGAGTATGTCTTCTCAGCTCTACGTCGGAAAGCCTATGGAATTCTTCAGGAGATACCGTGCCGATCATATATGCTCCGCCAGCAGCTCGCTGGTTGGCTTGGGCCAATGCGTATTTCTTCTGGTCTTCCTCTCCCATAATGCTTTCTACTCGTCGTGGCATGAATACGGAATTGTTGCTTTCGAATGAAGATCTACGCTGGAAGTCGAGTTCATGGTTGACATTCAAAGCTGCTCCTGCACCAAGGCTGACCATAGAATCATCTGGGTGACCATACCATCCACCAGGAAGTCTCTCTGCGGCTGTAAACCTTCCTTCGAGGCGCTCTGGAGGTTGCAATGGTACAGGGACTGCTGCATGGTGAGCATCTGTGAAAGTCTCAGGAACCACATTGAGTTCATCTCCTAGTATATCAGCCTTCTCAACAACTTCTTGGGCGGTGGTTACTGCATCAGCTTTTCCAGCATCAGCTCTGGGACCGCCCCATGTTCGTTGACCAGCAGTGAAAATTCCGTAGACCCTGTGCAAATTTTAGTAGTTTGATCACATCTATTGGTAGAAACCTACATATAATACCAATTAAAGAACGGGTTGACAGCAAAGAGCAATGGATAAAGCATAACCTTATACCGGTGTAGCTTAATCCCAAAGTATATCATCAAGAGCCAGTTGAGACCTAGGGAAACCGCTATAAATTCAACCGGAAGATTGTGAATAGTTTTACTGGTAGTCATGAGAGAGACAACCATAATGAAAAAAAGAAGAGCCGTGGTACGAATGGTGTTTTGCATGAATCGCACAACCAAGAGAAGAGGATACTTTCTCCAAAGTCGTCTATCAGTCATCATGCAAACTTCATTTGTAATGAAACCAAGGAACCACCGACGACGTTGCTTAACCAGTGAGGAGATGGTTTGTACGGCTTCGGTTTTGCAAAACGCTGAAGGGCACATTTGAATTTGATAGGGCTTCTTCGCGCCAACCATAAAAAGGTGGGTAAGCCATCTATCCTCACCAAGATGACACTTCCCATAGTCGAAGAGATCCGTGCACTTCTCCGCTTTATCTTCGAAGTAGTATTTGGCCATCGTCCGGAATGAGGAGAAGCGTAGCATGGTCAGAGCCCCAGGTAGGCATGTAACTGATCCACAAGCAGTCTCTACTGTTCGTTCAAACAACTGGCCATGCACATATTCCATATCTTGCAAGAGAGTTATAAGACTGTGCTTTTTAGTAGTTGAAGTGATCACTCCTGTCATTGCCAGCATATCTCCTTTGTTTCCTGGACTAAGTTCCATGTAATACATAAAGTTCTGAAGACATGCACGGTCTAAGATACAATCCGAATCGATGAAAAGTATGTAAAGGTTATCGTTACGCATTTGGTAATCGGTATAGACCTTGTCGATGAGCTTGTAAGTGTACTTTTGACATTTCCTCTTGCCTCCATGCGGAAATCGAGAAACTGTGATACGGGCAGTGCGGTAGATGACATCAAGACTTTTTGGATATATTTTGCCATCGAGAATTGGAACCCCAAGTTTCTTAATGGTGTCAAGATACAAATCGTCCTGCTGGTCGCCATCGAAAGACAAGAAAACATGGATGCAAGATGGAGGGTAGTCGCAATCCACCACCGAATCAATTGCCGTGATCAGAACATCTGGTTCTTCATGGTAACAAGGCATTACAATCACCACCTTTGGTGCTGCACGTGGATCCACAATGAGAGAAATGTTCTTTTTTCGTCCGATTGAGTGAGTAACCAGGCGGAAAAGACAAATAAGCCAGGGAACAGAAAGGAGAATTGCGAATGTCCAGAATCCAATCCACTGAAAGACGGCTACCACCCTGGGTGGAAAGTATTGTGTGATTCTATCAGGTAGGGGCAATGTGACAATCATGATAGGGAGGAACATGAACCTAATGTTATAAGTTAGCAAGGATGTATGTTATTGGTAAACTCTACGGTGCATCTTTTTAAGGGATTATACCGGATCGCCGTGAATAGTAAGGCGATGACTACCGCAATGACCTTGACAGACCAGTGCTCAGCCTTTTGATAAGCCTTGACCAGACAGAAGAGAAAGGCAGCAAGCCATAAGAACCACTCTAGCAGAGCAGCGATCATAATGGTGCCCACGATTGAAGTATAGACAATGTCTTTGACAGGCCATGGCGAGTTGATATATGCCATACCTAAAGAGTTGTCAGGCAGTCGATGCCAGAATGGCAAGTCGATAATCGGAGTACGTGCAATGCGAGTTCCGATGAAACTGGTGTCTCCTAATGCGAAGAAATTCGGGGAATCTTGAGACAAAGCAGGCACCCGTGACTCCCAAAAACAGAGAGTCAGGAATCGCAGGCGGTGCTTCTTATGCGTTGCTTTGGTATGTGATTGGAAATGGAAGGCGTGAGGGAGTCATGAAGGTCGACTTTGTGCAAGGGCGGCCGCACGCGTATCTGTAGTGGCCCGACGGACACGTTGGGTGACCAAGTCATCGGTAGGCTGCCTCTTTTATATAGTTGGGGTCTTTTGCATCTTTGGATTACATCCAATATATAGATATATCAATCACATTTCTTTTAGAAGATCCCATATCATTAGGAGGAGCTATTCGTTCTCCTGGGAACCAAATACAAGCACCCGATGATTAGCAATTGATGGTATCAGCATAGCACGGTTCATATCATGGCTTCAATATGGTTGTGGTTACTAACCATTGTTATCTCATTATATCAAGCACTTCAATGCATTTAAGCTCCGTTTTGGCAAATATTGCACGGTTTGCCCTGGGCAGCATCTTAGCATCTTGGCTTATAGTACTTATATAAAACATATTGTACGAAATCCATGATATAGAATCTAGCAAGAGAATCGGGACGAAATTGTCTTATGATTTCTCGTCACGATTGAAGACAGAGGTAGCTGGGTAATTGCTTCCAATGACCTTAGATTCAGGGGTTTTCATCGCACTGGCAACGCAGGTAATCCATACCTGGAAAGCTAAAGGACATCGAAATCTCGAGGCTACCGCCACGAAGATCCTATATTGGAAGCATTCAAAAACTCTGGAATTGTTCCCGTCAATAGTGTGAATCCGTCAGCGAGTTGGGCAAATTAAAACAAACGTTGATCCATATCTGAGGTACAGTTTACACTTGCTTGCCTGCTTGATTTAAAGAACCTTTCAACCTGATTGATGATCTTGTCATCAAACTTGGTCAAGATATTTCATGACAAGAGCCATCGTAAAGTAAGTCTAACAATACAGTCAGGTCCTTGTAGTAAGTTCCCCTACTACCACGAGAAGCATTTCTCCGACCTACTGTATATGTTCCGATTGTTTCGATACAGCAGGAGAACAATTTTATGTGGGTGTGATATTGCATGGAAGTAACTGGACGAGTAGTTGTTGACATGGCATGCTCAAGTCTGCACATAGCCGTGTGAGAAACATTTGGCTATCCCTTGAAACAATTCCTCCCATGTTTCATTCAAATAATTGAATGTGCTTCTGTTACCTATTTAAACCCCGAAGATACGAGATGCTAAATGGGGCCGGTAATTAACGCAAGTAAGGGGGAAGGGGATAATCTGTCAAACAATTTCTGTTATGATAGAGCACGGATGGTTTGAACAGCACCGTAGCCCGGTGGGCTCTATCATGTGATTAAAGGAGTGTATTGGATGCCTACCGCCTCTGTCGAATAGCAAAAATAAAGGAGTGTGATATAAGCAGCAGCAAAGTGCCTCTCGTCTCCAGAGCTGCACAAGACGAATGAGAAGAAAAACGACTTCCGTCCCCCTTCCACCACAGCATCCTCGTTTAACAACATCCGGGACCTAGACTGCCCCCAAATTATCAATGTTACCCATCCTCCAACATAACACGCATACAATTACGCTTATGCTCTGCACTTTGTTCATCACCACGATGGTTTGTGCAAGGATCGGGCCGTATTGTGTCGATGGGGCATCGTATGCATTGAAATGTGACACATGTTCGTCTGTTCCATCATCTCACAATATATGCGAGGAGGGTTTGATGGGTTCGGGAAACAGGTGATTCGCATCGATAGCATAGAAGAAGTGGCTAGTTTTGGAGCAACCAAGAAACAACTTCTCAATTACTCTTGCTAGTTATCTAATCTTTCCTAAAGGCCCCACCATGTGGGGTCCAGGTTAGCATTTTCTAGTAGGTTTGGTAAATTTGCAAAGGCACGACGTGAATGGAAGTTTGCCAAGATCAACCAGGGGCTACTTGGTATCTGAGGTTTTGGCTTGCCTAGAAGCATGCTCTTGGAGAATCTGTCGGCGGGTAAGTCTGCCTTGCCCCGTTGCACTCGCAGATCCTCTATATGGTAGGGGGCCATTGCGCCCGGGAATAACAGGAGTAGTACTATTGGCTGGTAGGCAATGCCTTTTCTTCAGACTCTTTTCTTGACCTTTCTCCAGTTCAGGTGGGGGGATGTTCTCAGAATGCGCATGAGGATTGTTTTCATACCAGTCGACGTCACTGAGCTGTAATTTTCTCGCTCGCTGACCACTGCGATTATTGCTGGACTTGTCAGGTCTAGCATAATTGGCTGCGGTAGCGGCTTTTTCGATGCCTAGGTCCTCATCGTGAATATTTGCATTACGGGGGACAGAGTTGAGTAGAGAATCACCATCTTGTTCTTCGCCATCACGAAGATCGTAATTCAGGACCAGATTCTCGGCTGCTTGCTGCGTTTTCATGGCAATTGCGAATGTGGAATCTGAGGGGAGGGCAACTGTGCGAGTCTGCAAGAATATTAGCATAAAGGGCAGATTATATTCGTATTTCCACTAACCTGTTGGCGATTGCCACGCTTTGTAAGGAGTGAGAAAGCCATTGTACCACTTGGGGCAGCTGTAGGAGAAGCAGTCTCATCTGCCCAAGGCTCGTTCGAAGTAGCAACATCCTTCCGCCTCATTGGAAGCGGAACATCGAAAGTTGATTTGCGTTCGTGCTTCCGGGATTCTAGACTTTCAGCCATCATTTTTGCATACTCACGCTCGAAGTCTGCCTCGTCTTCGGGGTCAACCTCCTCCTCCTCACGAGTGACGATAATAGATTCTTCTTCGGAGTCGGTGCCATGTACAGAGGAAGTGCCATCAAGCTTTTCAAATGTTAGTTGACCAGAGCTTGAAGAACTGACTGTGGAAGGTCTCACATCATCCTCATTTGATTCGAGATCATCTTCTGCCAAGCCTTTGTCTGCTTCATGTTCTGCTTCGTCTTTCTCGTCGTCTGATGAAATATCACTCTCAACGTCTATAGGTTCAACAACTTTGTCGAGCCCAGATGTCTTTTGGTCCTGTTGCATTGCGAGTTGAAAAGCTCGTCCGGCTGCCTCGAGATTACTCGCAAGCACCCACTGGGGCCGAGTCAAGGCGAATACATCTTGAACAATAAATTCAATATCCATCGGTAGAGGATCTTTGGTGTAGATGTAATACTATGTTTTATTAGACGAGGTTGGACGACTGTTTTGAATATTCTCACCTGGAAAAACGACAAGAAGTAGTCCAGCTTCTTACCAGCGGGGCCCCGATTGAAGAAGATACCACAAGTTTCGAGTATAGTTGCGACTAGGCGGATGCGGAAGAAATCGTCTGGCATATCGTATTGATTCAGCTTACCGGCAATAGGAACACCACCTACAAATTGTCAGCAGTTATGAATTGTAAAAGGGCAATTGTACTCACCATGGCCGAAGGTCATAATCCTATACATGGCATCAAATATCACTGGATGATCAACCATACGGTAATTGTAAAGTTCGCCAAGATATCTAACTTCTGCCAGACGGCGTTGGTTGAATTTGAAGTCGTTAGACTCTAGTCCTAAGATGATAGATTCTAGGACGTTGTCGATGACAGTTGTTACGAAATCTTGGTGGTATCGATACAATGCACCAATCAGAGTCGCAAGCAAGTGAATGTTACCATATTTGACCTTTCCGGGTTTCGAAAAAACCTTCTCCAGTATCGTGACAATCTCGGACTCTTCCCAATGAAGTCTTCGGATCTGCTTCAGAATTTTGGGATAGTTACGATTGTGCATATCCAGATATATTAATTTCCTTATGTACTGGTCAACAGGTGTTCTCTCCTTCTGCTGAATAGCGGCTCTAATTGGTGGGTCGACGTAATAGACTGCATTCTCGATAAGCATGCGTTCCTGTTGGCCAATGTGCTTTGCAGACTTCTTTCTTTTCAGAGTCTCTAGAAAAGAGTTCATTCGAGGTGATGTTTCAGGATTCTTGAGCAGATATCGACCACAGTTTTCAAGCAAGTTACAAATAATCTCAATGTTCATTCTCGAGAAATCATCCAGACTGACTTTCAGACAGTGGAATATAACATGCTCTGGAACCACACCGAATTTAGTCAACTCGGCAAGATAACGGATATTTCCAAGTCGAGCTTGTCCTAAAAATTCTTTCTCCTTACGGCGCTGGAGACTTCGAAATTCCTGATCGAGATGATCAACCAAGCCTTTAGTGATATCTGGCATGTATTTACCGAGAGTGGCGACAAGTCGGGAGTATGATGGAAGTAGATCGCTTCGTCCTTTGGGAATTTCCTGAACAGCCTTGATCAATCGGTTGCGGGAGGCCTTCGAGTTCAAGAAGCAGAAATCGATAGCAGCTTGATCAATTAAGTCCTTACTTGTAAGATCTGGAAACCTGGCCAGCAGAGCATCGACTTGTGCCCCAATAGTTTTATT
>Ga0247809_1001640_pt1 | contig 10061 bp, 11 predicted proteins | sample UWRJL104311B1_FD_180951 | JGI IMG/M metagenome (GOLD analysis project Ga0247809, IMG submission 180951) | Plant litter microbial communities from Arlington Agricultural Research Station in Wisconsin, United States - UWRJ-L104-311B-1 | ecosystem: Environmental > Terrestrial > Plant litter >...
GTCGGATGCGGGAGCCGCGACGATCGTCGTGTACTCCATAGCTCCGGCGTCCTCGAGCGCGCCCTTGACGGCGGCGATCGTGGAGCCCTTCTGGCCGATGGCGACGTAGATGCAGCGCACCTGCTTGTTGGTGTCGCCCGACTCCCAGTTGGCCTTCTGGTTGATGATCGTGTCGATCGCGATGGCCGTCTTGCCGGTCTGGCGGTCGCCGATGATGAGCTGGCGCTGGCCGCGGCCGATCGGGATCATGGCGTCGATCGCCTTGATGCCGGTCTGCATCGGCTCGTGCACGCTCTTGCGCTGCATCACGCCGGGAGCCTGCAGCTCGAGGGCACGACGGCCCTCGGATGCGATCTCGCCGAGTCCGTCGATCGGGGCGCCGAGCGGGTCGACGACGCGGCCGAGGTAGGCGTCGCCCACGGGAACGGAGAGGACCTCTCCGGTGCGGGTCACCTCCATGCCTTCGACGATCTCGTTGAACTCGCCGAGCACGACTACGCCGATCTCGTTCTCGTCGAGGTTCTGGGCGAGGCCGAGGACGCCGTTGGCGAACCGGATGAGCTCGTTGGCCATGACGCCGGGGAGTCCCTCGACGTGGGCGATTCCGTCGGCGGCGTCGATGACGTAGCCGACCTCGGTCTTCGACGACGTGCCGGGCTCGTAGGCCTGGACGAAGTCTTTCAGCGCGTCGCGGATTTCATCCGGGCTGATCGTTAGTTCTGCCATCTTCTTTTTCCTCTTCTGGTGGAAAGCGTGTGTGCAGCCGCCTAGGCGAGCTGGAGCCTGAGTTCGTTGAGCCGGGATGCGACACTGCCGTCGATGATCTCGTCGCCCAGCTGTACCCGAACCCCGCCGACGAGCGACGGGTCGATTACGTGGTTGATGCGGAGGCCTCGCCCGTAGCTGACAGACAGCGCGCTCGACAGCCGCGTGAGCTGAGCGGGCGAGAGCTGCGTGGCCGTGGTGACCGTGGCGACGGCGAGGCCGGCCTCGTCTGCCACGACGGTGGTCGCGAACCGCAGGAGTTCCGCGATGCGGCGTCCGCGCGGCTGCTGCACGAGGTGGGACACGATCGCGACGGTCTGCGCGCTCGCCTTGCCGGCGAGGAGGCGCTCGATGAGAGCCGCCTTCGCCGCGTCCGACCCGAGCTTGCTGCCGACGGCGAGTTCGAGCTGTGAGTCAGAACCGACCGCGGCACCGAAGGCGAACAGTTCCGCCTCGATGTTCGCCGAAGAATCCGACTGCGCGAGCACGCGGATGCCGACCTCTTCGATACCGGCGAGGAACTCGTCCTCGTTCGACCAGGCGCTCGTCGCGATTCCCGTGAGGAGGTCGCGCGCCGGGGCGTCGATCGACGCGAAGACCGCGTTCACGATCGACGCCTTGCCGGCCGGGTCGCCGGACGGGTCGGCGAGAGCAGCACGCAGCTGGAAGGACGTTCCGAGCACACGGCCGGCGGCGAGCAGTTGTTCGCCCGTCGCCAGTGTCGCCCCAGCACCCAGACCGGCGATGGCCGTCTTGGCGGTGGCGAGTGCTTCTCTCGATGCCGAACCCATTAGTTGCCTGCCTTGGCCTTCTCAGAAGCCTCGAGCTCTGCGAGGAACCGGTCGACGACGGCCGCGGCCTTGGTGTCGTCGCTCAGGCTCTCGCCGATGACGCCGGAGGCCAGGTCGATCGCGAGCGATCCGACCTCGGAGCGCAGGGAGATGATCGCGCTCTGGCGCTCCGCCTCGATCTGCGCCTTGGCGCTCGCGGTGACGCGGGCGGCCTCGACGGTCGCCTGCTCCTTGAGCTCGGTGATGATCGCCGTGCCGTCGAGTCGGGCCTGCTCACGGATGCGAGCGGCCTCGGCGCGAGCCTCGGCGAGCTGCTTCTTGTATTCCTCGAGCGCAGCGTCGGCCTCGGCCTGGGCGTTCTCTGCCTTCTTGATGCCGCCCTCGATGAGCTCGGCGCGCGCGTCCAGCGTCTTGCGCATCGCCGGGAGGACGATCTTCCAGAACAGGAAGAGGATGATGATGAACGGGACGATCGACCAGACGATGTCGTAGATCTCGGGGATCAACGGGTTTCTGGGTTCGGCTTCCTCGCCCGCTGCACTGATGAATGCGTGAAGCATGTGATTCCCTAAGAGGATCGGTTACTGGAAGATGAAGTACGTTGCGATACCGATGAAGGCGAGCGCCTCGGTGAATGCGATACCGATGTACATGAGCACCGTGAGGCGGCCCTGGAGTTCGGGCTGGCGAGCGACGGACTCGATCGTCTTTCCGACGACGATGCCTACACCGATTGCCGGGCCGATGGCCGCGAGGCCGTAACCGACAGTTGCGATGTTTCCGTTGAGCTCAGCGACGATGGATACTGCGTCCACGTTGTGGTTCCTTCCGTGATGTCAGCCCGGGCTTGTGCCCGAACCGGTAGTGCGTTGGTCTGATGGGGAGTTGGGTCTAGTGCTCGTCTGCCAGCGCGAGCTGGAGGTAGACGGCGGTCAGCAGCGTGAAGACGTATGCCTGCAGCACCGCGACGAGGATCTCGAAGAACGTGAACACGATGCCGAAGGCGAGCGTGCCGACTCCGAAGAGACCGAAGAAGCCAGTGTTGCCGTCGCCGAAGAAGAAGAAGTGCGTGGCGGCGAAGAACAGCACGAGCAGGAGGTGGCCGACGATCATGTTCATGAGCAGTCGGAGCGTCAGGGTGATCGGGCGCAGGATGAACGTCGAGAAGAACTCGATCGGCGTCACGATGATGTACAGCGCCTTCGGCACTCCCGGCGGGAAGAGCGAGTTCTTGAAGAACGCGCCCGGGTGCTTCTTGACACCCGCGTAGATGAAGGTGACGTAGGCGACGAGGGCGAGCACGAGCGGCACGCCGATGACCGACGTTCCGGCGATGTTCAGCAGCGGGATGATGCCCGTGATGTTCATCACGATCACCATGAAGAAGATCGTCGTGAGGATCGGGAGGAACCTGGCGCCGTCTTTCTTGCCGAGAAGGTCTTCAGCGATGTTGACGCGCACGAGGTCGAGGCCCATCTCGACCGCACCCTGGAAGCGTCCGGGGATGAGCTTCATGCGGCGGGTGCCCAGCCAGAAGATCAGCACGATGGCCAGCACCGCGAGGAAGCGGATGATGACGATGCGGTTGATCTCGAACGGGGTGCCGGCCAGCAGCAGGGCGTCGGGGAAGAACTCGTTGATCGATGGGGCGTGGAAGGCCCCTCCACCGTGCTCGTCGTCAGCGGCGAAGGGAAGTAGCGGGGTCAAAGCGAGGTGCAACAGCGCTAACTCCAGAATCGGGGACGTGTAAACACGGCGATGGAAGGTGGGGGTTGGTACTTAGGAAACCCTATCAAGAGAACGCCATCAGGACGAATCCGACGCCGCTCCCTATTACTAGAGCGTGTTACGCGCCGCCACCCTCGGACGAGGGCCGCGATCCGGGCAGTTCGACGTCGACGTACGGCTGGCGGGAGCGCGCGATGACCACGACATCCACCACCAGGCTCCCGACCACTCCGACGATCACCGTGAGGAGCAGCACGACGCTGTTGATCCACGGCTGGTCTTTCAGCACGATCAGCAGCACCAAGAACACCGCGAACTTGAGCAGCCATCCCCCGAGCACGGTGACGAAGAACAGCGGGTTGAGGAAGTCGGAGTGCGCGATGCGGTTGGCGAGCAGGATGCTGCCTGCCGTGACCCCGAGGAACAGGAAGGCCATGGCGGCCCCGACGAGGGCACTCACGAGCCCCGTGCCGCCGTCGACGAGGAATCCGACCACCGAACCGATCACGGCGATGGCCACGGCGAGCAGGCCGCCGAAGAGGATCGTGTTCTTGAGTACCGGCATGGCGCTATTCACAGCGGGAGGCCTTTCGTGTCGGGTGCCGATTCGACGACGGCCGATTCGAGTTCGAGGGGCGAGCGCCGGCGCAGCGGGCCCAGGGTGATGGCGGTGCAGACCACGAGTCCGACCGCGATGAAGGCCGTCGCCCAGTACCACGGCACGAACATGAACGACAGGCAGCCGACGGCCACCACGGTGGTCCAGCTGTAGAACACGAGCACCGACTGCAGGTGTGTGTGCCCCATGTCCATGAGGCGGTGGTGCAGGTGCTTGCGGTCGGCGGCGAACGGCGACTTGCCGGCCATGAGGCGGCGCAGCACCGCGAGCCCGAAGTCGAGCAGCGGCAGGGTGAGCACGGCCGCGGGGAGCACGATCGGGATGAAGGCGGGCAGCAGCTGGCGTCCACCGAGGCTCTGCGGGTCGACGCTGCCGGTGACCGAGATCGCCGAGGCCGCCATGAGCAGCCCGACGAGCAGGGCACCCGCGTCGCCCATGAACATCTTCGCGGGATGGAAGTTGAGCGGCAGGAAGCCGAGGCACGCGCCGATGAGCACCGCGGTGATGAGCGACGCGAGGTTGAAGTACTCGGACTGTCCGGTGTTGACGGCGAGCAGGTAGCTGTAGATGAAGAAGACGCCGTTGGCGATCAGCGCGACACCGGCCACGAGTCCGTCGAGGCCGTCGATGAAGTTGATCGCGTTCATCACGAGCACCACCGAGAACACCGTGACGACGAGCGACATGGTCGGCGAGAGCACGGTCACTCCCCCGAAGATGGGCAGCGTGTAGATCTGGATGCCCGACCAGGCGAGCACTCCCCCGGCGATGATCTGCCCGGCGAGCTTCGTCATCCAGTCGAGGTCCCAGACGTCGTCGGCCACTCCGATGAGCACGATGATGAGCGCGGCGGCGAACAGCCCCCAGACCTTGAGCGGTTCGGAGAAGATCAGGCTCATGCTCGGCAGCCGCGACGCCACGAGGAACGCCACGATCATGCCGATGAACATGGCGATGCCGCCGAGTCTCGGGGTGGGCCGGGTGTGCACGTCGCGTTCGCGCACCTTGGGGTAGAGGCGGTAGCGGTGGCTGAGCTTGAGGATGAGGAAGGCGAGCGCGAATGTGACGATCGCGGAGACGCCCGTCACGAGCACGTAGAAGATTATGCGCATCGGTCACCGACGATCTCGCGGATCGCGGCGTCGTCGATGACGCCGCTGCGTACGATGCGCAGCTTGCCCTCGGGCAGCAGCAGTCCGGTCGCGTCGACGATCGTGGAACCGGTCGCGGCGTCCGCTGCCGGGTAGTCGGCACCGGCCTCGCCGTCGTCGAGGTACACCGAGACGGAGTCCCCCAGCATCCCGAGCGCGTCCTGCGCGGTCATGGCGGCTGGCTGGCCGGTGAGGTTGGCGCTCGAGACGGCGAGCGGGCCCGTCTCGGAGAGGATCTCGAGCACGACGCGGTTCGACGGCATGCGCAGGGCGACTGTGCCGTTGGTGTCGCCGAGGTCCCAGTTGAGCGACGAGCGCGCGGGCAGGATCACGGTGAGGCCGCCGGGCCAGAATGCGGCGACGAGCGCGCGCACCTCGTCGGGCACGGTCTCGGCGAGGGCGTCGAGCGTGGGGATGCCGGGGATCAGCACGGGCGGCGGCGACTGGCGTCCGCGGCCCTTGGCGGCGAGGAGCTTGGCCACGGCGGCGGGCTGGAAGGCATCGGCCGCGACGCCGTAGACGGTGTCGGTGGGCAGGACCACGAGGTCGCCACGGCCGATCGCCGCGCGTGCGAGCCGCATGCCGGTGAGCAGCTCTGTCTCAACCGAGCAATCGTAGATGGAGGCCATGTCTCGTACATGTTACCGGGAGCCGCCGTGCGAAACCTCCCAGCCGGGGGTACCGTTGAGCCGACGTGGACCTCTATCTATTTGACTTCGACAAGACCCTGTACGCCTACGACTTCAGGAAGCGGCTTCCCGAACTCGCGCGCCTCGGCGGGGTGAGCCAGTACCACCTCGCCAGCACGTGGTGGGCGGCCGGCTGCGAGCGGCGTGCTGAGGCGGGCGCCTGGCCGACCGCCGACGAGTACCTCGCGCAGTTCGCGCGGGTGACCGGCGCCGAGCTGACGCTCGAGCAGTGGGCGGATGCGCGCAGGCTCGCGATGACCCGCATCGACGGCAGTGTCGCGGCCCTGCGGCGCGCGTCGACACTCGGCACAGTGTCGCTGCTGTCGAACAACCCCTCGGTGTTCGCCGCCGCACTCCCGCTGCTCGCTCCGGACGTCGTCGACATCCTCGGCGAGAACCTGCTGGTGAGCGCCGCGCTGGGCGTGCGCAAACCCGACCCCGAGATCTACCGGCTAGCCCTGCAGCGCTACGGCGTCGCCCCGGAGGACACCTTCTTCGCCGACGACTCGGCCGCGAACGTCGAGGGGGCCGCATCCGTCGGCATCCGCGCGCACCTGTTCACGACGCCCGAGCTGCTCGACGCCGCGATGACGGAATTCGCGGGGCGCGCGCGGTGAGCCTGCTGTTCATCTTCGACATGGACGACGTGCTCTACGACTACGACTGGCGACAGCGCATGGCCGGGATGACGCGGATGACCGGACTCTCGCTCGCCGAGCTGCGCGAGCGGTGGTGGACGCCCGAGGGCGAGCTCGCGGCCGAGGCAGGCGGCTTCGCCGACGGCACGGAGTACCTCGAGGCCCTCGAGGCCGCGCTCGGCTGCGCGGTCGACGAGACCGAGTGGGTGCGGGTGCGCGGGGCGGCCATGACCGTACGGCCCGAGTCGCTCGCCGCCGTGCGTCGCGCGGCCGAGTTCGGCCGGGTGACGCTGCTCACGAACAACGGGGCGCTGACCGCGCGGCACCTGCGCACGCTCGCGCCCGAGCTCGTCGACATCTTCGGCGACCACCTGTTCACCTCGAGCGCCTACGGCGCGCGCAAGCCCGACCCCGTGGTGTTCGAGCGGGTGCTCGAGTCGTACGGCGTGCCGGCCGACCGGGCGTTCTTCGCCGACGACATGCCCGAGAACGTGCGCGGCGCGGCGTCGGTCGGCATCACGGCCCACCTGTACTCGACGCCGGCCGAGATGCTCGAAGCGATCGAGCGATTCGCGGGCGCCAGGGTCTAGCTACGGTCGCAGCGCTGTGGTGGCGCGGTCGCGTCCGAGCAGGTCGCGGTGCGAGGCGACCGCGAGCCAGCCGTCGGCGCGCAGCAGGGCCGCGATGGCCGCCGCCTGCAGTTCGCCGTGTTCCATGACCAGGGTGCCGCCGGAGTGCAGGAGGCGCAGGCCGGTCGCCGAGACCTGGTGCACGACGTCGAGTCCGTCGTCTCCGCCGTAGAGCGCGATCTCGGGGTCGAACAGCCGCACCTCGGGATCGCGCGGGATCGCCGCGCTCGGGATGTACGGCGGGTTCGAGATGACGACGGACACCGTGCCGTCGAGCTCGGGCAGCGCGACGGCGAGGTCGGTGAAGACGGGCGTAGCGTTCGTGGCGCCGCTCTCGCGGAAGTTCTGCTTGGTCCAGACGAACGCGAGCGGCGACACCTCGACGCCGAAGACGCGGGCATGCGGCACCTCGGTGGCCATGGCCAGGGCGATCGCGCCGCTGCCGGTGCCGAGGTCGACCCCGACGGGTTCGGGCGACGCGGCCGCGCGCAGTGCGTCGATCGCGAACTGCACGACCTGCTCGGTCTCGGGCCGGGGAACGAAGACGCCGGGGCCGACCGCGAGTTCGAGCGAGCGGAAGGGCGCACGCCCCGTGATGTGCTGCAACGGCTCGCGGGCCGCCCGCCGCGCCACGAGCTCGGCGATCAGCGCGTCATCCGTCTCGGCGATCGGGCTCCCGGTTATCGCCTTCGACTGCACCTGGCCGCGGTTGAGGCCGAGCACGTGGCCGAGCAGCAGTTCCGCGTCGACGCGCGGGTCGGGCACGCCGGCGAGCGTCAACTGCGAGACGGCGCTCGCGAGCGCCGTCTCGACTGTGGGGGTGTCTGTCATGGGGATTTCGATACGGTCGCTGGGCGGAGGTGCCGGTCGAGCCTGTCGAGACCCGCTCGATGCGGGATTTCGACAGGCTCAATCCGCTCAGGCGTCGTCGCTGCCGATGTCGGCCAGCTGCGCCTCTTCGTCGGAGGCGATGCACGACTGGATGACGGGCTCGAGCGCCCCGTTCATCACGGCGTCGAGGTTGTAGGCCTTGTAGCCGGTGCGGTGGTCGGCGATGCGGTTCTCGGGGAAGTTGTAGGTGCGGATGCGCTCGGACCGGTCCATGGTGCGGATCTGGCTCTTGCGGAACACCGACGCCTCGGCGTCGGCCTCCTCTTGGTAGCGCGCGAGGATGCGTGCGCGCAGCACGCGCATGCCGGCCTCGCGGTTCTGCAACTGTGACTTCTCGTTCTGCATCGCCACGACGATGCCCGTGGGGAGGTGAGTGATGCGCACGGCGGAGTCGGTCGTGTTCACCGACTGGCCGCCGGGGCCGCTCGACCGGTAGACGTCGATCTTGAGGTCGTTCTGGTTGATCTCGACCTCTTCGGGCTCGTCGACCTCGGGGAAGACGAGCACGCCGGCAGCCGAGGTGTGGATGCGTCCCTGCGACTCGGTCGCGGGCACGCGCTGCACGCGGTGCACCCCGCCCTCGTACTTGAGGTGCGCCCACACGCCTTCTGCCGGATCGGTGGATGACCCCTTAATGGCGAGCTGCACGTCTTTGTATCCGCCCAGATCGCTCTGGGTCGACGTGATGATCTCCGTCTTCCACTTCTTCGACTCTGCGTAGTGCAGGTACATCCGCAGCAGGTCGGCGGCGAACAGCGCCGACTCGGCGCCGCCCTCCCCCATCTTGATCTCCATGATGATGTCGCGGCCGTCGTTGGGGTCGCGCGGGATCAGCAGGCGCCGCAGAGTCTCCTCCGCGGTCGCCAGCGTCTCCGTCATGCCGGGGATCTCTGCGGCGAACGATTCGTCTTCCGCGGCCATCTCGGTCGCGGCATCCAGATCGTCGGTCAACTGGCGCCACTCGTTGTACGCGGCCACGATGCGGCTGAGTTCCGCGTAGCGCCGGTTGACCTTCTTGCTGCGGGCCGGATTCGAGTGCAGTTCCGGATCAGCCAGCTGCTCCTGAAGGGACTCGTGCTCGGCCAGCAGACTCTGTACTGACTCGAACACCGGTTAGTCTTCCTTGGTGCTCGCGGCGCTGGGCAGCGACTTCTGGATCTGCATGAGGAACTCGACGTTCGACTGCGTCTCGCGCAGCTTGCCGAGGACGATCTCGAGGGCCTGCTGCTGCTCGAGCCCGGCGAGGGCGCGACGCAGCTTCCAGGTGACCTTGACCTCGTCGGCGCCGAGCAGCATCTCCTCGCGGCGGGTGCCGGAGGCGTTGATGTCGACGGCCGGGAAGATGCGCTTGTCGGCGAGCTGGCGCGAGAGGCGGAGTTCCATGTTGCCGGTGCCCTTGAACTCCTCGAAGATGACCTCGTCCATCTTGCTGCCGGTCTCGACGAGAGCGGTCGCGATGATGGTGAGCGAGCCACCCTCTTCGATGTTGCGCGCCGCACCGAAGAAACGCTTCGGCGGGTACAGCGCGGCCGAGTCGACTCCACCAGAGAGGATGCGTCCCGAGGCGGGGGCGGTGAGGTTGTAGGCACGGCCGAGGCGGGTGATCGAGTCGAGCAGCACGACGACGTCGTGGCCCAGCTCGACGAGACGCTTGGCGCGCTCGATGGCCAGCTCGGCGACCGTGGTGTGGTCTTCGGCCGGACGGTCGAACGTCGACGCGATGACCTCGCCCTTGACGGTGCGCTGCATATCGGTGACTTCTTCGGGGCGCTCGTCGACGAGCACGACCATGAGGTGAACCTCGGGGTTGTTCTTGGCGATCGCGTTCGCGATGGCCTGCAGAACGAGCGTCTTGCCGGCCTTGGGCGGCGAGACGATGAGGCCGCGCTGGCCCTTGCCGATCGGTGCGACGAGGTCGATGATGCGGGTCGACAGCTTGGCCGACTCGGTCTCGAGGCGCAGGCGCTCCTGCGGGTAGAGCGGCGTCAGCTTGCCGAATTCGACGCGGTTCGCGGCCTCTTCGATCGAGAGCCCGTTGATGGAGTCGATCTTGACGATGGCGTTGTACTTCTGGCGGCCCTGGCCCTGGTCGCCCTCGCGGGGCTGGCGGATCGAGCCGACGACGGCGTCGCCCTTGCGCAGGTTGTACTTCTTGACCTG
>Ga0247809_1001641_pt1 | contig 10057 bp, 10 predicted proteins | sample UWRJL104311B1_FD_180951 | JGI IMG/M metagenome (GOLD analysis project Ga0247809, IMG submission 180951) | Plant litter microbial communities from Arlington Agricultural Research Station in Wisconsin, United States - UWRJ-L104-311B-1 | ecosystem: Environmental > Terrestrial > Plant litter >...
GGTCATAATTTTAATAGTCGGATCGATTATTTTCATTGCCTTGATAGCCTGGATGTAGGCATCAATCAGTTTGTATTTAACATCCCATCCCATCCCTCTGGCATATGGAGTTGTGCTGGCGTGGTCGCCTCCAAGCCAGGAAAGAAATCCAACTTCGTTGATGGGCGTAACAATCAATTGCGCTTCAGGAAAATAACTTTTATGAAATATTACAAACGCTTCGCATATACCAATGAAGCGCGGCGCAAAATGAGGGTGTAAGGGCGTCAAATCATCCGGAAACCCGAAATGACAAATGTCCCATATTTGCTGAATACCTGTTTTTTTTGCCGCATCGATCATCAAAGCTACGGTGGAAAAGTCATATTGGTATGGTTTATGTTCTACTTTGCTCCACCGAATTCCTTCTCTAACTGTTTGGAATCCTCTTGATGTGATAAGTTGATAATCTTGTTCAATTTGCTCTATGTGACCGGTTTCCAATAATAAATCAACCCGGTTTCCATAATGATTGAGTTGGTCGGAGCATTCGAAGCCCGCCATCCAAAAAGTACGAAAAGTAGTAGGATCTTCCATTAACTGGCTAATAACCCTTCATTTGCCTGGTACGTTTCGATCATTTTCATTTTAATCTGCTCAAATGTGTGCGCCCACGACTTGTCTTCCAGGAAATTGTCTACCTTTTCCAACCACACCTCACTATTTTTCTCAGTAATATAAGACGCTGCTGCAGCGATAAATTCATTGGCATTTGCTGCAATTCTGACTAAACCTTCATCCCCATAAGGACGAACAACGTCTCTTATCGGTGTGGATACCACAGGAACACCAGCGGCCAGATATTCCGGTGTTTTAGTTGGGCTGATAAACCGGGTGGAATTATTTATAGCAAAAGGGATCATTGCGACGTCCCAGCCCGATAGGTAGCTTGGTAATTCAGCATAATCCTTCTGACCCAGATAATGCAAATTCGGTCCCGAAGGTAGGCTTTCAATGGTCACTTTAACCACTGGTCCAAGTAATACGATCTGCCAATCCGGACGTTGTTCTGAAACTTCTTTGATAAGTCTGGCATCAAAACGCTCGTCTATTACTCCAATGAAACCCAATTTGATGCCTTTAATATCTGCCTGATCGGAAGGTTCTGAGGTAGTGGTCCGTGCTAAACTGAAATGTTCCTTATCAATACTGCTGGGAAAAACATGAATGTTGTTGTGTTGCGCTTTTTTGGCTTCATGTAGTGAATATCCTCCTGTAAATACTACATCCGCAATATCCAGCAACGATTTTTCAAGTTCTATGAGTTCTTTTGGTGCGAAATCGAAAGCAGAAAGTTCGTCCATGCAATCAAAAACTGTGAGCGCAGCCGACAAGTGATTTGAAAACTGGAGCGCCATTGGCGTGTAGTACCAAAAAATCCACTCACTCAGGTTAACCTTCTCAAGAAATTCGTTAAGTAGGTTTTTCATCTCCCTAACGACTTCATGAGGAGCCAGGCCTGCAACCAAATGTGGAACGAGGATCGTAAGTTTAGCCTGCCTTTTGTCTATGGTGAGATATGAGCTTTCTGAAGCATCGAAAACTGGTTCTTCTAATACCTGGACATTGATTTCATTCGCAAAGCGGCTCATTAAATGCTGCGGACGTTGAAATACGAAATCCCACCTAAGATGAGAAAAACACATTAAATTTTTTGGAAGCGAAGGTTGTTCTATATTCATATTTCTAATTTATATTGCTATATCCATTTTTGGTGCAAAATGAAGAGATGCAGTTTTAAGGGCCGATGCAACAACCTGATGCATATCATAGTATTGATAGTTTGCTAAGCGTCCTCCGAAGATTACGTTTTCTTCATTTTCAGCTAAGGCTTTATACTTAGCAAAAACGGCATTATTTCTTTGATCATTTATTGGATAATAGGCCTCTTTCTCAGGCGTCCAGTCAGCAGGATATTCTTTGGTAATAACCGTTTTCGGCTGATTTCCGAATTCGAAATGTTTGTGTTCTATAATCCTGGTGTAAGGGATTTCGCGCTCTGTATAATTGATTACCGCATTACCCTGATAATTCGGTACGTTATGAATTTCATGCTCAAATTTTAAAGATCGGTATTCCAACTGCCCAAATTGGTAGTCATAATATTGATCGATGCTACCAGTGAAGACTATATTATCCGCTATGCTATTCCAATATGCCCTGTCTTGAAAATAATCGGTACCTAACCTAACTTCAATGTCTTTAAGAAGGCCGTCGATAAGTTTGTTAAATCCCCCGATAGGAATACCCTGATATTTGTCGTTAAAATAATTATTATCGTATGTAAATCTAACAGGTAAGCGTTTGATGATAAATGCTGGCAATTCAGTTGCCGGTCTTCCCCATTGTTTTTCAGTATACCCCTTAATAAGTTTTTCATAGATATCGGTTCCAACTAGAGAAACGGCCTGTTCTTCGAGGTTCGATGGGATAGCTAACTTATTTTTTTCAATTTGAGAAGAGATTTTTTCTTTTGCTTCTTCCGGAGTTTTCACGCCCCACAACTGGTAAAAGGTATTCATATTAAATGGCAGGTTATAGAGCGTTCCCTTATAATTTGCAAGTGGTGAGTTGGTATAACGATTGAATTCAACAAAGGAATTTACATAATCCCAAATCTTCTTATCATTGGTATGAAAAATATGAGCTCCATATTTGTGCACATTGATACCTTCCACATTCTCGCAAAAAACGTTTCCGCCGGATTGTAACCTTTTGTCAATTACCAGGCATTTTTTTCCGCGTTTATTTGCCTCGTGTGCGAATACCGAGCCGAACAAACCGCTTCCAACAACCAGGTAATCGTACTGTTTTTTTATCTTTGTAATATCTATCATTATAGCTTCGTTACCATTATGGCCTTTTTTGTTATTAATGCATAAGTGAATCCGGCAGCTTCAGAAATCGATAATTCTTCCGTTATCATAAGTATAAATTATTGAATACCCCTTATTTAAAATTGAGTGCTCATTGGCAACCTTCTTATTAAGATTTGCGATGTCGCTATGATTACAATCGGTTCGAAGAACGATTATAACTTCTGAAGGTTCATTATTCAGTATTTCAAGAATGCAATCGAACTTTGCAAAAAAGTCAGATAGAAAACCAAAATCTCCGACTGAACTCTCAATTTCGTTACTCGGCTGCTGCCTCTGCATTAATTGTGTTTACAGCGATCCCTGTCAGCGCTAAATCTGTGGCTTTTTCACTTTCGAGCGTTTGATTAAGCAATTCTGCAATATCGGTTCTGCTTAGGTTTTCGGCAAAAACCTTTAAAGTTCCGTAAGTTGCTATTTCATAATGTTCAACCTTTTGCGCTGCCAGAATAAGGCCCGCATCACGAATCATGCTACCGGATTCTGTATCCTCTATAATGCCATTTGCCTCTTCCAGTAATCCCGCCATAGCACCACATTTTTTAGCAGCTGCTTTTTCTTCCAATAGCTCAAAAATTTGTTCCAATGTTTCGATGTGTACCTGGGTTTCCTGAGTATGCTTTTCAAATGCAGCGGCTAATTCAGGGCTTGTGGCAGCCTTCTTCATTTTCGGCAGGGCTTTTACCAAGTGCTTTTCTGCCCAGTAGATGTCCTTTAATTCGTCTACAAAAAAGTCATGAAATTCTGTTGGGGAAATATTTCCTTTGTGTACGGTTGGTTTTTTCGTTGCTGCAGTTTTTGATATAGTTGCCATTTATTAAATGTGTTAGTTGTTACGTATTATGAAACTTGATCACCGTAAAAAGGTTTAGAAAATAGACGAAATGGGTAGTCGTATGTAAACAGGCAAGTATTTACCACTTTGGGTGCTGTGTACCTGTTAAGCCGCTAATGAAAATATAATATAGTAAATGCTTGAATAGCCTCTTCCATTTAAATGTCGTGCATACATCGGGCGGTAGAATAGCAATCGGCGATCAATAAACTGTACTTAGTGGAACGATGGCAACAAAGAATGAACAGATATTTAGGGGCTAAATACACCCTAAGTTCGATAATTGTTTGAAAGGTTCCCACGATAATAACATCTGGTAATTTAGCACGAAGACGAAAAAATAAGGCTTTTATGATTCCTATGGCAATCTAATAACACGAGATTTAAAACTTTTTAGAATGTCTGGTGTTGTTCAATTGCCTGACTATTCCGAGAATTAAATAAGAGCCTTGTTCTGATCACGCCCAACATAATGAAAAATATCATTTTAGCTGAGGATCATAAAGTCATCAGGAACGGTTTGAAAATGCTTCTTGAATCGACTAACCAATATAGTATAGTTCTTGAAGCGGGAAATGGACAGGAGGTGATAGAAGCACTTGACAGGGGCATAAAGGCCGACCTGATCATATCTGACATTGGAATGCCGGTAATGGATGGGCTCGAAATGGCCAAGGTATCCAGAATAAACCACAAAGCGGTACCGGTGCTTATTATGTCAATGATGGATGGTGATTCTCATCTTTATCAGGCTTTTGGGGCTGGGGTAAGCGGATTTTTGACCAAATCAGTCGATGCGGATGAACTATTTTTTTCGATAAAGAAAGTCATTGCAGGGGAAAGGTATCTTTGTTCCAGCATCGCAGTAAAGATCCTGGACGGGTTAATAAAATCTAATCTTTCCTTATTCTCCAAAATGAATGTGATCGACATCTCATCAAGGGAAATTGAAATTCTACAGCTCATCGGACAGGGTTTAACTAATGCTGAAATGGCCGATAAACTTTTCATTTCCAGGCGGACTGTCGAGGGGCACCGTCAGAGCCTTATTGATAAAACAGGGGCTAAAAATACCGCAATGCTTATGCGGTATGCCTATTCAAATGGTATTATAGGCTAATAAGTGCCGTCAGGCTGGAAAATAAATTATAATTATGCTCGCAACAGACAAACAGATTTTTTGCCAGATGGGGGCGGTAGCTTCCGATGGTTATTTTATATATGATATTTCAGGCAGCCATTTTCTCTATTTAAATCCTGCATTTTGTGGGATTTTTGGTTTAGACGTAGAAGCGCAAGCGGATTATAATGCTAAACTCCTGGACATGGTTCATCCGGAAGATAAACTACATGTCCGATACTGCTATAATGAGCTATTCGAAGATGGCGGATTTAAGAAGTATGTTTTTAGGATTAACCCAGGTGAGCAGGAAAAATATCTTAAACTATCCGTATTTTTATCTCCAACTGAAAAAGAAATAATAGGTACCGTAGAGGATTTTACCGTAACTCAACAGAATAAGATACACATAGAACAAATTAATGCTAGAAAAAATGCTACCCTTGAGGTTATTTCCCATGATCTGAAAGAGCCATTAGCAATGATTAAAATGGCTGTAAGCGCTATAGAAGATAAGGTTGATGATTTTAATGACGCTACAGTGAAAAGCTCTTTACAGTTTATATCCGATCTCTGTGAACGGAACTTAAAACTCGTCCGGAGTATGGTTAATCATGAATTCCTGAAATCCTCGGTCGTCGCAATTAAAAAGGAAAGATCGGATCTGGTTTGGGAGCTTAAAGATGTGGTCAGGTTTTATAACCGGTCACATTTGAGGGATGTTCGGGATTTTAAGTTTTCAAGTACGCAGGAGAAGATATTTCTATTCATTGATAGCATGAAATTTCTCCAGGTAATTAACAACCTTATATCAAATTCGATCAAATTTACTCCTGTTGGAGGGACCATTGAAGTTAGTGCCGAGGATCGAGGTGACACCGTTGTTGTAAAAGTGACTGACAATGGTATAGGAATGCCTGAGGAAGTTCGAAACAATCTTTTTAGGCGGAATAGAAGTGCGCTCAGAAATGGGCTGAACGGCGAAGAATCCGGTGGGCTTGGTATGAGTATTATCCGGGACATTGTCGATCTTCACGGGGGCAGAATCCGGGTACTGAGCGAGGAGGGAATGGGTAGCGAATTTTTTATCGAGCTGCCAAAAAAATTATGAAAACAGGTATTTACCGCTTTTCGAAAGGTATATTTCTATGTTAAATTCAGCCATTTTTGTTCAGGCATCTGGACAGATATGAAGAAAACTGATTAGTCATCCTGATACCGTTTTATTGAACTTTATATTGTTTGAGGTGTTTTTTCAATAACGTTCGCGCTTCGTGGATATAGGTTTTTACTGTTCCCAGCGGGAGGTTCAACTGATCTGCAATTTCATTGTATTTGTAGCCTTCAAAATACCTTATAAAGGGTACAGCATATTTTCTTGGTAACAATGCGAGTGCAGTATTGATGTCGTGCAGCGCAAATGATACGATAGCGTCATTCTGGGCTGCACTTTGGTAAAGATTTGCTGAACTTATTTCATCATCCTGAACTGTAAGGTTGCGGGTTTTCAGGCTCTTTTTGTAATTGTTCAGAAAAGTGTTTTTCATGATCACAAAGAGCCAGCCCCGCAGGTTTTTTCCGTCCTCAAATTTTGATGCAAACCTCGTAGCTTTCAGAAGCGTTTCCTGCTAAAGATCGTTGGCATCATCATCATCCCTGGTGAAATTTAGTGCATGCGACTTTAAAGATGCTGCGTGCTGACTGATGGTCTCGCTGAATTCTTTCTGTGTCATATTTATTGTTTTGGATATGAGTCAAAAGCAAAACATAGACCATTTGAGCAAAAAAATATTCCGGCTTTTTGTGCCATAAGTATTTTTCCCGCACTGCGTGTTTTTACCTTATGTATAGGTATGATCAGCTCATTGAATCGAAATTCAAAGAAGTTAAGCGATCAGGAGAAGAAGAATACTCAACCAGCTATTTTCTCTGAACTAAAAACCAACCTTCAATTTAAAGTCAGCAAGTTTCACTTTTAATTTAATTCAGTTGGCGCCATGCCGAACTTTTTCTTGAAAGAATGGGAGAAGTGCGACAAGCTTTCAAAGCCCAGATCAAGGTAGATGGCGGATGGCTTTTGATGTTTGGATTCTATGAGGTGCTTAGCCTCATTTAGCCGTTTTTCCTGCAGCCAGTAACGGGGCGGAACGCCAAATGTCTTCATAAAATCCCGTTTAAAGGCCGACAGGCTACGGCCTGTCAACTGCGCAAACCTTTCGACAGGAACATTGAAATGAAAGTTATGCAACATGAATTTTTCCAGGTCGATCTTGTGCTGCTCTGAAAAATCAAATAGAAAATTGCGCAGCACCGGCATGGCAAGCATTAGCAATTTAACCCCTTCCTTTACCTTCAGGATGCCCATTTCGTCAGTCATCTCTGCGCCGGAGTTACGCGCATAGGGAACAATGGACTGAAAATAACCCTGAAGGAAATCATTGGAAGGAATTAAAATATTTGGCGGACCAACGTATTTCTGGTCTGCTTCTAGTTTTTCTTCTAATACAATCCTGCGCAATAGGTCTTCCTGCAGAGATATTACGATGGTTTCGTAGTTTGCACCGGGCAGCGGTGTTTTGGTAATCGTACCCAGTTGATTTTTTCCAATCAGCAGCATTTCCCCGGTGCTCATTGAAATGGTTTGTGTGGAGGTTTCCAATGTAAATTGTCCCGAAACCTGTAGGATTAAGGTATGGTGATTCCAGAAACATGCTTTCTCCTTCCGCTCAGCAGAAAGGTAAGAATAGAATATCACACCGGGAAGAATCTCTGCTGGACTAGTCATTAGCGTTGTAAATAAGTGCCGCCCTGGATAGCACCTGTTGCAAATGTAGTATTTAATGTATTCATTTCTTCCGGCGTAAATACAATTTCCATCGCAGCAATATTTTCAGGCAAGCGGGATCTGCGGCTCATGCTTACTAAAGGCATGATGTAATCTCCCTGCTCCTTTACCCAAGCTATCGCCACCTGCGTTGGTGTGTAACCTTTATCTGTAGCAAGTTGCTTTAATACTTCGACTTTTTCCAGGTTATGAACCAGATTTTCACTCTGAAAACGGGAGAAGTGATTACGATAATCATTTTCTGGAAGCGGGGCTTTCATTTCACCGGTCAATAAACCTTCGGCAGTATTAGCGAAAGCCACCACACTAATTCCTAATTCTTTTGCTGTCGGAAGCAAGTCACTTTCAATCCCGCGCTCGGCCAGTGAATACCCGATTTCCAATGCACTTATGGGATGAACGTTGTTGGCTTTGCGTAGCTGGTCGGCCGTGATCTCTGATACACCAATGTGGCGAACTTTGCCCTCTTTAACCAGGTCGGCAACCGTGCCGATGATGTCTTCTACCGGCACACTCTCATCCATCCGGCTGGGTTGGTAGAGATCAATGGTTTCAATACCCAAACGGGTCAGCGAATAGTTTATAAAATTCTTAATTGCGATGGGACGCAAATCTAATCCTAGCCAATGTCCGTTATGAAAAATGGCTCCGAACTTTACGCTTATGAAAGCCTCGTCACGTCTGCCCCTAATGGCTTTTCCCACGAGGATTTCATTATGACCAGCGCCATAAAAGTCGCCGGTATTCAAAAAATTAATGCCATTATCCAAGGCTTCATGGATTGTAGCAATGCTTTCCCTTTCGTCGGGTGTAGAGCCGCCCCAGATAGAGGACATACGCATACAGCCCAGCCCAAGTTTAGATACTAATGGGCCATTTTGACCTAATCGAATTTTTGTGTTATTTTTCATGATTTAAAGGTCTGAATTTAAATCATGCGGAGTTTGTCTGCATGGCTCATAATACATGTCTCTATGGCTCATTATTAAAGAAGCTGGATAGACTTATATTTAAATGCATGCTTAAATAAGCTTGTAATCGTTTGATTAAGACATAATCCTGAAGATTTTTCGCTTGTTCGCTCGAATAAAAAACAATCTTTTCAGGAATTAAGGCAGGCAAGTTTCACTTCTTGTGAATGCGATACCGTTTTCATAAGATATTGAACCGGGTTGAGAAAATACCGCTTTGTTATTTACAACCGTAACTTCGCCAGTTCCCTCAACAAAACCTGTTTGTGTTTTTTTGAAAATAACCTCACGTACAGAATTACTTCCTTCAGATTGAAACGTATAATCTCCCTTTAAGGTGTTCCCATCAAAATGACCATTGAAAGTGCCTTTAGAATCATCTTTCTCATAAAAATTATAAATAATTGAACCCTCTACGTCGTTTTTATTAACAGCGGTAATGGCGAGCTGGAAAGTATCTTTGTTGACCGTATAAAGGTAACAGCCCTTTATAGAGGTTTTAATGCTGTCTGCTACGGCTAAATTGCTTACTGAAGTTTCTTTTTTGGATTGTGTACAGCTATACAGGCCGGTTATCAATATTGCAAAGGAAAATAAAGTTTGTTTAGTGCTCATAATTAATTTTTCTTTCTTTATACAAATATGGTTCCAATAAATAATCTACCTTATGCTTTGGTACACAGAAAGAATTTCAACGGAACGTGATAAGCATGCATATGTATTCTTATTTTACTCCTTCATTACTTGAGTTATGAGTTGATTATAGTTGTTAGGGATTAGATCAGTAAGAAAAAAGCCTCGATTGCAATTCGTAAATATTATAAAGACAAATAAACCAGGGATGCTGTTTCCCCAGTTTGCTGCGATTCAAATACGAAGTAGATATTACAAGTTAATACCTAAACCAGAACACCTCTCAACCGGCTGTGGTATTAATTTTTGAATTTGATCATTGGTTTGCCATTCGCACATTCTATTTTTTCTACCGTTTTTATATTCGCTAGGTTGTTCCCTTTGTTTTCGGCTTTAATCACATTGAGGTTTAGCTTATTGTATAAAGAAACTTTTGCCTGAAGTTCTTTAAAGTCTGCTGTGCGGGGAAAGGGAATATATTCAAAACTCATGGTCTGGTGGTTAATCAACCGGGTAAAACTCCAGTTTGCATCACTGGTACAACTTAGTGCGGCAGTCAGATTATCGATTTGGTTTTTAGTAGTGATAATTAGTGATTTTGCTTCTTCAACGGGTAGATTTTCCGCGGTGATAAGGTAAACCTTATTATCTCTACAGTCGACCCTGATTGGCTGGTCAGTAGCCCAAATGCTTTCAAAGCAAGGTTCTACAATCAGTCCCTCTTTGTACCAGGCAGCA
>Ga0247809_1001642_pt1 | contig 10055 bp, 8 predicted proteins | sample UWRJL104311B1_FD_180951 | JGI IMG/M metagenome (GOLD analysis project Ga0247809, IMG submission 180951) | Plant litter microbial communities from Arlington Agricultural Research Station in Wisconsin, United States - UWRJ-L104-311B-1 | ecosystem: Environmental > Terrestrial > Plant litter >...
TTCCGAACCTGGAAAACGCGACAGGCCCATCAGCAGGTTTTCTTCCACGGTCAACCGCCCGAAAATCTCCCGGCCTTGCGGGACATATGCGATACCGGCATGCACCCGTTGATGCGGCTTGAAACCGGTGATGGCCTTGCCTTCCCATTGCACCGCGCCTTCCCTGGAAGGCAGCAGCCCCATGAGCACCTTGAGCAAAGTGGTCTTGCCCACGCCGTTACGCCCCAGCAGGCACGTCACCTCGCCGACTTTCACGTCGAAAGACAAGCCGCGCAGAATGTGGCTGCCGCCGTAGTATTGGTGAAGCTTTTCGACCTGGAGCATTAATTCGTTCTCGCTATTGCGTTCGCCGTAGGACCGGCTTTAGCCGGGAGGAGGCCAGTACAACCCATACATCTCTCGCGTCTGAAACACAGTGCTCCCGGCTAAAGCCGGTCCTACGGGATACTCATCTTCCCAGATAAACTTCAATCACCCGCTCATCCGCCTGCACATCGTTCAGCGAGCCTTCGGCCAGGACGCTGCCCTGATGCAAAACGGTGACGTGATCGGCGATCGAGCCGACGAAGCCCATGTCGTGTTCCACCACCATCAATGAATGCTTACCCGCCAGACTCTTGAACAGCTCGGCGGTGAATTCGGTTTCGGCGTCGGTCATGCCCGCCACCGGTTCGTCCAGCAGCAGCAATTGCGGGTCCTGGACCAACAGCATGCCGATCTCCAGAAACTGCTTCTGGCCGTGGGACAACAAACCGGCCGGACGCTGCATGGAGCTGGTCAGGCGAATGGTTTCCAGCACTTCGTCGATGCGGTCGCGCTGCTCGCCATTGAGTTTCGCCCGCAGGCTGGCCCACACCGACTTGTCGGTCTTCTGCGCCAGTTCGAGGTTTTCGAACACACTTAAGGCTTCGAATACCGTGGGTTTCTGGAATTTGCGGCCAATCCCGGCCTGGGCGATCTGCACTTCGCTCATCTGCGTCAGGTCCAGGGTTTCACCGAACCACGCCTTGCCATGGCTCGGGCGGGTCTTGCCGGTGATCACGTCCATCAGCGTGGTCTTGCCCGCGCCATTGGGGCCGATGATGCAGCGCAGCTCGCCGACGCTGATGTACAGATTCAGGTCATTGAGCGCCTTGAAACCGTCGAAGCTGACGCTGATGTCTTCCAGGGTCAGGATCGTGCCGTGCCGGGTGTTCAGGCCTTCGCCAGCCGCTTGCCCGAGGCCGATGGCGTCGCGGCTGGTGCCGATGTCGGAATTGGGGTTGAGGATCGGTTCGAGCATGAATGCGGGCGTCGGTGTGGTTTTCATTGCTCGCTCCTTTTCTTGAGCAGGCCGATCACGCCTTTGGGCAAGTACAGCGTGACGATGATGAACAGCGCGCCGAGGAAGAACAGCCAGTATTCCGGAAAGGCCACGGTGAACCAGCTCTTCATGCCATTGACCAGACCTGCGCCCAGCAGCGGGCCGATCAGCGTGCCGCGTCCGCCCAACGCCACCCAGACGGCAGCCTCGATGGAGTTGGTCGGTGACATTTCGCTGGGGTTGATGATGCCCACTTGCGGCACATACAACGCGCCAGCCAGACCGCACAACACCGCGCTCAAGACCCAGACGAACAGCTTGAAGCCACGCGGGTCGTAGCCGCAGAACATCAGGCGGTTTTCCGCGTCACGCAGCGCGGTCAAGACTCGACCGAACTTGCTTTGCGCCAGACGCCAGCCGACATACAGGCTCGCCACCAGCAACAGCACTGTGGCCAGGAACAACGTCGCCCGCGTGCCCTGGGAGCTGATGCTGAAGCCCAGGATGCTGCGGAAGTTGGTGAAGCCGTTGTTGCCGCCGAAGCCGGTTTCGTTGCGAAAGAACAGCAGCATGCCGGCGAAAGTCAGCGCCTGGGTCATGATCGAGAAATACACGCCCTTGATCCGCGAACGGAAGGCGAAGAAGCCGAACACCAGCGCCAGCAAGCCGGGCGCCAGGACCACCAGACACATGGCCCAGAGGAAATTGTCGGTGCCGGTCCAGTACCACGGCAGCTCGGTCCACGACAAAAAGGTCATGAACGCGGGCAAACCATCGCCCGCCGCTTCACGCATCAGGTACATGCCCATGGCGTAACCGCCGAGGGCGAAGAACAGGCCGTGGCCCAATGACAACAGCCCGGCATAACCCCAGACCAGATCCAGCGCCAGGGCGACGATGGCGTAGCAGAGAATCTTGCCCACCAGCGTCAGCGTGTAGGCCGAGACCTGCAAACCGTTGTCGGCGGGCAGCAGCGAAAGCAGCGGCAGCGCCAGCAGCACGGCCAGCACCAACACGCCCACGGCGACCGTACTTTTCGTGCCGATTTTTTGTGCAGCAGTGACCATCAGTGGTTGATTCATCAGTCGATCACCCGTCCTTTGAGCGCGAAGAGGCCTTGCGGACGTTTCTGGATAAACAGAATGATCAGCGCCAGGATCAGGATCTTGCCCAGCACGGCGCCGATTTGCGGTTCGAGAATCTTGTTGGCGATGCCCAGCCCGAAGGCCGCCATCACGCTGCCGGCCAGTTGCCCGACACCGCCGAGCACCACCACCAGGAATGAATCGATGATGTAGCTCTGGCCCAGGTCCGGGCCGACGTTGCCGATCTGACTCAAGGCCACGCCGCCCAGCCCGGCAATGCCGGAGCCAAGCCCGAAAGCCATCATGTCGATGCGCCCGGTAGGCACGCCGCAGCAGGCGGCCATGTTGCGGTTCTGGGTCACGGCCCGCACGTTCAGGCCCAGCCGCGTCTTGTTCAGCAGCAGCCAGGTCAGCACCACCACGAACAGCGCGAAAGCGATGATCACGATGCGGTTATACGGCAACACCAGATTGGGCAGCACTTGAATGCCGCCGGACAACCATTCCGGGTTGGCGACTTCAACGTTCTGCGCGCCGAATGCCAGGCGCACCGCCTGAATCAGCATCAGGCTGATGCCCCAGGTGGCGAGCAGGGTTTCCAGCGGCCGGCCATAAAGATGGCGAATGACTGTGCGCTCCAGTGCCATGCCGATCACCGCCGTGACAAAAAACGCCACCGGCAGCGCGATCAACGGGTAGTACTCGATGGCGCCGGGCGCATAACGCTGGAACATCAACTGCACGACATACGTGGAATACGCACCGAGCATCAGCATTTCGCCGTGGGCCATATTGATCACGCCGAGCAGGCCGAAGGTGATCGCCAGGCCCAGCGCCGCCAGCAGCAGAATCGAACCCAGCGACATGCCGCTGAAGGCCTGACCGAGAATCTCGCCAATCAGCAGTTTGCGGTTCACTTGCGCCAGACTGGTTTGCGCCGCCATGCTCACGCTGGCGTCGGTTTCGACGCCGGGTGTCAGCAGGGTTTCAAGGCGCGTGCGCGCCAATGGATCGCCGGTTTCACCCAGCAGGCGCACGGCCGCCAGACGCACGGTCGGGCTGGAATCCACCAGTTGCAGATTGGCCAGCGCCAGAGTCAGCGCGCTGTGTACGGCGTCGTCCTGTTCGGCGGCGACTTGCTGGCTGATAAAGGCCAGTTGCGCCGGACGCGCGCTTTTTTGCAGTTGCAGTGCAGCGGCCAGGCGCAGTTTTGCATCGGCAGCCAGCAGTTGGTGACTGGCCAGCGCGGTATCGACCAGGCCGCGCAGGCGATTGTTCAGGCGCAATTTGCGCGGTTCATCAGGGGTTGCCGCATCGGCGGCGGGCGTATCGACGGCCACGTATTTGTCGCCGGTTTCAATGTAGGCACGCTTGCTGCTGTCGGCCGCGACACGGCCTTCCTGCAAGGCGCTGATCAGCTCGATGCGTTCCGGCACAGGCTTGGCGGCCCAGGCTTCGAGCAGCTCGGCTTGTTGCGTGGAACCGGCCGCGACGAAATCACCGGCATCGCTGGCGTGCGCGGCCATCGGCAGCAGCAGGGCCAGGGTGAACATCAAGCGGTAGAAAGCGTTGGGCATGTCAGGTGTCCTGAAAAGCGTCCGCATGAATTGCGCGGAAACTGTAGGCGGGACCGGAGCGGTGATCCGTAGGAGCGGCTTTAGCCGCGAGAGCCGCGAGAGTGCTCCCGGCTAAAGCCGGTCCTACGGATCGCCAACAAGGCTACGCGCCCCGGGCGTTCCTACAGGGGATGTCAGGCCTAAGGCCCGACGCTTTACTTAATTGCTCTTCACCGCATGATCCGGCTTCTTGTCGTTGCCAGGGATGTACGGGCTCCATGGCTGGGCGCGGATCGGTTCCTTGGTCTGCCAGACGACGTTGAACTGACCGTCATCCTGGATTTCGCCGATCATCACTGGCATGTGCAGGTGGTGGTTGGTCTTGTCCATGGTCAGGGTGTAGCCCGACGGCGCGGCATAAGTCTGGCCGGCCATGGCTTCGCGGACTTTATCCACATCGGTGGACTTGGCCTTCTCGACCGCTTGCGCCCACATGTGGATGCCGACGTAAGTGGCTTCCATCGGGTCGTTGGTCACGGCCTTGTCGGCGCCCGGCAGGTTTTTCTTCTTGGCGTAGGCTTTCCAGTCAGCGACGAACTTCTTGTTGACCGGGTTCTCAACGGACTGGAAGTAGTTCCAGGCGGCGAGGTTGCCGACCAATGGCTTGGTGTCGATGCCACGCAGTTCTTCTTCGCCCACCGAGAACGCCACGACCGGTACGTCAGTGGCTTTCAGGCCCTGGTTGGCCAGCTCTTTATAGAAAGGCACGTTGGAGTCGCCGTTGACCGTGGAGATCACCGCCGTCTTGCCGCCCGCCGAGAACTTCTTGATGTTGGCCACAATGGTTTGATAATCGGCATGGCCGAACGGGGTGTAGACCTCTTCGATGTCCTTGTCCGCTACGCCTTTGGAGTGCAGGAAGGAACGCAGAATCTTGTTGGTGGTGCGCGGGTAAACGTAGTCGGTGCCCAGCAGGAAGAAACGCTTGGCGGCGCCGCCGTCATCGCTCATCAGGTATTCAACCGCAGGAATTGCCTGCTGGTTAGGCGCCGCACCGGTGTAGAACACGTTTGGCGACATTTCTTCGCCTTCGTATTGCACCGGGTAGAACAGCAGGCCGTTGAGTTCTTCGAACACCGGCAACACCGATTTGCGCGACACCGAAGTCCAGCAGCCGAACACGACGGCGACTTTGTCCTGGGTCAGCAACTGACGACCTTTTTCCGCGAACAGCGGCCAGTTGGACGCCGGATCGACGACCACTGCCTCGAGCATTTTGCCGTTGACGCCGCCCTTGGCGTTGATTTCGTCGATGGTCATCAACGCCATGTCTTTCAGTGAAGTCTCGGAGATCGCCATCGTTCCGGAGAGCGAGTGCAGGATGCCGACCTTGATCGTCTCGGCGGCCTGAACGGTCCATGTCATGCCCATGGCGGCGATTGATGCGGACAGGGTGAAAGCTTTGATCAAACTGCGACGCTTCATTGGGCTAGCTCCATTCACTTGGTTTTTTTAGGTGGGCGAGTCAGTTGCCTGAAAGCTTCTAAGCAAAGGCTATGCCCAGCCCGCCAAGTGGAGCCAATTAGCGACCCAGAGCGGTGGGTGAACGAGTGCAACGCACCGCGATGGCGCTTTTAAAAAGCCGTGGTGCGCCCGACGACCGGAATTGGTGCGTCGGCCGGCTGCCGATCGGTAGGAGGGGACTTGTCCCCGAATGCGATTGGCCGGGCAACAAGGAAACTCAGCTGTTTACGTTGCCTGTGCTGACCGCTTCGGGGACAAGTCCCCTCCTACAGGATTTGCACCGGCTCAGGCCGGCACGGATTCCTTGCCAAACCGCGCCAACACCAGCCGATCCAGCAGATAGACCACCACCAGCGAAACGCCCACCAGCGGGAAGGCCACGGCCAGGACGAACATGATGACCATGGCCGACTTCCAGCGCGGCAAGTCGTGGCGCAGCGGCGGGACGCCCAATTTGCCTTGGGGACGACGTTTCCACCAGATCACCAGACCGCTGACCGACCCCAGCAAAATCATCAGGCACACCAGCAGGATCAACATCTGGTTGATCCAGCCGAAAAACTTGCCTTCATGCAGCATCACGCCCAGCTCGGTGGCTTTGGAAACGGTGCTGTAATCGGCCCAGCGCACGTCGGCGAGCACCTTGCCGCTGTATTGATCGATATGCAGCGTCGCGTCATTGCGCGGGTCGTCGGCGAATACCGAAACGGTGAACACGCCATCGGCGGTTTTCGGTTGCGTGATGCTGTAACCCGGCTCGATGCCGCGCTCGGTGGCGATATCCACCACCTGCTGCAGCGACACATTCGGCGCGGCGGGCCCGGCGGACATGCCCGCGTGGTTCATGTGTTCGGCATGCTCGCCGGTCGGCATGGGCATCGACTGGGGCATCGGCGTGTTTTCCAGTGCCCAGGGCACGGTCTGTCCGGTGGCGGTATTGAGTTCGCCCGCCTGTTTGTCGGACTTGGGCACGTCATTCCACATCGCCGCCGGAAAGGTGTTCCACAAATCGGCGTACTGCTTGCCCCACATGCCGGTCCAGGTCATGCCGCTGATCAGCATGAACAGCAAAAACGCCGAGCCCCAGAAACCCGTCACGGCGTGCAGGTCACGCCACATCACTCGACCGCGCTTGCTCAAGCGCGGCCACAGCACGCCAGCCCCGGAACTGCCGCGCGGCCACCACAGATAAAGCCCGGACACCACCAGCATGATCCCCCAGCCAGCCGCCAGTTCGACCAGCCGGTCGCCAATCGTGCCGATCATCAGTTCGCCATGCAGCGCGCGGGCGATGGCTTGCAGGTTGTCCTTGGCATCCTGAGTGCCAAGGATCTCGCCGCCGTAGGGGTTGATGAACACGTTCACTTCACGACCTGCCTGCTGAACGACAAATTGCGCACTGCCCTGGGCACTCAACGGCGGCAGGTATTTGCTGATTTTCGCCTGTGGGAAATCGCTCAGGACGCGCTGCTGCAACTGGTCGGCGCTGAGTTGATGATGGCTCGGCGTGACGTTCAGCAAGTCGCTGTACATCAGGTTGTCCAGCTGCGGCTTGAACAGGTAAATGATGCCGGTCAGCGACAGCAGGATCATGAACGGCGCGACGAACAAACCGGCATAGAAATGCCAGCGCCAGGCGAGGTTATAAAAAGACACATTCGGTTTGGAGGCAGTCTGTATGGACATTTTGCAGCGCTCTTGTCAGGCACAACACACGACGCAACCCGCCCAGAACCAGCATGAGTGTTCATGCGCCTGAGCGGGTGCGTAATCGAATAGGATTTATCGCGTGACGAAGAGCGGCGGGGCGCGGCTGCGGGCGTTGGGGAAGATGCTGCGCTGGGCGTGGCCCGATTGAATGGACGCGTGGTAAAAGTCAGCCGGATTGGGCGGCGCCAGGGCCGTGACTGCGAGCGCGCTGGTGATCGCCGGGCAGCTGAACAACAAGGTGCAGTAGCCGCATTTGGCCCACAGCACATGATCGACACTGGCTTGTTCAGCCTTCGGAGCGGCTTGATGGTGTGTCCCGTGGTCGGCCGGCATGTCCATGGACGCCGGCATCGACATGCTCATGCCCGCGTGCTGATCCATCGGCACCGCTTGGGAAACCAGCGGGCCGATGAAGATCATCAGCATGGCAAACAGACTCAGCCAGGCGCCCCGGGATTTCCGAGGCTGCAAGGTGACGCTGTTGCGAAGCGGGCGCGGGTGGCTCAAATCAGATAGGCATCAATGGTTATGCGTTGCAGGTGTTGGCGCTTGTTTGAGCACCGCGACTTCGACAGTCACGTCGCCGGATTTTTCGAAGTGTAGTGTCAGCGGAAAGTGCGCGCCGTCGGTGAGCTTCGATTTGTCCTTCAGGTCCAGCAGCATGACGTGATAACCCATGGGCGCGAAAGTCGCATCGCCACCGGCGGGAATCTCGACGAGCTGGACTTGCTGCATTTTCATCAGGCCGTTGGCATGCACGTGCTCGTGAAGCTGCGCGGTGGCGGCAATCGGCGTGTCGACGCTGAGCAGACGATCAGGCTGCTGGCCGCCATTGTGGACGACGAAATAAGCGGCCACGGTTGGCGCATTGGGCGGCAGTTCCATGGACCACGGCTGGGAAATTCTCAACTCGCCTGCCTTGCTTTCATCGGCATTGGCGAAGCTGGCGGGCAGCAGGCTCAGCAGTGCTGCCAGGCAAGCGATCCAGATCGTCCGTGGTTGAGACATGGTGGGTTCCGTTCCTGTAGGGAGTGAGTGCGGCTATTTAGCCTCATTGGCCTGCAGATGTAAAAAGCCCAAAGCGCGGCGCGCTGTCGCATGGCACGGTCTTGCCGTAGGACCGGCTTCAGCCGGGAGCGCATTCCTCGCGGCTGAAGCCGCTCCTACGGGCGGGTCGAAATGCTGGCGGTTTGCCCCTCATCAAGAGCGTTCAGCAACGCCTCCACCGACCCAAACTCCCGATCCACCTCCGGCAACTGTGGCCGCTTCAATATCACTACCGGCACCTTCAACTCCCGCGCCACTTCAAGCTTGGCTTCGGTGGCGCTGCCGCCGCTGTTCTTGCTGATCAGCACGTCGATACTGCGTTGCATGAAAAGAGCACGCTCGTCATCCAGCAGAAACGGCCCGCGCGCGCCGAGCACTTCGCAGCGCGGGTGGTCAGGCAAGTCGCGCAAGGTGTTTTCCAGCGCGCGCAGGGTCCAGAACTGGTGTGCCGGGATTTCATCCAGATGCTGCAACGGCTCGCGACCCAGGGTAAATAAAGGTCGATGAAAGGGTGCCAGCGCCCGAATCAATCCGGCCCAGTCGCTGACTTCGCGCCAGTCATCGTCCGGCCCGGCTTGCCACGCAGGTCGGCGCAGGGCCCAACAAGGGATGCCGCTCAGTTGTGCGGCCTTGGCGGCGTTATGACTGATTTGCGCGGCGTAGGGGTGGGTCGCATCCAGCAACAGATCAATGCTCTGGTCGGCTATGAAGCGCGCCAGACCTTCAGCCCCGCCATAACCGCCGACGCGCACCTCGCAGGTCAGGTCGGTCGGCACTCGGCCGACACCCGCCAGGCTGTAAATGTGTTGCGGCCCCAGCGTGCGGGCAATCGTCATGGCATCGGCAACGCCGCCAAGCAATAACAAACGTTGCATTAGATAACTCCCGCCTGACCGACGATGCCGCCCTGACGGTCGATGGCAAAAACTTCGACCTGAACCTGCGCAGGCACCACGCTGCGGGCGAAATCCAGCGCGTGCTGACAGACCACATCGCCCAACCTGATGCCGAGCGCGGCGCTGATGGCCAGCGCCTGTTGGCTGGTATTGCACTCGCGGATCGCCTGTTGCAGCGCGTCGTCGGCCCCGGCATCGGCGGCCCAGCGCGCCAGTTGTGGCAGATCGATGCTGGAGTGGCGGCTGTGCAAATCCATATGCCCGGCGGCGAGTTTGCTGATCTTGCCGAAACCGCCGCAGATGCTCAGTTTGTTCACGGGCACCTTGCGCAGGTGCTTGAGCACCGCGCCGATGAAATCGCCCATCTCGATCAAGGCGATGTCCGGCATCTGATAGTAGCGGCGCATGGTGTCTTCGCTGGCGTTGCCGGTGCAGGCCGCGATATGCAGATAGCCGTTGGTCTTGGCGACGTCGATGCCCTGATGGATCGAGGCGATGTAGGCCGCGCAGGAAAACGGCCGGACGATGCCGCTGGTGCCCAGAATCGACAGCCCGCCAAGAATGCCCAGCCGCGGATTCATGGTTTTGAGCGCCAGTGCTTCGCCGCCTTCGACACTGACGGTGATTTCAAAGCCGCCGCCGTAATTCATTTCGTTGGCTAGCATTTGCAGGTGCTCGATCATCATCCGTCGCGGCACTGGATTGATCGCCGGTTCGCCGACTTTCAGCACCAGGCCGGGACGCGTTACCGTGCCGACGCCTGGGCCGGCGATAAACGTCACGGTGGGAATCTCCAGCAGGCGCACGCGGGAGTACACCAATGCGCCATGCGTCACGTCCGGGTCGTCACCTGCGTCCTTGATGGTGCCGGCTTCGGCGCCGTCAGCGCACAGGCGACAGAATTCCAGACGCATCTGCACCTGCTTGCCCTTGG
>Ga0247809_1001643_pt1 | contig 10054 bp, 5 predicted proteins | sample UWRJL104311B1_FD_180951 | JGI IMG/M metagenome (GOLD analysis project Ga0247809, IMG submission 180951) | Plant litter microbial communities from Arlington Agricultural Research Station in Wisconsin, United States - UWRJ-L104-311B-1 | ecosystem: Environmental > Terrestrial > Plant litter >...
TCATCATACACAGTTCCCCTGATTTGTCTTTTTTGTTGTGCGATGGCTGAAGTAGCGACCAGCAAGAGGAGTATCATTGAAAAGCAGGTTTTTAGCAACGACTGTCTTTTCAAAAACGCTTTGCGCCAATGCGTACTACACAATTTCTTGTATTGTTCCATTATTTGAATTCATTTAAGAGCCTACGATTTCGACAATTTATTTTTCCATTTTCAGCATATATGAAATGGATACTTTGTAGTATTTTTCTAGTCATAATTTGGTTGTTATCTGGTTAGTTATATTAAAAAAAGATGCTTATCTGCGAATTTTGCAGCTATTGCCTGCTACATTTTTGTCTTCATAAAATTGAATCTGTTTTAAAAAATTCTGGTTTCCCCGATTTCCATTGGAAGTGCAGCAACTAATTGTTACGCATCCGAATAATACTTGCATTTTAGCCTTTATCTTACGATTAAGATTGTAGTACTTTCGATGAATTCAGGAATTAACAGGGTTGATAGTTATCAGTCAAAAGGCTTTCTGTTGACCGTATAAACAATCGAAAACCGATCGGAATCAGAAACAAAAAGGAACAAAAAATTTGATTTGCCGATAGGCATGTCCCATCATTCAGCGTAGGGCTGTGGGAGTCTTCCTCATAGAAGTTGTAAATATGATTAGTCATTGCTTAAAAGTTATTTGGTTACAATCCAAACATAACCCGAAAACGAAACTCACGGTTAGAAGATTTGTACATAAATCAGCTATAAATGTTCTTAGATAACAAATAACTGATTATCAGATTATTATGATTTAAAATCACAATAAATAACTATACTATTAAACGAATTTACTCACTAAAACGTTTTTTGTAGCCATAGACAATCGATTGCAATAACCTAATTTTCCGAAGGTTTACTGTTACCATTCGTCTCAGCCTTGCGATATTGATTTAAATATTCTGAAGGCTGCATGCCAAATTTCAGCTTAAATGATTTAGCGAAATAATTTGGTGTGGCGAATCCCACCAGATAGGCAATTTGTGAAATATTGAGATCGCTTTTAATTAATAAGGCAGCTGCTTTATCAAGTTTAACTGAGCGTATATATTCGACAGGCGACAGGCCGGTTAGTTCAAGAACTTTATGATAGAGTGACCCTCTGCTCATACCTACGTTTTTGCTCAGATCTTCTACGGACAATTGTGAATTGTTGATATTATCCTCGATGTATTTAAGAATGTTTTTAAGCAGCTTATCGCTATGGGATTCAACAACAATTTCTGCTGTTTCCATTTTTATCTGTTTGCTATACGTATTCTTTAAGGTTCTGTTTAATACCAAAAGATTTTTGATTTTAACATTAAGGATATCCATGTTAAACGGCTTGGTCAGATAATCATTGGCACCAATTTCTAACCCAAGTAACTGATCTTGTTCACCTGTAAGTGCAGTGAGCAGAATCACAGGAATGTGTTTTGTTCTTTTATCCTCCTTTATTTTTTTGCACAATTCTATCCCGGTCATATTTGGCATACTTATATCGCTCACGATGAGTTCGGGGTGATTCGCAAGTGTTTTTTGCCAGCCTTCTTTTCCATCAGAAGCTTCTACAACCCGATAATTGGGCTTTAAATTTTCTTTCAGGTAATCCCTTAGGTCCTGATTATCTTCAACAATAAGAATCGTATGAATGTCAGCCTCGGTTTCATTTAGCGCCTTATCAGATTGAAGCTGTGAATTCGAAGGCATTTCGGATTCAGAAAAATCCAGATTAAGCTTTTCAATATGATTTAAAACTAGGAGCGGTAAGGAAATCATAAAGCGTGTACCTTTCTCAAGTTCACTTTCCAAATCAATAATGCCGCCCTGAATTTTGACAAATTCTTTGATTATCGACAAGCCTATGCCACTTCCCTGATTAAGTATCGAAACTTCGGTATCGGCCTGAAAAAACCGTTCAAAAACTTTCTGCTGTTCTTGCTGACTTATTCCGATGCCAGTATCACTAACTACTATCAAAACAGATCCTTCCTTACCCTTACGATTATCCTTTTTCAGCTCAACATTTATTTCACCGCCTGAAGGGGTAAATTTAAAAGCATTGGAAAGCAGATTAAATAAAACACGTTCCAGTTTGTCCTGGTCGAATTCAGTTGGATAACGCTCAAATTGAGTGGTGAAGGTAAGACATATGGATTTACGCTCACTCAGATCGTTAAAAGATTCTATTACATCAGCAATGAAAGATACCAGTTCGCCAGCAGTATTATTCAATTTGAGTTCATTATCTTCAATTTTACGAAAATCAAGGATTTGATTCACCAGGTTAAGCAATCGGCGAGCATTTCGTTTTACGATCTTAAGTGAATTATTTTTACTGTCTTCTCCAGACTGAGAAATGAGTTTTTCGATTGGCCCCAATATCAATGAAAGTGGCGTACGGAACTCATGGCTAAGGTTGGTTAAAAATTTAATTTTTAATGAATCCAGTTCATGCAGTCGCTCTGCTTCTTTTCTATCCTGTAAGATTTTTTGTTCAATTTTGGTTTTTTCCTGAACCAGCGCAAACTTTCGCTCCAGGTTTTTGATCCCCCGGTGACGAATGTAAAGTAAAGTGCCTGCAATAGCCAAAAGGTAGAAAGCATATGCATAAATCGTTCTCCATAGCGGCGGATGGACAATTATTTTTATTGAGGATTCGGTGGCATTCCAGACCCCATCGTTATTGCTCGCACGTACATGAAAAATATACTCCCCCGGATCGAGATTGGTATAGGAAACCGTTTTAGATGTGCCTGCATCTATCCACTCCTTATTAAAACCTTCCAGTTTATAGCTGTAACGATTTTGTTCCGGTGCGGTATAATTTATACTTACAAAACTTAAAGAAAAGTTTTGCTTATAATCGAGATCAATTTTTTTTGCAACAGAAATATGATCTGTTATCGGTCCTTCATCACTTGCCTCAATGGTGTTATTGGAAATCTTTAACTCTGTAAAAAGAACTGAGGGCACATTTTTATTCTTTCTGAATCCGGAAGGATTAAAGTAATTCATACCTTCTGCTCCGCCAAAAAATATTTCCCCATCAGCACATTTAATCGCAGCTCCCCTTATGAAGTTGTTATTCTGCACCCCATTGTATATACCATAATTACTGAACTTCCGGGTTTTAATATCAAAACGACTTATCCCTTTATTGGTACTTATCCATAGATTATTATTATTATCTTCAACAATAGCATTCACCATTGCACTCGCCAGGCCGTCGCGCTCAGTAAAATTTACAAATTTATTTGTTTTCGTGTCGAGCAGGCTCAGCCCCCCTCCTGCGGTACCAACCCAGATTTTTCCTTTTGAATCTTCAAGAAAAGACTGTGTAACATCACTGCCCAGTCCAGAATTGAGTTCATTATAATGTTTAATGACAGTTTTGTTTGAACTGATCATTGCTAACCCCGTACCGTGAGATCCTATCCATATATTTCCAAAACGATCTTCATGAATGAAGCGGATATAGTTATTAAGCGGAAATTTTCTGTCTATAGCCGAATGAACGGTGCTGGTATACCTGAATACAACTTTATGATTTGCATCCATTACATTCACCCCGCCACCATTTGTGCCAACCCATATCAATCCGGTTTTGTCCTGACTTGTACAAAAAACTTCATCTGAGTTGAGGCCCGTATCTTTGTTTGTTTTCCTGAATGATTTAACCTTTGTTAAAGTTGAATCCAGCACAACCAGCCCGTAACCAAAGGTACCGAGGTAAAGATTTTTAGCTGAACTGTTAAACAGGGACATTAAAGTTATCGGCCCCTGAATACCCAAGCCATTAAGGTTTACCCTACTAAACAAAGCCGTTTGCCTGTTAAAAGTACTCAATCCGCCCCCTTCTGTGGCGACATATATACTGGACCGGTTTCTATTGGCAAATGCGGTCACTACAGGCGCATTCAATCCGTTGGCATCGAAAACGTTACTCCTTATTAAGTTGAATAAATTCAGATTGGTATCAAATTTATTTATGCCTTCCCGATATAATCCTAACCAATATATTCCTTGTTTATCAATGTACACGTATTTTACACTCGTTCCACGAAGGCTGTAAGAATTCCTCGGATCCGGCTTATATACGGTTACTTTTCCTGTAGTAATATCGAATACATTAAGTCCGTCTTCTGTACCGAGCCATAGCTGACCGTTTCGGGCAACTGCTATGCTTTGAACTATGTTATTACTAAGTGAACCAGGGTTTCCTGGAATGTGTCTGTAATTTTCAAAGCCCATCCCATCACTTTTAAGCATGCTCAGACCAGAAGCGGTACCAATCCAGATATTGCCATTATAATCCTCGGCAAGAGATTTTACATTATTGCCAACCAAATTGCCAGGTTTGTCTCCTGAAGCTCCAAACCTCGCAAATGAAGCTGATTTTCTGTTGAAGAGAAACAATCCGTCTTCGGTCCCTATCCACATCCTGTGTTTACTATCTTCAAGCATGACGTTAACTATTGTTGGAGGTAGTTTACCGGGCTGTCCGGAAGCCATTGGAAATTTGGAAACTTGCTTGGTTTTTGGGTCAAAAATATCAAGTCCGCCGTAGGTAGCCACCCACAATTTCCCTAAATAATCACTGGTTATATATCGAATCAGGTTATGACTGAATCCTGTTTTTGTGTTGGAAGCAGGAAAATTTATAAATGAATTTTTTCTTCTGTTATAAAGTGCAAGGGACCCACCGCTTGTTCCAAACCAGAGATTGCCCGATCGATCTTCATGAATAGCACGTACATCGTTAGCCTGGATGCTTGAAGAATCATTTGTCTGATGTTTATAAACTGTGAAATTAGTTCCATCGAACTTGTTAAGCCCATCTTCGGTACCAAACCACATCAAACCAAATTTATCTTTGAAAATTACGGTTACATTATTGGAAGACAGTCCGTTTTTAGAGGTTAGCGAGGTAAATTGTACTTCATCCTGGGCAGACTTTTGCTGCGCAGACCCATGTCCCACGCAAAAAAACGCATAAACAAATACTATCAATGGCAGATATGCAGACCTTTTAAACATCATTTAGTGATTTTTGACATTAAAAAACTCGATTATCAAATAGTCTGTTAGATTTTCTGGTTGAATAAAATTGACGGATAGATCAGAATTAACGCGGCACATAAAATATTTGGTTTGATGGTGGTAAGATATAAAAAACTATTCTAGTTCACTGCTATGTTAACATTTCGATCGTAAGGTTTTTTATTTAACAGGTTGATTTAAGTCAGGTTTAAAGTCCACTACCCTTTGATAAGCTTTCTTTCGCTGCAGGTTGCTGTCGAAGAGCAAGGGGAAATTTTTTCTCCCTGGCACGGGATACCGATCCAGCCAGGTAGAACGATCGGAAAGGTTCCAGAAAGTAACGCTTGTTATCTCCTTGTTGAATTCACGGAAAACAGAAAATATTCTGTCATATTTCTCTAACTGTTTTTTTTCAAGTTGCCTTGTTAAGCTATCCGGCTCACCCGGTATCTTTTTTCTTAAATTTTTCTCCCATTTATAGATAGACACATCCAGCTCTGTAATCTGAACCTGAAGACCTAAAGATGAATACAATTTTATAGTTTCCCTCAACTCGCTGTCGCTCGGTTCGTAAATTGACCAATGTCCCTGCAATCCTATTCCATGAATGGGCACTTTATTGTCAACCAGTTTTTTCAGCATCTTATATATCTTCTCACGCTTTTCCGGTCTTTCAGAATTATAATCGTTATAGAAGAGCAATGCATCCGGATCAGCCTGATGCGCGTACTCAAACGCTCTAGAAATGAATTCTTCTCCACAGATTTCGTTCCATAAGGAGGGTCTTAGGTATTGCCCTTCCTCGTCGCCGATAACTTCATTTACGACATCCCAGGCGTAAACCTTTCCTTTGTACCTACCAACCACATTGTTGATGTGATCTTTCAACCGTTTTAAAACCAATAGTTTGTCTGCTTTTTCACCAGTGCCATTTTTAAAAATCCAGCCTGGTACCTGTTCATGCCAGCATAGAGTATGACCCCTTACTTTCAGTCCGTTTCTAACGGCAAAGCTTACCAACGTATCTGCATCGGCCCAGTTATATTGATTTTCACGTGGGTGAATCGATTGCATTTTCATTGCATTCTCCGGCGTAATACTGTTAAATTCTTTGATAAGCAGTGCAGCCTGCGCACCCCTTATGGTTTGAGGAGACACGGCAACACCCATTTTGAAATAAGAGCTGTAATAATCCTTTAATCCGAACGCATTTTTTGTTGCATATTTACGACTGCATCCATAAAAAGCTGCGATTAGAACAATTGTAACGATTGCAGTCAAAAATTTTTTAGTAATCATCTATATTTGGTTATATGGCAGAAATGTTTCATCAAAGAACAACTCTCAGACAAAATCTTGTAAATTTAGAGGTAAGTAAGGGGATCAGCAGACATATTTGACGAAAGAATAACAACAGATGTTTAAAAATTCAGTAAGCGACAAAGAACATCCACCTCAATGACCCAATAAAGCATTTTAAAGATTGTCATAAATCCATTACATGACATTTGTTTCCTAAAATTAGCGATAAGAAGCTTTCTTCAGAAAAAAAACAGGGCAATTTGCAATCCATTGCCTAATCAAATAAATTATGAGAAAACCAGCTATCCTTTCTGCTTTTGCGTTATTTGCAGCCATTGGATTAATTTTTAGTGCATTTAAAAACAAAGAGTTTAATTCAGCGGGTCTGAAAGATTATTACAAAAAATATTTTCCCATTGGCGTAGCAGTAGCCCCATTCGATTTAAACGGCGATAACAAGAAGTTAATTCTAACTCAGTTCAATAGCATCACCTCAGAAAATGCAATGAAAATGGGTCCTCTTCATCCCTTGGAAAACACTTATAATTGGAAAATAGCAGATTCTATAGCTTCATTCGCCAGGATTAATGGTCTGAAGTTACGTGGCCATTGCCTGGTGTGGCACAAGCAAACGCCAAATTGGTTGTTCAAAGGTGAAGATGGAAATATGGTATCGAAGGAGGTTTTATTGAAAAGGATCCAGACCCATATTAATTCAGTAGTGAGCCGGTATAAAAAAGACATTTATGCATGGGATGTGGTAAATGAGGTAATTGCGGATGATTCCGCTTATTTCAGGAAATCGCCGCTCTATCAGATTGCAGGTGAAGATTTTGTAGAAATGTCTTTCAGGTATGCCCACCAGGCCGATCCGAAAGCACAACTTTTTTACAACGATTACAATACCGAACAGCCATTAAAACGTGAAAAAATTTACAAAATGCTTAAAGGTCTGCTTGCTAAGGGTGTGCCAATACATGGCGTTGGCCTCCAGGGTCATTGGTCAATAAATAACCCCAGTCGTTCAGAACTGGAAAAATCCATTGCATTATTTTCCTCGCTGGGACTTAAAGTTCAAATCACCGAGCTAGATGTATCGGTATATGGCGGCAACCGGGGCGGACGGATAATCCAGGGCAATGCAAGCAGCGATGTTGAACAATTCACTCGGGAAATGGAAGAAAAGCAACTCAGCCAATATAAAATGATTTTTGAAGTGCTGCGCAAACACAAAGACAACATTACGGGCGTCACTTTCTGGAACTTATCAGATAGGTACAGCTGGCTGGACAATCGCGGCCGCAAAAACTACCCGCTGTTGTTCGATAAAAATCTAATGCCAAAAAAAGCATTTTTTGAGGTGATAAAATTCTAAGGGATATGCTCACATTGAAGTGTCAGAACAAATATTTATTGGAAGCCTGTTTTGAAATTAGCGCAAAACCAGGCAAAAAGCTTTTAGAGCCTGTTAAATTTTTATAAGAAATATAAATGGCCTTTTGCTTTCACACTAAGGATTAATTAATTGTTTAAAATCAATATGAATGACGTAAAATTGTTTTCTCTTGTCCTACGGCGCAGTCTTGCCTCGGCTCGCCGCCGCCGAAAGGCTTTTTCTTTTTGGCATCAAAAAGAAACAAAAAATGCCGGCTGAAAATTTTTCTTTTGAAGGCAGTTCTGCAGCCAGAACAGTGCAGCCCGAAAAATTTATTAGGCGGATTTAAGTAGAACGGGGATACCGTGCTATAGCCTAGCCGGATGGAAATACGAAAGCAGTTAAAATACTGATTGATAATAACTTATAAAACAACATCAATGGTAGCGTAATCGATTGCTTTATTAATGCGTTGAAATGGTCTTCGACTACGCTCAGACTGACGAAATAAATTTTATTTAATTTTTAAACAGGCTTTTAGCCTTTATAATAATATTAACCAAATAAATCTATAAAACCATTGGAATCTTTCTGATATCGAGAAATTCTTGGCAATGAGTTTTTAGAAGCCAAATTATGAGAAAACATCCCTATTTTAAAAAATTATTTCTTGCAGTACTTTTCTGCAATTTATGCATTTTGGTCAAGGCTCAGGACTACCCGTTTCAAGACTATAAACTTCCATTTGAAAAACGGGTGGATGATTTGGTTTCGAGGCTTAGCCTGGATGAAAAGGTGATGCAAATGCTTAATGCTGCACCGGCGATTCCCCGCTTTAAGATTCCTGCATATGACTGGTGGAATGAAACTTTACATGGCGTAGCCAGAACTCCATTTAAGGTCACGGTTTTTCCTCAGGCAATTGCCATGGCTGCAACCTTTGATCCCTCAGCACTTTATAAAATGGCAGACTATTCCGCTTTGGAAGGAAGAGCGATCTACAATAAGGCCCTGGAGCAGGGAAGAACAAATGAGCGCTATCTTGGCTTAACCTACTGGACGCCGAACATCAATATATTTCGGGATCCACGCTGGGGAAGAGGTCAGGAAACCTATGGTGAAGATCCTTACCTGACGGGTACGCTGGGAGATGCTTTTGTAAGGGGTTTACAAGGCGATGACCCAAAATACCTTAAAGCCGCCGCCTGTGCCAAGCATTATGCGGTACACAGCGGTCCGGAACCGCTACGACATGTATTTAATACGACAGTGAGCGCTTTTGATCTCTGGGATACCTATTTGCCTGCATTTGAAAAGCTGGTTACACAATCTAAAGTTGCGGGTGTAATGTGCGCATATAATGCTTTTCAAGGTCAACCTTGTTGCGCCAACGACCTTTTAATGACTGATATTCTGCGCAAGAAATGGAACTTTAAAGGCTATGTAACTTCTGATTGCTGGGCCATAGATGACTTTTACAAAAACCACAAAACGCATCCAGATGCGGCTTCAGCTGCTGCAGATGCCGTTTTTCATGGAACGGATCTGGATTGCGGCACAGAAGCTTATAAAGCTCTCATTACTGCTATAAAAACAGGAATAATTAAAGAAAAGGACATTGATGTTTCGGTGAAAAGATTGTTTATGATCCGTTTTAGACTAGGTATGTTCGATCCCGCCTCAATGGTGAAATACGCAAACACTCCTAGCAGTGTGCTGGAAAATAGCGAACACAAGGCGCATGCCCTTAAAATGGCTCGTGAATCGATGGTATTACTCAGAAATGAATCAAATACACTTCCTTTAAAAAAGAACCTCAAAAAAATTGTTGTATTGGGTCCAAATGCGGATAATTCGATTTCAGTATTAGGAAATTATAATGGAATCCCTTCCAAAATCACCACGGTTTTACAGGGCATCCGGGATAAAGTTGGCAAGCAGACCGAGGTCGTTTACCAACAGGCCGTTTCTTTCACTAATGATACGCTGTTAAGTTACCTGGATTTAAATAGCGAATACAAAATTGATGGTGTTCAGGGATTCAAGTCAGAATATTTCAGCAACATTTCATTAGAAGGAAACCCGGTGTTAACCAGGACAGAGTCCAGACTTGAAAACAGCTGGCAGGAAGGCGAAAAAATTGCCGATAAATTGACAGCCAATAATTTTTCTGCCAGATACAGAACCACATTCAAGCCCACAACCACTGGCTCCATCACCTTCGAATTGAATGCTGATGATGGGTACCGTTTTATCATTAATGGCAAAAATGTAATTGACGCCTGGTCGAGAAACCGATGGGGGGCTAAAA
>Ga0247809_1001645_pt1 | contig 10044 bp, 9 predicted proteins | sample UWRJL104311B1_FD_180951 | JGI IMG/M metagenome (GOLD analysis project Ga0247809, IMG submission 180951) | Plant litter microbial communities from Arlington Agricultural Research Station in Wisconsin, United States - UWRJ-L104-311B-1 | ecosystem: Environmental > Terrestrial > Plant litter >...
TTTCCATTAATAGTAAGTCGGCTAAGCTCATGGTTTTTTGTTTTGGTACCACAAAGAAAATACCCCATAATGACAACCCTATGGCAGTGCGAAAAATTAAAAAAAATTATTTTGAAAAGGGAGCGATGGATTAATAAACCCTACATTTTCGTACTTTTGCGCCTATGTCAGTTATTAAACCCTCGTTAGCAAAAGGTACACGCGATTTTTCGCCTGTTGAAATGGTAAAACGCAACTTTATTTACGATACAATTAAAACGGTTTTCAAAAAATATGGTTATGCAGAAATTCAAACACCTAGTTTTGAAAACCTTTCTACCTTAACTGGAAAATATGGCGATGAAGGTGATAAGCTGATTTTTAAAATTCTTAATAGCGGCGAGTATTTAAAAGATCCGAAGAAAAAATCTTTCGACTTTGCTCAGGATGACAATAGCAATAAGTTAATTCCTTTAATTTCTGAGAAAGCTTTACGTTATGATTTAACTGTTCCTTTCGCTCGCTACGTAGTTATGCACCAGCACGAAATCACTTTACCTTTTAAGCGTTTTCAGGTTCAACCTGTTTGGCGTGCCGATAGACCACAAAAGGGAAGATACCGTGAATTTTATCAGTGCGATGTAGATGTAGTGGGCTCTGAAAGTTTATTAAACGAAGCAGAATTTATCCTGATTTACAATGAAGCTTTAGCTAAACTTGGCTTAAAAGATTTTAGCATCAAAATTAATAATAGAAAAATTCTATCAGGCATTGCCGAAATTATAGGTAAACCTGATTTAATTATCGACATGACTGTTGCGATCGACAAGCTGGATAAAATTGGTTTGGATGGTGTAAGTAAAGAATTATTAGAACGCGGTTTTACCGAAGATGATTTGGAAAAACTTCGTCCTGTTATTTTATTAGAAGGAAGCAACGAAGAAAAATTGGCCAGCTTAAAGGAAGTTTTAGCAACTTCTGAAACAGGTTTGAAAGGCGTTGCCGAAATTGAGCAGGTTTTTGATTATGTGGAAAGCCTGATTTCTTATGGCCTTCCTTTAACGGCTAAACTGGAACTAGACATTACATTAGCCCGCGGTTTAAACTATTACACAGGTTGCATTTTCGAGGTTAAAACCAACGAGGTTGCCATGGGTAGCATCGGCGGTGGCGGCCGTTACGATGATTTAACGGGCATGTTTGGTTTGAAAGATTTAACTGGAGTTGGCGTTTCATTTGGTGCCGACAGAATTTACGATGTGCTTGAAGAATTAAATCTTTTCCCTGCATCGGCAGAGGTTGGAACCAAAGTTTTAATTAGTAATTTCGATGCCGAGGCAGAAAAATATGCTTTACCAATTTTACAGCAATTTAGAAATGCTGGTATTTCGGCCGAATTATACCCTTCTTCAGCGAAGCTGAAAAAACAAATGACTTACGCTGATGCAAAAAATATCCCCTACGTAATTTTAATTGGTGGTGATGAAATCGCAAGCGGCGAGTTAACTTTGAAAGATATGCAAAGCGGTGAGCAGAAAAAAATGACTGCCTTAGCCATAATGGATTTATTGAAATAAACATTAATGAAATAGTCTGTGAAGACACAGACCATGGATGAACTCCAATCCATTAACCGTTGGTTGAAACCAACGGCAATGAATATAGCAAGATTTATAATGCATTGTGTATGGAGAAATGTGCCTTTCATTTGCAGGCTGCTTTAACTACTTGTTTTATATTATGCATTTAACGGTTTTAACATAATCCTTCGTTTTTAAACCCGAGTGAAGTGAAAAGCCCGTAAACGATTTACGAGTGCGGACTTGTAACGCAAAGCGGGGCTAAATTAACCGAAGAACTACTGAAATAACGTTTTCAAATAAATATTTGATGGTCTGTGAAGAGGCTGAGATTGCTTCGTGCCTCGCAATGACGATAGCCTTATGCATTGTGCTTAACTAAGTATCTACCGCCCAACCCGCAATAAAATCGGGAAATGCACATCCTTAACCGCATCATTTCCCCAGGCTTCTTTAAGTTCGGTAAACATATATTCTAAAGGATTTCTATCATTCGCTTTTTTATAATGTTGTAACGAAGACCAGGTGTTTAAATAACCGATCAGCTGGTTAAAATTCCACGAGGTTTTGATTTGAAAATGTGGCGCTGTAATTTCTTCAAAGGGAAAAGGAATGGTTTTGTAACCTTCTTCGATATACCTGCGTTCGCTATCCCAGTATTTACCTAATATATCTTCGTAAAGTTTATGAACCACTTTATCTACTTTTTTATCGATAAACATTACGCCGTAACCAATTACAGCAATTAGTCCGTTGGGTTTTAAGGTTCGTTTTACCTCACTGTAAAATGCATCAAAATTAAACCAATGTATGGCTTGGGCAACCGTAATCAAATTAAAACTCGCATCGGGTACATTCGCTTGGTCTGAAGACTCAACCTGATAAACGATATTTGGAACTTTTAATGCCTGGCTTAACTGTTTTTCGCTTATATCTGTAGCATACACCCCAGTGAAATGTTGAGCCAGCACCCGCGCCACTTGCCCGTTTCCTGTTGCGCAATCCCATGCCGAATCTTTTTGATCTACCAGAGCGAATATAAAATCATATAATTCCTGAGGATAGGTTGGTCGATAAATAGCGTATTCCGCAGCTTGATTGGAAAAGTTATCTTTCATGTTTCTAACGATTGACGAATTATCTTACAATAAATACTAACTTAAACAAAAAGATTGCAATTTGTGTTTAAAATTCTCTCCTTCGAAAACTCATTATTAACCGATCAAGTAAAGCATGAACAAACCAGCAAACGATTTTACATCAAAAGAAATTGACGAGGTTAAATATAGGTTAAAATCTATTTTCGGTGGTTCAGTTGGAAATTTGGTAGAATGGTACGATTGGTACACCTATTCTGCATTTGCACTATACTTTTCACCTGTATTTTTCCCTAACAGTAACCCAACAGCTCAACTTTTAAATAGCGCTGGAATTTTTGCAGTAGGTTTTTTAATGCGCCCGATTGGCGGCTGGTTATTTGGCAGTATTGCGGATAAACAAGGAAGAAAGAAATCGATGGCACTTTCGGTGTTAATTATGGCAATTGGTTCATTAATTATTGGATTAACGCCAGGCTATAAACAAATCGGAATTTTCGCACCATTATTATTGGTATTTGCCCGATTAATTCAGGGTTTAAGTACGGGTGGCGAATATGGAACATCTGCAACATACCTGAGCGAAATGGCTACAAAAAAACATCGGGGCTTTTATTCGAGTTTTCAATATGTAACCTTAATTGGCGGCCAGTTGCTTGCCTTAGGCATTCAGTTAATTCTTCAAAACTGGTTGTTAACCCCAGCAGAGCTACAAGATTGGGGATGGAGAATTCCATTTTTTATCGGTGCAATTTTATCTTTTATCGCACTTTATCTGAGAAGACACATTGATGAAACTTCGGCATTTAAAAAAAATAAAGAGGAGAAAAAAGGCGGGCTTGCCATATTATTGAAATACCCAAAAGAGGTTTTTACGGTGGTAGGTTTAACATTAGGCGGCACAATTGCTTTTTATACCTTCAGTACCTATATGCAGAAATTTTTAGTAAACACCGTGCATTTGAGTAAAGAAACCTCAACAACTTTATCTTTTATTTCCTTACTGCTTTTTGCCATTATGCAACCTTTATTCGGACTATTATCTGATAAAATAGGTAGAAAACCATTATTAATTGGCTTTGGCATAATGGGGAGTTTGTGTACTTATCCAATTTTAACAGGACTGGCAAGCGAAACCAATACAACCATAATTTTTCTTTTGATGATTGGTGCATTAATTATTGTAAGTGGTTACACCAGCATTAACGCAGTAGTAAAGGCCGAGTTATTTCCTGCCGAGATAAGAGCTTTAGGAGTTGGGCTGCCTTATGCCTTAACGGTTGCCATTTTCGGTGGAACGGCCGAATACTTCGCCCTTTGGTTTAAAAACATAGGCCACGAAAGTTACTTCTATTGGTATGTTACTGGTTGTATTTTAATTTCTTTGATTTTATATACGACCATGAAAGATACAAAGCATCATTCTAAAATAGAAGATTAGGTATTAACCATAGATAAAATGAAACATCAAACGCTGCTACTTCTGTGTTTCCTTGGTAAAACCTAATTTACAAAAGCACTCAAATTTCCTATATTTACGATTATGCAAAATCAAGCCCCACTAGCCGAAAGAATGCGCCCTCAAAATCTTGATGAATATGTTGGGCAAAAGCATTTGGTTGGTACTGGTGCAGTTTTACGCAAGGCGATAGAAAGTGGCCAGTTACCTTCGATGATTTTCTGGGGACCTCCAGGAGTTGGAAAAACAACCTTAGCTTATATTATTTCGCAAGCTCTAGATCGCCCATTTTTTAACCTTAGTGCAATTAATAGTGGCGTAAAGGATATTCGTGATGTAATAGATAAAGCTGCCGCTTTAAAGGATAGCTTTTTAGGTTTACCAATTTTGTTTATCGATGAGATTCACCGTTTCAGCAAATCGCAGCAAGATAGTTTGCTTGGTGCTGTGGAGCGTGGTTTGGTTACGCTAATTGGCGCAACTACCGAAAATCCATCTTTCGAAGTCATTTCCGCTTTGCTTTCCAGGTGTCAGGTTTACATTTTAAAATCGCTAACCGAAGAAGAATTAGCAGGCTTACTTCAAACTGCAATTAAAAAGGATGTTATCCTTGCTCAAAAAAAAATTACAATAAAAGAGCATGAGGCTTTAATTCGGTTAAGCGGCGGCGATGCACGCAAGCTTTTAAATGTACTCGAAATTGCTATTAACGGCATTGGTGGCGATAAAATGACGCTGACTAATGAGAACGTTTTGGCGCATGCACAGCAGAATTTAGCCCTATATGATAAAGCTGGCGAACAACATTACGACATTATTTCTGCATTTATTAAATCCATCCGCGGCAGCGACCCGAATGCAGCAGTTTATTGGCTTGCCAGAATGATAGAAGGCGGTGAAGACCCGTTATTTATTGCCCGAAGGTTGCTTATTCTTTCATCAGAAGATATTGGAAATGCAAACCCAAATGCCCTGCTCCTGGCCAATAATTGTTTTACGGCTGTAAATGTAATTGGTTACCCAGAGGCCAGGATTATTTTATCGCAATGCGTAACCTATCTGGCTAGCTCGCCAAAAAGCAATGCATCATACGAGGCGATTAATCATGCTCAGGCTTTGGTTAAGCAAACAGGGAATTTACCTGTACCCTTACACATTCGTAATGCGCCAACCAAATTGATGAAAAACATTGGCTATGGGAAGGATTATAAATATTCTCATGGGTATGAAGGAAACTTTGAACCTCAGGAATATTTTCCAGATGAGTTAAGCGGAACCAAACTTTACGATCCTGGTAAAAACCCAGCTGAAGAAAAGCTTAGAGAAAAACTTCGCCAAAACTGGAAAGATAAATACAAATATTAGTGTAACATTTACTAAAAAAGATATACTAATTACCAAACCATTAACTAACACCTAAATTATATATGCTGAGTACTTTTTTAAGCCATCAAAGGAAATCTTTTTGGCGTTCGCGAAACAGAGGCAGTAGTATTGCCACACAAATCGTTTTGGGTTTTTTTATGCTTTACTTTCTTGTTCTTGCCCTTGGAGCAGGATTTGGAATGGCTCATTTACTAAAATATTTCTTCCCCAATCAGGATGTTATCAAAAGTTTTAACGGAATTATTTTGTACTATTTTGCATTCGATTTTATTATGCGTGTGCAGTTTCAGGATTTACCAACCTTAAGTATCGTTCCATATCTTCACTTAAGAATAAAGAAAAGTAAAATCATTGGCTTCTTAAATGTTAAAGCTCTTTTTTCTGCTTTTAACCTTTGGCCATTTTTTATTTTCCTACCTTTTTGTTTCATGAAGATAGCGCCTACTCATGGCGCACTCCTTACAATAACGTATATAGTTTCGATATTTTCTTTAGCGGTATTTAACAATTATCTGGCTTTATATATCAAACGAAAATCGATCACAAATACCTGGTACACGTTTGTAGGCTTCGCTCTTTTTGCAGGCTTTGCAGCGCTAGATTATTATAAAATAATCTCCATCATGGCATTTTCTGATGCTGTTTTCCAGGCCATTGCTGCTCATCCTTATTATGGTTTTATATTTCCGATTGCTGCTTTTGGGATCTTTAAATTAAACGCTGATTTTCTTCGCAAAAATTTATATGTAGAAGAATTAAGTAGCAAACAAGAGAAAAAAGTAAGTACAGATTACGCCTTTTTAAATCGTTTCGGAAGAGTTGGAGAGCTTGCCGCTTTAGAGCTGAAGTTAATTCTTCGCCATAAACGTTCTCGTTCTTCTTTGATTTTAGGCTTCTTTTTCCTGTTTTACGGGTTTATTTTTTATAAAGAAAAGGCTATAGATCGAAATGCTTTCGGACAAATGATGTTCGCCGCTATTTTCATGACAGGTATTTCAATCATCATTTACGGTCAGTTTATGTTTGCATGGCAAAGTGCTCATTTCGATGGCATATTGGCTAACAAAATCAACTTTAAAGATTATATAAAAGCTAAATTTTTATTGTTCACTATTGGCGCAACAGTTATTACTTTGTTAGCCAGCTTTTATGGATTTTTAAGTCCTAAGTTATTGCTTCTACACATTGCCGCTTATCTATACAATATTGGTTTTGGAACAGTAATCGTGCTTTATTTGGCTACTTTAAATTATAAGCGTTTAGATATTAATAAAGCCGCAAGCTTTAATTACCAGGGTACTGGCGCTACACAATGGCTGCTGATGTTTCCATATGCTTTAACACCAATTTTATTATACCTGCCATTTGGCATTATGAATTTACCCTACTGGGGATTAATGGTTGTGTCTTTATTCGGATTAATTATGCTTTTAATGCGTGGTTTCTGGGTAAACTTCATCACTGCAAAATTTGAAAAACAACGTTATAAAATAGCCGAAGGCTTTAGAGAATAATTATGATTTTAGAAGTTAAAAATTTGAAAAAAGTTTATGGCGATAAAACCGTTGTAAACATAGAGCACGTACAGATTGAGCAAGGCGAAACCGTAGGTTTAGTAGGTAACAATGGCGCTGGAAAAACTACTTTTTTCAGAATGCTTTTAGATTTAATTCGTCCGAGTGAGGGCGAAATTTTATCAAAAGGCGAGAACGTTATGCAAAGCGACAATTGGAAAAATTACACTGCATCGTTTTTAGATGAAGGTTTTCTGATTGATTATTTAACACCTGAAGAATATTTCATTTTTATTGGTGGTTTACACGATTTAAGTGTTGCAGATGTTTCAGCATACCTTACACAATACGGGGAATTTTTTAATGGCGAGATTTTAAACAGTGGCAAATACATACGTGATTTTAGTAAAGGGAATCAGGTTAAAGTTGGTATTGCTGCTGCTTTAATGCAAAAACCAGAAATCTTAATTCTAGACGAACCTTTTGCCAATTTAGATCCGACAACCCAAATTCGTTTAAAAAATCTATTAAAGGCACAAAGTGGAAGTATGACTACCTTTATATCTAGTCACGATTTAAACCACGTTACAGATGTTTGTAACCGAATTATTTTGGTAGAAAAAGGTATTGTAATTAAAGACTTTAAAACCGACGAAAATACACTTAAAGAGTTGGAAAGTTACTTTTCCGCTTAGTTTTTGTACTAATAATGATACAATCAAAGCGTCCCGACAAATCGGGGCGCTTTTTTATTTAGTCATTAATTATTCTTTTTTGCTCTATAGAATATAATTAGGTTTAAAATTTAGAGATAATAATTTTTGGCATTGTGTTTGAATAAGGATTCCACGGAAATTAAACCACAATTATTATGAGTATTTCAAAAGTAAGAATAGCAACATTAAGCATAGGATTAGCAGTAGGTTCAATGGCACTTCAAAGCTGTGACAGTTTAACTAAAACACAGAAAGGTGCTGGTATTGGTGCTGCTGCTGGTGGTGTTATTGGTGCATTAATCGGCAAAAAAGCTGGTAATACAGCAGTAGGTGCATTAATTGGTGGTGCTATTGGTGGCACAGCGGGTGCATTTATTGGTCGTAGAATGGATAGACAAGCAGCAGAAATTCAAAAAGCAATTCCTAATGCAGAGGTTATCCGCGAGGGTGAAGGTATTATTGTAAAATTTGACAGTGGCATTTTATTCGATTTCGATAAAACAGCGCTAAAAGAGGCAGCAAAAACAAACGTTCAGAGTTTAGCCGCATCATTAACCCAATACCCAGATACAGATATTAAAATTATCGGCCACACAGATAGCCGTGGTACAGAACAATATAACATGGGTTTATCAGAAAGAAGAGCAGCAGCTGTTAAAGCTTATGCAGTTTCTCAAGGTGTTCCATCATCAAGATTGGTAACTATTGGTAAAGGTTTTGCCGAGCCAATTGCTGATAATGAAACTGATGCTGGCCGTGCGGCTAACCGTCGTGTTGAAATTGTAATTGTAGCAAATGATGCATTAAAAGCAACTGCACAAAAACAAGGTTAATATTCGCTAATTCCCTCTACCTATGAGGTCATTATATAGCCATCCCGAAGTTTAAAAGCTTCGGGATTTTTTTTTGCAAATTTTATCATTCAGAAAAGCTCACCTTCATTTCGAGCAAAGTAGAAAACCACGATTCTCAGCGAAGCAAAATCTTTCAAATTAAAAGATCCGCTCCGTTTCGCCACGCTACAGTCGAGAAGACGAGCAATGTTGTTTTTTACAAGAAATAGAAATTATTTACTAAAGACTTTAACCTTCAATATTCCAATAATTAGAAAATGAATGGTTCTGTACTTTTGGGTCAATAAAGTCCTGCCATTCGCTCTAGCTCCGCAAGAAAAATCGGGAGGCTGCCGCTGTTGTCAGGTTTAAATACAGTAGGCAATGCAAAAAAACCGAACACATAAGCAATTTGCCAGCAAAATAGCCCCGACATAAACGGAAATACTTTTTGTTTGCTGCAACCTTTAAATGCCCAATTACCATAAACAAAAAGATTGTAGTATTGGCGGGAACCAGGTTGCCGAAGCACCACAGACATTGCGCTTCAAAAAATTATATTAACTAAAAAATAGTTCCCTGAAGAGCTTTCGGTACAGGTGCTACTTCAAAAAGGAGGAATAAACTTTAAGAATAAATATCTTCAAAATAGCTTACTACCAAAGATTTCATGAGCATTTCCTGCTCCAGCATGGTGTACGGTGGTATGGCTTTAACAAGTTTCCAATGTGGCCAGCCATCCTGATCGAGACCTTCTAATTCATAAAAGCCCATTTCGCTTAATAAACGGCAGGTAGCAATGTGCATCAACTCCTCCTTCTGTCGCTTGCTATATTTTTTTGGCCCTTTACCCAGTTCCTGAACACCAATCAAAAAAAGCATTACCTTTAAATCTGGAAAATCTGAATCAAATTCTTTAGAAATCTTTTCCTGTAAAATTTTCCACTTGCTGTTAATCTCCGACGGTTTCATATTTGCAAAGATAATGTAAAAAGGTTTAAAGCGTTCGACAAAAGCCCAACGCTTTCGGCAACAGCCCTAGGTGATTACTGTAATTTTGGCTACATTTATAACCTATGAGCACAACTTCGAATAATACAATTACGGCAGGTTTATTAGCTTACGGCATGTCTGGCAAGGTTTTTCATGCGCCTTTCTTACATACCCATAATGGCTTTAATTTAAAGGCTGTTGTAGAGCGTAGCAATAAAAATGCGGCTAATGATTACCCAGAAATTACAAGTTATAATAGTGTTGATGAACTTTTAAACGATTCGGAAATTGAACTGGTCGTTGTTAATACACCTAATAATCTTCATTACGAACATGCTAAAGCTGCACTTTTAAAAGGCAAACATATTCTTGTAGAAAAGCCTTTTACAGCTACTTCTACACAAGCAAAAGAACTTTTTGAATTAGCTGATAAATCGGGGAAGCAAATCTTCTTTTATCAAAATCGCCGCTGGGACAGCGACTTTGC
>Ga0247809_1001646_pt1 | contig 10042 bp, 10 predicted proteins | sample UWRJL104311B1_FD_180951 | JGI IMG/M metagenome (GOLD analysis project Ga0247809, IMG submission 180951) | Plant litter microbial communities from Arlington Agricultural Research Station in Wisconsin, United States - UWRJ-L104-311B-1 | ecosystem: Environmental > Terrestrial > Plant litter >...
TCTGATTCAGAAGATGATGAGGGGGACTTGTCCCAAAATACATCAAAACTGCATTTGGATAGTAGAGACAAAGAATCCGAGGACGAGGATGATGAAGATGAAGAAATCGAGGATGAGAGGACAAGGATTTTGACTGTCGATGAACTGGAGGCGCTATTTTTGGAACATGCACCAGATAACGAAGGTATACAAAACCCCCTTCTATTAATACAGAGACACTGCTAATTCAGTAAGATGCGGACCCCGACAAACCTAGAAGAACCCAAATTGGCTTAGTAGGTTATCCCAATGTTGGAAAGTCTTCGACAATCAACGCCTTGATTGGTGCAAAGAAGGTGTCAGTTTCTTCTACACCCGGAAAGACGAAGCATTTCCAGACAATTCAGCTCAGTGAAAAGGTTTTGTTGGTTGATTGCCCTGGTCTCGTGTTCCCCAATTTTGCAACAACCAAAGCAGATCTTGTGTGCAATGGAATTTTGCCTATTGATCAGCTTAGAGAGTTTACCGGACCTGCTGGACTTGTGGCATCTCGAATTCCCCAGTTCTTTTTAGAAGCTGTTTATGGTATGAAGATCGTCACCAGGCCGATTGAGGAAGGGGGAACTGGAATCCCTACAGCCGAGGAGTTATTATCAGCATACGCCCGAGCCAGAGGTTTTACACGAACTGGTCAAGGGCAGCCGGATGAGTCGAGAGCAGCGAGATATATCTTAAAAGATTATGTTAAGGGCAAGCTTCTCTTTTGCCAGCCACCTCCATTGGACGATATGGATCCTATTGAGTTCAATCGTGAACTTTATGATGAAGGACATCTTCCAGAGAAGAGACGACTCGCATTAGCTGCAATGAACTCATCCCTAGATGATGGAGCATCAATGGCTGATTCCGACATGATGTCCACCATGCAGGGTCCCAAGTCCCAGAAACTTGATGGTGCTTTCTTTGCTCAAGGTCAAGGCAACTCTGCGCATTTGAGAATGCCCTTCAACCACAAATATTCAGCTCAAGGCACTGCTAGTGGAAAGCAACTATCGGGCCGAAAACAAAAGACGATGTTGGCTCTAGAAAAGGATGTAGACCCAAACGATGTGAAGCTACTGACAAGCAAAAAACATTTCAAAAATGGTACGAAAGGGAACGGGAAGCGGAGAGCGGATTATTTTGCGGATTGAAGTCTTTGCTGAGTCTCGGTGGAGGTGGTTGCAGTACTGAAAAAAGGCCGTTGCAATAATCTCAAAAGAGAGCAATATGAGTCTATGGATAGACTCGAAGAGCTAGATCTGCTAGATCTATCCAGTTTATGATGGCGTTGGGTTAGGCTTGCAGTATATGATGACTCGGTTGAGCATTTTAGATATCAAATGAAGAGAAGCGATTCACGAGCCAAAGATGTATATTATCCTCCACATAGTGACAGTGTTGATAATTGATCAACTATCATTCATTTAGGTAAAATCTGTGGGTAGTTTAACGGTCTAGGATACACAAACCATTTCCGAATTACGGCAGAAAGCTAACAGTGAATCAATAATCCGGCCTCGGTAAATTTTTATCTCACCGAGTCTTTAATTGTGGGAAGGTATTGTATATGAGCGCGTCTTTCCACCTCGTCTTGTTCTTAGCTCTGGATTACATAAGTGTTCATCCCCATCAAGTGTCGCTTCATTGGTGGACCATCGAACCTCGGTTTCTTTCAATCAAGCAGCCGAGACAAGGCGGTTGTGGAGAAATCCTGGGGACGAGCTACTACAAAGTCGTATCATGACACTACTTCTACTCCGCAGCCCTTATATATAAATAACTCTGCAACCATCGCTTTCACCTCCAGATTCCCCTGAAATTCTGTTGTTTTGTTGATCGATATTCCAATCTTGCATTTATCCCTTCATCCCATTGAAAGCTACCTGGAAAGATGTCTAGCAAGATTCCCATCATCGTAAGCTACTCCTCACTCTTCACCACTTTTCTAGATACTCTGCTAACTTCTTCAAGGCTGAGAATAGAGTTAGCGAGAATGCAAAGAAAACTCTCGATATTGTAGCCAAGTTCGTTGAAGAAAGATGTATTCCGTGAGTCCTGCCCCCTCTTTGGCAAACCTTTGGTAGCCAACATTGACTCCTTTCAGTGCCGACGCAGTATTCGCAGCACAAATTGGCGAAGGCGCAGGTCGCTGGGACCACCACCCTAAGATTGTTGATGATCTTAAGATCGAGGCACAGAAGTTAGGACTATGGAACATGTTTCTGCCAAAGGGCCACTACAAAGAGTCCCCAGGATTTACAAATCTCGAGTACGGATTAATGGCAGAACACCTGGGAAAGTCAAGAGTAGCTTCTGAGGCGTGCAATTGTGCAGCACCGGATACGGGCAATATGGAGGTTTTGGCAAAATACGGTAATGACGAACAGAAAAAGCAATGGTTGACTCCGTTGATGGCTGGAGAGATCCGCTCGGCCTTCTTGATGACTGAGCCGGATATTGCTTCTTCAGATGCCACCAATATTAAACTTTCGATGGTGAGAGACGGGAACGAGTGGGTGTTGAACGGCGACGTAAGCTCTCTCACCTTCTCAAGTAATTTCTTAGACTAATATCTACTAGAAATGGTGGTCCAGTGGTGCCGGTGACCCAAGATGCAAAATCTACATTGTTATGGCAAAGAGTGATCCTGGAAACAAGGATGTTTACAGGCAACAATCCGTCGTCTTGGTTCCAGCCAACACTCCCGGTATCACCATTAATCGAATGTTATCTGTTTATGGTTATGATGATGCTCCTCATGGACATGGTCACTTGACTTTCAAGAACGTCCGTGTTCCGGTGAGCAATATAGTTCTTGGACCTGGTCGTGGATTTGAGATTATCCAGGGTCGTCTTGGCCCTGGACGTATCCATCATGCTATGCGCTCAATTGGTGCCGTGAGTAAACACATTCTTCCCGATATACAATGCCTAACCTATGTCAGGCTGAGAGAGCTCTTGACTGGATGCTCATGCGCATCAACGACCCAGCAAAGAAGCCCTTTGGAAAGCAGCTGAAAGAGCAAGGTGTGATCCTCGAATGGGTCGCCAAATCACGTCTTGAAATTGATGCTTCCCGTCTCATCGTCCTGAATGCCGCTATTCAAATCGATAACGGTGGAGCCAAGACGGCGCTGAAGGAAATCGCAGAGGCAAAGATTCTCGTGCCAACAATGGCACTTACCGTTATTGATCGTGCTGTTCAGGCATTTGGTGGTGCCGGTGTTTGCCAGGATACTCCTTTGGCAAGCATGTGGGCAAATATTCGAACACTGAGATTAGCTGATGGACCTGATGAGGTTCATTTGCAACAGATGGGACGAAATGAAAACAAGAGAGGTGCTGCTGTTACTGCAGTGATTCAAAACCAAGAAAAGGCTTCGAGGCAGTTGTTTGAATACTATGGTATCAATGCCCAGGACAGTCAGCTGGGAGGACAAATCAAGTCCCGGTCTAAGCTATAGACTATAAAATAAGTTGTCGTTTGTAATCTTTAAATAAAATGCATGAACTGATGAATATCTGATCTTTGAGTGGGTGGGTTCGATGGGCCAAGCATAAACTAAGTGATATTTTGTAACACATATAGATTTCTTAATCAATGAGGCGATTTTAGATGTAGTATATTCCAAACTCTGGGAAGAAATGGGAACGAAGAAGTCCCGCAAGTATTCACAATACGCTGCAAGTTTCAAGCAACCAAAGATTGTGGTATCTCGAATACGAGACGAGTCTACTACCTCGATCCCGAACGCAATACTCAAATGGTCGCAGCTCAAGTCAGCAAACTTATACAGATCTGACATGCTTCCTGCAATTGGATTCTTGGCAGAATACTCATTGGCTTCAGACTGGAGACAGCAATGATCTGGAAACAGAGGACGGAATCCCCAGGGAAACACCCCACAAGATATCCACCATCAATGACTCACATAACGTTTTCCAAAATCCATTCGGCCTCGGATCTTCCGTTGTCGTGATAAACTCAGGGGTTTCACGCTAAAAATGTCCGTTGCCCCACGGTTGCCATGCCCCATAATTATTTCCGGAACATCGTCAACAAAGACTCCATCTACACAATCCTCAGCTACAAAACCACCCACAAACCGCACAATCGCAAGCTCCATCACACAGTACTCACAATCTAAACCTACTCATTAAATACCAACCATACAAATAAAATTCATCACAATGTCTTCCAACGTGCTTGCAGATAAGGATGTCAATGCCACGACCGCTGCGCAGCAGCCCCAAGTTGGCAAAGCTGAAGTCAAGAGCATGGAGTATCATCGTCAGGTCTTACAATCGAAGCTTGATGAAGGACAGTAAGTCATCTCTCCCCTCTTTAACAAAGTATTCACCGCCAGAAGACTAATATCGTGTAGGGGCAAACAATCTTACGTCTCGCCTTCGGATAATATCATGAGTCCTTGCACCCAGAAACTCAGTGCCTACCGAAACAAACAAGTTGGCAAGTATGTATACTCCTCCAATGCTTCTTGGAGGAATGGAGATGCTAATAAGGATGTAGGGCAAAGCCTAAGTCACTGTTCGCAAAGGCGTCCTCTAAGAATCTCGGAAATGGAGGTTCGATGTTCGGTGATCAAATTCCTAGTAATGAGCAGAAGAGAACTATCGGGTGATGGGAGAACTGAGTAGTAGGTGTAGGATAATCTGTAAGATTCCCCTTACTCCCTTCCCAATGGCACATATCCTAATAATAGAACAGTATGACATGGCGCAATACAATCGTTTTTTCACGACTTCTTTTCTACCATTCACCAACCACAAAAGTTTTTGTAACACAAAACCCAGGCATGGAGATATCGTTAAATCACAACTCGATAGGGCATTGGGTATAATGATGGTTTGGAGATAAAATGGCATGGGGTTTACACGGAGTTCTTCTGATGGGCATAGCAGGAATGGAAGGAGCTCCCTTTTAATGCTATTATTATGACATCCTTTTCAAGACTGGAATTGAAGGCATCTATGAGGTCTGTTGTTTGCAATCAATGATAATATGTGATTTATTTGCTTGGCGCCTAACTCCATTGAATTTCTGTCATGCGTGCAATTTCCACGAATATATCCACCGTGACCGCCATGAATCGTCTATGCTCTCCCTACCCACGAAAATAAATAATTAGCCATTGTTCCAGATACAAAGTTTGAAAATATGAGGAACTTGTAGAGAATTTCCCACCAATTCAGGATATAACCATGAGAGAAGGAAAGCTTACAATTCGATACGATGCTCACAACGTCCTCATCTGCTACTGTATGTCCCAACCCCACCCTTTGCGGTACATGTCTTGCACTGGCACCCCATACTAATGCATATTTGAATGTATCCTTCAAACTCCTATGAATCTGATCGCAAACATCCTCAATAGTGCTTTTGCTCCTCACGATTAATGCCTCGCTGAAATCGGGATCGATGCCTTTCCGCTTTGTGTATATCCGCATCAAATTTAGTTCCTTCCAGCATCTTTCCACCACATCTTGAATTCCTAGATCTAGTTCGCAACTCATTACCACTGTTTGATCTTCACGCGCCAACTTATCTAGAAAATCTAGAGATACGCTATCGATTTTGTTATAAACGTAAAGACATTTGATGTATTTCCGGTGGTCTTTCATAATGACATCGATGAAGTCATCGACGGTGACATTTTCATCCCGAACTAGAACCTCGCAGTTCAGTATCTTGTAGTCACGGAGAATGTTGTACACCATCTTTTGGTCAATGTTCTTTGGCGGGTTCTGAAACGTGATCTTCATACCCCCAGCTGTCTTTGGCTTCAAATATATGTTTCTAGGTGGTCAGTTGCTATGCTCAGCCGGTTCAAAGGAATACGTACGGCGGTTCGCAATTTAATCTTATTCCAACAGCCTCTAACTCGGCCTCTAACAATGCTCTTTGCTCAGCCTTCTTGGTAGCATCTAGAATCATGAGAATGAGATCACTGGTCTTCGCCGCACTAATGACCTGTCTTCCTCGTCCCTTTCCCTCAGCAGCTCCCTCGATGATTCCGGGCAAATCTAATATCTGAATCTCGGCTCCGCCGTACTCCAAGACTCCGGGAATTGCCGTTAATGTGGTGAATGAGTAGGCTGCAACTTCGGATTTTGTCTTGGTTATTTTGGAGAGGAAAGTAGACTTTCCTACAGAAGGGAAACCGACAAGTGCTATACGTGCATCGCCAGATTTTTGAACATCAAACCCGGGCCCTCCCGCAGAACCTGCTCCTGGACCAGGCTCAAGAAGCTGTGCACGATAACGAGCAAGTTTTCTGAAGTTGTTAAATTGAGTCTATCCGATATCTCAAGGGACCTGTACTTACCCTTTCAGTAAACCTAAATGATATTCTAAAGCACATGTCAGTTTTGCTACATATATTAAAAACTTCTTGGAAATCAGCGTGGAGGTAGAACATCGTAAGGTAAATCTCAATTTCATATTCTGCTGTGCTATTCCAAGACCTTAAAATAGCTCATGGTCGAGGAATGCGTAGAGAGATTTAGAAGTTTATGCCGAAACTTAACCATTTTAAGGCTCTAAACCAACGAAAATCGGCTTCCTTCATAACGTTCAAGATGCATTGGGCGATTTGTTTGTCATTCATTACCTGTGGCTTTATTCTATGACGCAAGTCAGCCAAATTACCTTGGAGTGAGATAGTGAGCTGACTTTTTGGGTTTTCTATCAAAACGTTAGCTAGACTCGTATTTCGGTTTTGGGGTTCTGAGTTGGTCTTCTCGGGAGCAAGTTAAGAGAATTGTTTTGGAAGCCTTCGTCACGCTTTCGGAGGTTAACTCGACTTCCAAGACATCTTTCTAGCTCCTTCAATCTCGTTCAAATGATGGGCCATCGCCATAGAAATTTGACTCACTTTCATCTCCTCCTCAATGTCCTTGATTTTTTCCGTGATGTTCACCATCTTGGCGGTTTGTTCGTGTGGTGACTTGTGGTTGAGATTCAGATAAATTCAAAGTTATATTTTTTGATATTTCTCCCCCTCCAAATTTGGAGGGGAAGAAGCGGGAGCGGCTAAAGCGGCCGCTTCGACAACTTGGCGTCCGCTAACTTATTTAAGCAATGCCATATTAATAAACTTAACGACAATTCACTGATACAGCAGCTCGAGCTTATAATAATTGACGGTATGAAACAAATAAGGGACTCGGCACGGAGATTAGAACTTCACAGTTTGGAATGTAGATTGATAATCTATCTCATTTTCCTCAGACTCCAGCTGCTATACTTTTAAAAATAGTATCCCAACGCACAATAAGCTTCAGAGACTATGTACTCGTGTTATAAGATAAGCTCGACAAGCTAGTTACCTGAGACTAGAGCACAGCCGGTAAAGCTCGTTAAATATCCTCTAAAAAATCATCTATGCTGCTGAAACAGCAAGCCTAAAATATGCCTCAAGCTACAAGGATGGTGTTTTGATTCTTCTGGAGAGCATATACATTCATGATATCCTACAAACGCCAACCAAACATAATAGCCTAACGCCATGCCATGTACAATTAATACTGGAATCATGAGTTGAATCCTAGTTTCCCAAAAAGACTATCCATTGCAACCCATTGTCGTCCACACTTATCCAGATATTTACTAACCACCCCCTTCAATGTTCCAAACCTTTCCCGATTATGTTCTGCGAGTGCCAATACACGCTCTGGAAAACAATTAGCTTTTATGTGCAGTGCATACTGGATATAAAATTACCTTTCTCACTCGCTGTGGCGTTGTTCTTCGCTTTTTCAACATCAAATAATGTTGAAAAGTACAGGAGTTGATTGTATATCATCTTCTCTGTATACTCGTAGTGCATCCTGCCCATACACCCATGGGCATGCCCGTTTGGTCCTAAGCATCTGGTTCCATAAACACTCATCTGTCTCGTACGGTTGCCACAGGCTTGATCATCACAGACGAGCCAAGCTTCATAATATTTGCAAGTTTGTTGCCGTATTTGGTGTTCGAGTTGCATCATGACAGACAAGGTCGACAGGGAATGCCCGCAGCTACACGTGATACCAGTAGGCGTGCAAGTTTCGATACTGCCTAGAAGTCCATTGAAATTAACGAGTGATTTGCAGGCCCGGCACCGCAGGTTCAGCCGCACTGCATCTTTGAATCGGACTTCATCATCTATCTGACTCTCAAGAGGGTGGATCTCGGCCTCGGCAGAGCCACCCGATGTATTGTTATTGATACTATACTTGCGGACATCAAGACCAAGGCAGTCGGCGAGGCGTACAGTATCAGTGCCCGAGATATTAGCACATAAACGTTCCACAGGAGGAAATATTTGCTTGTACAAATACCACTCCACATCTGGGGTAAGGCCCGAATCGGCCTTTGCTAAGTCTTGAGGCGTATATGATCGTTTTGCTGGACCCTCCGAGGAGTTTTTTCCATCCCCGGTAACAATGTATGCAATAACATCATCTTTTCGAACCGTCTTCCCACGCGACATCTCTCGGAGTGCAACTTGAACTTGTGGCATGCTATCAGCATTTGGATAATCCTTTGGCGATTTTCCTAGCTTCGTGTATATAGTATACTTTTGATTTGGGATACTGCCTTCACGCATCTTCTGCGCAATTTGGCCAAGGTATTCATGTATACGGGCAATGACTACTTCAGACTCATCGCCCGAGAGGATATCATTCAGAAGCTGCGAAGAAACCTCCTTTGAAAGATTGCAGTATTCTCTGCGCTTCATATCAAGACCTTTAACCTCCATCTGGTCCGTGTATACACCATCGATCTGTACGAGGTTGATAGCAGCATATTTCTTTTTAGCCTGGAGCAAAATACGCCTGAATACATTGTCGATGTCAATTTCCAAAAGCTTATAGCGTTCATTGACTGCTCGCTTGAATTCATTTCCAACCTTCAGGGCATCTTCAATATTGTCTACATTGGCGTTAATCATGACAGAGTCGGTATCTCCATAGATGACCTGAAGCGAATTGCTTTCTGCCAGCTCTTTAGTGCTACGGAGAATCTCACGACCTTTGTAAGTTGTGAGAACGGCCAGTGGCCTAGCATAAAACCGAGATTTTGTGTAACCCAAACAACCGTACATAGAATTGGCAGTTAGTTTTAGAGCCAGCTGCTTGATATCCCATGTTGCGAGCTGCTCCACAGTTGCAGTTTTGTCCTTCATAAGACTCTTAACCTGCCGACGCTGGCTGACTAGAGTAGCAATGAGTGTTGGTAATATTCCCAGATCTTGGTCGCTTCCTGGTACCTCAGGGACTCTGTCCTCATCGTCGGAAAGCTTTGTTCGGTCTACAGTTGTAAAGCAAATGTTGAACTCTTGGATGATACTTGGGTACAAGGAGTTGAAATCCATCACCAAGACGAACTTGTCATACAAGCCTTTCTCAGGCTCAAAAACAAGGCCACCTTTATATTTGTCTTTTTTCTTGGTATCCCCAGCCTCGTCCTCAAGGTTTTCATCTTCGATTTGTTGTTTGCCCCTATACACAGCTTTGTCGGGACATATGTATTTATTTTGATGAAACTTGTGCAGTAAAATATACTCATTACGCTCAGCGCGAGTACCTGTTAGCGTTCTTGCCCACGAGTTCCCGGCAATGTTGGTAAGAACCTTTGACAACGGCAACATCTGGACTTTCAAGGCTAAAGCCGCGATGAAAAAGGTGTCGGCTTCACAGTGACTGACATAGTCCATCAAACCCTCACTCGTTGATGCCCACGTCTTCAACGCTACATCATTATCGACATCACGTCGAATGGTCTTTGAAAGATAGAGACTACACATCTCGGTGAGACTCCAAGATGTGCATTTGGTCATCGTAGACTTCCCGCAGTCATTGGCCAAGTCGCACAGAAGTCGTCCTGAAAGTAATGCTCGCTCAGCAAAGAAGTTCCCTCCCATTTTCCCCATGGAGTTTGGCCAGTCGCTACGTCTTAGACGACCGATCTGTGACCACTGTCTGGTTTTCTTCGCCTGAAGCCGGTTCAATA
>Ga0247809_1001648_pt1 | contig 10037 bp, 10 predicted proteins | sample UWRJL104311B1_FD_180951 | JGI IMG/M metagenome (GOLD analysis project Ga0247809, IMG submission 180951) | Plant litter microbial communities from Arlington Agricultural Research Station in Wisconsin, United States - UWRJ-L104-311B-1 | ecosystem: Environmental > Terrestrial > Plant litter >...
TGCCCTGCGATAAATGTTCTCATACATGGGCATAATTTTCTGGATATCAAATTCGCGCGCTACATCAAGTGCATTTTGCTTAAATGTTGCAAGCTTATGTTCATCAGCAAGTATTGATACGGCTTTTTCTGCCATATAATCAATATCGCCTACATTCCCCAGGTAACCGCTAAAGCCGTCGCGGTTCACTTCCGGCAGCCCACCAGAGTTGGTAGAAATTACCGGTACACCCACTGCCATAGCCTCCAGGGCTGCAAGGCCAAAGCTTTCTGTTTGAGAAGGCAGCAGGAACAGGTCGCTCAGGCAAAGTATCTCGTTTATTTCATGGCTGTTGCCAAAGAAAACCACCTTATCAGTAAGGCCAAGCTCCTCAACCAGTTTTTCGGCCGGTTCGCGTTCAGGGCCATCGCCAACCATCATTAATTTAGAAGGTATTTTTTTCTGGATCTCATTAAATATTTTTACAACATCCGGTATGCGTTTTACCTCCCGGAAGTTACTTATGTGCGTAATGATCTTTTGTGTTTCGCCCGCAATGGCAGAGCGCTTACATGGTGCCTCGATCCTTGTCTTTTTAACCTCAATAAAATTAGGTATAACGTAGATTTCCCTTTTAATGTCGAAAAGCCTGTAGGTGTCATCTTTTAAGTCCTGCGATACCGATGTTACCACATCGCTATGGTTAATACTGAAGCTTACGGCAGGCTTATAGAACGGGTGGTTGCCCACAAGGGTAATATCTGTACCGTGCAGGGTGGTAACCATTGGTATGCGAATACCCTGCTCCTTCAGCATTTTCTTGGCCATATAGCCGGCATATGCATGCGGAATAGCGTAGTGCACATGCAGCAGCTCTATGCCGTGCAGCTTTACCATATCTACCAGTTTGCTGCTGAGTGCCAGCTCATAGGGCTGGTAATGAAACAGCGGGTATTCCGGCACGTGTACTTCGTGATAATGGATATTAGGGTTTAAAAGTGCCAGGCGCACGGGCTGCCTGTAGGTAATAAAGTGTATTTCGTGCCCACGGCGTGCCAGTTCAAGCCCAAGCTCTGTGGCTACAACACCGCTTCCGCCAAATGTGGGGTAACAAACTATTGCGATTTTCATAATGAATCTGAATAAAGTAACGAAATTAACTAAAAAAAACGGCATGAGCCGCTTTTTAGGTATAATTAACGTACTATTTACCTTGCTAAAATCATGGCTTTTTAAGGCCCGATTCGTACTTTTCTATCCACTGCTTAACACTCATTTTACCGGCAAGCTCGCTTATAAGGTTAAAGGGAATCACCGCTAAATTCTTAAAGCGGATACAACCTTTACCCATATCCGGCTTCGTTTTTACATACTTAGGATATTCAGACACAAACCATTCGTTAATAGCAGGGTCTGCGTAGAGGCTCATGGCATACACCGCAATAAAATTCTTTTGCGAGGCAATGCTAAAAAATGGCAACGGCAGCTTTGGGTCGCAATGATACCCTGCGGGATAAATACTGTGTGGCACCACCCAGCCGGGCATGCCATAACTCATTACTTCGGTAAAGCCTTCCGGCAAGTGGGTGCTGATAACATTGCGCAACTGCTGCATGGCGGCTTTGCGTTCTTCGGGTAAATTATCATAGTACTCCTGCGGTGTGACTGCGGTAGAGGTCATGAGTAACGGTTATAAAACTATAAGTATCTCTCCTTAAAAATCCTGATATGGTGGTTTTGATGGCCAATGATCAAAAAGCCAAAAGCCCTTGCCGAAACTGTAAAATTATTAGCCACGCCTATCTGGTTCAGCTCTTTTTCCCGAAAGGATTTAAACAGGAATATATTAGACTGGCGTACCATCGAAAGCTCGGTAAGCAGATCCTGCAGGTGACGGCGCCCGGCATCCGCAGCAGCGGCATATTCATTCTCTTCAAAACCGGGCAATGGCGTTTTATCACCACGGGCGATGCACAGGGCGCGGTATGCAAAAATACGCTCTGAGTCGATGATGTGCTGAATAATATCTTTAATATCCCACTTGCCTTCCGCGTATCGATAATCATATTTATCCATGGGTATATCCCGCACAAAATCAATGAATTTGTGCAGGCTTACCTCAAGTTCTTCTGTAAGGCTCCATTCGTCATTTACAAGCCTTAAATAATTCTCCTGGTAGGGCGCATATTCGTTAGGCTGTATATCTGTTACTTTCATTTTTAAGCGGAATTACGGCTGGCGTTAATGTTACCAAAAAGCGAGCGCGTTACTATTTTTTCATAGGTTTCCAGCAATGCATCATCAACGTTGCCATTTTTAATTTGTCGTATTTTAGTTAATGCATACTGCTGTATAGTAAGCAGTGGCAGTACAATATTTTCGCGCATTTTAATGGATGCCCATCCGTCAGGATAATTTTCCATCAGCTCTTTATAGCCTGAAATTTTAAGCAGCAATCGCCTTGTCTCTTTATATTCGTCATATATAATGGTCCAGAAATCGCCAAATTCAGGGTCATTCTTCATGTAGGCCGTAAGCGGAAAGAACGATTTGCTAAGCGACATCATACTGTTTTCAAGCAATGTACGGAAGAACAGCGACTCATGGTAAAGGTTTTGCACCTCTTCCCACCTGCCCTCTTTTTCAAAGATACCCAACGCGTGGCCTACGCCAAAGAAACCGGGTACGTTTTGCTTCAGCTGGCTCCATGAGCCAACGAATGGTATGGCCCGCAAATCGCCAAAATCAAGCTCAGTACCTGAGTTACGTTTGCTTGGGCGGCTGCCAATATTTGTTTTGGCATAATAATTAAGTGTAGACATCTGGTCGAGGTACGGTAAAAATTTAGGGTGGCCCTTAAAGGCAATATATTTTTCGTAACCCAGTTTTGCAAGTTCATCAAGCACCGACTTTTGCTCTTTAGTAAACTCACGGTTGTCTTTATTAAACACACCGTTTGTAATACCCGCGCTCAGCAGGTTTTCAAGGTTAAAACGGCAACTATCCAGCGTACCAAAGTTAGAGCTAATGGTTTGGCCCTGTATGGTAATCTGTATCTCTTTATTTTCTATTGTATTGCCTAATGACGCGTAGAATTTATGGGTTTTACCTCCGCCACGTGCCGGTGGCCCGCCGCGACCGTCAAAAAACACTACTTTAACATCATGCTCACGGGCCATAAGCGTAAGGCTTTCCTTTGCTTTGAATATTCCCCAGTTAGCCATAAGGTAACCACCATCTTTAGTGCCATCGCTAAAGCCCAGCATAATGCTTTGCTTATTGCCGCGGCGTTTAAGGTGGGCAGCATAACGGTCATTTTCATACAGCAGCTTCATCACTTCGCCGGCATCCTCAAGGTCGTCTACCGTTTCAAACAGCGGCATAATATCTACCGGAGGGTTTTCATATCCCACAAGCGAGAACATAGTAAGCAGCTCCAGCACGTTAAGAGCACTTTCGTTATTACTGATGATGTAGCGGTTACTACCCATTTCGCCATTGCGCTCCTGAATGGTTTTTATAGCCAGTATTGATTCCAGCGTTTTTGAAGTTTCTCCATCTTCAAAAAGCTCCGGCGAAACGGTCGCCTTTATACTGCCCAATGCTTTTATCTTTCCTTTTTCATCAAGGTCTTTATAATCAGCTGTAAACTCGTGGTTGCTTTGCAGGTATTTTATGATCTCTGCAAAAACAGCATTGTGAATTTTACTGTTCTGACGGATATCCAGCGTGGCAAAGTGGAAGCCAAATAAATTTAGCTTATTAATGATACTGTCTACTTCGTCCAGATAGAGCGACTGGTGTTGGTCTATAATGATCTGTCGTATTTCGAGCAGCGCACTCTTAAATTCTTCCTGCGAGATAAATATTTCACCCTTAGAATAGAATACAGAGCGGTATAGCTTTTCTTCGAGCACGCCTACCATATCATGTACGCTATTAAAGGTAAGATGCCTTTTAAGGCTCCTGATATCGCTATAATAACACTTAAGTATAGAGGTTCGGAGCCTGTCGGCCACATTTAATGTAATTTCGGTTGTAACAAACGGGTTACCATCCCTGTCGCCACCCGGCCAAAAGCCAAAAGACATTACAGGGTCAGGGATTAGCTCACCATGGTATACAGAATCCTGTATGTATGTAGATATATCACCTGCCGCTTTATAAAATACATTTTCAAGATACCATATTAAGCTTACCGCCTCATCAAAAGGTGTAGGCTTTTCTTTTTTTATGAAAGGCGTTTTACCCAACTGTGCTAACAAAGTCTTTATTTCACTAAGGCTGTTGTTCTTTATAGCATCAGTAAGGTCTGTAATAATACCCAGTACTGATCCCGGATAAAACTGCGTAGGGTGTGCTGTAAGTACAGGGCGGATGCTAAAGTGCTCTAAAAACTGGCGCAGCTCTTGCATACGGCCCTGGCTTTCTGCCTTTTCACGGGCTTCGCGCAGGGTACCGCTTCCTTCAAGATTATTAAGGCCGGCAAAGGCAGCATCTTCTATAGCATCAAACAGCACCACCTGGCGCTCCACATATTGTATAAAGCGGAACATCAGTTCTATCTTTTGCTTTTCATCAAACTCCTGAAGGTATTTGTCAGAGAAATCATTAAATATCTGTTCAGGGCTCTTATCTTTCTTAAAGCCTTCATCACACAGTTCAGAAAACAGCGGCAAAAGCACGCCGGTGTTGTCTATAGCCCTAAATGGCAGCGTGATAAATATGCTGTTAAACAGCTGGTATTTTAATTGTACGTTCTCGTTAAAGCGTTCTATTCTTGTAGCAGGATACATGGGGATATTTTTTTGCTGAAATTAATAAAAAAACCCCCATGTTAAAAACATGAGGGTATTAATCTTTCTATAAAATTTCTTACAAGTCTTTAAAGATAGTGTGCATCAGCCTTTTCTTATCGTTAATGCTTTCTTCAAGAGATATCATTGTTTCTGTCCTGTAAACACCTTCAATGTCATCTATCATAAAAATAACCTCTTTAGCATGCTTGGTATCTTTTGCCCTTATTTTGCAAAAAATATTAAACTTGCCGGTAGTAACATGTGCAACAGTTACAAAAGGTATCTCGTTTATCCTTTCAAGCACAAACTTTGTCTGCGATGTGTTATGAAGGAAAACCCCAACATAAGCAATAAAAGAATAACCTAATTTCTCATAATCAAGTGTAAGTGATGACCCCATAATGATACCGGCGTCTTCCATCTTCTTTACCCTTACGTGAACGGTACCTGCAGAAATAAGCAACTTTTTAGCAATATCAGTAAACGGCACCCTTGTGTTGTCAATCAGCATATCCAGTATTTGGTGATCAACTTCATCTAAACGAAATTTGCTCATAAATGTGTGTTTTTTAAGGTTTTAAATGTATCTGGTCTAAGGTCGATATTTAAAAAAATTACATTTACAAGGAAGAATATCTATAAAACTTCCTGACCATTAACAAATTTCCTGCTTTTTCCTATAAAAAAATCAGCTTTATTGCCAATAATCGGTAGCATTTTTCCACTTTCATCAGTAAATTCTTCGCCGTTACAATCAAATTCTAAGTGCCCGTAACACCCATCTAAATTACCTATTTCTTTGATAAACGCTCGAAAAATTACAGATTTGTCAAATACAACTTCCTTATATTGTGATGCAAAATTCGTGATTTTTTCTTTATTTTCATAATTAATTTTAACTTTTTTGTATATCATATCATAAAATATAATCTTATTTTGAGGAATATTGAAATAATCGGTGTTTTTGTTAACAGCTATAACGTTTTCGTTAATTGCTTTAATTCCTGAAAATAATGCAAAAAATATAAATTTACGTGTATTTTCACGTTCGTAGTCGTTTTCATAATGTCCTGCTTCAAAAAGAATGGTTGGAACATTAAGTGACTGGAACATGTCTCCAATGCAGTTTATATTAAATGAATCGTCAAACCTGCCCACCTGTCCGGGTATATACGCGTGCAATGTATCATTCATAACAGCAATAACATTTATCGCTCTCTGGCGGCAGTCATTAATATCCCTTTCTTCATTATACGATGGTGCGAGGAACGAAACGGTTGCAGGCTTAGGATGGCCTTCACCTACGCCAAAAATAGTGCGCTGGTCATGCATATTAAAACAATAATCTGGCTCAAAAGTCTCGAATGCCTTTCGCAGCAGTTTACTTTCAGGCTGGCTTAAGTTTACAGAGTCGCGATTAAGATCGACAGCATTGGCATTTTCGCGCGTATATAAACATGCACCATCAGGGTTTACAATGGGGAGTATAAAAAATGTAAAACTGTTCAGCAGAACCTTCGCATATTCTTCCTCGCTCTGTAAATAATTTAAAAGGTCGATCACTGCTTTTGTAGTCGTCGACTCATTGCCGTGCATCTGGCTCCAGATAAAAATTTTAGTTTTTCCCTGTCCGGCTGTTACACTATATATACGAAGCCCCTCTACAGATTTACCTTCAACAGCCACCTTAAAAATCCGTTCCAGATTTTTAAGTAAAGGCTCTATATGCTCATTTGTTATATACCTGCCCTGTAACCCGGCAGCTTTACTACTTTCAAATATGTATTCTAAATCCATGCGCTTCAATTTAATTACAAAACTAAACATTGCTGTTTTTACATTTGTAAACTTTGTATTATATAGCTATTGTTACAATTGTGAACTAATCCATCTTTTTTATTTTTCTGCCCTTTTCAAATTTAGTTTTACATACACTAAGTTTTATAAATCAATGTATTAATATTCTTTATCTACATTAAAACTTTACATTTAATAACTTTAAATAACTTTAATTAGATATTGTTCTAAATTTGTTTACATTTGTAAATACACAATTGTAAACAATGATAAATATAGATGATTTCCTAAAGAGGATCGAAAATATACTCGAATATTACGGACTTTCAGCCTCTGCTTTTGCCGATGCCCTGGGAGTGCAGCGATCCGGCCTGTCGCATCTTATGTCAGGGCGCAATAAGCCCAGCCTCGACCTTATAATGAAGATTTCTGAAGCTTATCCGGAAGTAGATTTGTATTGGCTACTGAATGGCAAAGGCAGTTTTCCGCCGACGGAAATTCAGGGCAATGCGCAGGATCATCAGGAAATTATTATACCCCCGGCAGAACCCGTTCCGGATGCCCTACCTGCAAAAAGCACTGAGGAAAATGTGCCTGTACCTGCCCCCGATCTTTTTTCTGAGCCGGAGCCTGAAGTACAAACTAAACCAAATGAAGAGATCGTGCCAACGGCAGTGGGCAGTGTGAAAATTGAAAGCAGTAGCCCAATAGAACAGGTTTTGATTTTTTATAAAGACGGTACTTTTAAAGCCTATACTCCCGGCCATTAAAAAACCCCGGCTGTTTTCTAAAAAACAGGGCCGGGGCCATTAACCAATAAAACAAACACAAATTATCTTTAAACCCTTCTAAAAGTACATATTCTAATAGTATAGTATTTTATCGGTCAGATATTTTTGATGATATAAAATTACACCCTCTTATTGTTAAAAACTGCGAACGCTTAGTTAAACTGTTCTTAAAAGGCTACGTATTATATTATCCCGGTTGTTTTATATTAAGTTCTTCAAATAACAGCTTTATATTTTCGTATGAATTTTTAAGTGCCTCCCTGATCTGTTCAGGATTTAGCCAGGCTACTTTTTCAATACCCTCTTCTGCCTGGCCTGTAAGTACCCCATCGTACTTTGTAGTCATTTCAAACCAGTTGGTTATCTTAAGTTTATAAATCCCGTTGCGCTTAAATACGTGATAGGTCTTTTGCAGCTTGCCGGTAATCTTCAGCCCGCCTACGCCTGTTTCCTCCTCCACCTCGCGCATAGCGGTATCTTCAATCTCTTCATTTTTTTCAATCCCTCCCTTCGGAAGGTCCCATTTTCCATTGCGCAGTATAAAAAGCACCTCCCCCTTTTTATTATATACCAGCCCACCCCCGGCCTTGGCCACAGGTATTTTATCTTTTAAAAGCTTTAAGCCCTGCTTTTCATCAGGATAATACAAAAAAGCCTTTTGTACCCTGCCACTAAACAACTTAGCTATAAGCTGTTCAATATCAATAGTTTCAAGCAAAAACAATTGAAAGTCAGTTTCTTTTTCTACAACAGAGGTTAAAAAAAGAGGCTTATCGTTAACAAAAACTTTATACATTTGCAATATGATTTTTAACACAGACACAGCTAAAAAAACAGCCGAGTTGCTGCTGCAAATAAACGCAATTAAATTAAATCCTTCAAATCCTTTTACATGGGCTTCCGGATGGAAATCGCCCATTTACTGCGATAACAGGATAACTCTTTCATTTCCACCCATCAGGAACTATATCAGGGAAGAGTTTGCAAAGTATATTGAAAAAGAATATGGCAAGCCCGATGTTATCGCCGGGGTTGCTACAGGCGCTATTGGCATAGGCATGCTGGTTGCAGAATATATGGGCCTGCCCTTTGTATATGTGCGCCCCGAGCCTAAAAAGCACGGCCGCCAGAACCAGGTGGAGGGCTTTTTACAAAAGGGCCAGAATGTGGTAGTTGTGGAAGACCTTATAAGTACCGGTAAAAGTAGCCTGCTCGCAGTAGATGCCCTAAGGGAAGCCGGTGCTAATGTAAAAGGTATGGTGGCTATTTTTACCTATGGCTTTGACATATCTGTTGAAAATTTTAAAAACGCTAAGGTAAATCTGCACACACTTGGCAATTATGATACACTGCTGGAGCTGGCAACTGCTAAACAATACATTACCGAAGCAGAACACGAAACCCTTAAAGAATGGCGCGTAAGCCCTGATACGTGGGGTCAATAAAAAATATTTAAGATTTTTTTCTTATATACTAAGATTTTTATATCTTGCGCCAAAATTAACCAATTAATTATAAACAAAAAAAATGAAAAAATTTACATTATTAGTAATGCTTCTTGTATCATCGGTATCTTTTGCACAACTTAAAAAAGTTGAAGTTACAAAAGTGGAAGAAATAGGAAAAGCCCAGCAATTTGGCGCACCACTTGAAGCCGAAATAACAAAAAAAGGTAATGTGTATACTGTAAGTTACAGGGACAGTCAGTTTAAAACACTGAATGAGTACAGGGAATTTTCATTTGAAGATGTAGACAATACTTTTAGTGACCTGTATGCTACAGTTGAGGAAGGTTTTAAAACAATGCCTGCAGAAGCAATAATGCTTGAATTGCCAAACCACTTTATCTGGTTGAAGTTTGAAAAATATATGGGATTCCCTGTATTGAGTATTTCTTCTTCAACAGATAAGTCACAAACAGCAATCATTTTCAAATCGAATCAAATCGCTAAAAAACAGGTTGAAAAACTTTTCGGTAAGAAAAAATAATACATCTCAATAAGCGAAAGCATGAATTTAGAAAGCCCAAAGGTTACGGTACAAAAACCGGCGCAATATATTTTTGAAGCGCTTAGCGATGTTAAGAACTTTGAAAAGTTAATGCCGGATAATATTGCAAAGTTTGAAGTTACCGGCGAAGAGTCGTTTATTTTTGCACTTAAAGGTATGCCTGAAATTAAGCTGAAGCTAAAGGACAGGCAGGCACCAACAAAAGTAATTTTAGGAGCTGCCAGCGATAAGCTACCTTTCACCCTTACCGGAAATATCACCCAAGTTGATGCAGACAGCAGCACTGTGGTACTTAACTTTGACGGCGAATTTAATGCTATGATGGCCATGATGATAAAAGGCCCTATTACTAAGTTTATAGAAACCCTGGCTAACAACATGCATAAGTTGTAAACCGTGAATTATCAAATACAAACAGCCCCTTAGCACATAGCTTAGGGGCTGTTTTATTTTTGGGTTAAAGATTTTATAAACTCTGCCTTTTTACATGTTAATTTCTTAATTTTAAAAACCTAAACAAGATCCAATGAAAAATGCTAATAACTTTGAGCTCCCCTTCGACCTTTCAGGCCAGATGGCAGAACGCGAACTGGTTGAAATACATATAGGGGATGTAAACCTGCCCACGGGCCGGATTGTAGTCTCAGACCCTTTCTTCTCG